>Ga0065704_10070849_pt1 | contig 15443 bp, 12 predicted proteins | sample SwiRhicommuniRL2_FD_59091 | JGI IMG/M metagenome (GOLD analysis project Ga0065704, IMG submission 59091) | Switchgrass rhizosphere bacterial communities from Rose Lake, Michigan, USA - RL2 v2 (version 2) | ecosystem: Host-associated > Plants > Roots > Rhizosphere > Soil | place: East Lansing, MI
CCGAGACCGCGCGTGCGATCAACCGCGCGCTCGCCGGCCGCGACGCCGGCCCGATCGCCACCCTGATCGCCGAAACCGGCGGCCAGAACGCCTTCATCGCCGACTCCTCCGCACTGCCGGAGCAGCTGGTCAAGGACGCGATGGGTTCGGCCTTCACCTCTGCCGGCCAGCGCTGCTCGGCCGCGCGCGTGCTGTTCGTGCAGGACGACATCGCCGACAAGGTGATGACGATGCTCGCCGGCGCGATGGACGAGCTGAAGGTCGGCGACCCCGGCCTGCTGTCGACCGACGTAGGTCCGGTGATCGACGCTGACGCGCTGAAGATCCTCGACGACCATGCCGTGCGCATGGCGGCCGAAGCACGTCTGATCAAGCAGGCCAACGCCGGTGAAGAAACGGCGCACGGCACCTTCTTCGCGCCGCGCGCGTGGGAACTGACGTCGCTGGACCAGTTGCACAAGGAAATCTTCGGACCGGCCCTGCACGTGGTGCGCTGGAAGGCCGACCAGCTGGATGCGGTGATCGACCAGATCAATGCCACCGGTTACGGCCTGACCCTGGGCGTGCACTCGCGCATCGACGAAACCATCGACCGCATCGCCGCGCGGGTGAAGGTGGGCAACGTGTACGTCAACCGCAACCAGATCGGCGCGGTGGTCGGCGTGCAGCCGTTCGGTGGGCAGGGCCTGTCGGGCACCGGTCCGAAGGCCGGCGGCCCGCACTACCTGCCGCGCTTCGCTACCGAGAAAACGGTCACCGTCAACACGACCGCCGCAGGCGGCAACGCCTCGCTGCTAACGCTCGGCGACTGAGCCCGGGCGCTGCCACGCATCGGCAGCTCCCACGTTGCATGCACAGCCCCGCTCAGGCGGGGCTTTTCTTTGGGCATGACCCACGGCACTGCTTGCCCGGGCATCGGCAGGCGATGCTGTCCCCACCCCATCCGTCGCTGGACCTTCACCCTGCCTGCGTGAACATCAGCCGATCCCACCTGCCGGATTGATGCACATCCTGCGTTCTAGCGTCGACAAGGAGTTTCACGGCCAGCACGGCCCCCACGCATGACGACCGACTTCTACAACCTGCTGCTCAGCGACTCCGCCCTCGCCGCAGTGCTGCTCGCGCTCTTCTTCTACGTGGGCAGGGTCTCGCGCGGCGTGCGCGGCATCGCCACCTGGGGCGTGGCGCATTTCCTGTATTCCCTCGGCGCCGCGATGCTGGACGGCACCGCGCAGATGCTGGTGCGCGCCGGTGACGCGTCGCTCGCGCAAGCGATTGCCGGCCTGGGTGGCCTGCTGGCCTGCGCCGGCCTTGCTGGCCTGGCTTGGTCGATCATCCAGTTCGTGCAGCAGCGCGCGCTGACAGGGTGGGAACGTGCGCTGCTGCCGCTGTGCATCGGCTTCTCATTGGTCGGCGCGGTGGCGGGCGGCGGCGTTGACGCGCAGGGCGCTGCGATGAGCGCCACCGAAGTCATCGTGCTGGCGGTGATGATCCGGCACCTGCTCGCACTGCGCAGCGCGCCCGACCATGTGCCGGCCAGGCTCATGATCACCGGCTGCTTCGTGTTGCTGTGGCTGTATGGCGGCGACCTGCTCGCCGCACTGACCGGGCGCTATGGCCCCAATCCGGTCTGGGTGAATCTGGACCTGTCGATCTGGTTTATGCTCAATTTCTGCATGCTGATGCTGGCCAGCTTCCGCGCGGCCGAACCGCTGCGTCGTGGCGCGCTGTTCGATCCGCTCACCGGTGCGCTCAATCGCCGCGGCCTGGACAACGAACTGCAGGCCCGCAGCGGGCGGCATGGCGCCGAGCACGGGCTGGCCGTGATCGCACTGGACCTGGACCACTTCAAGGCCGTCAACGACGATCATGGCCACGAAGCGGGCGACCTGGTGCTGCAGCGCTTCTCCGATGTCGTGCGCAGCTGCATCCGCGGCGACGACCTGTTCGCGCGCCTGGGGGGAGAGGAGTTCATGCTGGTCCTGCGCGACACGCAGGCCGAAACCGCGCAGGCCCTGGCCGAACGCATCCGCCAGCAGGTGATGGCGCTTGAATTCGCTCCGGTCGGGACGGGAATCCGCATCACCGTCAGCCTGGGCGTGTCGTTCGCCGCCGACCGCAACGCGCCCTACGACACCCTGATGCGGCTCGCGGACGAAGCGCTCTATGCCGCCAAACACAAAGGCCGCAACCGGATCGAGGTACGCTGGCTGCCCGCCTGACCCGAGGACCGCCATGCCGCGCTACCGCCGACTTGCCCTTGCCCTGCTTGCCTGCTTCGCCACTCCCCTGGCGCAGGCATCGGCCCACGCTTCCGCGTGCCCGGCCGATCCCGGCCATGCGCCGACCGGCGACCTCACCGCCACGCGCGTGGCCGCTGCACGCGCGGGCGACAGCGAAGAGCGCTTGTACGAAGGCGCGGTGTGGCGCGACGGCGCGCTGTATCTGTCGGACTTCGTCCACAACGGCCGCTTCCCCTCGCGCATCCGCCGCTTCACCCCGCCGGACCGCTGGGAAACCGTGGTCGAAGACAGCGGCAGCAACGGGCTCGCGCTGGATACGGACGGCCGCCTCATCGCCGCCACCCACGACCGCAAGCAGGTGGCGCGGGTGGACTTGGCCGACGGCACGCGCACGCCGCTGGTGTCGACGTTCGACGGCGCGCCGTTCAATTCCCCGAACGACCTGGTGATGGCTGCCGATGGCACCCTCTACTTCACCGATCCCGACTACCAGCGCAAGGCCGCGCCCGGTGGCCAGCCCCTCACCCGCGTGTATCGCCACCACGAGGGCGTGACAACGGTGGTGGACGACAGCCTGCGCAATCCGAATGGCATCGCGCTGTCGCCGGATGGCAGCACATTGTACGTGGCAGGCGGAACCGGCGATGGCGACGTGTTGCGCGCCTATCCGTTGCGCGACGGCGTGCCCGGCCCGGGCCGGGACTTGGCGCGCATCACCGGCGGCGACGGCCTGACACTGGATTGCCTGGGCAACATCTATGTCACCGAACACGGCCAACAGCGCGTGCGCGTGTTCTCTCCCGCGGGTGACGTGCTGGCCACGATCCGCGTGGACGCCAACATCACCAATGCCGCGTTCGGCGGCGAAGACCGGCGTACGTTGTTCCTGACCGGCGCCGCGAGCCTGTGGTCGATCGAACTGCCGGTGGCCGGTCTTCCGTATTGATCCGGTGATGCTGGAAGGCAATGAAAAACCCCGCCGAGGCGGGGTTTTTCGTGGTTCGGATCCGTGCAGCGATCAGAACTTGTATTGCATCGCCACACCGAACAGGTCGGCGCCACCCTCGAAGTCGCCCACCAGGCGCGCGCGCGTGCTGTTGGTCAGGTCGACTTCCGGCGTATCGACGATGTCGATCTTGACGTAGCTGGCGCTGAGCTCGAAATGCTCGGACACGTTCCAGGTCATGCCCAGCGAGTACCACATGCGGTCCTGGTCGGGCAGGCGCGGAGTGCGGTGGGGACGGCTGACCGGGGAGTCATCGCGCGCCACGCCGGCGCGGAAGGTGAACTTGTCGCTGAACTTGTATTCGCCGCCGATCGAATAGAACCAGTTCTCGTCCCAGCGGTAGTCCTCGACCGAGTCGGGCTGCGCGGGGTTGTCGAACTCGATGCGGATTTCCTGCAGCGACGACCAGTCGGTGCGGGTGGCTTCGGCCATCACGGTGAAGCGATCGGTGGCGTAGTAGGTGGCGCTGAAGGCATCGATGGCCGGCGTGGTCAGGTCGGCACCGCCGCCGCCGTTGATGAAGACGCCGTTGCCGAGCGCGGCACGCACGTTGGCAGGCACTTCGAACACTGCGTCGCCGTCCAGTTCATGGTCGATCTCGGAGCGGTGCGAGTAACCCAGCGACAGCTTGTCGGTCGGGCGCCAGTTCATACCGACGATCCAGCCGAGGCCGTTGTCGGTGCCGTTGATGCTGGCGAAACCGTCGTTGCGCTGCGGACCGAATTGCGCCGTCGGGCCCACGCAGGCAGCCGGGCTGCGGCCGCAGATGATGGTGCCGAAGTCGACGGCGTTGGACAGGGTGACGTCGGCGTGCTCGTAGATGAAGCCCGCACCGACCGAGAAGCGGTCGCTCAGCTCAAGCGATGCGGCCAGGGTCAGGTCGATGATCTTCACGTCCGATTCCAGGGCGTGGTAGCGGCCCTTCCAGCCCTCGTCGTAGTCGGTCTTCAGGCCGAACGGCGCGCTGATCATCATGCCCAGCGTCAGGTATTCGAAATCGCCGCTCAGCGGCAGGATGAAGGAAGCGGCCGGCACGGCGGCCACGTCACCGGCGTCGCCACCGTTGCCGCCGGTCAGCGGCTGCTGGAACGGGGTGCCGGTCGCGGCGGTGCCGCTGCCTTCGAATTCGTAGGACAGGTCGATCGCGGTGACGTCGGCCTGCAGGGTGCGCTCGGTGAAGGTGGACATGACAGCCGGGTTGTTGACCACGACCGAGGCGTCGCCCTTGGCGGAGGCCGCACCGGCCATCGCGCGGCCCTGGGCCTTGACGCTGTTTTCCTTCAGCTGGAAGGCGGCGGCGTGCACATCGCCATAGGCGAGCACGCCTGCGATACCGAGCGCCAGCGCCGAAACGCGGGTGATGTTCTTTGCAAATTCCATGAATGATTTCTCCGGAGACGTGGGTAAAAGCGCCTGCGTCGTCCATGGCCGCGGGTGTTGTGGTCCACCCGTTCGGCCTGCCGGAAGCCCCTCCCGACATACGACGCCGTATGCAGTATACCTGCTAACTAAACTCTAACAATCCGTCGTAAGTCATTGCCCCTATTCAGTTTCGCCGCGACGCACCATGGGCAGTCCGGCAGTGAGCGGGTACAGTGCCGACGCATGTTCGTTTCCCTCCCGTCCCGCCGGAAACCGCCCGTCCGCTGGGCCACGCCGACCCTGTTGGTGCTCCTGTCCGCCGCCTTCTGCTGGGCGTTGACCCTCGGGGAGGCCGCGCAGAGCTACCTGCTGACCCAATGGGGGGCGCTGACCGGCGGCATGGTGGCGCCGGAGGTCTGGCTGGCGTCGTTGCAGCGCGGCACGGTGCTGCGCCTGTTCACCGCGCTGTTCCTGCATGCGGACTGGGCGCACCTGCTGGGCAACCTGGTGTTCCTGCTGATCTTCGGCCTGCCCGCAGAACGGGCGATGGGACCGTGGCGGTTCCTGCTGCTGTTCCTCGTGGGTGGTGCCGTAGCGAACGTCGCCGCCGTGCTCAGCATCGGAACACCCGACCGCGTCATCATCGGCGCCAGCGGTGCGATCTCCGCCGTCATCGGCGCCTACCTGGCCCTGTTCCCCACCGCCAAGCTGGGCGTGGTGCTGCCGCTGGGCCTGTTCCTCGAATTCGTGAAGGCGCCGGCCTCGCTCCTGATCGGCATCTGGGCACTGCTGCAGGTGGTCTTCGCCTACACGGGCCCCGCCTTCGGCACCGTGGCGTGGTCGGCGCACATCGCCGGCTTCCTGTTCGGCGTGGTGTTCGCCCTGTTCGTGCGCGCCGCCATCGCACGGCGGATGCGCAAGCGGCAAGGGTACTGACGGCAGGAGTGAGCGGAGAGAAGTGAGGAAAGCGTTGCGCTGCCGCTCACTCCTCACTTCTCTCCGCTCACTCCTATAATCGCCGCATGAAAACCACGCTCTACAAGGTCACCTTCCACAACCACACCAAGGTCTACGAGCTGTACGCGCGCAAGGTGGCGGCGAGCAGCCTGTGGGGATTCACCGAGGTGGGCGAACTGGTGTTCGACGTGCACGAAGGCCTGGTGGTGGACCCCACCGAAGAACGCCTGCGCGACGAGTTCGGCAACACCAAGGTCCTGCACCTGCCGATGCAGAGCATCATCCGGGTGGAAGAAGTGGAGCGGAAAGGCCAGTCGGCGATCCGTGACGCGGCCACCGGCGAGAAAGTGGTGACGCCGTTCCCTATGCCGGCGAAGCCGCGCTAGGCGCGCCTGCCGCTTCCGGTGGAGCGACATCCGTCGCGAAGCCGGATGCCTGCATCGCGACGGATGTCGCGCCCACGCCCGCCAACGCTCAGCGCCGCTGCTGGCTCGAGGGCGCCCGCGCCGTGGCGACCACCTTCTTCAGTTCGACCAGCGCCGCCGTGATCGGCGCATCACCGTCGAGCACGTCACCCGGCGTGTAGCCGGCCGCCCCTTCTTCGTCGCCGCGCAGATGACCGGGCAGCGTGGCCTCGGTGATGTACGGCTGGCCATCCGGCCCGATCGCCGTGCCCGGCTTGCCATCCTGTTCCGGCTTGACCACCACGTCGGGCACGATGCCGCTGGCCTGGATCGATTTGCCGCTGGGCGTGTAGTAGCGCGCAGTCGTCAACTTCACCGAATCGCCGTTGTCGAGCGGCAGCACCGTCTGCACCGAGCCCTTGCCGAAGGTGCGACTGCCGACCACGCGCGCGCGCTTGTTGTCGCGCAGCGCGCCGGCCAGCACTTCAGAGGCGCTGGCCGAGCCGGCGTCCACCAGCACCACCACGGGCGCGCCGTTCAAGCGGTCGCCCGGCGTGGCATCGAACTTGGAGTCGCTGATCGACATCCGCCCGCGGGTGCTGACGATGTTGCCCTTGTCGAGCAGGTCGTCGGCCACCTGCACTGCCGCCAGCAGTAGTCCACCCGGATTGCTGCGCAGATCCAGCACGAGTCCGCGCAGCTTCCCGTTCTCCTGCAGCCTGTCCACCTGTTTCTGGAAATCGGCGGCGGTGTCGGTCTGGAATGCGCTGATGCGAACGTAGCCGTAGCCCGGCTCCAGCACGCGGCTGCGCACGCTGGTGATGCGGATGGTGTCCCGCACCAGGGTCACGTCGAACGGCTTAGGCGTGCCATCGCGCAGGATCGTCAGCACGATCCGGCTGCCCGGCGCGCCGCGCAGCGGCTCCATGCCGTCTTCGGCGCTGATCGGCTTGCCGTCGATGGCGGTGATGACGTCGCCGGACCTGATGCCCGCCTTCGCGGCGGGCGTGTCGTCGATCGGCGACACCACCAGCAGCGTCCGGTCGGGCTGCTGCTGCAGTTCCACGCCGATGCCTTCGTAGGCGCCGGTGGCCTGTTCGTCGAAGGCGTCGGAATCTTCCTTGTCGAAGTAGGTGCTGTGCGGATCCAGGTCCAGCAACAGGCCCCGGATGGCGGACTGCATCAGTTCGCGGTCTTCGACCGGTTCGACATACGCCTCCTTGACCGCATTGAACACGGCCACGTAGCGGCGGATCTCGTCCAGCGGCACCTTCGACGGGGCGTTTTCCGCGGCATCGGGATCGTCGCTGGGCGCGACCACCGGCGGCGTCTCCGGCAGTGGCGCCTGCTGCTGCGCCCACGCCGGCATGCACGCGAACAGGGCGACGGTCAGGGTGGCCAGGGAAAGACGCAGCGGCATGCAGACGCTCCAGGAGGGGCTTGATGGGACTTAGCGCGTGGGCGCGAAGTTCACCGGATTATGCGCGAAGCCACCTGGCCCGTTTGTTCAAGCCGGGTTAGGGCCCGGCGCCCTGTTCATCGCCGCTGCAGCCACGATGCAGGGTCGACCGGCTGGCCGTTGCGGCGCAGTTCGAAGTACAGCGCGGCCTGGCCCTGTCCGCCCGACGTGCCCACACGCGCCACCGCATCACCGCGCTTGACCCGTTCGCCGCTGTCCTTCAGCAGGCTGTCGTTGTGCGCGTACAGGCTCATGTAGCCATTGCCATGGTCGAGGATCAGGATCAGGCCGTACCCCGTCATCCATTCGGAAAACACCACCGTGCCGTCCGCCACCGCCGTGACCGGCGTGCCCGAGGGTGCGCCGATCAGCACGCCGGTACTGGCGCGACCATCGGGCATGCGTCCGCCATAGCGTGCCAACAGGCTGCCCGATACCGGCCAGCCCAGACCACCGACTTTCAGCGGAGGTGCGGAGGCCACCGCCGGACGCGGCGCAGGCGGGGTGCGCGTACTGCGTGACGCGGTACCGGCACTGTCGCGCTTCTGTGCGGCTGCCGCAGCAGCTTCACGGCGCGCGGCGGCACGACGTTCGGCCTCGGCACGCGCGGCGGCGGCGCGCAGGTTGTCCAGCAGGCGTTGCAGCGAACGCGCGTCCTGTCCGAGCGCCTTTTCCTTGGCGGCACGATCCTGGTATCGCTCGTCCAGGTCCGCGACCAGGCTCGCGCGTGTCCTGCGGGCCTTCTCCAGTTGCGAGACCTGCTCGCGCTGCCTTGCCCGCGCCGTGTCCAGTTCGGTGCGACGGGCCACGATATCGCGCTCCACCTGGTCCAGTGCCGCCAGCTCGGTGTTCAATGTCGCGATGCGCCGCGCCTGGTCCCGCTGCACGTAGCGGTGGTAGGCCAGCAAGCGGTTCGCATCGGCCACGCGATCCTGCGACAGCAGCACCTTCAACGGTGCATCGTCGCCCTGCTGGTAGGCCGCACGCACCAGGGCCGTGAGCTGCCGGCGTTGCGACGCCTGCTGCGCCTGCATGGCATCGCGCTTCTGCTGCAGCGCCTGCAGCGCGGCGGCCTCGCGACGCAGGGCCGCTTCGGTCTCGGACAGCGACCGCGTCGTGCGACCGACCTGCTCGTCCGCATCGCGCAGCTGGCGCGACGCCGTGCCACGCTCGCCTTCCAGCTTGCGGCGCTCCTGCGCGATCGACTTCAGCTCGTTGCGCACGCGCTCCAGCTTGCGCTCGGTTTCGCGTGGATTCTGCGCCGGCGCAACCGCCGCGACGGCCAGGCCGGCGAGCAGGAGCGCGGTGAACGCAGTGCGCGCGCGGCTGTGCATCAGGCGTCGATCAGGCTGCGGCCGCTCATGTCGGCCGGCTGCGCAAGGCCCAGCAGGGCCAGCAACGTCGGCGCCACGTCGCGCAACGCGCCCCCGCTGCGCAACGTCACCGCACGCGGGCCCGCGCTTTCGGGCAACACGAGGACCAGCGGCACCGGGCCGACCGTGTGTGCGGTGTGCGGCTGGCCGGTGACCGGATCGCGCATCATTTCCAGGTTGCCGTGGTCGGCGGTGATGAGCAGCGCACCACCGGCCTTGCGCACGGCGGCATCCACTTCACCGATGGCCACGTCCACCGCCTGCGCGGCGAGGATCGCGGCATGCAGGTCGCCGCTGTGTCCGACCATGTCGGGATTGGCGATGTTGCAGATGATGGCGTCGAAGCGGCCCGAGCCGATGGCCTCCACCAGCTTCGCGGTCAGTTCGGGACAACTCATTTCCGGCTGCAGGTCGTAGGTGGCGACCTTCGGGCTGGGGATCAGGATGCGTTCCTCGCCGGCGAACACATCCTCGCGTCCGCCGCTGAAGAAGAACGTCACGTGCGCGTATTTCTCCGTCTCGGCGATGCGCAACTGGGTCAGGCCCGCGTCCGCCAGCAGTTCGCCGAAGGTCTGGCGCAGGTCGTCCGGCGCGAACGCCACCGGCGCGGGCAGCTTGGCGTCGTACTCGGTCAGGCAGACGAAGCGGGCCAGCGACGGCTTGCGTGCATCGAAGCCGTCGAACGCGGGCGACACGAACGCCGCCGTCAGCTGGCGCGCGCGGTCGGCGCGGAAGTTCATGAAGACCACGGCATCGCCGTCGGCCATCGGTCGCGCGCCATCGATCACGGTGGGCAGCACGAACTCATCGTTCTCGCCGCGCGCGTATGCGGCTTCCAGCGCGGCCACGCCGCTGGCGGCATAGTGGTCGCTGCGTGCCTCCACCATCGCGTCCCACGCCAGGCGCAGGCGGTCCCAGCGCTTGTCGCGATCCATCGCGTAGTAGCGGCCACTGACCGAGGCGATGTGCGCGTTGCCGAGCTCCGCACACAGGTCCTGCAGCGCGCGCAGACTGGGTTCGGCCGACTTCGGCGGCGTGTCGCGGCCGTCCAGGAAGGCATGCACGGCGACGCGCGGCACGCCCTGGCGCTTGGCGAGGTCCAGCATCGCGAAGATGTGCAGTTCATGGCTGTGCACGCCGCCCGGCGACAGCAGGCCGAACACATGCAGGGTCTTGCCGTCGGCCTTGGCCGCCTCGCAGGCGGCGACAAGCTCGGCATTGGCGAAGAAGCTGCCGTCCTCGATGGCAGCGTCGATGCGGGTCAGGTCCTGGTAGACGATGCGGCCCGCCCCCAGGTTCATGTGCCCCACTTCCGAATTGCCCATCTGCCCATCGGGCAGACCCACATGGCGCCCTTCGGTGTGGATCAGCGTGTGCGGGGCGTTCGCCAGCAGTCGGTGCCAGTTCGGCAGCGTGGCCTGCGCCAGCGCGTTGTCGGCGGGATCTTCGCGATGCCCCCAGCCATCCAGGATCAGCAGCACGACGGGCTTGGGACGCTTCACGCGCATGTTGTCTTCAGGCGGGGGGGATGCGGACACGGCAGGATTCCAGTGACTTCAGGCAGGTGACGATTGTAGCGAAGCGTGGTGCCATGGCGTCCCCGATGACGGCCGGGCTAAACCTTTCCCTCCCCGCGCGCATCACAGTCATCAACACCACCCGAAGGATGACCCCATGACCCGTACCCGCACCGTCCTGCTGCTGACCCTGGCCCTGGCTGCCACGCCCGCGCTGGCCCAACAGGAGATCTCCAAGGTGAACGGCAGTGTCACCGCCGAGGCCGGCCAGACCTATGCCGACCTGGACACCGTCAACGGCAGCATCCGCATCGGGGATGGCGCCACCGCCGAGGACGCCAGCACCGTCAACGGCAGCATCAACGTGGGCGACAAGGCTCGCGTGGATTCGCTGGAAACCGTGAACGGCTCCGTCCGTGCCGGCAAGGACGTGCAGATCCGCAAGGACGTCGAAACCGTCAACGGCAGCATCTTCATCGACCACGGCGGCGTGATCGGCGGCGACATCGAGACCGTCAATGGCGCCATCGGCCTGGTCGCCACCCAGGTCAGCGGCAGCATCCACACCGTGCGCGGCGACATCACCGTGGGCGTGGGGTCCCATGTGCGCGGCGGCGTGCGCGTACAGAAGCCCACCGGCTTCTTCAACACCGACAGCAAGCGTCCCCCGCGCATCATCATCGGACCGAACGCCGTCGTCGAAGGCGCGCTGGTGTTCGAGCGCCCGGTCACCCTGTACGTGCACAGCAGTGCGAAGACCGGCCCGGTGACCGGCGCCACGGCCACGCCGTACAGCACCGACAGGGCCCCGACCGAGTAAGGACGGCGAACCGCGGCGCATGGCACAGGCCCGGCCTGTCCATTGCCGCTAGAATCGGGATTCCTTTCGTTGAGGAATCCCGATGTCCCGCAAGTTGATGCTCCTGCTTGCCGCTTCCGTCGCACTGACGGCATGCAAGCGCGAAGCCGAGGCCCCGGCCCCCGCGCCCGAAGCCGCCACGCCGCCCGCCGCGGCGCACACCTTTACCGCCGACATCACCGAGGGCGACTTCGCCGACATGGTGAACGCGCTGGCGTCGGACGAGTTCGAAGGCCGCGCGCCCGGCTCGGTCGGCGAAGAGAAGACCACCGCCTACCTCGAAGCGCAGATGAAGCGCATCGGCCTGCAGCCGGGCAACAGCGGTAGCTATTTCCAGGACGTGCCGATGGTGGAGACCACCGCCGACGAGGCCGCGACCACGCTGTCGCTGACCACGTCCACCGGCAAGCGCGACCTGAAGTTCGGCACCGACTACGTCATCGGCACCCGTACCGGCGAGACCGAGGTCAAGCTGGACGCCAGCGAGCTGGTGTTCGTCGGCTATGGCGTCGATGCACCAGAGCAGAAGTGGAACGACTACGCCGGCCAGGACTGGACCGGCAAGACCGTGGTGATGTTCGTCAACGATCCCGGCTTCCACGCCAAGGACGAAGCCCTGTTCGGCGGCAACCGCATGACCTACTACGGCCGCTGGACGTACAAGTTCGAGGAAGCCGCGCGCAAGGGCGCCGCCGCCGCGCTGATCGTGCACGACACGCCCGGCGCCAGCTATGGCTGGGACGTGGTGAAGAACTCCTGGGCCGGCCCGCAGTACGACCTGCCCGCCAAGGATGATCCGGAGAAGCGCATCCCGCTGCAGGGCTGGCTGAGCGCGGAAGCCGCGAAGCAGCTGTTCGCCGATGCCGGCGTGGACCTGGACGCGGCCTACGCCAGCGCCGGCAAGCGCGGCTTCAAGCCGGTGCCGCTGAAGGCGCAGCTGTCCGCCTCGCTGAAGAGCAGCATCACCGAGAAGACCTCACGCAACGTCATCGGCGTGCTGCCGGGCAGCAGCAAGCCCGACGAAGCCGTGCTGTACATGGCGCACTGGGACCACCTGGGCAAGCACGAGGGCGAAGAGGGCGACAACATCTACAACGGCGCAGTCGACAACGCCACCGGCGTGGCCGGCATCCTGGAGATCGCCGAAGCGTTCGCTCACCAGGACCCCAAGCCTGCGCGTTCGGTGGTGTTCGTGGCGGTGACGCTGGAGGAATCCGGCCTGCTGGGTTCCAAGTACTACGTCGCGCACCCGACCTTCCCGCTCGACAGGATCGCCGGCGTGATCAACCTCGACGCCATGAGCGTGGGCGGCAAGTCGCGCGACTTCGTGGTGACCGGCAAGGGCAACTCGCAACTGGAAGACATGCTGAAGGTCTACGCCGACCAGCAGGGCCGCGTGCTCGCCGAGGAAGGCAACCCGGCCGGCGGCTACTACTTCCGCAGCGACCACTTCAACTTCGCCAAGGCCGGCGTGCCCGCGCTGTATGCCAAGGGCGGCAACGACCTGTTGGACGGCGGCGTGGAGGCGGGCAAGGCGGCGAGCGAGGAATACGCCAAGCGCTACCACCAGGCCAGCGACGAAGTGCACGCAGGCTGGAAGCTGGACGGCGTGGTGCAGGACCTGCAGGCGCTGTACGGCGTCGGCAAGGACCTGGCCGTGGCCGACACGTGGCCGAACTGGTACGAAGGCAATCCGTTCAAGGCCGCGCGCGACACGATGATGAAGGCGGAACCGGCGAAGAAATAAGCCGGCTGCACCAAGCGATACGAAGACGGCGCCGAAAGGCGCCGTTTTTGTTCCTTCTCCCCGCCTGCGGGGAGAAGGTGCCCGTAAGGGCGGATGAGGGGCGAGCGCGGTGATGTTCCGTGCGATGTCTCTCCGCCATCATCGAACTCGGCAATGCGAGCGCGCAGATCCAAGATGATGCCTCCGTTCGCCCCTCACCCGCCTTCGGCACCCTCTCCCCGCTGCGCAGGGAGAGGGCAACCGCCCATGGACGCCCCACTGCCGTACGCACTACCCTGCGGCATCCTCGGAGGGAAACCGCTCATGTCCATCGCCTACTGGTGCATCCTCGCCACCGCGCTGCTGCCGTATCTCTGGGTCTTCATCGCCAAGCGGTCGGGCGAGCGCTACAACAACCGCAACCCGCGCGCCTGGATCGCCAAGCAGGAAGGCAACTACAAGGTGCAGCGCGCCAATGCCGCGCATCTCAATGGCTTCGAGGCATTCCCGGCATTCGTCGCCGGCGTGCTGATGGCGCAGCTGGCCGGCGTGCCGGCAGAGACGGTGACGCCGCTGGCGCTGGGCTTCGTTGCCGCACGCGTCCTGCATGGCGTGTTCTACCTGGCGGACAAACAATCGCTGCGCAGCCTGGTCTGGCTGCTCGGCATGCTGTGTGCCGTGGCGCTGATGGTGCTGGCGGCGCTGCAGGTGGCGTGACGCTGCTCTCTGTAGGAGCGACGTGAGTCGCGACCGCACGCCATGAAAGCCCGCTGATGTTTCAGGGGCGAGAAGCCTCACCGATACGACTGCTCCTGGTCTGACCATCCCGGCATTTCGCTTCTGCGGTCGCGACTCACGTCGCTCCTACAGAGAGCACGACTACCGCAGGTCTTCTTCCCACCCGAACAGGGCGAACGCCTTGCGGAACTCCGCATCCAATGGCGCCACCGCTTCGATGCGTTCGCCCGTGACCGGATGCGGGAACGACAGCCGCACCGCGTGCAGCAGCATGCGGTGCACGCCCTGCATGCGGAAGTTCCGGTTGTGGCGGCCATCGCCATGGCTGGTGTCGCCGATCAGGTGATGGAACGCGTGCTTCAGGTGTCGGCGGATCTGGCGGAAGCGGCCTGTCTCCGGCTGGCATCGCAGCAGCGCATAGCGTGAGGTCTCGAAACCGGCGGACGGCAGCGGCAGCTCACCCGTCGCCAGACGCACGAAGCGCGTCACCGAGGCCCTCTTCTCCGGCTTGCCCGGGCCGCCATCCAGCGGATGGTCGACGATGAAGTCCGGCTCCGGCCAGCCGCGGCACACGGCCAGGTAATCCTTCTCCACCTCGCGCGACATCAACACCTTGCCCAGCGTCGATGCGCTGTCGCGGTCGAATGCCACCAGCAGGCAACCGCTGGTGGCGCGGTCCAGCCGGTGGATCAGGAAGATGGGGCGGCCGAACTGCATGCGCAGCCGGTCGGCGACGAAATCCGTTTCCCCACCGGCCAGCTTGCTGTCGTGCGCCATGACACCCGCGGGCTTGTTGACCACCGCGATCTGCGCATCGGCATACAGCACGGGCAATGCGCCATCGCCCGTTTTCGTCTCACCGTAATCCATGAATCTGCGTGCCTTCCAAATCTGCGAAACTCGGGGTTCGCCGCACGCGATGGACGCACGCGGCCCTGATGGAGGATTGTGGATGAAGTCACCCCGTTTCATTGTCGCACTCGGCCTGGCCGTGGCGCTTGCCCTGGGCCAGCCCACGAGCCTCTACGCCGCGCCCGCGTTGCCCAAGGGCATCACCGCCGGCCCCAGCATCGAAGGCATCAGCGAGTACACGCTGTCCAACGGCCTGCGCGTGCTGGTGTTCCCCGATGCCACCAAGCCCACCTTGACCGTCAACCTGGTCTATGGCGTGGGTTCGGTGCACGAGAACTATGGCGAGACCGGCATGGCGCACCTGCTGGAGCACCTGCTGTTCAAGGGCACGCCCACGCAGTCCGACATCAGCGGCGAGATGAAGAAACGCGGCATCGACTTCAACGCCACCACCGGCCTGGACCGCACCAACTACTTCGCTTCGTTCCCGGCCAACACCGACACCCTCGAGTGGGTGTTGAAGATGGAAGCCGACCGCATGGTCAACTCCAATGTCGCGAAGAAGGACCTCGACAGCGAGATGACCGTGGTCCGCAACGAGCTGGAAGCGGGCGAGAACAGCCCCGGTGGCGTGCTGTTCCAGCGCATCCGCTCGACGGCGTTCCTGTGGCACAACTACGGCAACACCACCATCGGCGCACGCAGCGACGTGGAGGGCGTGCCGATCGACAAGCTGCAGGCGTTCTACCGGCAGTGGTACCAGCCCGACAACGCCACCCTCATCCTCGCCGGCCGCGTGGACACCAACGACGCGCTCGCCCGCGTCGCGCGCCATTTCGGCGCACTGAAGAAGCCCACCCGCCCGCTGCCCCGCTTCTACACCCAGGAACCGGCGCAGGATGGCGAGCGCGAAGTCACCGTGCGCCGCGTCGGCAACCTGCGGCTGG
>Ga0065704_10000622_pt1 | contig 15425 bp, 13 predicted proteins | sample SwiRhicommuniRL2_FD_59091 | JGI IMG/M metagenome (GOLD analysis project Ga0065704, IMG submission 59091) | Switchgrass rhizosphere bacterial communities from Rose Lake, Michigan, USA - RL2 v2 (version 2) | ecosystem: Host-associated > Plants > Roots > Rhizosphere > Soil | place: East Lansing, MI
ACTTCCGCGATTTTGCCTACTGCGACAGCGGGATGATCCCGTGGCTGCTGGTCACCGAACTGCTGTGCCTGAAGGGCCAGTCGCTGGGTGAACTGGTACGTGACCGGATGGCGGCCTTCCCGGCAAGCGGGGAGATCAACAGCACCCTCGCGGCCCCGGCCGAGGCGATTGCCCGCGTGGAGCACCACTTTGCCCTGCACGCCCTGGAGATTGACCGTACCGACGGGATCAGCATGACCTTCCCTCAGTGGCGCTTCAACCTGCGCTCGTCGAACACCGAGCCGGTAGTGCGCCTGAACGTGGAATCCCGCGCCGATGCGGCGCTGATGGCGGCGCGAACGCAGGACATTATGGCGCTGTTGAATCAGTAATCCTTGCCCCTCTCCCGACGGGGGAGGGGACCCTGAAACAGGAACAACGATGACAAATCTAAAAAAGCGCGAGCGAGCCAAAACGAATGCATCGTTAATCTCTATGGTGCAGCGTTTTTCTGATATCACCATCATGTTCGGTGGCTTGTGGATGGTGTGTAAACTCAGCGGGCTGCCCTTCCTCTACATGCACCTGCTGATGGCGCTCATCGCGCTGGTCGTCTTCCAGATGATCGGCGGGATGACCGACTTCTACCGTTCATGGCGTGGCGTCAAAATCACCACCGAGCTCTTGCTGCTGTTGCAGAACTGGACTTTAAGCCTGGTCTTCAGCTTCGGGCTGGTCGCCTTCAACAACGACTTTGATAATCGCTTTGCCACCTATTTTGCCTGGTATCTCCTCACCAGCGTGGGGATGGTGGTCTGCCGCTCGCTGATCCGCTTCGGCGCGGGCTGGCTGCGTAACCGCGGCTACAACACCCGCCGCGTGGCGGTGGCCGGGAGTCTGCCAGCCGGGCTGGCGCTGCTCGACGGCTTTCGTAAAGAGCCGTGGCTGGGGTTTGATGTGGTCGGGGTCTATCACGATGCACAGCCCGGCGGCGTCTCGGCTGACTGGGCCGGTAACTATTCTCAGCTGGTGGACGATGCCAAAGCGGGCAAGATCCACAACGTCTACATCGCCATGCCGATGAGCGACGAGGCCAGAATCAAAACCCTGATGCACAAACTGGCGGATACCACCTGCTCGGTGATCCTCATCCCCGATGTCTTCACCTTTAATATCCTGCACTCCCGCATTGAAGAGGTGAACGGCGTGCCGGTAGTGCCGCTGTATGACACGCCGCTCTCCGGGCTCAACCGGGTGCTGAAACGTATGGAGGACATCGTCCTGTCGTCGATGATCCTGCTGCTGATCTCTCCGGTGCTCTGCGCCATTGCCCTGGCGGTGAAGCTCACCTCTAAGGGGCCGGTGATCTTCCGTCAGACCCGCTACGGCATGGACGGTAAGCCGATCATGGTGTGGAAATTCCGCTCCATGAAGGTGATGGAGAACGATGAGGTGGTGACCCAGGCCACGCAGAACGACCCGCGCGTGACCCGCGTCGGTAACTTCCTGCGTCGCACCTCCCTCGACGAACTGCCGCAGTTTATTAATGTGTTAACCGGGGGCATGTCGATTGTCGGCCCGCGTCCCCATGCGGTGGCGCATAACGAGCAGTATCGCACCCTGATTGAAGGCTACATGCTGCGCCACAAAGTGAAACCGGGCATTACCGGCTGGGCGCAAATCAACGGCTGGCGCGGCGAAACCGACACCCTGGAGAAGATGGAAAAACGCATTGAGTTCGACCTGGAGTACATCCGCGAGTGGAGCCTCTGGTTCGATATCAAAATCGTTTTTCTTACCGTCTTCAAGGGCTTTGTGAACAAAGCGGCGTACTAACATGAGCTTACGTGAAAAAACCCTCAGCGGGGCAAAATGGTCGGCTATCGCCACGGTGATCATCATCGGCCTCGGGCTGGTGCAGATGACGGTGCTGGCGCGCATTATCGATAACCACCAGTTTGGCCTGCTGACGGTCTCGCTGGTGATCATCGCCCTGGCCGATACGCTGTCTGACTTCGGCATCGCCAACTCCATTATTCAGCGCAAAGAGATCAGCCAGTTGGAGCTGACCACCCTCTACTGGCTGAACGTCGGCCTTGGGGTGCTGGTATTCGTCGCACTTTTCCTGCTCAGTGATGTTATTGCTGACGCGCTGAACAACCCGGAGCTGGCGCCGCTGATGCGCGCTCTGTCGTTCGCGTTTGTGGTGATCCCGCACGGGCAGCAGTTCCGCGCCCTGATGCAAAAGGAGCTGGAGTTCAGCAAAATCGGCATGATTGAGACCAGCGCGGTACTGGCCGGATTTACCTTTACCGTGGTGAGCGCCCATTTCTGGCCGCTGGCGATGACTGCTATCCTCGGCTATCTGGTGAACTCTGCCGTGCGCACCCTGCTGTTCGGCTACTTTGGTCGCAAGATTTACCGTCCGGGGTTGCAGTTCTCGCTGGCATCGGTGTCGTCTAACCTGCGCTTCGGTGCCTGGCTGACGGCCGACAGCATCATCAACTACGTGAATACTAACCTCTCCACTCTGGTGCTGGCCCGTACCCTTGGTGCCAGCGTCGCCGGTGGCTTTAACCTCGCCTGGAACGTGGCGGTCGTCCCGCCAATGAAACTCAACCCCATCATCACCCGGGTGCTGTTCCCGGCGTTCGCCAAAATTCAGGACGACACTGAAAAACTGCGGATCAACTTCTACAAGCTGCTATCGGTGGTGGGGATCATTAACTTCCCGACCCTGCTGGGGCTGATGGTGGTCTCCGGCAATCTGGTGCCGATGGTGTTTGGTGAAAAGTGGGTCAGCATTGTGCCGATCCTGCAGCTGCTGTGCGTGGTGGGGCTGCTGCGCGCGGTCGGTAACCCGATCGGTTCCCTGCTGATGGCCAAAGCCCGCGTCGATATCAGCTTCAAATTTAACGTCTTCAAGACATTCCTGTTTATTCCGGCGATCGTCATCGGCGGCCATCTGGCCGGGGCGATAGGGGTCACGCTGGGCTTCCTGCTGGTGCAGATTATCAACACCGTACTGAGCTACTTCGTGATGATTAAGCCGGTGCTGGGCTCCAGCTATCGCCAGTACATGCTCAGCCTGTGGCTGCCGTTTTACCTGTCGCTGCCGACGCTGGCGGTGAGCTATGGTCTGGGCCTCGCCCTCAACGGCCATCTGCCGCTGGCGGCGCTGGTGGCGGTGCAGGTCGCAGCCGGTGCGCTGGCCTTCGCGGTGATGATTGTGCTGTCGCGTAATGCGCTGGTGGTGGAAATAAAACGTCAGTTCTGCCGCAACGAAAAGATAAAAACGCTGCTTCGCGCAGGCTAATTTTAAGAGGTCATTATGAAATTACTGATTCTGGGCAACCATACCTGTGGTAACCGTGGTGACAGCGCCATTCTGCGCGGCCTGCTGGATGCTATTTACACCTTGTCCCCTGAGACCGAGGTCGATGTGATGAGCCGCTACCCGGTGAGCTCCTCCTGGCTGCTGAACCGTCCGGTGATGGGCGATCCGCTCTACAGCCAGATGAAGCAGCATAACAATGCCGCGGGCGTGATGGGCCGGGTGAAAAAGGTACTGCGCCGCCGCTACCAGCACCAGGTGCTGCTGTCGCGTGTGACCGACACCGGCAAGCTGCGCAATATCGCTATCGCCCAGGGCTTTACCGATTTTGTCCGTCTGCTCTCCGGCTACGACGCCATCATTCAGGTGGGCGGCTCCTTCTTCGTTGACCTGTACGGCGTACCGCAGTTCGAGCATGCGCTCTGCACCTTTATGGCGAAAAAACCGCTGTTTATGGTCGGCCACAGCGTCGGGCCGTTCCAGGATCCCCAGTTTAACCAGCTGGCGAACTACGTGTTTGGCCACTGCGATGCCTTGATCCTGCGTGAGTCGGTGAGCCTGAATCTGATGCAGCGCAGCGAGATCGACACCACCAAAGTGGAGCAGGGGGTGGACACCGCCTGGCTGGTGGATCATCAGGAGGCGAACTTTACTCCCAGCTATGCCGTGCAGCACTGGCTGAACGTGGTGGGGCAGCAAAAAACCGTCGCCATCACCCTGCGCGAGCTGGCCCCGTTCGACAAGCGTCTGGGCACCACCCAGGCGGCCTATGAAAAGGCCTTTGCCGAGGTGGTCAACCGGGTGCTGGACAGCGGCTACCAGGTGCTGGCGCTCTCTACCTGTACCGGGATCGACAGCTACAACAAGGATGACCGCATGGTGGCGCTCAACCTGCGCCAGCACGTCAGCGATCCGTCCCGCTACCACGTGGTGATGGACGAACTCAACGACCTCGAGATGGGCAAACTGCTGGGAGCCTGCGATCTGACCGTGGGTACCCGTCTGCATTCGGCGATCATCTCCATGAACTTCGGCACGCCAGCCATCGCCATTAACTACGAACACAAATCTGCCGGGATCATGCAGCAGCTGGGCATGCCGGAGATGGCGGTGGATATCCGTCATCTGCTCGATGGCTCCCTGGGCGCGATGGTGGGCGATACCCTGGGCCAGCTGCCGGCCATCAACGAACGCCTGGCGGTGGCGGTGAAAGCCGAACGTGAAAACGGCATCAGAATGGTGAAATCGGTGCTGGATCGGGTCGGGGAGGGCAAATGAAGGTTGGTTTCTTCTTACTGAAATTCCCGCTGTCGTCCGAAACTTTTGTGCTGAACCAGATCACCGCGTTTATTGATATGGGTTATGACGTGGAGATCGTCGCCCTGCAGAAGGGCGACACGCAAAATACCCACGCCGCCTGGACCCAGTACGACCTGGCCAGCAAAACCCGCTGGCTGCAGGATGAGCCGCAGGGCAAGCTGGCGAAGCTGGGCTACCGCGCCCGCCAGACCCTGCGTGGGCTGCATCGCCCGGGCACCTGGAAGGCGCTGAATGTTTCCCGCTATGGCGCCGAATCCCGCAATCTGATCCTCTCCGCCATCTGCGGCCAGACGGTACGGCCCTGGCGCGCGGATGTGTTTATCGCCCACTTCGGTCCGGCAGGCGTGACCGCGGCCAAGCTGCGTGAGCTGGGGGTTATCGAGGGGAAAATCGCCACCGTCTTCCACGGGATCGACATCTCCAGCCGGGAGGTGTTGGCGCACTACACCCCCGAGTATCAACGCCTGTTTCAGCGCGGCGACATGATGCTGCCGATAAGCGATCTCTGGGCCGGACGCCTGAAAAACATGGGCTGCCCGCCGGAGAAGATCACCGTCTCGCGCATGGGCGTGGATATGCAGCGCTTTACCCAACGTCCGGTGAAGAGCCCGGGCAGTCCGCTGCAGATTATTTCGGTAGCGCGCCTGACCGAGAAAAAAGGGCTCCACGTGGCGATTGAGGCCTGCCGCCAGCTGAAAGCGCGTGGAGTGGATTTTCACTATCGCATTCTCGGCATTGGCCCCTGGGAGCGCCGTCTGCGCACCCTGATCGAACAGTATGAGCTGGAGGCGTATGTCGAGATGCCGGGGTTCAAGCCCAGCCATGAAGTCAAAGCCATGCTCGATGCCGCCGATGTCTTCTTACTCCCGTCAGTCACCGGTAAGGATGGCGATATGGAAGGCATACCGGTAGCACTGATGGAGGCGATGGCGGTGGGGATCCCGGTGGTCTCCACGGTACACAGCGGCATCCCTGAACTGATCGAGCCCGGCCACTCCGGCTGGCTGGTGGAAGAGAACAACCCTGAGGCGCTGGCCACGCAGCTGGAGCGCTTCGCCGCGCTGGATGACCATGCGCTCTCGCCCGTGCTGCACAATGCGCGGCGGAAAGTGGAGACCGATTTTAATCAACACCTGATCAACCGGCAGTTAGCCACTCTGCTACAGACGCTTTAAAAAGGGAGGCGATATGCCGAAAGAGATGACGCGACGCGCGTTTGTCACCACCTGTTCCGTTCTGGCCGCCGCATCGCTGACAGGCGTGCGGGCCGACGCGAGCAGCGCCTCGGTAGACATCAGCCGCTATAATCAGCGCGACTGGATCGCGGCCTTCAAAAAGGCCTTTAACGACGCTGATACTGTGGTGGTGCCCGCCGGGCTCACCTGCGACAACATCAACACCGCCATCTTTATTCCCGAAGGCAAAACGCTGCGTATCCGCGGCGCGCTGACCGGCAACGGGCGGGGGCGGCTGGTGTTGCAGGATGGCAGTAAAGTGATCGGCGAAGGGGAGGGGCGCAGCGAAAACATTACCCTCGACGTCCGCGGCTCCGACTGCGTGATCCAGGGGCTGGCGATGAGCGGCTATGGCCCGGTTACTCAAATCTATATCGGCGGTAAAAAACCGCGGGTGATGCGCAACCTGCTGATCGACAACCTGCGGGTGACCAAAGCCAACTACGCGATCCTCCGTCAGGGGTTTCACAACCAGGTGGATGGCGCCAGAATCACCAACTGCCACTTCAGCTATCTGCAGGGCGATGCCATTGAGTGGAACGTGGCGATCAATGACCAGAACATCCTGATCTCAGACCACGTTATCGACCACATCGACTGCACCAACGGTAAAATCAACTGGGGGATCGGCATCGGCCTGGCCGGTAGCACCTACGACAACGCCTACCCGGAAGACCAGGCGGTGAAGAACTTTGTGGTGGCCAATATCACCGGCAGCAACTGTCGCCAGCTCGTGCACGTCGAGAATGGTAAACACTTTATTATTCGTAATGTTAAAGCACGAAATATCACCCCTGACTTCAGCAAAAAAGCGGGGATTGATAACGCCACGGTAGCCATATATGGCTGCGATAATTTTGTCATTGATAACGTCGAAATGAACGACAGTGCAGGCATGTTAATTGGTTACGGCGTGATTAAAGGCGATTATTTGTCGATACCGCAGAATTTCCGCCTTAACAATATTCATCTCAACAACCAGAAACTTGCGCGGAAATTGCGCGGAATACAGATCTCCTCCGGCAATGCCACCTCGTTTGTGGCGATCACCAACCTCGAGATGAAGCGCGCCACGCTGGAGTTACATAATAAACCTCAGCATCTTTTTATGCGTAACATCAACGTGATGCAGGATTCTAAGAACGGTCCAGCCCTGGCGCTGAATTTCGATCTGCGCAAAGACGTGCGCGGGAAATTTATGGCTCGTGAAGAGACACTGCTGTCACTGGCGAACATTAACGCGGTTAATGAGAAAGGGCAAAGCTCGGTGGATATCGACCGCATCGATCAGCATACTATTAATACGGAACGGCTGAATTTTAAGCTGCCGAAGCGCTAAATATTAACCAGACGGCATTTTGCGAGGATTCCTGGAATTAAAGCGCCCGGATTCAGACTGCATCCACTGGTATTCGCACGGCAGCGGCGTAACATCTACGCCTGATTTGTAGCAAATCGTGCTGGCGAAACCAGGCTAAAGAGCTATAATTCGGCAACCATTTTAAGGTGGAAGAAATATGATTAATTTGAAAGCGGTTATTCCGGTAGCCGGTCTGGGCATGCATATGCTCCCGGCCACAAAAGCCATTCCTAAAGAGATGCTGCCGATCGTTGACAAGCCGATGATTCAGTACATCGTCGACGAGATTGTTGCTGCAGGGATCAAAGAAATCGTTCTGGTAACCCATTCTTCGAAGAATGCGGTAGAAAACCACTTCGACACCTCCTACGAACTTGAAGCCCTTCTGGAGCAGCGCGTTAAGCGTCAGCTGCTGGCGGAAGTGCAGTCCATCTGCCCACCGGGCGTGACCATTATGAACGTTCGTCAGGCGCAACCGCTGGGGCTGGGTCACTCTATCCTGTGCGCACGTCCTGTCGTTGGCGATAATCCGTTTGTGGTGGTGCTGCCGGACATCATTCTGGACAACGCCTCTGCCGATCCGCTGCGCTATAACCTTGCAGCCATGGTGGCGCGTTTCAACGAGACCGGGCGCAGCCAGGTGCTGGCGAAGCGCATGAAGGGCGACCTCTCTGAATACTCGGTGATTCAGACCAAAGAGCCGCTCGATTCAGAAGGTAAAGTCAGCCGTATCGTTGAGTTTATCGAGAAACCGGATCAGCCGCAGACGCTTGACTCCGATCTGATGGCCGTGGGCCGCTATGTGCTCAACGCGGAAATCTGGGCTGAGCTGGAGCGTACCGAGCCGGGTGCCTGGGATCGTATTCAACTGACGGATGCTATCGCGGAACTGGCGAAGAAGCAGTCTGTCGATGCGATGCTGATGACCGGCGACAGCTACGACTGCGGTAAGAAGATGGGATACATGCAAGCCTTTGTCCAGTACGGCCTTCGTAACCTGAAAGAAGGGCAGAAGTTCCGGGAAAGCATGAAGAAACTCTTAGCCAACGACTAATTTCCGGTAGGTCGTTGCACACAACGGCAGTGGATCATTCCAGGCTTGCATTAGCCATGCGGATGACACTGCCGTTTTCTTTTTTAAATATTTTCTTAAATTTCAGGCGGTTAATCGCTGTTTTTTTGTATAGGCAGGCATGTTTTTTCCCTTGTTTCTGCACGCATTTAAGACGACAATTATTAATTGACTTGAACGCTGCCCTGACACGATTTAGCCAGGAGTTGGCGGCCAAATACCTCTCTATTAAGCCACGTTCAGTGCACTGGTAGCTGTTAAGCCAGGGGCGGTAGCGTGTCTGATTTTTTTACTCTACGGAAATAAAGCGTGAAAATTCTTGTTACTGGTGGTGCCGGTTTTATCGGCTCTGCGGTTGTCCGACATATTATTCAAAACACCCAGGATTCAGTGGTTAATGTCGATAAATTGACCTATGCAGGTAACCTGGAATCTCTGGCGGACGTGAGCAACAGCCCGCGTTACGCTTTCGAGCATGCTGATATTTGCGATAAAGCAGCGATGGATCGTATTTTTGCTGAGCACCAGCCTGATGCCGTTATGCATCTGGCGGCGGAGAGCCACGTTGACCGTTCGATTACCGGCCCGGCTGCGTTCATCGAGACCAATATCGTCGGTACCTATGTGCTGCTGGAAGCGGCTCGCGCGTACTGGTCAACCCTTGGCGAAGCGGCGAAAAAAGCCTTCCGTTTCCACCACATCTCTACCGACGAAGTGTATGGTGATCTTCCGCACCCGGATGAGCATCCTGCGTCTGCTGAATTGCCGCTGTTTACCGAGACCACGGCTTATGCGCCAAGCAGCCCGTATTCAGCCTCTAAGGCTTCCAGCGATCACCTCGTGCGTGCCTGGTTGCGTACCTACGGGTTCCCGACCATCGTAACCAACTGCTCAAATAACTACGGCCCATACCACTTCCCGGAAAAACTGATCCCGCTGGTGATCCTCAACGCGCTCGACGGAAAAGCACTGCCGATTTATGGCAAAGGCGATCAGATCCGCGACTGGCTGTATGTTGAAGATCACGCCCGTGCGCTATATACCGTGGTGACCCAGGGTAAGCCAGGCGAGACCTATAACATCGGTGGTCACAACGAAAAACAAAACCTGGATGTGGTCCATACCATTTGCGATCTGCTTGATGAAATCGTGCCGAAAGAGGGCTCCTATCGCGATCAAATTACTTACGTGACTGACCGCCCGGGTCACGACCGTCGTTATGCCATCGATGCCGATAAGATTAGCCAGACGTTGGGCTGGAAACCGCAGGAGACGTTTGAGAGCGGGATCCGTAAAACGGTGGAGTGGTACTTAAATAATACTGAGTGGTGCCGTCGTGTTCAGGACGGTAGCTATCAACGTGAACGTTTAGGATTAGAATAATATGAAAGGTATCATTCTTGCTGGTGGATCAGGTACTCGACTTTATCCTATTACGATGGGCATATCTAAGCAGCTTCTCCCTGTTTACGATAAGCCAATGATTTATTATCCATTATCAGTACTTATGCTTGCTGGTATTAAAGATATTTTAATAATTACTACTCCCGAAGATCAGCAGGGATTTATCAGACTGTTAGGCGATGGAAGCCAATTTGGCGTTAATCTGTCCTTTGCTGTACAGCCGTCTCCAGATGGGTTAGCGCAAGCATTTATAATTGGCGAGAAGTTTATTGGTAAAGATCCGGTATGCCTGGTTCTGGGCGACAATATTTTCTTTGGTCAAGGTTTCACGCCTAAATTACGCAGTGCGGCAGAGCGGACCTCCGGGGCAACCGTGTTTGGCTACCAGGTCATGGATCCAGAACGCTTTGGTGTAGTTGAATTTGATGATAATTTTAAAGCGTTAAGCATTGAAGAAAAACCTGCAAGCCCTAAATCTAACTGGGCTGTGACGGGGTTATATTTCTACGATAACAACGTTGTCGATATTTCTAAAACGATAAAACCTTCCGCCCGGGGCGAAATTGAAATTACGTCTGTCAATGAAGTCTATCTCAAAAATAACCTATTAACCGTTGAATTATTAGGTCGTGGCTTTGCATGGCTTGATACGGGCACACACGATAGTTTAATTGAAGCCGGAAGCTTTGTAGAAACAGTACAGAAGCGACAGGGTATGATGGTTGCATGCCCGGAAGAAATCGCATGGCGTAATGGTTGGTTAAGTGATAATGATGTTTATACGCTAGGCAAAAAGGTAGAGAAAAACAGCTACGGCCAATACTTAATGAATTTAGTGAAAAAAAATGAAAATTGAATTATTACCTTTCCAAAAACATGGTGATGAACGTGGAATGCTTGTTGCGCTTGAACAAGTTAAAAACGTACCTTTTGAAATCAAACGCGTATATTACATGTTTGGTACTAAAGGCGATGTGCGCAGGGGGTTTCATGCACATAAGGAACTGAGACAACTTGCTATAGTTGTAAGGGGTTCCTGTTATTTCCATTTAGATGATGGAGTTGATAAGGTTGAAATTCTTTTAAATGATCCGGCGCAAGGATTGCTTATTGAACCGGCTATATGGCATGAAATGTATGACTATTCTGATGACTGTATACTTTTAGTTCTTGCCAGTGACGTTTACGATGAAAGTGACTATATCAGAAATTATGAAGCATTTCAGGAGTCAATAAAAAATGGCACTACACAAGCTTAGCGATGTGCAATCCCCTAATATTGGTGAAAATACAAACGTATGGCAATTTTCTGTAATATTACCTGGCGCTGTAATTGGCAATGACTGTAATATTTGTGCGCATACATTTATTGAAAATGATGTGTTAATAGGTAACCGAGTTACGATAAAATCTGGTGTTTATATATGGGACGGCGTTACGCTTGAAGATGATGTATTTATTGGCCCGTGCGTAGCATTTACTAATGATAAAAAACCGCGATCAAAAATTTATCCAGAAAAATTTGCACGTATTGTTGTAAAAAAAGGTGCTTCGATTGGCGCAAATGCAACAATTCTTCCCGGTATTGTTATTGGAGAAGGTGCGATGGTTGGAGCTGGTGCCGTAGTAACTAAGGATGTTCCTGCTAATGCCACAGTAATTGGAAATCCCGCAAGAATTTTAATGGAGAAGTAATCATGGTTGACTTTCTGAATTTGAAAAAAATTAATAATCGTTATGAAAGAGAACTTAAAGAAGCATGTTCGCGGGTTATCGATTCTGGCTGGTATATTATGGGGGCCGAGCTCAGTAATTTTGAAAAGGATTATGCCAGTTGGTGCGGTGTAAAACATGCAATTGGTGTTGCTAACGGATTAGATGCTTTAATCCTTGTTCTCCGTGCCTGGAAAGAGATGGGTAAGCTGCAAGATGGTGATGAAGTTATTGTTCCTGCAAATACATACATCGCCTCTATCTTAGCCATCACACAAAATCAATTAACACCGATTCTTGTAGAGCCGGATCCTTCAACATTTAATTTAAGTGTTGAAGGGGTGCGGAATGCTATTACAGATAAAACAAAAGCAGTCTTACCTGTACATTTGTATGGCCGAATCTCTCCGATGAAAGAGATCATGGAGATTGCTAAAGAACGTGAGTTACTCGTACTTGAAGACTGTGCTCAATCTCATGGCGCGACAATCGATGGAAAGAAATGTGGTGCATGGGGACATGCTGCTGGCTTCAGTTTCTATCCAGGTAAAAACCTGGGAGCACTAGGAGATGCCGGTGCGATAACCACTAACGACGATGAATTAGCCCAAGTTCTTTTGGCTCTGCGTAATTACGGTTCCCATGTAAAATATCAGAATAAATATAAAGGCATTAATAGCCGTCTTGATGAAATGCAGGCTGCAATGCTATCTGTGAAGCTAAAACATCTCGATGAAGAAACTACCATACGACGGGCAATCGCACAAAAATATTTAACTAAAATTAATAATCCGCTCATTACTTTACCTAATGTTGATGAAGAGCAAGAACATGTATGGCATTTGTTTGTTATAAAAACAAAACATCGCCAGTCTTTGAAAGAATATCTAGATAAGAATAATGTGCAAACGCTTATTCATTATCCTATTCCACCTCATAAGCAAGCTGCATATGAAGAACTTAAGCATTTAAGTTTACCAATTTCTGAATCCCTTCATAATAACGTGTTATCTATTCCTATGGATCCAACAATGAGTGAGTCAGACATTGAACAAGTAATTAATGTATTAAATGGATGGGTACTTTGAGTTTTGCTAGAGTAACGATACTGAGTGGAGCGATTACCTGCTTTAGGCTTGCATGTGGACTTATAATTTCAAAAGTTGTTGCTATTTATACAGGCCCGGCAGGTATATCAAATCTGGGACAGTTGCAGAATTTTGTAACCTTTATTAATGGGTTTATTTCATCACAGGTTTCGCAGGGGGTTAATCGCTATTCGGCAGAGCATAAAGACAATTATTTAGATGCTCAGCCCTATTGGCGTGCTGCAATAAAACTTTCCACAATAGCTTGTTGTTTTATTATGTGCCTGGGCATTCTATCCTCAGGCCATTTGGCTAAATATCTTTTTCATAATACGGAATTTTACTGGTTAATAATTCTAGCGTTGATGGTTTTACCATTAAACATAATTAATAGTATCTTCCTGGGCGTTTTGAATGGATTAGGAGATTATAATAAATTTTTCCTGGCGAATATATTTGCCATTGCTTCATCTGTTCTGTCAATGACCGGTCTTGTTTATTTCCTGGGCTTGAAAGGCGCTCTTATAGCAGCAGCTTTAAATAACGCAATCGCTGGTTTTTGGCTGATAGTTATTATTCTTAAGAAACCATGGTTTAAATTTAAATATTGGTATGGTAACGCACCACGAGAGCAAGTCAATGAAATGGGGAAGTACTTTGCTATGGGGATAGTGGGTGCCTTAACTGGACCTATCTCCCTGATTGTAGTGCGAACTCTTTTGACTAATAATTTTTCATTAGAATATTCAGGATATTGGCAAGCGGTAAGTAAAATTTCTGAAGCTTACCTGGCTGTTCTCACCACTGCCATGACGGTTTACTATTTTCCGAAAACAGCAGCAGCTAAAACGCTCCCTGAGCATTTAAGTATATTAAAAACAGGTGCGCGACTCGTCGTCCCTTTATCTCTGGTCATGGCGCTGAGTATTTTTTATTTAAAAGATTTTATTATTAGTTTTTTATTTACAAAAGATTTTCAACGCGCAAGTGGGCTTTTTTTATACCAGAATATAGGCGATTTCTTTAGAATTTGTAGTTGGCTATTTGCTACAATTCTTCTTGCAAAGGGATATTTCCTAATAAATGCAACATTAGAGATTTCATTCTCCATTCTTTATCCTCTTTTAGTTAAATTGCTTATAATAAATCATGGTTTCGAAGGGGTGAGTTTGGCATATTGTTCGACATATTTTATTTATCTTATTGCTACAGCGATAATTTATATGTGGCATCTAAAATATAGAGTGGGTAAACAGGATGCGTATCGAAAGTGAAGATTTAAGCGTTATTATTCCGGCTTATAATGAAGAAGCTAATATCCTTACCATCCTAAAAACTCTCGAACAGCAATCTTTAAAAGGTTTTGGCGTTATTGTTGTCGATGATGGTTCAACAGATAATACTGCTACTCTGGTTGAATCATTTAAACCGCAACAATTTAAATTACAGTTATTAAAACAAGATAATAAAGGTGCTGCGCGGGCTCGAGAAAGCGCTATCCATTTTTGCAAATCAAAATTTATAGCCGTAATTGATTGTGATGATAGTTTAGCTATCGACTCGCTGGAAAAGGCATATGTTCCCCTGATAACTGATCCCTCCATCGAAATTTCCCTATTCAAATTGAATTATGTGGATTCTACTAGTAAAGAAGTGACAGGAGAATTCATATGTTATACGGGAAATAATAAATTGAAAGGGAAGGATGTATTTGCTAATTGTGTAAGCTCGTGGGGGGTTCACGCTTTTGGCATTTATAACAGGGATGTTATTTTATCCGCATATAAAATGTATAATGCAATAAATTCAAAGAATGAAAACTATCTTAATAACGATGAGGTAATTTCACGAATCTCTTTTGACTTAGCAAATACGATTTTCCTGTCTGATGGTAAATATTATTTCATCAATAATATTAACTCAACAACCAGAAGGGTTAATAATAGTTATTTTAAAGTCCTTCACAACGCATTCTACCTGTCAGAATATATTGAGAAAAGAGATAAAGTAAATAGCAATGATGCATTGGTAAATGCTGCTTATGCGCTCATTATTAGTACTATTTGGGGTGTGTCAGTGAGATATTTCAAGTGGAGCAAGTATCTTACACCAATCGAGAAAGAAAATTGGCGCCACCTGATAAAGCGATCTGTAAAGCGTGTTATACATGCGAAGAGAACCAGGACATTAGATTTCACACATAAAAGTAAATTACAGTTAATTTTATTAGGTGTTATATTTTAAATGGATACTATTTTAGTCACAATTATCGTCGCAAGTTATAATGCAGAGAAATACATAGAGGAAACACTAGAATCATGTATTAATCAAACATATAAATCAATCCAGATAATTATTACTGACGATAACTCAAAAGATAATAGTGTCCAAATTATTGAAGATTGGCTTAATGTAAAAAAAACCACTCACCCAAATATTGAATGTGTATTGGTAAAAAGTGAAAAAAATAATGGAATACCGGTAAATTTTAACAATGGACTTAAGCATGCGAAAGGGCATTGGATTAAATGCATCGGTTCCGATGATATATTATTAAGTGGTGCCGTAGAGGAGTTTATCAGGCGCATCAAAAAGATTCCTTCAAGTGACAATTATGGCGCATTCTTTACCTATTTTGAAACATTTGGGCATGGCATTACAGTTCCGAGCAAATATCCTTTGTCCTGGACAAGAGATATTAGCCGGATGAAACCCTCGCGATTCAAGCAAGGTTTGGCTAATATTCACTTTAATAATATGGCGCCTGGTGCATTTATTAACCGTAAATATTTAGCTTCATTTGATGAACGTTATAGATTACTTGAAGATTTACCGCACTGGTTAAAAATTATAGATAACAATATTAAAACAGATTTTTTGGATTTTACGAGTGTTAACTATCGAGTACACAATGCACAGG
>Ga0065704_10070850_pt1 | contig 15417 bp, 11 predicted proteins | sample SwiRhicommuniRL2_FD_59091 | JGI IMG/M metagenome (GOLD analysis project Ga0065704, IMG submission 59091) | Switchgrass rhizosphere bacterial communities from Rose Lake, Michigan, USA - RL2 v2 (version 2) | ecosystem: Host-associated > Plants > Roots > Rhizosphere > Soil | place: East Lansing, MI
GCCACTTCGCCGCCGCTTGATCCCATGCGGCTGTTCTTGCCGGGACGTGGATGCGGCATTCTGTGCGGATGGAAAGGACATCCCGTCGCGGCACCCCCCTGCGCTGGCTGCGGCGAGGGCTGCTGGCCCTCGTCGCCCTCTATGCGCTCTATCTGCTTGCAGGCAACGTGTTCCTCAACACGTCACTGGGCGAAGCCACCCTGAACCGCAAGCCGGAACGTTTCCGGATGCAATGGGCGTCCGGCAGTACCTGGTGGCCGGGGCGGGTCAGCCTGACCGATGTCACCCTCCAGGGTCAGGCGCGGCGCATCGCCTGGGACGCACGCGCCACACGCGTGGAGGGCCGCATCGCGTTGTGGCCGCTGCTTTCGCGACGGTTGCATGTGCCCGAGGTGCGCGCGGACCAGGTCCATGGCGGGGTCCGGCGTGTGGCACGCGAGTTGGCGCCGCCACCGCCGCGCGCGGGCGGTTGGGAGCTCCAGTTCGACCGCATCGCCAGCGATTCGGTCCGCCGTGGCGCATTCGATGCATGGGTGCTCGAAGGCGAAGGCCGCGCGCAGGTCGGGTTCTACAAGCAGTTGCGCGGTGGACCGATGGAGCTGATGCCGTCGACATTCGACATGACCGGCGCACGGGTGACGCGCGAGGGCGCCGAGGTGCTGCGCGAGACGACCCTGCATGCCGGGTTCGCCCTTGATCGCCATCGGCGCGAGCAGGCCGCCGGGCTCGACAAGCTGCTCAAGACGCGGTTGGACCTGCGGCTTGGCGGCCGCACCTCAGGGTTGAACGTGGCCGTCAGTCCGCGCGGAGAGGTCGCGGTCAAGCTGGTGCCGGGCGAGGGCAGGGCGGACATCGCCCTGGCCTTCGAGCGTGGCCTGCTCGCACCGGGCGGCCGTGCGCAATGGACGATGGCCGTCGCCGGCAACGACATCGCGGGCGCCGCGCGCCACGACATCCTGGGCATCGATGTGGCCGTGGACCAGGACATCGCGATCAAGGCGACCGTGCCCCCGCAGGCCGATGGCAGGCTGGCGGTGGAGGCGGATATGCGCCTGCGTGGCCGACGCGTGCCTTTGCGCGACTTCGCCAGCGTCCTGCCGCGCGCATCCGGACATGTGGCCGGGACCTGGCATTTCGATTCGCTGCGGTGGTTGTCCGGGCTTTTCCCGCAGGCGCCATGGCTGAAGCTCGATGGTGCCGGTGCGATCAGCGCCGACGTGCAGGTGGTGGACGGCAGGCTCGCGCCCGGCAGTCGCATCGAGGTGCCGGGCGTGGACGCGGTCGTCGACGTGATGGGCAACCGCATCCGTGGGCGCGCCCGCGCGGACATCCGGCTTGATGCCGGCGCTGGCGGCGAACTGCTGCCGCGGCTCAAGGCGGTGATGGAGACGTTCGACGTCGCGGCGGTGAAAGCGCCGGACAAGCCGTACGTGCGCGGGCGCAACCTGCGCCTGTCGGTGAATGCGGACGATGGCACGCGCATGCGCGAGACGCTGAAGGCGCGTGTGGTGTTCGACGATGCCACGGTGCCTGACCTGCGCGTCTACAACCCGTTCCTGCCGCGGCGTCACATGCGGTTCGACGGCGGTGCCGGCTACCTCAGTGGTGACCTGTCGCTGGATGCCGCCGGTGAGGTGGGGCGGGGTTCGCTGCGTATCGCCGGGCGGGGCACGCGCATGTTCCTTGCCGGCATCCAGCTTCGGGGCGATGTCGATCTGGCGTTGCGCCTGCGCCGGGCCGACCTGAAGCGCCATCTGTTTGTGGCCGACGGCAGCACGCTGCAGGTACGCAACGTCAGCTTCCGCGAACCCGACGGCGGGACCCGCACGGGGTGGTGGGCCCGCGCGACGCTGGGGCGCGCGCGGCTCGACATCGATCGTCCGCTCAGCGCGGGCGGACTTGCCGACGTGACGATGAAGGACGTGGGCTTCCTGCTGGCCCTGTTCTCCCGGAAGAAGGAGTACCCGGCCTGGGTCTACCGACTGATCGATGCAGGCCAGGCGCGTGTCGATGGACGCGTGCAGTGGCAGGACGACGTGCTGGTGCTGGATCGCCTGCAGGCGCGCAACGACCGTTACGAAATGCGGGCACGGATGCGGCTGCAGGGTGCCCGGCGGCAGGGCGATCTCTACGCCAAGTGGCGGGCGTTGAGCGTCGGCGTGGAGTTGCAGGGTACCCAGCGCAAGTTCCACCTCGTCCGTGCCGGGGCCTGGTACGACGGCCGCCCCCACTACCTGGAATAGCCAGGTGTGCGCAGTCATTGCGCGTCTGGAAACGGCGTCACCTGTTCAGGTAAATGCAATGAAGAACGTAACCGGGATTCCGGCCGGGTGCCGCCGAATTGGTCTGGTATCGGTAACATGCAGTAGGGGCGCGGGTTTGGCGCACGTTCATATTTGTGACTCGACGCAGGCGTGCGCTGAACCGTCCGGTTCTGTTTTGCAGTGCAGCGTGCAAGACGCGTAACGGACCCTTCACGATGGCCCCGCATCCCGACGTGGGGGAGGGAGCAAGCCCGCAGTGGCCTAGCCATTGCGGGCTTTTTTATGCCTGCAGCAACAGGAGTGGAAGCCCGGGATCCCTTGCGCGAATCCCGGTAAATGACCGGACCGCCGTCGTGCCCCGTCCTGACTCAGGGGGCTTTACCCCGCAGCATTCCAGCGCGGCGTGGTGCAAGACCTTTGTCGACCGCAGAGCCCTAGCCGAAAGCGGCTAGAATTGGCCCATGGCCGATACCCCCGCACGCGTGATTCCGCTCCAGGTCGTCAGTTCTTCGCCTGCTCCCCTGGAGACAGGCGCCAAACAGCTGGGGGGCGACAAGATCGGGCGTTCGCCGGTGCAGTTCGCGGATGCGCCGGTACTGCGCAAGCCGTCCTGGATCCGGGTGCGCATTCCCTCCGACGGGTCGGTGGCCAAGCTGAAGGCCAAGCTGCGCGAGAACCGTCTGGTCACCGTCTGCGAAGAAGCCAGCTGCCCGAACATCCATGAGTGCTTCGGTCACGGCACGGCCACCTTCATGATCCTGGGCGAGGTCTGCACGCGGCGCTGCTCGTTCTGCGACGTCGCCCACGGCCGCCCGAAGCCGCCGGACGCGTCCGAACCGCTGAGCCTTGCCCACACCGTCGCCGACATGGGCCTGAAGTACGTGGTGGTGACCAGCGTGGATCGCGACGACCTGCGCGACGGCGGTGCCCAGCATTTCGTCGACTGCATCGCCGCCATCCGCGAACACTCGCCCGCCACCCGCATCGAGATCCTGACCCCGGACTTCCGCGGCAAGGGCCGCATGGACCGCGCGCTGGAGATCCTGGCGGTCAATCCGCCGGACGTGTTCAACCACAACATCGAAACCGTGTCGGACCTGTACCCGAATGTCCGCCCCGGTGCCGACTACCAGTGGTCACTGACGTTGCTGCAGCGGTTCAAGCAGCAGCACCCACACCTGCCCACCAAGTCCGGCATCATGCTGGGCCTGGGTGAAACCATGGAGCAGGTGCAGGCCACGCTGCGCGATCTGCGCGCGCACGACGTGGACATGGTGACCATCGGCCAGTACCTGCAGCCCACGGCCCACCACCACCCGGTGCTGCGCTACTGGACCCCGGAAGAGTTCAAGGAACTGGAGCTCTACGGCAACGCACTGGGCTTCAGCCACGTGGCGTCCGGCCCGCTGGTGCGTTCGTCCTACCACGCCGACCAGCAGGCGGCGCAGGCGGCCCACGCCGCGCAACACGCGGGCTGAATCCCGTTCCGGAACCGTGACGCCGGACCACCCCGTCGGCGTCGCCATGTCCGCCTCCCGGCCATGGCACGGCCACGGTTCACCTTTTCCTACGCTCCGGCCTTTAGGCTGCCCAAAGGCAGATGACAACGCACGCAACTTTGTGCACTGTCGGCGTGTCGAATCCGCAATCCGTTCCAGCCTGACGGGCCTCCGGGCCATGAGTACGCAATGACACTGAAGAAAGCCCCCCTCCTGCTGTTGGCCCTGGCCCTCTCGACCCCGCTGGCGCTGCTTGCGCGCGGCGACGGGGACGCGGTCACGGTGGCACCCACCACCGACCAGTCCAATACGTCCAAGCTGGTCTACGGCCTGCTGTCCGACAGCCGCTACGCGTACCGTCCGCGCCCGCTGGACGACACCCTGTCGCAGGATGTCTTCAAGCGCTATTTCGAAGCGCTGGATGGCGGCAAGCAGTTCTTCACCGCTGCCGACGTGGAGCGCTTCGCGCCCTACAGGACCAAGATGGATGATGCGATCCGCAGCGGCGATCTTGCGCCGGCCTACGAGATCTTCACCGTCTACAAGCAGCGGGTCGGCCAGCGCGTGGCATTTGCACGTGCGCTGCTGAAGCAGGACTTCGACTTCAACGGCGCCGAGCGCTGGGACTACGACCGCGAGGATGCGCCGTGGGCCGCCGATGGCAAGGCCCTGGATGCGATCTGGAAGAAGTCGGTGATGAACGACTGGCTGCGCCTGAAGCTGGCTGGCAAGAAGCCCGACGACATCCGCAAGACGCTGGACAAGCGCTACGCCAACCTGCAGCGGAGCATCAACGAGTTGAAGACCGAGGATGTCTTCCAGACCTTCCTCAACGCCTACACCAGCGCGATCGATCCGCACACGGATTACTTCACGCCGCGCACGGCGGAGAACTTCAACCAGTCTATGTCGCTCTCGCTGGAAGGCATCGGCGCCGTGCTGCAGCGGCAGGACGACCTGGTCGCCGTCCGCGAGATCGTGCCGGGTGGTCCGGCCGACCTGAGCGGCAAGCTCAAGGTGGGCGACCGCATCGTCGCCGTCGGGCAGGGCAAGTCGGGGCCGCTGACCGACGTGATCGGCTGGCGCATCGACGACGTCGTGGCGCAGATCCGTGGCAAGAAGGACACCCAGGTCCGCATCGAGTACATCCCGGTCGAGGCCGGCATCGACGGCAAGCATGCGCAGGTCACCATCACGCGCCAGAAGGTCAAGCTGGAAGAGCAGGCGGCGAAGGCGGAAACTATCACCCTGCCGGCCAGCGGGGGCGAGGCCGAGCGACGCATCGGCGTGATCAAGCTGCCGGCGTTCTACCAGGACTTCGAAGGCCGTCGCCGCAACCCCAACGATTTCAATTCCGCTACCCGCGACATCGCGAAGCTGCTGGTGCAGTTCAAGGCGCAGGGCGTGGATGGCGTGATCATGGATCTGCGCAACAACGGCGGTGGCTCGCTGGACGAGGCGGTGGAACTCACCGGCCTGTTCATCGACAAGGGCCCGGTCGTGCAGGTGCGCGAATCGGGCGGCCGCGTGACGGTCAACAGCGACCGCAAGACCGGGGTGGCCTGGGAAGGTCCGCTGGCGGTGCTGATCAACCGTGGTTCGGCCTCGGCGTCGGAAATCTTCGCGGGCGCCATCCAGGATTACGGGCGTGGCCTGGTGATCGGCGAAACCAGCTTCGGCAAGGGCACCGTGCAGAACATGGTGGACCTGGACCGCTGGCCCGCCAACGAAGCGCCGCGTTTCGGCTCGGTGAAGCTGACCATCGCACAGTTCTTCCGCGTGGCCGGTGGCAGCACCCAGCACAAGGGCGTGGTGCCGGACATCGCGTTCCCGGTGAGCGTGGACGCCAGCGAGTACGGCGAGAGCACCTACGACAACGCATTGCCGTGGACCCGCATCGCCGCCGTGCCGCACACGCAGTACGGCAACTTCGCGCCGCTGCTGCCCCGGCTGGAGGCTTTGCACGCGGCGCGTTCGGCCAAGGACAAGGAGTTCCAGTGGTGGTCGGAAGACGTGGCCCAGTTCCGTGCCGAAGCGGCGAAGAAATATGTCTCGCTCAACGAGGCCGAGCGCCGCGCCGAGCGTGACCGCCAGGAAGTGCAGCGCAAGCAGCGGCAGGCCGAACGCAAGGCATTGGGCCTGGCATTGGATCCGTTGGCCGAAGACTTGGCCGATGACGGGCTGGGCGCTTCCGAGCGCGACATCGTGAAGGATGCGCAGCGCGAGAAGTTGGCCGACAAGCGTCCGGACCCGTTGCTGCGCGAATCCGCCGCGATCCTCTCCGACGCCATCGGCATCCTCGGCCAGGACCGCAAGCTCTCCGCGCAGGTGTTGCCGGATTCGCCGGGTCCGGGTCGCTGGGCCGAATGATCGCTCTGTAGGAGGGGCTGGCCCCGATGCCCTTCGATCAGTGTCGCGCGGTGTTGAAGGTGTGTTTGGGGCTGATTTTAAGCCGGATCACTGGCCAGCCCCTCCTGTGGAAGATCTTCGGGGCTGAAGGCAGGGCAGGCACAAGATCCGGATAGCACCCCCATAGCGTGCGCCGTAGTCTGGGCGCATGGACACCATGTCACGCCGATCGCTTCCCGAACCCTCCCGCGCTGCCCTCGTCGATCCTCTGGAGGCGGCGCGTCGCCTTCTCGACGAAGGCGATCCCTCGCTGGCCGAACTGGCGGCGCATACCGGCCTCAGTGCTTCGCATCTGCAGCGGCGCTTCCGTGCGCGCTTCGGACTGAGTCCGGCCGAATACCTGGCGAGAAAAAAGCTGGGCACACTGAAGCATGCGTTGCGGGAAGGGAGTGATGTCACCACCGCGTTGTATGACGCCGGCTATGGCTCGCCCTCGCGGCTATACGAACAGGGCGCGGCGAAGCTGGGCATGACCCCGGCCACATATCGCGCTGGCGGCCGCGGCATGACGATCCGCTGGGCCATTGTCGATACCGTCCTCGGTCGTGCGCTGGTGGCGGCCACCGAGCGCGGCATCTGCGCGGTGGAACTGGGTGACGACGACGCGGCACTGGAGCAACGGCTGCGCGCAGAGTTTCCGCAGGCGCAGCTGGAAGGCGTCGAAGCCGGTCGCGACGAATTCCTCGCTCCCCGCCTGCGCGCCGTTGCCGAACGCCTGGCGGGGCGCGATACGGCGGTGCCGGTGGACCTGCTGGGCACGGGGTTCCAGCAGCGCGTGTGGGAGGCGCTGATGAAGATTCCCGCAGGCGAGACGGTCAGCTATGCCGGATTGGCACGCACGCTGGGCGCACCCCGCGCGGCGCGCGCGGTTGCCAGCGCCTGCGCACACAACCGTATCGCGGTGGTGGTGCCTTGCCATCGGGTGATCCGGGGCGATGGTTCGCTGGGTGGCTATCGCTGGGGACTGCCCCGCAAGCAGGAGTTGCTTGCGCGGGAGCGCGGTTGAACGGCGACGGATTCTGTTCCTGCGACAACGGAGATGCAGGCTTGAGCGGGATTCAAGCCGGGCCGGAAACGTTTCAAGCAGTCGAGGACATCGGCGCCACGCCGCGTGCCCGCGAGTGGCCTAGAATTGCATGACGCCGAACTCCCCCACGGTTCCCATGACCTCTTCCGTTTCCACCGCCGCGCCTGCACGTGGCGGGTTGGCCGTCGCTGCCGCCCTGGCCATCGTCTACGTGGTCTGGGGTTCGACCTACCTGGGCATCCGCTTCGCGCTGGAAGGCGGTTTCCCGCCGTTGCTGATGGTGTCGGGCAGCCGCTTCGTCGTCGCCGGCCTGGTGCTGTTCCTGTTCCTTCGCTGGCGCGGCGTCACGGCGCCGACGCGCGCGCAGTGGAAGAACCTGCTGGTGATGGGCGCGTTGCTGCTGCTGATGGGCAACGGCATGGTGGTGCTGGCCGAACAGACGGTGTCGTCCGGCCTGGCCGCCGTCGCGGTGGCCTCGATGCCGTTGTGGATGGGCCTGTTCGGCGCGATGCGCGGGCAACATCCCACGCGCGGGGAATGGCTGGGGATCATCGTCGGGTTCGCCGGCGTGGTGTGGCTCAATGCGGGCAGTTCGTTGACGGGCTCGCCGGTCGGCCTGGTGCTGTTGCTGATCGCGCCGATCGCATGGGCCTACGGCTCGGTGTGGTCGCGCGGCCGTGACCTGCCGTCGCCGTTCATGACCGCCGCGGCGCAGATGCTGGCGGCGGGCGTGATGCTGGTGCTTGCCGGGCTGCTGCATGGCGAGCGCTTCAACACGGCGGAGTGGACAGTGACGGGCGCGCTGGCCGTTGCCTACCTGGCGGTGTTCGGTTCCATCATCGCGTTCACGGCATACGTCTGGCTGCTTCACCATGCGCGCCCCGTGCTGGTGGGCAGCTATGCCTACGTCAATCCGGTGATCGCGGTGGCGCTGGGTGCCTTCATTGCCGGCGAGACGTTCACTTCGCACGATATCGGCGCCATGGTGGTGATCCTGGCGGGCGTGGTGGTCATCACCCTGGCGCGCGCGCGGCAAGCGAAATGAGTGCGGCAGCCATCGACCGCAAAGGGCTGGCGATCACCGCCGGCACGTTCCTGATCTGGGGCGTGGTGCCGCTGTACTGGCATCTGCTCAAGGCGGTGCCGTCGTTCCAGATCATCGCGCACCGCATCGTGTGGAGCGCGGTGCTGGTGGTCGGCTGGCTGTTGCTGAAGAACGGACGCAGCTGGTGGAAGCAGGTGCGTGCGCAACCGCGCGCCGTGCCGTGGCTGGGCGTCAGCAGCCTGCTGATCGCGTTCAACTGGGGCCTGTACATCTGGGCGGTGAACGCAGGCCATGTGGTCGAGACCAGCCTGGGGTACTTCATCAATCCGCTGATCAACGTGGTGCTGGGCGTGCTGGTGTTGCGCGAGCGCCTGTCGCCCGCGCAATGGATCGCGGTGGGTTTCGCGCTTGTCGGCGTGGCGTGGCTCACGCTGCAGTCCGGTTCACCGCCGTGGATCGCGCTGGGCCTGGCGTTCTCGTTCGGTCTGTATGGGCTGGTGCGCAAGCTGGTGGCGGTGGACCCGGTCGCCGGGCTGGGCGTCGAGAGCCTCTACCTGTTCCTGCCCGCGCTGGCCTACGTGGTCTGGGGCGAGTTCGGCCACGGCGGCGGCTTCGTCAGCGGCTATGGCTGGAAGAACGATCTGCTGCTGGTGTTCGGCGGCGTGGTGACGGCGGTGCCGCTGATCGGGTTCGCCTACGGCGTGCGGCGCATTCCGTTGTCGGTGGTGGGCCTGCTGCAGTACATCGCGCCCAGCATCCAGTTCCTGATCGGCGTGCTGGTGTTCAAGGAGGCCTTCGGCGTGGAGCGTGCGATCGGCTTTGCAGCCATCTGGACGGGCCTGCTGATCTTCGCCAGCGATGGGCTGTGGCGCGCACGCCGTCGCGATGTGCTCGCGACGGCGACCCCGGGCAAGTAGTTCAGCCCGACGTCTTCGCGGCCGGGGCGGGGCAAGGCCCGCCTGCATCGGCCCAGGTCTTGAATGCGGCGACGAACTGGTCGTGCGGCACCGGCACGGGCGCGCGTTCGCCACCGGGATTCCAACCCCACAGCACCAGCTTGTCTTCCGCCACGTGCTTGGTGAGCGCGGCGAAGTCGCGGCCGCCATTGCGCTTCTTGTCCTGGATCATCGCGCACAGCTGATCGGCGGGCAGGCCGATCCAGGCCATCTTGTGGTCCGGCGGCGGCAGCGACCAGTGCGGCGCCCCCGGCGGTGCATGCGGCCCGTAGCTGGCTGGCGGATTGGCTTCGTTGTGGCAGGTCGAGCACGGTTGCCCGGGCGCGCCCTTGCCTTCCGGACCGCGCACCACGTTCATCGCATGCGGTGTCTGCGCGTCGAACTGCAACGGCTGGTCGCCCGGAATATGGCAGTTGCTGCAGCGGGGGTGCTGGAACACCTTCTCGATGGTGGCGAAGGCGGTCAGCGCCTGCGCCTTCTGCTCCTCGCTGATGCGGGGGCCGCAGGCGGTGAGCAGGAGAACGGTCAACGACATCAGCGCGATGCGCATGGCGGTCTCCTCAGGCGGTCGGTGCGGGGGTGGCAGCAACGGGCAGTTGCAGGGGAAGTTCGCGCAAACGTTGTCCGGTCAGGGCGAACACGGCGTTGGCCACGGCGGGTGCGATCGGCGGCGTACCGGGCTCGCCCACGCCGCCCATCCTGTCGGTACTCGGCACGATGTGGACCTCGATCTTCGGCATCTCGTGCATGCGCAGCACGCGGTAGTCGTGGTAGTTGGATTCCTGCACCTGGCCCTCCTTGAGTGTCAGCGCCGAATGCAGCGTGGCGCCGAGCCCGAAGACGATGCCGGATTCCATCTGCGCCGCGACGGCGGCGGGATTGACCGCCACGCCGCAGTCGATTGCGCAGACCACGCGGTGCACGCGGATCCGGCCATCCTCCACCGATACCTCGGCGACCTGCGCGACGTAGCTGCCGAACGATTCGTGCACGGCGATGCCGCGTCCGCGCCCTTGGGTGGCGGGCGTCGCCCATCCGGCTTTTTCCGCGGCCAGGTTCAGCGCGGCCAGATGGCGCGGATGGTCCTTCAGCAGGGCACGCCGGTACTCCACCGGATCCTTGCCGGCCGCATGCGCCAGCTCGTCGACGAAACTTTCCATCACGAAGCCGTTGACGCTGTGGCCCACCGAGCGCCACCACAGCACGGGGATGCCGGTCTTCGGCGAATGCAGGTCCACCCTGTGCGCGGGCGTGCCGAGCACGTAGGGTGAGTTGGCGACGCCTTCGGTCGAGGTGGCATCGATGCCGTCCTTGACCATCATCGCTTCCATGAAGGTGCCGGCCATGATCGATTGGCCCACCATCACCTGGTGCCATGCGACAGGCGTGCCGTCTTCGCCCAGGCCCACCTTGATCTTCTCGACGAACGCAGACCGGTAGTAACCGCCGCGCGTGTCGTCCTCGCGCGTCCACACCGTCTTGACCGGCGCTTTCGCGGCCTTGGCCACGTGCACGGCTTCGGACACCACGTCCGAGTCGGGCGTGGCGCGACGACCGAACCCGCCGCCCAGGAAAGGCGTGTGGATGCGGATTTTCTCGGGGGGAATGCCGAGGATCTTCGCGGTGCTGTTCTGATCCAGGGTGGGGAACTGCGTGCCGCACCAGATATCGCACTCGCCGTCGCCGATCTTGACGGTGCAGTTCAAGGGTTCCATCGCCGCGTGTGCGAGGTACGGCACGGCGTATTCGGCATCGACCGTCTTCGCGGCCTTGCCGAGTTCGGCGATGACATCACCGGCGCGCACGGCGGTCGGGCCGTCGGTGGTCGCCAGTTGGGAGAATTCCTGACGCAGCGTCGCGCTGTCGAGCTTGGCGCCGTCGCCGGCTTCCCACACCACCTGCAATGCGTCGCGGCCCAGTTTCGCCGCCCAGAAGTGGTTCGCCACCACGGCCACGCCGCTGGGCACCTGCACCACGTCGCGCACGCCGGGCACGGCGCGGGCGGCGGTGGCATCGAAGGTCTTGACCTTGCCGCCGAACACCGGCGAACGCAGCACCACGGCGGTCAGCAGGCCGTCGAACTGCACGTCCATGCCGAACACCGCACGCCCGGTGATCTTCTCCGGCGTATCCAGCCGCTTGGTCGCCTTGCCGATCAGGCGCCAGTCCTTCGGGTCGCGCAGTTTCAGCGACGCAGGATCGGGCGCGGTGAGCTTGCCGGCGGCATCGGCGAGTTCGCCATAGCGCAAGCGCTGGTTGCCGGAGACCACGGCGCCGTTCTCGGTACGCAGCTCGGTCACCGGCACGTTGAGGCGCGCGGCGGCTGCCTGCAGCAGCATCGCCCGGGCGACGGCGCCGGCCTGGCGGTAACGGTCGAACTCCGACCACGTGGTGGTCGATCCGCCCGTGCCCTGCATGCCGAACACGGGGCTGGTGTAGGCCTTGTCGGCCGGACCGTGTTCGACACGGACCTTCGACCAGTCCGCGTCCAGTTCCTCAGCGATCAGCATCGGCAGGGTGGTCCAGATGCCCTGGCCCATTTCGGCATGCGCGAGCAGCACGGTGATCGAATCGTCCGCGGCGATGCGCAGGAACGCATTGGGCACGAACGCAGCGGCGGCGGCGGGCTGGCCCTCCTGCGCCCAGGCGAAGCGGTGGGCGCCGGGAACGGCGATGCCGACGACCAGTCCGCCGCCGACGAGGGCGGTGGAGCGCAGGAAGTCGCGGCGCGAGGATTTCAGTTCAAGGTTCACGGACACGACCTCCGTCGAACATCGGATCGGGGCCACGGCGCAGGGAGCGCCGTGGATGCATGGGGATCAGGCCTTGCCCAGTTCCGCCGCGCGATGCACGGCGGCGCGGATGCGCTGGTACGTGCCGCAGCGGCACAGGTTGCCGGAGAGCGCGTGGTCGATGTCGCTGTCGGTGGGCGTGGGCACCACGGCCAGCAGCGCCACCGCCGACATGATCTGGCCGGACTGGCAGTAACCGCACTGCACCACGTCCAGTTCCGCCCACGCCTTCTGCACCGGATGCGAGCCGTCGGCCGACAGGCCTTCGATGGTGGTGATCTTCTTGCCGGCGACGGCGGAAGCGGGCGTGATGCAGGCACGGAGCGGCGAGCCATCGACATGCACCGTGCAGGCGCCGCACTGTGCGATGCCGCAACCGAACTTGGTGCCGGTCAATCCCATCAGGTCGCGCAGGACCCACAGCAGCGGCATGTCATCCGGCGCATCGATGTCGCGCTCGGAACCGTTGACGTTCAACTTCATGGTGTCTCCCTGGCGGCGGCGTGGGACCGGCTGACGATACTCCGCGGAAACGTGCCGTGCCAGTGAAGGCGGGGGCCGATGCTTGCATGATCCTGCGGGATCATTGCCTGATGCACGGACCGCCGCGGGAGGCGTTGCCTTCGGCCCCGTGCTTGCGCCATCGTGGCCGGCATGTCCGTCCACCGCCACCCGCTGGAAGTATCCGCGCGCGCCAGCGAGGCCGCCGACGGCAGCGCCTTGGTGGTCGTGACCGCCACCGAAGGCTCCACCTATGTCCGCCAGGGTGCGATGGCGGTGTTCGCGGCGGACGATGCGCAGACCGGCTGGCTGAGCGGGGGCTGCCTGGAACCGGAGATCGCGCGGCGTGCCCGTCATGCGGTCGCCGAAGGGCACCTCGATGCGATGGAGATCGACACGCGCGATGACGAAGACCTGCTGGCAGGCTCCGCCGTCGGCTGTCGTGGTCGCCTGCATCTGGCGCTGCTGCCGCTGGATCGGCTCCCCGGCTGGTCGCAGGTGGTGCACGCGTGGTGGCAAGGCACCGGTCCGCTGTCGTTGCGGCTCACTGCTGACGGCGGCGTGTCGGCGCGTGCGGGCGAGGTCGAACAGGCATGGACACTGCCCGTCGCGGCGTCGGCCACGGCCGACGTCGTAGGGGAAGTGACGGTACCACCGCCGCCGCGCGTCGCGATCTTCGGCGCCGGACCCGAAACCGCGATGCTGGTCGCCTGGCTGCGACAGCTGGGCTGGCATGTGACCGTGGTGGAGCGGCGCGCGCGCTGGATTCCCGATACCGATATCGCCGATGCATGGCTGATGCGCGCGCCCGAGGAGGCATTGCACAGCCTTCAGCCCGCGCCGGATGCGGCGTTGGTGATGCACCATCATTTCGAACACGACCGCGAAGCGCTGGTGGCGCTGGCGCAGTCGGCCGTTCCCTTCATCGGCCTGCTCGGTCCGGTACGACGGCGCGAGGACCTGCTGCGGGTGATTCCCTCCGGGTTGCATGCATCGTTGCTGGCCCGGCTGCATTCGCCGATCGGCCTGAAGCTGGGCGGGCAGGGCCCGGAGGCAATCGCATTGAGCATCGCCGCGCAGCTGCAGGCCTGGTATCACGGCGAATCGGCATGAGCGCGTTGCTCGCGGCGGTCGTGCTGGCGGCAGGCAGCAGTCGTCGGCTCGGGCGGCCGAAGCAGCTGCTTACGCGCGACGGAGAAGCGCTGGTGCATCGCGTGGCCCGGCTCGCACTGGAGTCCGGTGCGTCGCGCGTGCTCGTCATCATCGGTGCACGGGCGGACGACATGCGTGCCGCGTTGGCGGGCCTGCCGATCGAATGCGTGGTCAATCCCGCCTGGTCGTCCGGCATGGCGGGCAGCGTGCGCGTGGCGGCGGAAACGCTCGCGACACATGCGGGCGCTACCTTCCTGCTCGCCTGCGACCAGCCTGCGTTGGAGGCCACGCATCTGCGTGGATTGCGGGAGGCCGCGCAACGCGCGGATGCAGGAGCAGCGGCAACGCAGTTCGGCGACCGGCTCGGCATCCCGGCGCTCGTATCGCCTGCCATGCTGCGTCAGGCGCGGACATTGCCGGATGGCGATCGCGGATTGCGCGACGTGCTCAGCGCCACGGATGCGGGGGTGGCGGCCTGCGACGCTCCCGACCTAGAGCACGACATCGACACGCCCGATGATGTGGCGGTCGCCGTGGCGAAGGGGTGGCTGGACCCAGTGGAAGCGTGATGAAGGAACAGGCACCGGCGCAGGCCGGTGCCTGTCATGGCAGGGTCAGATCGCGCGCAACGCCTGCGTGATCGGCAGCCGTGCCGCGCGCAGCGCGGGGAACAGCCCGCCCACCAGGCCGATACCCAGCGCCCATTTCAAGCCGCTCCACAACAGCTCCGGCGTCACCTTGAACTGGAACACCACCTGGCTGAAGTTCGACCCCAACGTCGCCACGCTGTAGCCATTGAAGATGGCCCAGGCGATCAGTCCGCCCAGTACGCCACCCAGCAGGGCCAGCAGCATCGTCTCCAGCATCACCGCCATCACCACCGGCAGTCCGCGGAAGCCGATCGCGCGCATGGTGGCGATCTCGCGTGCGCGTCCGGCGACGGCCGCGTACATCGTGTTCAACGCGCCGAACACGGCACCCACCGCCATGATCGCGCCGATGACGATGCTGAGCCAGGTGATGATCGTGGTCAGCTGCCGGGTCTGCTTGGAGTAATAGTCCTGCGTGGTCTGCACGTCCAGCTTCAGCCGCGGGTCGTCTTCCAGGGCGGCTTTCAGCTTCGCGAAACCCTCCTTGCCGTCCAGTCCCACGGTGACGGACTGGAAGGCACGCCGGTCGTACGCCGACGAGAGCGTTTCGATGTCCGTCCACAGTTCCGAGTCGAAGGCATCGCCGGCGGCGAACACGCCCACCACCGTCCAGTCCTGGTTGCCCAACTTGATGGTCTTGCCTACATCCAGCCCGCGATACTGCCCTTTCGCGCCCTGGCCCACCACGATCTCGCGCACGCCCACGTTGAACTTGCGGCCCTCGATGATCTTGATGTTCGGCCGGATGACCCATGCCGCATCGCTGACGCCGCGGAACTGCGCGTTGGCATCCTCACCGGTGCTGGCGGTGGGCAGGTTGACCACCTGCGACAGCTCGCCCGACACCACCGCGCGGCCCTGCGCGTCCTTGGCGATGCCGGGCAGACTGCCGATCAACGGCGACTGGTCGCGGGTGATGACGGAATTGGTCTCCGCCTGCGAACCGCCGCGCAGCAGGATGGCGGTGGTCTCGTTGCCGGTCTGCTTGAGCGTGGCCTCGAAGCCCGCGCCCATCGCCAGCATCGCCACCAGCACGCCGACCACGCCGGCAATGCCCACGATGATCACCGACGATGCGCCCCAGCGCTGCGGCAGGCTGGCGATGCCGATGCGGGTCGCCGC
>Ga0065704_10070851_pt1 | contig 15396 bp, 14 predicted proteins | sample SwiRhicommuniRL2_FD_59091 | JGI IMG/M metagenome (GOLD analysis project Ga0065704, IMG submission 59091) | Switchgrass rhizosphere bacterial communities from Rose Lake, Michigan, USA - RL2 v2 (version 2) | ecosystem: Host-associated > Plants > Roots > Rhizosphere > Soil | place: East Lansing, MI
GGGGGTTGGGGTCTCGGGTTTGGTGGCGGGTGCGGCTGTGGTGGCTAGCGAGAGGCTGGTGAGGAAGGCGAAGATGAGGGATGAGAAATACGCTTTATGCATTGGTGACGCTCCATGAGATCGATAAGGGAAAAGCAGCTTTTCCGAAGCTGCTTTTCAAACTTAGGCGATGTTTGGGGAGAGTCAAAAATGGGTGAGTTACAGGGTGTGAATGTCGACCGCCAAGCCTGCGCCTCAAGCAAAACCGGTATCTCCTTTTGGAGCCCCGGACAGAGAACTCTTCCCAAAAGAGTGAACAATATCTTCACTCGTGAGGAGCGCACCTTGAAAACACGCCGCCCCACCGTTTTCATTGCTGGACCTATCAGATATTTAATAGAGCTCGGAATAATCATACAATACAAAAAATGGATTCTCGTGATAGGCAACTGTTAATGGCAAGGCAGCTGTACCAAATTGAGAATCAAAATAAGCGACTTTTATGAGACTGGCCAAGGTTAAACATGAAGAAATACTACTTGAATCCTATAGGCCTTATATCAATTGCTTTTTCAATTATAGCCCTTTCCTCATTTTATCCTGGTGTCATGACATGGGACAGCATGGATCAGCTGAGACAAGCAAGAGCTGCAAGCTATACTGATTGGCAACCCCCGGCGATGGCATTCCTATGGAGCTTGTTAACTCAGATAATCGATGGCCCTGGCGGCATGCTGATTTTTCAATTCACCTTACTATGGGCCACAGCGCTAATATTGTACAAATGGTGCATCAAAGAAGGCTACCGTTTTGGCGTGTGCTTTTTGATACTCCCCATCCTGCCCTGGGTGATGAACTTCCAGTTTGCAATCTGGAAGGATGTCAATATGGCGTACGCTTGGGGGCTTGCCATTGCCATATGTCTTTACTTCAAAAACCACGATAAATTTCCAAAAGTTGCAGCGACTTTAGTACTGACCTTATTTATCTTCGGTGCGCTTGTACGCACAAACTCACTAAGTGGTACGATTTTTCTCTTCCCCTTCCTATGTGCAACTATTTTTAAAACAAAGTCCATAAAAAGCACAGTCATGCTCATGATTCTTAGCTGCGTGGTAGTGATTTCCGCACACTTGTCGGTGGTAGCACTACTCGGGGCACAGAAAGCAAACTCGGTAAGCTACGTTATGTTCGACGATGTTGTGGCCTTGAAGCTAAAAGGCGTCGATATTCCCACAAGCTTCCTCAGTTCGCAGGACATGATGACTATTGAGCATTGCGAGTATCTTGACGTACACAAAATAGGAGCTGCATTCTGCTTAAGCGACGAAAAATTTGCCAGCATCACCAAAGAGCATTATCAGGAATTGAAAACCGCCTGGATTGGTAGCGTCCCCAAAAATTTTTCCACCTATATTTCATTCAGAACGGATGCCTTTCTCAACCTCATCCGTTCTCCCAGCCTGCCTCCCTACTATTACAGTGAATTCCATGTAATTAATTCACCCTTTAAAGTGGGCTCTGGATTCCGACAGCCTTCCAGTACCGAAATACTTGTGGAACAATATGTAGAAACAAGCAGCAAGCTTTTCCCTGGACTCTACAAGCCCTACTTTTGGATACTCATTTCGTTTGGGTTGACTCTGTATTTCTGGCTAAAGTCCAACCTCCGGCCCTATGCACTTTGGTTTCTGCCAATGTCAGGACTTTCTTACGCCATAAGTTACCTACCGATAACACCTGCATCTGACTTCCGATATGTATACTGGCTATGCTATGTAACCACGCTGTCAATCGTGATAATGATAAACATCCTATCCAAAAAAAAAGCCAGCGACACAACTTCGACGACGCATAACACAGCTAATCCACCGAATCCTTAGCACAAGCACCAACTAAAAAATCATGGCGCGACAGAACTCTGCCATTCACAGAAATTTTTTACTGAAACGAATGGCAGTTTGCAAATACATAAATCAAGTATTCATTCCGCCGCTCATGCAACTGGTAGAGTGTTATGGATTATAGAAGCCAAAGCAGGCCTTGAACAAAGTTGACAACACTGAAAGATTTCCTTTTACACTACTTATCTTCGTCGGCACTTCACCTTTGGGGTAACGCCTTACGGTCGGCAACTCAACACAACTATAAAGCAACTTTGGAGCACGGTAAGAAAGGTATGCCAAGAGTTCATACGTCGTGAATACATTCCGAAAGGGAGCGACCTTGGCGTCCAATAGCAATCTACGACTGTAGGCTCGAAAGCCCTGGGTAGTGTCCGTCCACTTAAACCCAGAAAATAAACTGAGCATCGGGGCATGAATAAAGCGGATAGCGAAATGCCGGGAGGGCGGTGTGTTCTCCGCGATGCCACCCTTCACAAAACGTGAAGCCTGTACAAAGTCTACCTTCCTTTCCAGCGCGTTTATAAAAGCTGGAATAGCAGCAGGATCATCTTTGTCATTACCATCAATTGTGATGATGCCATCATAACCCTGATCAAGTGCGAAGGCGTAAGCACACCGCAACTGTGCACTCAGTTTTCCTGGACCAGTCTTGACCAGCAGCCCTCTCACACAAAGGCCTTGTAAAGCCGAAAGTTCCAGAGAACCATCAGTGGTACCGCCGTCGGCAATGATAATATCCGCAACGCTGGAGATCTCCAGCGCAGCCATCCTCGACAAAAGACTCGCTATCCGACTACCTTCGTTGATGACCGGAATAACCACACACCACGAATACTTACGACCGAGCCACAGCGGCGTCTCAAAAGACGGAACCTCCCAGGCTTCGCGTGTACCAGAACAACTCATATTATTGTTACCCTCAAGCCACACGGGCGGTAATTAAAAAAACACCAAAAATCACAAAGACTATTCCTGCCCCAGTCGTCCAATGGAATGCCTCACGGAAAAATATGACGGAAAACAACGCAACAGTTGCAACCGCACCCGCGGTTAATATGGGGTGTGCGACATTTAATGGAAGCCGCGCGAGGGCAGCGGCATAAAATAGAAACGCACCGCCATATAGCCCTAAACCCAGCCAAAATGGCCAATTGGACAGCGCCCCAATCGGGTCACTAAAAGAGGGAAACTTACGAGGCGGTAGCATCGCCATTTTTACCAACACGCTGGCGGATGCGTTCGAAAGAATGCCCAGAATGAGGATCAACCATTTGAGACTCATATGCCTACCTCTGGCTTCGTACGGTAATGAAACTTGGCTACTTTAATTGCCCTCTCAATCGAGTCATCATGCGGCTCATCCTTAGTCGCAACCATCTCGATAGTGACAATCCGCGCCGGAAGATATTGATTAATCGCCAAAGCCATCAACTCATGCCCGGTGCTACCATCGCCCAAAGGGAGTAAATCAGGCTCGCTGGCATGAATATGCCCGATCAAATCAGCACAATCGCTCAAAATCACCGAAGGATCTTCACCATTGATCGTCAGCGCACCGCTATCTAACTGCATTCGAATAGCAGGATGTGCGACCTGCCGGACCACCTCGGAAGTCTCGACACTATCAATCATGAAGTTTGCACCATAACAAGCAGGATTAGGCTCAAGACAAATCGTTACACCCGCAGCACAAGCGATATGACCCAATTGCCGAAAAAAAGGTACTGCGATCTCCATGGCCTGTTGATGGTCCAACCCAACCCGGTCACGGTTTTTTGGCGAACCAAATACTAATCGAGTCGCGCCAAGTCCAGCACCTATACGGCATACCGCCGCCAAATGTGCCAGCATCCTCTCCCGGGCTTCAACAGATCCAAATAAATTCAGCCCTGTGGTTCCGAATAAAAGGGCCTGCATACCAGTAATTTCGATGCCCCGTTCCGCCCACCATTCTTTTACACGAGCAATATCCTCATCCAGCGCAGCGACAGGAATCGGAAAGTATTTACCTGGCGCGATGTCAATGGCATCTATAGAATTGCGACATAAAAGCGCCGCAATTTTTTCATCTTCCGACACGTCCCATGCGATATTGGATACGGCAAGCCTCATGACGCTGCCCCCCCGATTACATGTGGCTCCGATTGGGCATAGGATCGAACTGCCTGGAGCGTATCGCGTGCGCTATATTGATACCCTCCTTGCCCTGCGAAAAGCGCTGCATACTTACTTTGAAAATCGTAAGTTGCATAGTCGTTAGGCAACTCATTAGAAAAAAACTTACCAAAACCCTCCATAGAAACTTCACCAACACTAATAGGCTCTGCTGTAAGATGAATTAGTTTTAAGTCGGCTGCCATCGCCGTTCGAATGTCATACCAAAGATTAACCATCGGATAAAACTGAAAAACCCCCCGACTGTCTACCGCATCCAGATTATTACTATTTAAAAAGTCAAAAATTACGTTTTTCCTGAGCCCAGGACCAACCAAACCAGGCAACCGAACAATCAGGCTATTAGGAAAACTCTCCTCAACAAATTTCTCCAGCATTCGACGATGCAAACCGTACGCATGAAGGTCATGCTCATCAACAGGCGAATCTTCGTTGACACCTACCGCGTCTTTAAAAACATCCGCGGTACTAATCAAAATAAATTTTTTACACTGAATATTTTTTAGGTGAGCAATAAGCCCATTAATTTTTTCAAGGTCAGCCGCAGGATCTTTGTTGGCCATCCACTTTTTCGCTGGCGCTCCGGCACAGACTACCAAATCAAAACTTTTATTATCGATTTCGCCAATATTTGTTGAGCGATAAATCTGATCAAAAGCACACTGCTTCAACAGTGTGCTACCTACGAACCCTGAAAACCCGATTAATGCATTCATTCTAATACTTCCATTTTTTGGAGCGCAGGATATTGATCACATGCCTCGACGGCAACACTTGACCTTCATAAAATGAACATTGACGAAGCTTTCACCTCATAAACTGCATCTACCAATTCAACGTTAAAAATCAATACCAAGGGGATTGAAAAAATCCAAAAAAAAAACCCGCAAGATCCTTAAGAAAGAGATACTCCACTCTTTCATTAAAAACTTTCATCTATCTTCTCCAATACATCATAAATATTATCAATTTTTCCTCCAAGGATTGAAAAACATCCAGGCAACTCCAAATGTCTCTCAAAGAGAATGGGGCGTCCATCGTCACTCTCATTCCTGGTTAGAACGGTTTTAATCTCAAACAATGAGTCGCTATACTCAGCTTTTAATATTTCGGGAACGTATCGTCCAGCATCCCTTAACATTCGATCCACGCGGGAATCTTTCTGATAATTTCCTAATTTTTTGTATGGATCAATACCTTGTTGATCAGTCCAGTGCAGGTGGGGGGTGTAACGCACATGAGACAAGCTGTGCAAGCCACGAGCAGGAAACGGCATCATCGAAAAAAAAGGCCCATCCATCACCGTAATTCCTAACCCCGAAAGTGATTCAGGCATCTTCATTAACGGCATCTCTGTAATTTCTTGCTTTAAACCGCTACGAACGCCACAAAACCCGCCCGATAGTTGGTTGAGACCACTATAGGTACAATTAAAAATCAGTCGGGTAGAGAGAAGCCTTTCGCAACCGTCCGTTGGCTGTAACACAATGTTTAAAGGCACAGACAAGCCTTTAGAAATACTTTCCGCGCGAGTGTTACAGAGCACCTCGATACCGCTCGCGCCTAGTTCGCGTTCGGCCCACTTAGCCAACTTTATTGTGTCGAATGCATACTCTTGAACAAGGAAGACATCTTCGATCAAACGAGGCTCGAAAAGAGCGCGCAACTCAGGACTGGCAGAGCAGATTGGAGCGTCTATGCTGCGGCAAAATCGCTCAAATTGTTTTGCGGTAACCTTAGAATTACGCCGCGCTATGGCGTAAAGCTTGGTAAAATCCTGCCTTATCGCTTGTGGCCAATCCCGTGCAAATTTTGGCAAATTTACGCGACTTCTATAGGCAGTTGTGAAACTACGCGGATAATGGTAGCCATTATGTACGCGCGCCTGATTATTATAAGACGCCCTTGACAAAAGAGTTGACTCAGCTTCAACTAACAGAACTCGCTTAAGCCCTCTCTGATTTGCGAGATAAAGCGCTATAGTCGCCCCATAAAAGCCGCCACCTATAACGACTGCATCATAGTCTGTGCTTTGTGGGTTCGTGCACGCAATCACAAAATACGTTCACTTTTGGCTGAATCAGTATCAGAACTTCCCGACACCACTTCCTCAATATTTAGTTTCTGCAGACGGGTGATGCGAGAACTATTAAACTCTTGGGCCACGTGATAAAGAGGCCCCTCATTCGATAGGCTCGCCATATTCAAGATATACTCCCCGAGAACCAGCAACACTAATGAAATCAGAAAAAACATCCCAGACTGCTGCAATGAAAAACTGATCCAACCTGGAGCCACATTAGTTTTCAAAATACCCACCGCTATAATATAAAAGCAGTACAACAGATTGGCAACCGCACCAAACAGTGAAAGCGAGGTCACCAATCGCATCGGCGCCCGGGTTGTTGAGACCAGCAAACGCATCCCCCGATCGATACTCTCCCCCAAACGCTTTGGCTCTGAGTATTTTGGCTCCGCGCTATAACTCAAATGAGCTTTGGCAAATCCGCCAGTAGCGGGGAGATGGCGATAGGAAATTGCAGGCTGGGGATGCTGAAGAATAAAATTTATTACTCGCTTACTAAGAATTCTATATTGAGGTGCCTCTGTGGCCAAATGCACACCGTTGAAGTGACTATATAAATTATGAAAAATACTATTCGCCCAACGGTATGCGAGGCTCTGCTTGGGTTTCCGCGCGTTATTCGCGAAAACCACATCTGCACCACTCAAGGCATGTTCGAGCATCTTGGGTATGAACTGAATGTCATCAGATAGCGGGTCTATAACCGCGACGAAGTCTCCAAGTGCGTTTTCCAGCCCGACCCAAGATGCCGTGTCGGCGTCTACCTCTTTAGTTAGGGCGTAAACCTGAAGATTGGCTAATCCAGTCTCTTCAGTCAGTCTTTTCAACACACAGATACTGTCATCATCCGAAGCGTTATCGACAACAATCAACTCATAGTCACTGACGATCGGTGCAATAACAGACGCAAGATCACGAAGCACCCGTTCAGTTTCCTGCGAGCGATTACGGACAACAAATACCACGGATAAAAAGCAAGGGAAAAAATCCATCTCAGACTCTCTAATAAAATCTATACAAGCCCTGTCATTGGTTATTAAGCCCCCGCTAAAATTCTATTTGGCTTAACACCTTCGACTACCAAAGTCGCGATACCTGAGATAAATGAATCGGCAAACATCACAACCCATTCACTACCTGATAATCGACCTAAAAGTTTTAAAACTTCAAGAACTATCAAGTAAAAACTATAAAAATATGGCCAACGTTACCACGAAAGGGTCTTTTATCACACGTAAAGGCAGTAAATATTGATAGCGCGTAGGTGCTGATTTTCCGGGGAACCTGTGTAGCCAGGGTCCTGGCTTGCTGCGTCGCGAGCGATACCAGCTAGAGGAGGCTTATACGCGCATAAACCTCACCTAACGCAAGATTGGAAGTCAGGGCGCTTTCTGACGTCAGGTCAGTGGCAGGAAGTTTCAAAGTCTGATGATCTGGCCTGGCGCGGCCGCCCCCGCACCTGGAGCAGCAAATGCATGGCCGGCTTTCGCGGTCTAGGCAAAGCTGTAGGTCTTTGTGCTTGCCGTCACACCTTTGGCGATAGCACTAAACATCGATGCCTTCGCCCAGCAATCAAAGGCTTTACCACCCATTAGCAGGATTGCTAGCGGTCTGAAACTGGAAAGAAGCTCTACGCTCCCTTATCAGTCGAGTTCTTGGTGTATTGCGAACGATAAAACACACCGGGTCGCACTAGTCAGCGTCCTGATGCATTTGTTCTCAACAAGCGCGTCACACAGACTAAGCAGTTATCTCTAGTGCTTTGTAAGTGTGACAGCTGTTGAATCAAGGACGGTGCGGCCCAGGCCATGCTTCGAAACCCGGAGCCTCCAAGTGGTGCACCGCGCTTTGGTGAGTCATACAAGATCGTTGACGCTCTCTGCGACAGTCCACAACGCAAATCAGTAGTCAGGGTTCGAGGCGCCGTTGCTGGTAGATCCAGTCGACAATTTCACCGTCTGGCGCGTAGCCACTTACGGTATCGCGAAGCAACTGGCGAACGCGCGTGTAGTCATCCTGCTCAACGTACGCGAGAAGCTCAGTCAACTTGCCCTTGAGCACATCCCAGGGCAGGTGATCTTCATTGGCGCTCATGATCATCGGGTGCTGAGTGGCCACCACGTTGTCACCAATCAGCAATTCTTCATACAATTTTTCTCCAGGGCGCAGGCCGGAAAATTCGATAGCAATATCACCGTGAGGATTTTTGTCGGAGCGAACACTCAGACCGGACAGATGGATCATCTTCTCGGCAAGCTCAATGATCTTTACCGGCTCCCCCATATCAAGCACGAACACATCCCCACCCAGCCCCATGGAACCGGCCTGAATCACCAACTGAGCAGCTTCGGGGATAGTCATAAAGTAGCGGGTAATTTTCGGGTGAGTCACAGTCAATGGACCACCCGATTTGATTTGCTTGTGAAACAGCGGAATGACTGAACCGGACGAGCCCAGCACATTACCAAATCGAACCATGGTGAAACGGGTTTTGTTGACCCGGGACACGTTCAATTTATCACCGAAGAGCACAGGAGCCAGCTCTCGGCTCAAGGCCTGGAGAGTCAACTCCGCAAGACGCTTCGTACTTCCCATCACATTGGTTGGACGAACAGCTTTATCAGTAGAGATCAGCACAAAATTAGCCACCCCAGCCTGCAAGGCGGCCTGGGCTGTATTCAATGTCCCCATCACATTGTTCAACACGCCTTCGGCGATATTGTGTTCAACCATTGGCACATGTTTGTAAGCAGCTGCGTGATAAACCGTGTCGACACGCCAGGTTTTCATGACATCCAGCAACTTGGACTGATTACGAACCGAACCCAGTATCGGTAATACCTTTACAGGCAACGACTCACGGGTAATACGCTGTTCAAGTTCAGAAAAGATGCTGTAGAGGTTGAATTCACTGTGCTCAAACAACAGGAGCGTTAATGGCCGAAGGGCGAGAATCTGCCGGCAAAGCTCAGAACCAATGGAGCCGCCGGCGCCAGTTACTAGAACGTTCTGACCCTTGATGCAATGTTCCAGCAACTCGGACTGGGCAGGCACGGCGTCGCGACCCAGAAGGTCGGCGATGTCCACTTCCTGAATGTCATCCACTTTGACCCTACCGCTGGCCAAGTCCATAAAGCCCGGAACGCTTCGTACGTGGAGCGGAAAGCCTTCAAGAAAGCCAAGGATTTCTCGGCGACGGCCGCGATTCGAAGACGGGATTGCGAGCAGGATCTCCTGAGCGCCCGTAACGTCGATCATCCGCTGGATGTGCTTGGGCTTATAGACTTGCAAGCCTGAAATGACACGATCTGAAATGCTGATATCGTCGTCGATGAATGCGACCGGACGCATCACCCGCCCCATTCGCAACGCGGCAACCAATTGATTGCCGGCTGCTCCCGCGCCGTAAATCGCAACTCGCGGCAGACCATCTTCCCGGCTGGTGAACGGCACATGTTGTGCGGCGGCGAACCAATCGCCCAGAAAGTACTGGCGCATGGCCAGACGCAGTCCACCCACCATAATCAGGCTGAGCCACCAGTAATTGAAAATGATGGAGCGCGGAACCACTGTTTGGTGGTTGCCATACCAATACACCAATACACCCAAAATAAGAGACGATAGGCTGACAGCCTTGATGATGGCTATCAGGGCATCATTACCGAAGTAGCGCATGACCGCCCGGTACATCCCAAAGCGGATGAACAAAGGAATCGCCACTACGGGTGCGGCAATAAACAGCCAGGCGTGAGCACGGAGGGGATTAACCATCTCGTCCACCCCGAGCCGTACTACGAAAGCAAGCCATAAAGCAGCCCAGACAACAAATATGTCGGTACCGACTTGAATCAATCGTTTTTTTCGACGTGGTAACCCGACCAAAAATGCTCGCAATCTGTCCATAGCCGTTCGCCCCACCTGTGACTTCTCCTACAGTTTTTTAACGCGGATATTTACGTTTTAAATAGACCACGGTTCATTTAAATTTCGATCTATTCGGAGATCAGTGTTCATCTGTACTCTCAAGTGCGCCAGCTTGAAATTTCACCGCCATGACAATCAGCGGAAGGTACGCGATTACCAGACCCAAGGCGCCAGCCAGCCCGAAATAAGCGACACACACTGAGATCGGTAGCAGCCAGAACAAATTTACAGCCGCAACAAATAATGTGACCGGCAGGTGACGACCAAATCGCCTGCTGGCAAATTGGTAAGCGTGACTACGATGAGCCTCGTATACCCTATCCCCACGCAAAAGACGACGGATTAATGTATAGGTCGCGTCAACGACAAATACCCCGAGCAAAATCAGCCACGACCACAATAATTGAGATGATGCCCACGCCGCTTGAACCGAGAGTACGCCCAAGATAATGCCAAGAAAACCACTTCCGGCATCCCCCATGAATATCCGTGCAGGTGGAAAATTCCAGAACAAAAATCCTAGTACGGCAGCAGCCAGAAGCATCGGTAGCCAAATCAAACTGTCGAATCCGGTCAGCCAATAGAGTAGGCAGGCCCCCAGGCAAGCACTAATAGCCTCAACGCTGGCTATCCCATCGATTCCATCCATGAAGTTATAAAGATTCAGCATCCACACGAGATATAAAACGGCAGCACAATGACCAAACCATTGAAGGTCAACGCTCACCCCAAAAAAACTCAATGGAGGCAACCCTCCCAACCAAAAAAGCGCCCAAATAGAAGCAGTGAAATGGCCGAGCAACCGCCACCGGGCAGCAATGTGGCCATGATCATCCATAAAACCAATGAGTGCGACCAACGCTCCAGCGCCGCCCAATGCGATCAAAACAGGCAAGGGGGCAAGCTGCACAATGCCCAATAACAAGAGCGAGAAAAGAAACGTCAGGACAATAGACACACCGCCACCACGGGGGGTAGGTATTGAGTGAGAACTGCGCGCGTTAGGAACATCAATAATACTTTTCGCAAGAGCATAACGGCGTAAACCTGCCGTCAAAAAAAATGATAAAAAAACAGCTAAGAGTATCAACCATCCGGTGATCATTATTTATCTCTTTTAATATAGTGCGAAGCCGCCAGTTTTAACCCTTGCTCAACCGAGATGGGCGGTACCCAGGACAACAATGAGCGCGTCTTTTCAATATCGACCTGCAAAGATCCGACCAAGCGTTGAGATAATGATTTCTTGCCTAATAGCGCGGCGCCGAAACTCAGCAACGCGCTGGGCACCGGTAATAAAAGAGCCTTCTTGTTTAAGGCCTCAGCTACTCTGCGTAACAGTTGAGTTGTAGAGAGATCCTCTCCATCACTAACCAAAAATATCTGGTTGGCCGCCGATGGGTGCACAGTAGCCGTGATTACGAGATCAACAAGATTATCCAGCGCTACTAAACTACGCTTATTATAAATCGCACCAAAGGGTAGCGGAATACCTTTATCCAGCATTCGCATTACATTCAAAAAATTTGCTTTAACACCAGGCCCATAGACTAATACAGGCCGAATGACGACAACTTCCAGGCCAGTGGAGGCTGCAATGTCTCGCAGTCCAGCCTCGGCCTCCATTTTAGAAACTCCGTAAGGGTCTGCTGGCGAGGGCACATCGTCCGCGGTGTAGGGACGGCCGGAAACCGTGCCCTCACCGTTTACCTTGATGGAGCTGATGAAAACGAACCGAGTGACACCCGCCGCTACAGCTTGACGAGCGAGATTCAAAGTCCCTTCGACATTGACCTTGCGGAAAACTGCTAAAGGGTCGGACTCAGCATCATTCATCACGTGAACGCGTGCAGCCGTGTGAACGACTACATCAACGCCGGATAACGCCTCAGACCAATTAGTCTCGGGAGACAGCTCACCCACATTGATTTGTGTCACCGCCTTATTGCCCCCGGCAGGCTGACGCCGTATAGCACCGGTTACCTGAACGCCGTCTTTAGCCGTCAGAACCTCGACCAATCGACTCCCTACAAATCCGGACGCGCCAGTGACTAATATATGCATCTATAAATACCCCAGAGCCAATTTAAAACTGAACTTCCACTGTCAACAGTTTAAGCGAAAAACCGTCCGCTATTAAATTAAACTAACAGTCGGTCGATATACCGCGACATTTCTTCGATAATTATCGGTTGGGCGAACTCCGTATGCGCCCGGTGCTGTGCCGCCTCAGACAGGGAAGATCTCAAATCTCCATCAGAGTAAAGCCTCACCATCGCCTCACTTATCTCATCAATCGCGCCAGGGCAGTGAAGAAGTCCCGTCACACCCTCTTGAACCGCATCACTTAAACCATATATCCGCGAAGCGATGGCCGGCAGACCTACACCTGCCGCCTGAATAGTCGCCAAACTAAAGCCTTCACGATAACTAGGCAAACTAAAAATATCAGCGGCTGCCATATAACCCTCGGGGTCGGTGGTGAAACCGACACGATGGCACCTCCCCTTGAATTTCGAACTCAACTCGGTAATCATCGCCTCAACACCATCTTCATCAGGCCCGACGATCAACAGATGGGCATTAGGCGCGCGCATAGCAACGCTGGAAAACGCGCGAGCCAGGTCGACGATTCCTTTGGCATGAGTCAACCTCGCCATGAACAGAAAAACCAGCGCAGAGTCATCCAACCCTAATTCATGCCGAATACGCGCGCGCGCCGCGGGATCCGGTTTAAAGCGCGCAAGATCTACTCCGCTGATAGAACCTTTACCGAGCACTTCGATTTTTGCTGGTTTCACCACACGCTCTGCTATCAGAAAATCCCGTTGCGAGGGACTGTCTGCGAGCAGATGCGTTGCTGCAAAAGCAAGAAGTTGATCCAGTTTCTTCAAAGCAAACCGCGAAAAACCTTGTTTGGTGTACCATACTTGTCCAGTAAAAATATGGATGCGTCGAGGAACACGCGCCAGGTAGCCCGCCAGCATCGTCAGCAAGCCTGACTTAGGCATAATCGAAAGTACACAATCAAACTTCTCAACGGTGAATATTCTAATTAGCTTCACCAAAGACACAACATCACTAAACAACGATACCTTGCGTTGTATCGGCAAAGGTATGAATTTTATACGCTTATCCAAAAACAGATAAATCTCTTCTGCCTCTGCATTCGCCATTACCGTGACACTATACTTCTCAGCAAGCTTATTAATATGCTCAACCATGAACACTCTTAGCGCGACCGGAACAGTAGCGACCACACATATCTTTTTTTGTTCAGTCATTATTAACCACAGCTTTAGAATTTGATTCGCTGATAAATTGGCTTAACAGTTCGTGCATCGCTTGTGGTATGGATGACTGAAACTCAAAGCCAACAGTTCTTTCAATCTTAGCCGAGCTATATCCTACACGCTTAACGAGCTCATCTATGCGCTCGTCCGTCAGCGGCAGTCGGAAGAACGGCGAGGTGAGCTTCACCAACAGCCGTAACATACCTTCAGGAACTCTCAGTCTTGGCTTGGGCACTTTGTAAGTATCCGCCATTGACTCTATGACCTCGGACAATAAGCAATCATTGGACAGTATAAAAATCTGCCCTTTGGCCTTCGTATCGGTGGCGCACATTACCAAAGCACGGACAACATCATCAACATGAACATAGGTCGACAACGCTTGCTTGGACCCTATATAAAAAAATAAACCCCTACGGACCATAGCGGATAACTGAAAAAACGACTGATTGGGCATGTGGGCGCCGACTACAATCGAGGGGCGTAAAATGGTGTAGGTGAAGAGGGGCTCGATCTTAGCAAAGCTAATAACCAACTCATCAGAAATAGTTTTGGTCACCTCATATTCACCCACTGGCGCAGGCGGGTAACTCTCGTCTATGGAGACTGCAGCATCATGCTTGGAAACATCCCGCTTGCCATAAGCACCTGTGCTGCTCAACTGCACCCAGTGGAAAGGCTTCCCGGTCAGTTTGATCTTCTCACTCACCGCCTTGAGGAGGTTGGCCGTACCTCGAACATGCAAGTCATACATCAAGTCAGTGTTTTTAATTTCACCTGCGCAATGATAAAGCGTGCTGCACCCATCGACGAAGTCCAAAAGTGCTTCATCCGACTGCAACAAATCCCCGGCAAATACTTCTCGCCCAGGCAACACAGGCTGTTCTTTTCGCGAAAGCATTCTTAACGTCTCACCCTGGCTCAATAACAATGCACAGAGCGGGCTACCGATAAAACCTGTGCCACCAGTTACACAAACACTCACATGCCACCTCTGGACAGAATCAACAACTGCCGCTTCCCTAAGAACCCACTTAACGTGGAATGTAAAATACGGACATTGAGCAAACGGCTAAGTTTCATTCAGTTATAGCTCGGAGAATTGTTCGCTAAGGTGGTAAGGCAAAAAGGGCGATGGCCCCTCCCCCTCTTCGAATACAAAGTTCCTATAACCACTCACCGCCGCAAGCAACCCTGCAAAAATCAAAATAAGCTTGATGGCACGGTCAAAATCCAACCGGCACCGGCTATAGGTGAGTAATATCGCAAGGGGGTAGGCAAATGAAACCAAATCCAGAAATCTCAAACCTGCGTACGAAATACTTGAAACCAGCCAGAAAAATACGGTAAATCCGGCGCCTAGAAAGACAAGCTTAGTTTTTTCCGTGCGAGGTAACCTTGACAACCCCACCCCCAACACGAGCACCAACAAAACTGCAATTTTTCCTAGCCCTGATAATGGGCTCGGTGATTCAGAATCCTGATACGAAAGCAACTTCGCAACAAAGTAATCTCCGTTAATGCTGAATACGGCCAATATCATCACACACGCGAAAGGGACGATAAGGATATTTGAAGCCCTCGTCCAACGCGCCTGTGAAGCCCAGATGAGCACCAAAGAGACTAGCGATGAATAATGAAAAAATAGTGCCGATACCGCAAGGACTAGACCTGATAATCTTTCTGTTCGCCTGAGCTTTTGTACGGCCAGCAGGAGTAACATGGCGGCGATGCCGATCCTCAGTCCATTCATGGTGTACTGATAGACAAAAGCAGGCAGCATATAAGATAACAATAGAAACTTTTCATTCTTATCAGAACGAAAAAGATACAAAAACAAGATAACAAATATAATGGCACTGACGAGTCTGACAGCAACTGAGGCTGTGCCGGTAACTTCTACCAGTATCCAACTCATAAAAACAAAGCCCGGCTCCATTCCAGTCCAAGATATCCCTTCCATCAAGCGGCTGACTACGGTTTCGTAGGTATCCGTATCAGTCCCGACAGCGCCGCGAAAGACAGCGATGAA
>Ga0065704_10070852_pt1 | contig 15383 bp, 20 predicted proteins | sample SwiRhicommuniRL2_FD_59091 | JGI IMG/M metagenome (GOLD analysis project Ga0065704, IMG submission 59091) | Switchgrass rhizosphere bacterial communities from Rose Lake, Michigan, USA - RL2 v2 (version 2) | ecosystem: Host-associated > Plants > Roots > Rhizosphere > Soil | place: East Lansing, MI
AGCCCCGACGCTTCTGGCGGCTCCCAACGCGAAGCATCGGGGCTCAAGCCCCTCCTACAGGCTGGCCGCTATAATTCGCCGATCATCGCCACTGGCATCGCGCCCTTGTCCCCCGCTCCCGAACCCGTCGTCTCCGAACTGATCGAACTGCTGTCGCTGGAGCGGCTGGAAGACAACCTGTTCCGCGGCCAGAGTCGCGACATCGGCACCAAGTACGTCTTCGGCGGCCAGGTACTGGGCCAGGCGCTGTCGGCCGCACAGGCAACCGTGGATGGCAGCAGCGGCGAGCGCCGCGCGCATTCCCTGCATGCCTACTTCCTGCGTGCCGGCAACATCGAAGCCCCGATCGTCTACGAAGTGGACCGCACGCGCGATGGCGGCAGCTTCTCGGTGCGCCGGGTGACCGCCATCCAGCATGGCCGGGTGATCTTCTTCTGCGCCGCGTCGTTCCAGGCCGGGGAAGACGGTGCGGAGCATCAATTGTCGATGCCGGAAGTCCCGCAGCCGGAAGACATCGCCAATGCCCCACCCGTGCCCGCGGACGTGATGGCCACCTTGCCGCCTAAGGTCCAGCGCTGGATGTCGCGGCGCGGGCCGTTCGAGTTCCGCCATGTCTATCCGCGCGATGAACTGAACCCGCCCAAGCGCCCGCCGTTCCAGCAGGTCTGGTTCCGCCTGAGCGAACCCGTGGGCGATTCGCCCGAACTGCATCGCGCGCTGCTCGCCTATGCCTCCGATTTCCAGTTGCTGGGCACGGCCACCTACCCGCACGGCATCAGCTACTACCAGCCCAACGTGCAGATGGCGTCACTGGATCATGCGCTGTGGTTCCATCGCCCGTTCCGCGCGGACGATTGGCTGCTGTATTCCATCGACAGCCCCAGTGCGAGCAGTTCGCGCGGCCTGGCGCGGGGACAGATCTTCGACCGCCAGGGCCGGCTGGTCGCCAGCACCGCGCAGGAAGGCCTGATCCGCGTGGTGCCGGATGCGGAAGCGGCGTCGGCCGTGCCGGCGAAGGACTGAGGGCGCACGCATGCGGCAAGTGTTCTCCAGCCAGCGGATCGAGACCGTCGAAGGCGTGGCCAAGATGCTGACGGAGGCGGGTATTCCCGTCTTCATCAGCAACGGCCGCTCCTACCAGAGCAAGCGCGGCGGACAATTCAGCTATACCGAACCGGTGAAGGCCCAGCTGCAGCCCGCGCTGTGGGTACGCCATGCCGAGGACCAGCCACGCGCCCGCGCGCTGCTGCGCGAAGCCGGCCTGCTGGAGACCACGCGTCCGGGCCAGGGGCCCACGCTGACGTTCCGCACTGACCAGGAAGCCGACACCGCGCCGCGGCGGTCGTGGGCCTGGCGCATCCGCTTGGTCCTGCTGGCGTTGATCGCCCTCGCTGCGGCCGTGATGTGGATGCGGCGCCCCGTGCCTGCGCCCGCGCCGGTACCGCAGCCGCAGGAAACGCCCGCCCCCGCACCGGCGGATGCAGCGCCCGAAGAAGACCGCATCCGCATCCAGCCCGCCACCGGCGGCTGAGCCCGGCACCTGCAGTGCCGGTTCCGGTCACATCCGTCGCACCGGTCCGTCAGGGTCATCAGCCCCTCCGATGACCCTGACCCGATGACTGCCCTTGCCCTCGACCTGATGCTGCAGACCGAACTGCCCGCTGCCGCGCGCGGCAGCCACGAAGCCTACGGCCGCATCGTCAACGCCTGCCAGAACACCGTCACCGCGATTGCCCTGGCGATCACCCGCGACGTGCAGGCCAGCGAAGACATCGCGCAGGAGGCCTTCCTCAAGGCCTGGCAGCAGCTCGACAAGCTCAAGAACACCGCCAGTTTCCTGCCCTGGCTGCGACAGATCACCCGCAACCTGGCCCGCGACTGGCTGCGTGCGCAGCACGGCCGCCCGTTGTCCGGCGAAGCGGCCGAGATCGCCATCGGCATGGCCGCCGATCCTGACCCTTCGCCGTCGGAGCGCCTGTTGCAGACGGAGGAGGAAATCGCTGCCACCGAGATCATTTCCGCACTGCCGGAGGACAGTCGCGAAACCCTGCTGCTGTTCTATCGCGAGGGCCAGAGTTCGCAACAGGTAGCCGAGCTGCTGGGCCTCAGCGATGCGGCCGTGCGCAAGCGGCTGTCGCGCGCCCGCGCCTGCGTACGCGAAGAACTGTTGAAGCGCTTCAGCGACTTCGCGCGCACCACCGCACCCGGCGCCGCCTTCACCATGATCGTGCTTGGGGGACTGGTCGGGGCGATGCCGGCCGCGAGCGCGGCGACGATGATCGGTACCGGCGTGCTGGGCAGTGGCCTGGGCCTGGGCAAACTGGGGACGGGCGGGCTGACCACCGGCGGTATCACCGGTGGCGTGGCCGGTGGGTCGCTCGGCGTGATCTTCGAACAGATCACCCACCACCCGGCCGTGCTGGGCGGCATGATCGGCGGCATCGCCGGGGGCCTCGCGGGCTATGCCTTCACGTGGTGGTACCTGGCGCGCTTCTGCCAGACCGCGCAGGAACGCCAGCAGGTGCGCCGCTTCATGGCCCTCAATACCGTGACCGGCTCGGCATGGCTGTTCTGCCTGATGCTGGCGACCGTGCTCCTCACCGGGTCGCAGGCCATTCTCGCGGTAACGCTGGCCGGCCTGTGCGCGATCAACTACCAGTACCTGGTCACCCTGCCCCGGATCATGGATCCGATCCTCGCCCATCCGGCCAACACGCAACGGCGGCGCGGCTACGACTACGTGATCGGCAGGAAGGCCGTGGCATTGACCAGTGTGCTCGCTATCGGCGCCATCCTGTATGCGCTGATCGACAGCGGGCGCCTGCCCCTGTAGTTCCCCGGCCCTCGCGCGCGGGTCACACTCTGCTTCGCCGGTCGTCGTGCCTGCATGACCACGAAGAAGCGGAGACATCATGGACGCCCTGGCGATCGAACTTTCCCTGCGTGAGGCATTGCCGGCGGCCGCGCGCGGCGACCATGCGGCTTACGGCCGCGTGGTGGCGATGTGCCAGAACGCCATCACCGGCATCGCGCTGGCGATCACGCGCGATATACAGGCCAGCGAGGACATCGCGCAGGAAGCGTTCCTGAAAGGATGGCGGCAGTTGGCCACGCTGAAGAACCCGGACAGCTTCCTGCCCTGGCTGCGCGAGATCACCCGCAACCTGGCGCGCGACCACCTGCGCGCGCAGCGACGGCGCCCGATGACGGGCGGTACGGCGGAACTGGCATTGACGCTCGCCGCCGACACCGCGCCCACGCCGGCCGAGACGCTGTTGCAGACCGAACAGGAACAGGCCGCGCGCGAGGTCATCGCGGCGTTGCCGGAAGACAGTCGCGAAGTGCTGCTGCTCTACTACCGCGAAGGCCAGCGCTCGCACCAGGTCGCCACGTTGCTGGGCATCACCGACGCCGCCGTGCGCAAGCGCCTGTCGCGTGCGCGCCAGTACGTGCGCGAAGACCTGATGACGCGCTTCGCCGAGTTCGCGCACACGTCGGCGCCGTCGGCGGCGTTCGCCAGCGGGGTGTTGGGCATGCTGGCGGTTGCTGCACCACCCACCGCGGGGGCCGCTGTACTCGGCAGTGGCGGTGCGGTTGCGGGCAAGGGATTACTGAAGCTGCTGGGCGGATCGGCAGGCGTCGCGGCGCTGGGAACATTCATCGGCATCAGTGCGGTGTGGTTCGGCATCCGCAAGCCACTGAAGGATCCTCTGGATGCGCAGGAACGACGCGACCTGGTCCGCTACGGCGTGTTCTGCACCCTGCTGATCGCGGGCTTCGTCGCGGGCATCATCGCCCTGGCACAGGTGCGCGGGTGGGTACCGCACCTGGGGGTAACCCTGGTCTACATCGGCGGCATCTGCTGGGCCAGCGGACATTGGCTGCCGCGCATCCTGAAGCGCCGCCAGGACCGGGACCTGCAACGCGACCCGGAAGGCATGCGCCGGCAGGTGCAGCGCCAGCGCTTCTGGCGGATGTGGGGTCTCGTGCTGGCTGTTGGCCTGGCGCTGACCGGACTGTTCACGGGGCTGATCATGTCAGGCCGCCTCTCTTTCTAACGACCCGGTCCGCACGCACCCTGGAACCCGGGTGCGTGCGTGGTGCTCAGCGTCGGGAAGGCTTCCCGGCGGCCAGTTCTTCCCGGGACAGGGCGCCATCCTTGTTGGCGTCCAGCGCGTCGAAACGGCTGGCCAGCCCAGTGTTGTCCTTCACTTCTTCACGCGACAGGCTCCCATTCCTGTCCTTGTCCGCAGCGGCGAAGCGCTCATCCATGCGGGCCTGCATGCGCTGCTGGAACTCGGTGCGACGCTGCACGTCCGCCTGGTCGATCTCCGCACGGGTCAGCTTGCCGTCCTTGTCGGCATCGGCCTTGGCGAACCATTCGTCGCGACGTTGCTTGCCGCGCGCTTCACGATCGGCGCGGTCGATCACGCCATCCCTGTTCGCATCCATCGTGTCGAAGCGTTCGGCGAAACGTGGCTGCGCCGCGGCTTCGGCACGGCTGACCTTCCCGTCGCCATCGGTATCCAGCTTCCTGAAGCCATCGCCGTGACGCGATCCGCCATGGCGACCATGTCCGCGCATGCCCTTGTGCTGCGAACGTTCGTCGGCAGTCAGCTTGCCATCGCCGTTCTTGTCCAGCTCGGCGAAACGCTCGGCCAGGCGCGGATGCGCCGCCGCTTCGGCCTTGTCGATGGCGCCATCGGCATTCTTGTCCAGACTCGCGCGCGCCGGCTTCTGCGCGTCGCCGGCTTGCGTGGCGGCCAGGGCGGAGCCGGCACCAAGCACAGCCAGCACGGCCACGAAAAGCAGGGTCTTGCGGTTCATCGTGTTCTCCTGAAGACGCGGCGCGGGTTGCGCCACAGGTACCGGAAACGCGCCGATGCCGCCCACGTTGACGCGCCGACGGCCACGTTCAGCCAGCGGACGGTCGCGGTCCACGCGACACCGGCGCCGCAGTATGCTGACCGCATGCCTGCCCCACTCGCCCGCGCCCTCTCCATCTTCGGCCACCCGATGCTGGTGTTGCCGATGGCGGTGCTCGCCATTGCGCTGGCGCAAGGGGACCGCCGAACAGCGGCGTGGTCGGCACTGGGCTTCGGCGCATTCGCTGCGCTGGTGATGGGCTTCTCCTGGTGGCAGGTCCGTCGTGGGCGCTGGGGGCACGTGGACGCCAGTGCGCGGCATGAGCGCAGCGCCTTGAATCGCTTCCTGCTGATCGCACTGACGGCTGGCGCCGTGCTGGTTGCATGGCGCGGGGCTCAACCATTGCTTGCGCTCGGGCTGGCATTGTCGGCCTTCATGATCCTGGCGGCCATGCTCACGGCGCGCTGGTGCAAGCTCTCCCTGCACCTCGCATTCGCGGTGTTCGCCGCGCTCCTGCTGCACAAGGTGGGAACACTGTGGATGGTCATCGCCCTGCTGTTCGCCATCGCCATCGCGTGGTCGCGCCTCGCGCTGGAACGCCACACGCGTCGCGACCTGCTTGCAGGCGCGGTGGTTGGCGCAGTGGCGGGCCTTGCGTTCTGGCCGCTGGCTGCGCGCTGGGGAGGATGACGTGGGCGAGAACAACCAGCCTATCGATGACCTGCGCCTGTTCCATACCGGAGAGCATCCCTGCGGATACTGGCCCGACCGCGTCGCGCGCGACCTGGTGCTGGACCCGCGTGACCCGCGCCTGCCGCAGTTGTATCCGGATGCGCTGGGCTGGGGCTTCCGTCGCTCGGGCGATATCGTCTACCGCCCGCACTGCCGGCAATGCCGTGCCTGCGTGGCGGTGCGGATCCCGGTGGCCGACTTCGCCCCGGACCGCAGCCAGCGCCGCTGCGCCGCGCGCAACACGCGCGTGGAAACGCGGATCGTCGCCGCGCTGCGTGGCGAGGAACACCTGGCTCTCTACCGGCGTTATCTGGCCGCCCGCCATCCGCTGGGTGGCATGGACGACCACGGGGCGACGGAGTTCGACCAGTTCCTGGTGGGCAGCTGGTCACGTGGCCGTTTCGTGGAGTTGCGCGAGGACGGCCAGCTGCTCGCGGTGGCGGTGACCGATGTCATCCCGGGCGCACTGTCGGCGGTCTACACCTTCTACGATCCTGCGCTGGAAGCGCGCAGCCTGGGTACGCTGGCGATCCTGCGGCAGATCGAATGGGCTCGGCGCGATGGCTACACGCACCTTTACCTGGGTTACTGGATAGAGGGCCATCGCAAGATGGACTACAAACGCCGCTTCCGGCCACTCGAGCACTTCGACGGTCGCCGCTGGCACCGCAGCACGGAGTGACGGCACTGGGGTGCACACGGGTGTCATGCCTGCATGGCATCATGCCGGCATGCGAAAACCCACCCTCCTGCTTCCGATGATCCTCGCCCTGGCCGCATGCAGCGGCTTCATCCCGCACAGCGACAGTCACGGCACAACGGGGCCGGCGTTGCGCGTGGCGACCTACAACACATCGCTCTTTTCCGACGAGGCGGGCGGCGTCATCCGGCAGCTTGAAGGCGACGACGCGCATGCGCGCAAGATCGCCGCCGTGCTACAGAAGGTGCGCCCCGACCTGGTGCTGCTCAACGAGTTCGACTACGACGACGCGCATCGCGCCGCCGACCTGTTCCAGCGGCGCTATCTGGATGTCGCCCAGCCCGGCGGCGGCGATCCGCTGCACTATGCCTACCGCTATCTCGCGCCGGTCAACACCGGCGTACCCAGTGGCCTGGACCTGGACCGCAATGGCAGTGTCGGCAGCGCGGGACGCGAGCGCGGCAACGATGCCTGGGGCTACGGGCTGCACCCCGGCCAGTACGGCATGCTGGTGCTGTCGCGCTTCCCGATCGATGAAGCGCAGGTACGCACGTTCCAGCTGTTGCGGTGGAGCGCGATGCCCGGTGCCAGCAACCCCGTCGACCCGACGACACACGAACCTTTCTACACCGATGCCGTCTGGAAGCAGTTGCGCCTGTCATCGAAATCGCACTGGGACGTGCCGGTTCGTACACAGGACGGCGTGGTGCATTTCCTGGTTTCGCACCCGACGCCGCCGGTGTTCGATGGCCCGGAGAACCGCAACGGGCTGCGCAATGCCGACGAAATCCGGCTGTGGCGCGAATACCTGGGCGCGAGCGATGTCCCGTGGCTCTGCGACGACCAGGGGCGATGCGGGGGACTGGCCGCCGACGCGCGCTTCGTCATCGCAGGCGACCTCAACAACGATCCCGCCGATGGCGACGGCCACCACGAAGCCATCATCGAGCTTCTCGAACACCCGCGCGTGATGCGCATGGCCACGCCCCGCAGCGAAGGGGGCGAAGAAGTCGCACTCGCCTACGCGGCGAAGGGCTTGCAGCGCCGTGGCGCACCCGCGCATGTCACGGGTGATTTCGGGCGCCGGAACGGCGCGCTGCGCCTGGACTACGTGCTGCCGTCCACCGGTTTCGCGTTGACGGGCAGCGGCGTGTTCTGGCCGAAGAAGGACCACCCGGACGCCGCCATCGCCGATGGCAGCGATCATCATCTGGTGTGGGTGGACCTGGCCCTCTAGGACGGAGCGCCGCGGCGCGACTTATGCCGCTCCCATAGCCGGCGCCGCGATCCGTGGGCCGAAGCCGAAGACGGCCTCGTTCTGCGCCGACACGATCATCCGGATCATGCTGCCCGGCACCATCAGCTCCACCTGCACGTCATGGCCTTCGGCATCCTTGCCCACCAGGGTCATTTCGGTGAAGGCGCCGCCGGTATCGATCTCCTTGCAGAAGATGTGCGGGCCTTCGGGCTGGTTGGTCAGATAGGGCTTGATCGCTTCACCCAACGCTTCCAGCGCCTGCGGGAAGAAGAACACGGCGTAGCCGGTATTTCCGTTCATGGCGCGCGCCTCATTCCAGTTCGATGGTGATGGCTTCGGCGGCCGCGCGCGCTGCCGCCCGCGCAGTCTCGATGCTGTCCGCACGCGCCAGCGTCACGCCCACGCGGCGATGCCCTTCCACGCGCGGCTTGCCGAACAGGCGCAGCGCGGTATCAGGCGCGGCCAGCGCGCCTTCTACGTTGCCGAACAGCGGCACGCCGTGGCCATGCGCCAGCATCGCGCATGAGGCGGACGGCCCGCTCTGGCGGATGACCGGAATAGGCAGGCCCAGGATCGCGCGTGCATGCAGCGCGAACTCCGACAACTCCTGCGACACCAGCGTGACCAGCCCGGTGTCGTGCGGACGCGGCGACACTTCACTGAACCACACATCGTCGCCCTTGACGAACAACTCCACCCCGAACAGGCCCCAGCCGCCCAGGTCGTCTGTCACGGCCCGCGCGATCTGCCGCGACCGCTCCAGCGCGCGCGCCGTCATCGGCTGCGGCTGCCAGCTCTCGCGGTAATCGCCATCCTTCTGCCAGTGGCCGATCGGGTCGCAGAACGCGGTGCCGCCGGCGTGGCGCACCGTCAGCAGAGTGATCTCGTAGTCGAAGTCGATGAAGCCCTCGACGATGCAGCGACCGGCACCGGCGCGACCGCCGGTCTGGGCATAGTCCCAGGCCGTGTCGATGTCCGCCTCGCCGCGCAGCGTGCTCTGGCCCTTGCCTGACGACGACATGACCGGCTTGACCACGCACGGCAGGCCGATGGCCTTCACCGCATCGCGATACTCCTCGAACGTATCCACGAAGCGATAGGGCGATGTCGGCAGGCCGAGGGTTTCCGCCGCCAGGCGACGGATGCCTTCGCGATCCATCGTCAGCCGCGCGGCGCGCGCGGTGGGAATGACGCGCGCAGCGCCCTCGGCTTCCAGCTCCACCAGCGTCTGGGTGTGGATAGCCTCGATCTCGGGCACCACCAGGTGAGGTTTTTCCCGCGCGATCAGTGCGCGGATCGCCGCCGGATCCAGCATGTCCAGCACGTGCGAGCGGTGTGCCACCTGCATGGCCGGGGCATCGGCATAGCGGTCGGCGGCGATCACCTCCACGCCCAGCCGCTGCAGCTCGATGGCCACTTCCTTGCCCAGCTCGCCGGAACCCAGCAGCAGGACGCGGGTAGCGTGGGGCGTAAGCGGGGTGCCGAGGGTCGTCATGCGCGGTGGTCCGAGGAAAGAGGGCGCCAGTTTACCGGGCGGGCCGACGGACGGCGGAGACCGCTCGTTGACATTTGATATCAAATTGATATCTTTCAATCTCAACCAAGGGGATGTGCCATGAGAGAGAACGCCAAGTCGTCGCTGCCCGGAATTCCGGTCCTTTTGGGGGTCCTGCTGCTGGCCCTGGGGGCCGCCGCCATCTTCATCATGTCCGCCGCCAACAAGCAGCCCGCCGGCCTGTTGCTGGGCGCCCTGCTCGGCGCCACCGCCCTCTTCATCATGGCCGGGCTGTACAAGCTGGAGCCCAACCAGTCCGCCGTGCTCAGCCTGTTCGGCAAGTACGTGGGTACGGTGAAGGACAACGGCCTGCGCTGGAACAACGTCTTCTTCACCAAGAGGAAGATCTCCCTGCGCATCCGCAATTTCGAAAGCAGCCGCCTGAAGGTCAACGAGCTGGATGGCAGCCCGATCGAGATCGCAGCCGTGATCGTGTGGCAGGTGGTGGATTCGGCCGAAGCCGTGTTCAACGTGGACGACTACGAGAGCTTCGTGCACATCCAGTCCGAATCCGCGCTGCGTGCGATGGCCTCCAGCTATCCCTACGACCAGCACGAGGATGGCCAGATCGCGTTGCGCAGCCACCCGCAGGAGATCTCGCAGCACCTGCAGGAGCAGATCGCCGAGCGCCTGGGCAAGGCCGGCGTGGACGTGATCGAAGCCCGCATCAGCCATCTGGCCTATGCACCCGAGATCGCCCAGGCGATGTTGCAGCGCCAGCAGGCCAACGCGGTGATCGCAGCCCGTACGCGCATCGTGGCCGGCGCTGTCGGCATGGTCGAAATGGCCCTTGCCGAGCTGCAGAAGAACGATGTGGTGAAGCTGGACGAGGAGCGCAAGGCGCAGATGGTCAGCAACCTGCTGGTCGTGCTGTGCGGCGAACGCGGCACCCAGCCCATCGTCAACACCGGCTCCATCTACTGACGCGGGCGCACGCGCATGCACGCCCTCGTCCCGCTGGTCCTCGCCATTTCAGGCCTGCCCGCCCTGCTCATCGGCGCGTGGATGAGCCGCGAACCCGATGCCCGCTCGCGCGGCATGGCCGTGCACTGGGTGCTGGTGGGACTGGCGATCCAGGCCGGCGCCGTGGGCGTGTACTGGGCCGGCAGCGACGATGGGGGGGTACACGCCATCGTGATCGCGATGGTCGTGCTGGTGAATGCGCTGATCGTGTCGATGCTGCTGCAGCTGCGCCGCAACAGGAACAACCCGTGAGCGAGAAGCAGGACAAGAAGGCCTATCCGCTGCGCATCAATGCCGAGGTCCTGGCCGCGGCGCAGCGCTGGGCGGACGACGAACTGCGCTCACTCAATGCCCAGATCGAATACGTACTGCGCGATGCGTTGCGCAAGTCCGGACGGTTGCCGAAGGGCGATGCGTCCGCCAACACCAGGAAGGACTCGCCATGAACCACCGCTGGAGCCACAAGGTCGTCGAGGTTCCCTACAAGATGTTCGCCGGCAAGCTTACCGACCGCATCCAGCAGGAGCTGGACAAGATGAGCGCGCAAGGGTGGGAGCTGGTCAGCACGCTCTTCATCGAACACGAAGTCTCGGTGCGCCTGTTCTTCAGGAAGCCGGCCTGAGCACCGGCGCCGTGGCCGGGCTCGTTCGACGGATCAAGCGCATCTGGGTCACGCTGGGGCTGGCGGCCACGAGCGATGAAGGCGTTTCGATCGTGCATGCCGGTGGTCGCTGGGAGCTCCGGCCGCGCACTGCGGTGGCGCAAGCGACCGGCCTGCTGTTCTCCTGCCGCGCACTGGTCGACCCGCGCGCCTACGCCGACATCCTCCAGACCTGTACTCCCTCCGCCGACGCGCACTAGGAGCCCCATGCAACAGAAGCAGGAATTCGACGTCGCCCCGCTGTCCTCCCACGTCGCCTGGTGGCTGTGGCTGCCGGTGCTTGCCGCGATCGGCGCGGTGATCGTGGCGATGACGATGGAATCCCGCACCCCGCCGCCCTCGGCGGCATGGCTGGCGGTGCCGTTCGTGCTGGCCGTCGGCGTGGTGCTCACCTTCGCCCTGCGGCGTCGCCGGATCGTGCTGGACAACCGCGAACTGCAGGTGCTGGCGACGTTCTACACCAGGAAGCTCGCGGTGGAAGCCTTCGATCTCGACAGGGCACGCATACTGAGCCTGGAAGAACACACCGATTTAGCACCGATGCTGAAGACGAACGGTTTCAGCCTGCCGGGCTTCAAGGCCGGCCATTTCCGCTTGCGCAACCTCACCAGGGCGTTCTGCCTGGTCACCGACCGTACCCGTGTACTGCTGCTGCCACAGCGGGATGGCGGCCTCCTGATGCTCAGCCCGACGCGCCCTGCCGATGTGCTGGCACGCCTGCGCGAACTGGCGGCTCCCACGCCGCGCCGCTAAGCTGCGGGCATGCACCGCCTGCCCGCCCGACCGCTGAAATCCATCCTGCTCAACACGGCGCAGATCGAACTATGGCCTGCCGACCTGCTGCGCGTGCGCAGCAACGCTGACGCGCGCGCTGTCGCGGCCGCGCATACCGTATTGCGCCGCAAGCACGACGGCCGCTACCTGGTCGCGATTTCCCACCACGCCGTGCAACCGCTGGTGCCGTGCCTTCGTCGGGAACCGGGGCTGGATGACGCGTGGGATGCGCTTGACAGGCTTGAAGCAGGCACGCGCGGTTTTGATGCAGGCGCGCCGGGCTCGTTGCCATTGCATGCCCTGCAGGATCGGCTCCACGCGCTGGGACTGGATGAAGCATACGGCGAACGCACGGGGTTGCCGCTGGTCGCGGAACCCGCTGCCCTCGCCTTCGCCGGATTCGACCGCTACCGCCGGCCGCTGTGGTTGACCGCCGGCGCAGCCCGGGCCTGGCGCGCAATGCAGGCGGCGGCCGCACGCGAGGGCGTATCGCTGGATGCGATCTCCGGTTATCGCAGCCACGACTACCAACTCGGCATCTTCGCGCGGAAGCGCGCGCGCGGGCAGACGGTGGACCAGATCCTTACCGTGAACGCGGCACCTGGATACAGCGAACACCACAGCGGCAATGCGCTCGACATCGGCACGCCCGGCGAGCCGCCGGCCGAAGAATCGTTCGAGCACACTGCCGCCTTCGCATGGCTGACCGGGCACGCCGGCGATTTCGGCTTTGTCTTGAGTTACCCGCGCGGCAATCCGCATGGCATCGTCTATGAGCCTTGGCATTGGTGTTTCGTGGGAGCGGCCACCTCTTGACGGTATGGGCTCGCGGCGCACACGCTGGGCGCGGGTCAGCTGACGAATACCGCCGACGGCGGTACAGGCGAAGGCGTCGCTCGGCCCCTTACGTCCCTGGAATCCAACCGGAAGGAAGCCATGAGCACACCCAACCCGTATGAAAGTCCCGCCGCGACGGTGGCCGATGCACGCCAGCCTCTCGAGCGTGACCTGCCAGACGAAATCACGCGCCCGATAAAGCACGGCTGGGTCGCTGCATGCATCTCCGGCGCGATGACGTTGCTCGTGACCCTGGTTTCGCTGGGAGGTGCCGACCGTGAAATTGGTTACGACGCGTGGAATCTCGTCGATGTCGGTCTGATCGCACTGCTCGCGTTCGGCATCTACAAGCGCAGCCGCACGGCGGCCACGATCATGCTGCTCTATTTCGTGCTGTCGAAGATCCTGGTCATGGTCGAGACCGGCAAGCCCTCCGGGCTTGTGCTGGGCCTGGTGTTCGCCATCTTCTACTTCCGTGCGATGACGGCGACCTACCGCTACCACCGCTTCCTGCGGGACTGGAAGCGCAACCCGCCAGCACCCAGGCGCTCGCTCAGCGAGGACCCCTTGTTCGCCGGGAAAGCCACCGACAGTAGCGCGCGCTGAGCGACTCCGAAGGCTCGCCTTTTCACAGGCGGGCGGGATCCCCGGTCAATCCTGCGAACGCTTCGTCGGCGTCTTCGCCTCGACACCGAAGTCCGCGATGCGCCACAGGTATTGCGCTGCGTAGGTGCGGTAAGGGCCCCATTTCTCACCGCGAGCCAGCAATTCCTTCGGCGTCGGCATGGCATCCAGCTTGTCGACGAACTGCGCGCCCTTGCGCACGCCGAGGTCGTCGATGGGCAGCACGTCGGGCCGTCCCAGGCGGAACATCAGCATCATCTCCACCGTCCAGCGGCCGATGCCGCGGATGGGCACCAGCGCGGCGACGATGTCGTCCTCATGCATGGCGGACATCTGCCGCAGCGTAGGGATTTCGCCCCGTTGCTCACGCGCCGCGAGATCGCGCAACGCCAACGCCTTGTTGCCGGAAACCCCGCAGGCGCGCAGCGCGACGTCGTCGATCCGGCCCAGTGTGTCGAAGTGCAGGCGGGCACTACCGATGGCCGCTTCCACGCGCCCCACGATGGTGGCGGCGGCCTTGCCGCTCAGCTGCTGGTAAAGGATCGCCCTGGCCAGCGCATCGACGGGGTCGAAGGTCTTCTTCCATGTGGGCTGCGGTTCGATGTAGCCGATCCGCTTCATCCACGCACCCAGTCTGCGGTCGCGCCGGGTCAGGTGGTCCCACGCATGTTCCGTATCGAACCCGCGCGCGTGCCGGGGCATGGCGTCAACGCCGGACCGCGTCCAGTGCCCACAGCAACCAGCCCAGCATCAGGGTGATGCCGCCGGCCGGAGCGAGGCGCGTGCTGAGGCCACCCAGCGCGCCGGCCACCAGGCTGCCCGAAAAGAGCAGCGTGCCCAGCAGCAGCAGGCACAACGCCACTTTGCCCATGCGCCGGGTGGTGCCGGGCGCCAGCGCCGCCAAGGCAAGCCCATGCCCGAAAGCGAACAACGCTGCGGTCTGCAGGTGCGACTGCGCGAGTCCGGCACCCACGCCGTGCGAGGCATACGCCGACAGGCCGACAGCCGCAGCGGCGAACACGGCCCCGGAAAACGCGAGGAAAGAAGGCTTGCGTTGGCGACGGTCGTAATTCATGGGTGCTGCAGACCTCGTGGAAGGGCCGGCATCCTGCCAAGGGCCGAAAGAAGCGCGGGGATCCGTGCTCCCACAAACGCAACGCGCCGCATGAAGCGGCGCGTTGGCGTGGTACTCGTCATTGCGGACGATGGTCCGGGCAGTGTTACTGCTTGACCGCCCAGTAGATGTCGAACTTGCCGCCGGCATCGAAGGAGCCATCGACACCCGACTTCCAGGACTCGTACGGACGATCGACCACTTCGTGGCCGGCGGTGACGGCCCAGGCGCGCAGCGCATTGCGCTGGTTGTCGAGTTCGGCCATGTAGCCGGTGTAGCTGGCGAACGCCGACTTGCGGGCTTCGGTACGAACGTACTCAACCGGTGCGCCCGAGGGGATGGTGACCTTCAACTCGCCTGCGGAAGCGACCGGCGCGGGTGCGGGCGCGGCGGCAGGTGCCGTTTCACCGGCGGCGGCATCGGCCTTCGGCGCCGCACTGCCCTTGCGGACCGGCTGCGCCACGTCGAACGCGTACTTCTCGGTGCCGAAGTCGGTGGTGATGATACGCAGCGGACCGGCGGCGACCAGGCCGTTGGCATCCATCACGCGCTTGATCCACTCCTGATTCTGCTTGATCGACGCCTTGATGGCGTCGTTGGTGCGGTCGATGTTGCCTGCGTTGACGACCAGCAGGTCTTCGGCGGGCACCTCGACGATTTTCAGGTCGGTCAGCGGGCTGCCTTCGGTGCGGTAGTCGAAGTTCGGCACGGTGGCCAGCATGTTGGTCAGCTTCGACAGGCCGGCCTTGACGGCGTCACCGACGTGGCGGCTCACGTACATGCCGGCGTAGCGGCCGAGCAGGTTGAAGCCGTACTTCACCTCGTAGCTCTGGGTGATCTTCACGTTGCGGTTGTTCTTGCCGCTCGGCTCCAGCGTGAAGACGCTGCGCTTGTCGCTGCCCATGCGCTTGTCGGTGATCGCATACGCGATCTTGCCGGTGCCGCCGCTCGGCGCCGGACGCTCGCTCTCGACGATTTCCCAGCTGCCCTGGCCCCAGCCCGCATTGGCGGAGTTGAAGTCCACCTTCGCGCCGACGCCGGAGTTGTCTTCCCCGCCCGAGTAGCTCAGTTCGTTGGCCGCGCTCGGGATCAGCGGGTTCCAGTCCTTCAGTCGACGCACGTTGTTCAGCGTGTCGAACACGATGGTCATGCGACGGTTGGTCTCGACGCTTTCCTGCAACTCGCGCGAGGACGGCAGGACCAGGCCGATCACCAGAAACAGCGCCAGAACCAGCGCCAACGCAATCACGAACTCGATCAAACGGGTCATTCAGGAGTCTCCGGGGGCCGGTGCCTCGG
>Ga0065704_10070853_pt1 | contig 15381 bp, 24 predicted proteins | sample SwiRhicommuniRL2_FD_59091 | JGI IMG/M metagenome (GOLD analysis project Ga0065704, IMG submission 59091) | Switchgrass rhizosphere bacterial communities from Rose Lake, Michigan, USA - RL2 v2 (version 2) | ecosystem: Host-associated > Plants > Roots > Rhizosphere > Soil | place: East Lansing, MI
CGCGGCGCGGCCGAATATCTGCGCCGCCGGTTCAATGCGGCGGGTGGCGCGATCGGCAAGCTGGAGGATTGGGGGCTGCCGCACAGCCATGATCCGCTGCGCGTCGGCAGCGTGTCCAAGGAACAATGGATCGGCGAGGTTGGCCCGGCGCTCGATCGGACGCGCATGGTCGACAATGACACGGGTCTGCCCATGTCGGATGATCGCCTGACCGAAGTGCTGGGCGAGGTCTATGACACGATTGTGTCGGACGGATGGAACAAGCGGTCGCCTGGCGCGGCCGGGCAATCGTCCATGGGTAACCGCCGCGCTGAGCATCGTTTCCTTCATTTCAAATCGGCAGACGACTGGATGGCTTATAATGAGCGGTTCGGCACGGCCACGCCGCTCGACGCGATGATGGGGCATGTCGAATATATGTCCCGCGACATCGCGCTGATGGAAATCCTTGGGCCGAATCCGGCGGCGACGATCCGCTGGATGAAGGACAGCATGGCGAAGGACGTGAACACGATCGGCAGCCTCGCCGATCGCATGGGCTTGCGCGCGGGGGAAGTGTCGATCGACCGCGTGTTCGATCAGATCACGGGCATGAACAATATCCCGGTCAACCGCCGGATCGCGCTGATCGGATCAACCATCCGCAACTGGCAGTCTTCGACCAAGTTGGGCGGCGCCGTCATCGCGTCCTTCAGCGATGCGGCCACCCAAGGGCTGACCCGCAATTTCAACGGGCTGTCTGCCACCTCGACGCTGACCGACATGCTCAAGACGCTCAACCCCCTTGACCCTGCTGATCGCGAGTTCGCGCGGCGATCGGGTATCATCGGCGATGAATTCACCGGCAAGGTCATTGCGGGCGGCCGCGCGCATATGGATGAGTTGTTCGGCGGCCAGCTGGCGGGGCAGTCGCGTTTCGACCGCGGGCTGGAGCGTGCCAATGAAATGTCGCGCCGCCTGGCCGATGGCGTGCTGACCGCATCGGGGCTCAATGCGTGGACCGTCGCGGGGCGGGAGGCGATGTATCGCGAATTTGCCGGCACCATCACCGATTTTGCGGGCAAGGCGTTCGATGAGCTGCCGGATCCATTCGCCAACTTCCTGCGCCGTTACGGCATGGATGCGGTCGCATGGGACGGCATCCGGTCGGCCGAGCGGATCAGCCACAAGGGCATGGAGTGGATCGACCCCAGCGCGATCGGGGACGAAGCGCTGCGCGATCGCCTGATGGAAGGCATTTTGACGGAGATGGATTTTGCCGTGCCGACCGGCGGATTGGCGCAATCGGCCATGGTCAACCAGTTCGCGCGCGGCACGCTGCTGGGCGAGCTGGTGCGCACGGGCTTCCAGTTCAAGATGTTCCCCATCACGGTCATGTCGATGCACGCGCAGCGCCTGATGGCGCGCGCGAACCTTTCGCGCCGCGCATCCTATGGAGCGGCGTTCCTGGGCGCGACGACGATCATGGGGGCAGTTTCCTTCGCGACCAGCGAAATGCTCAAGGGCAAAGACCCGCAAAGTGCGCTGGATTGGTCCTTCTGGTATCGCGCTATGCTGAAAGGCGGCGGCCTTGGCCTCTATGGCGACGTGATCCAGAACGGCACCAGCGAATATGGGCAGAGCCTGGGCGACATCACGGCCGGGCCCGCCTTCTCCACCCTCGACAATATCGCCACCTTCATCAAGGCGGCGACGGTTGGAACCGGAAAAGGGAAGGATAATCACCCCGGCAAAGGCATCGGCAAGGCGACAGCCAATCTGCTGAAACGGGACGTGCCGGGTTCTTCGCTCTGGTATCTGCGCCTCGCCTATGAGCGGCTGCTGGTCGATACGGTGGGCCAATGGGCTGATCCCGAATATGCGGAGAGCTATTCGCGTATTGCTAAGCGAGCGGAGCAGGAAGGTTCCGGCCTCTGGTGGACGCCGGGATCATCCGCGCCCGAAAGATCGCCGGATATCGGCGCAGTTGTCGCAGCGCCACCGCCCGAATCGGTCCAGTGATGACTACTTGAGGGCTTGCGCGGATTCTGCAATAAGCTGAATTCTATAGCGGGCCACATTCCACCTTGCCCCGCTGCCGTTGAACCGGCGCGCGGAGGGCAAGGTGACGATCGAGACGCTGATTTGCGAAGACAGCTATGTCGCGGATGGGACTGCCAATCCGCGCAATATCGGGTTCCCGATCGCCGACCCTACCTTTCTGACGGTCGAGGTCGACGGAATTCAGCAGACCCAAGGTGCGCATTATACCATCATCGGCGATTATGCCGGTGGACTTGGGGCTATCGTGCCGATCAGCCCGTGGGCGGATGGCGCGGCCGTTCGTTATTACCGGGTCACCAGGCTGGTCCAGGACGCTGCAATCCCCGCCGGGCAGCCGCTACCTGCGAGGAGGATCGAGGCGCAGCTGGACCGCAATGTGATGCGGACCCAAGAAATCGGAGCGGACGTCGTTCGTGCGGTCAAGGTGCCCCGCGGAGAAGGTGAATTCAACCTGCCAGCCAGTACTGATCGTGCCGGTCAGTTTCTGGCCTTTGATGGTGCGGGTCGGCCGATACCGGCATCCGGCACCGGGAATGACCCGGCGCTGCGCACCGACTTGGCGCAGCCGGATGGTTCGTCGCGTGTCTTCTTCATCGGCAAGGGGTTAGGTGGGCGGTCGCGTGCCCTGCTCGATCGTGGCCAGCAGATGGTTTATGCCTCTGATTATCAGGATTTCGATCCGACGCTGGCCAGCGATAGCGCGTCAGCGATCATGCGCGCGGGCGATGCGCTGGGCGTCAAGGGCGGTACGATCCTGATCGAAGGCGATGCCCAGGTTTCGGTCAAGCAGCATCTGGAACTTCCTCCCAACACTGGTCTGGTCGGGCCGCATAATCTGACCGGATCGCCCGATGTTGGCGGCACCTATCCTTATGAGCGCGTGGGCGGCTCAATCTGGCTCGATCCCACAAAGGAAATCCGGCCTTTCGGAACGGCTGGCGTCCGGGGGCTGTTCATCATTCGTGAAGGAATGGAGTTTCCCTCCAACCTCGATCCGGACTGGCGCGATAGCTGGCAGGGCACGGCCATTCGCGTGCAGGGCGACGATGCCTATGTAGAGCGTTGCATGGTGTTGGGTTTCAACCAGGCGCTCTTGCTGGACGGTTTTCAGCGGCCGAAACTTTCCTATCTCCAACTGGACTGCATGAACGGCATTCAGATTTCGAACTGTCTGGACAATGCCTATATTTCCTTCTGCCATTTCTGGCCGTTCAGTCTGGTCAACAGCGATCAGGGCCGGGACGACGATGGATTCCGTGGAAACGCCTATTGGTTCCACGACACCGCTGACTGGCTGATGTGCACCAATTGTTTCAGCTGGGGAGCGACAAACGGCTTCATCATCAACAATGTCGGCACCGCCACTCTGCTAAACTGCGGCGCGGATAATTACGGCAATTCCGAGGGGCCGCCGTTCAACACCGACGCGAACGGTATCGTTGTAGCTGGCAACTCGCCTGATTTCGAACTGATCGGCTGTCTGACCGCCGCACACGGAAATTCCGGCGTTTACATCAATGTCAGCGCGGGTCTGAAAGGTCAGATCGTCGGACACCGCGCCTGGGGCGGCACGACGCATGGCATCTTGGTAGATGGCGGCGACGTCCAGATTTCCGGTTCGTTTCGCGACCTTGAATATGGCGTGTCCGTCGGAAACACCAGCAGCCGGATCTTCATCGACAACTCGCAGTTCATGAACATCGCCGAGCGCCCGATCAACAATGCCATCGACAATAAGAACGTCTATGTCGGCCGGAACAACGATTACGGGAATTACACATCCCGGGCCCCAGTCACGCCGAACCTGCCGCGCCCGGTCGCTGTCGGTAGCCCTCTCGTCGTTCCGAATGAAGACGACATCGTCACGGTCACCGGCACCGGCAATTTCTCGTCGGTGAGCTTTGGCTGGAAGGGCCGGCAGCTGACGCTTGTGTTTGCGGGCGCGTGCACGCTGACCTCGGCCGCTGGTCAGGACGGCCTTGTCCTGGCCAGCACCTTCAACACGAACGCCAATTCCCAGATCACGCTGCGCCACAATGGCTTCAGCTGGATTGAAGTGTCGAGGAAGGCATGACCAGGCGGACCTCATCGTCCGCCGCTGGCCGGGATCAATGACATGGGGACAGCTATAGTGGCGCCTTTTTCTTATGTGGAGCAGCTCGGCGGCGTCGCTGCGCTTGGTGGAAGTGCTGGTGGCGGGTTCTTCATCGTCAAATGGTTCGTGGAGTGGATCGCGGGGCGTCTCGATAAGCGTGAGGCGCGGCTAGATGCTGGAGCGGACAAGCTGATCGACGCTCTTGAAAAGCGGATCGAAACACTGACCAGCCGTCTCGATGCAGTCGAACATATGCTCGCAGACTGCCAGCGAATGCACAGCAAGAGCGAGGCGGAGGTGCTGCGTCTTACGGCGCTAGTCGAGGCACAAGGTGAAATCCGGCAGCGCGCGGCAGGCGTAATCGCGCTCGACCGGCTGGAGCAGCAGGCTGAAAAGGACGGAGCGACATGACCACGATCAGCGATGACGATTTCGTGCGGCTCTTCCAGGAGCGGACCGGAATCACTCCGGTTGATGGTTGGGCGGGCAAGGACACGCTTGCCATGCTCGACAAGCTGGCCCCGGCGAAGGCGGCGACCGCCAGCGACATTCCGGACGACTATTGGCCGATGCTCTCCAAGATCGAGAGCGGCGACCGGCCCTATATCAAGGCGCCCACCTCCAGCGGTTCCGGCCTCTACCAGTTCATCAAGTCCACCTGGGAAGGCGAAGGCGGCAAATGGGGCTCCGATATCTCGCAGGCCTTCGGCGGCCTGAAGCCCTCGATCGAGGAGCAGACCGCCCGCGCCAAGACATTCACCGCCAAGAACGCGGCCTATCTGCGCAGCAAGGGCATCCCGATCAACAAGGCCTCGCTCTATGCCGCGCACTTCTTCGGCCCTCTGACCGCCGCCCAGGTGATCGGCGCTGATGTGGATGCGCGCGCCGACCTGATCGCGGGCGCCGCGGCGACCAAGGCGAACCCGTCCATCCTGCAAGGCAAGACGGTGGGCCAGTTCCTGACCTGGCTGAACCGCAAGACAGGGGATTGGGCGCGATGAAACGTCAGCAACTATCCCTGCGCGACTGGATCGGCATATCGCTGATCTTCACCTTCTGCTCGGCGATGGACAGGCTGTTCTTCAAGGCGATCCCGCCGGCGAACGAACAGATCATCATCTACATGCTCGGCCAGCTGTCCGGGTTCGTCTCTTCCGTGGTCGCCTTCCACTACATCACCAGCAAGGGCGACGAGGAGAAAACGGCGAATACCGCCAAGGCTTTCGACGCGATCACCGCCACGGCGAAAGCCGCCGGCAATCCTCCCCCTCCCGACGCCATTCAGGACGGTGATCAGGTCACGGTGAAAAAAGAGCCATGACAAGATGGCTTGCCACCATCGTCGGACCAGGCGCCGCTAAACCCGTATTCTGGATGCTGTTATCGTTGTTTGCGCTCGTCATTTTGTCGATCGGCTATTGTACGCTTCGAGGCGGTGCTGCCGATCAAGCCGTGCAGACTACTCGTTCCAGCGAAGCGCTTGGCAATGCTGCGCAAAGTGCCGTCGCTGACATCATGAACCAGACCAGGGCAGAGACGGTGATAGATGCCGCTGCTGCCGCAACCAAGGAAGAAATCGGCAATGCGCAAGATCCTGCTGCTGTCCGCGCCGCTGTTGCTCGCAACGTCTGCCTGCGCCCGGAATATCGTTCAGACCCCTCCTGCACGATGCGCTGACCTCATACCGTCGGATTGGGAAAAGGGGGTTGACGGTGAGCCTCTGCCTGGTGAGCAGACGGTTCCCGTCCCGCTTACGGACAAGGCCAGCGCGGTCATGTGGGAAGCTGTGGCTAAGGTTTGGGCGCAGGCATTTACCGGCCAAGCCGGTCAGCTGGGCAAGGCGAATGACCGGACGAAGGCGGCTATCGGCATTTTCCGGCGCTGTGAGGCCATGATTAACGAGGCGAGATGAGCTTTGTCTGATTTCCGGCCTCGTCCAGCGCCGCGGACTGGTGTTCAGCTTGGTCGACCCGCGCACCGGGCGGCCGCCGATCATCAGCGTCAAGTCGGAATGGCTTCGAATGCTGAATGGATCAGGGTATTTGCGGAGGAGCTCCAGGCGATCCTTCAGCAGGTGCAGGCGGCGCCATTGTTGGCGACCGCCCTCAGCGATGTCTTTTCCGCCGATCGGGCGTTGGGCGCAGGTCCAGACATCGATTTCGAGGACGAAGGCGCCAAGGGCGGGATTTCGTTCAAGCTGACGCTAACCGGCGTGGCGCCTGCCACCTACGGCGCCGCGCTCAAGATCCCGATCATCACGATCGACGACAAGGGCCGTATTACTGGCGCTTCGGAAGCGACCCTTGGGACCGCGGCCACCCTCGACAGTGACAACGATGCATCGCTGGCCGCCAATAGTAACACGCGCCTGCCCACGCAGTCGGCCGTCAAATCCTTTGTGGAAGCGGCGGTCACCGGCGTCATGTCCTTCAAGGGCGACCTTAATTGCTCAACCAACCCGAACTATCCGGCGGGCGCGAAGGGTGACAGCTATGTTGCCTCTGTCGCGGGCAAGATTGGCGGCGCATCAGGAAAATCAGTCGACGCCGGAGACCTTATCGTTTGCCGTGCGGCGAATGCAGGTGGGACGGAAGCGTCGGTTGGTGCATCGTGGTTCGTGCTGGAGCATAACCTACAGGGCGCCCTGCTGGCCGCGAACAATCTGGGTGACGTCCCCAATCCCGGTACCGCTCGCACTAATCTCGGCCTCGCCATCGGATCGAACGTCCAGGCGTGGGATGCCGATCTTGACGCGATCGCTGCGCTGGCGGGTATCGGCGTCATCTATTACCGCTCCGCCGCAGGCGTCTGGTCACCCGTCCTTATCGGCGGCAACTTGGCGTTCGCTGGCGGTACGCTCGCGGTCGACAAGGTGCTGGCATCAGGGCGCTACACTCCGACCCTGACCAATGTGGCAAATGTCGATAGCTCCAGCGCTGGCCCAGCCTCCTACATCCGCATCGGCAACGAGGTCTTCGTAACCGGGACCGTCTTCATCGATCCCACGTCTATCGGCGTCTCGACATCAGTTGGATTTTCGCTGCCGATCGCCAGCAATTTTGGCGCTGCCACAGATGCGAACGGGACGGCCAGCTCTGCCGGCGTTCAGCAGTCTGGCGCCATCGAGGCGGACGCCAGCAATGACCGAGCGCAGATCCGCTATATCGCCACGGACGCGAGCGGCCGGAATATGTGGTACAGCTACAGCTATACGATCATTTAATGACGTCGGCGTGCACAGCGTTCATGCGATAAAAAGCGTGCAAAAACAAAGTGTCGCACGAATTATCGGGGCTAAGCTGCTGTAATTAAAAGACTTACCTTTAACGTTTATTTTACAAACTTCGTCATCCAGTGAAGCTGAAACGCTAGGATTTCTGCGGTTCTTGGCCTGACGCAACGGCATCATGCGACAAAGATTTGTCGCATGATGCGATAAAATCATATTCCCGCATGTGTTCAAAGGGTGCGATGACGCGCCAGGCCTGATCGGGAAGCGAGCGTTCAGTGTAGAAGCTTACGCCCAAGATCGTCATCGGACGCATGGCATGGCGGGCACCAAAGCTGAGGTCGCGATGCATCCGCCTCCGCAGCTCGTCTTCGACGCCATAGCCGATTTCAACCCTGACCGCCGCGCGGGCGATGTCGCCCATCATTCCCTTGCGGCAGGCATCGTGGACGGCGTCCATCGCGGCAGCGATCGCTGGATGATGGTTCACGCTTCCCGCTCCTTCCGCCTAAAACCCGGCACGGCTTGCAGGTCGCCCGGCCCCAGCGTTGGGGCGGCCACCCAAGTATCGCCTTGCCGCCGGAAATCGCCGGGGCGCGGATCATAGAGCCAATTGCTGCTCTTGATGAAATCAGGGTCGAATGAGGCGGGCAGGGTGCCAATCTCTCGCCCATCCTGAATGACGATCGTCCGCGCGTCGGAATTGGGCATTTCCTGTCCGTAGCGCCGCGCTATGCCGTCGATCCCAAAGGTGTGGATCTGTTCCCGCGTGACTTTCAGATAGCTGCCATCGCTCAACTCGAATGTGACATCGCCGGTAAAGCGGCATGTGTCGATCTTCCTCACGCTTCTTCCTCCCGCTCTGCCGCCTCGGCCGCGTCCAGTTCGGCTTCACGGGCGACGGCCATGGCCATGGCTTCGGCTGCGCCGCGCTGGTCGCGGGGCATGTAGGTGTCGAGGATCTTCTGCGTCTCCTCGATGCTGTGGCCGCTGATGCTGGCGATGCCAGCAACGCTCACGCCCAGATCGCGCATCCAGCACATGCCGGAGCGGCGCAGGTCGCGAAACTGGATGCCGTCCAGGCGCTTCGCCAGCGCCTCATGCTCGCGGGCGGTGTCATGATCCTGCTGCTCCATCGCTTCGGCTGCGGCAGCGCGCAGCTTGGCGACGGCGTGATTGACGACGGCGCGGAAGCCCTGGCGGAAGGTGTAATCCGGGCAAGGTCGATCTTCCGTCGGGTGCAGGATCAGATTGGTGCAGGTGCGGTCGCTGGCGCGCAGATACTTGATCGCGGCGGTGACGTTGTTCCGCGCCTTCGGATGCAGCGGCACGTCGACGAACACGCCCGTCTTGCTCTGGCCCAGCGACAGGCCCATGACGCGGCCGCGCTCGTCGGCCAGCACGCGGCGGGCGAAGGCAGACACGTCGGTCAGTTCCCCGATCTTGAAAGCCGTTGCCTCCAGCAGATCCTTTGACCTCTGCATGGTGTAGAAGCCCATCGGTATGCCCAGCTCGACATCAGCGCGGCCGAGCGCGCGGGCGGATTCGAGCAGCGGATGCAGCTCATCGCGCAGCAGCCGCCGGCGGCGGGCGTGTGGCACCGGCACCTTCAAGGCCTTGGCGGGATTGGCGCTGATGATCCGCTGTTCCTCGCACCAGCCCAGAAAGGCAGCGAGGATGGCGAGCATTAGCTTTGTCCTGGCGCGGCCGCTGTTGGGATCCTCGACAAGCTTGTTGCGCAGATCCCATACAAGGTCGCGGCCGGGGTCGCCGTTGAACTCGCGCATGGGCAGGTTGCCGTCCATTGCCCATTGCGCGAGGATGCCCAGATAAATGCCATAGGTGCGCTGGGTCGCCTTCGATTTGTCGGTGAAGGCGGAATGGGCGCGGTAGCGTCGTTCGGCATCGCACCACAGGACGGGCGCACGGGCGCCCGCAGGCGACGATTTGCCCTCTCCGGTATCTCCGGTGCCGTCCAGCTTCAAATTCTGCTCTATGGCCGCCTGTACGGCTTTGGCGAAGTCGTCTCCCAGCACGAGGGTCTTCCACCCAAGGCGGCGCAGCTTCGGGCTGGGCTTCCAATAATAGCGGGTGATGCCGCCGGAGAGCGCCTGCGCGGCGAAAAAGGGGATTTGGTTCTTCTTCGGCATGGGGGTGGAAAATCCATGGCGTGAGGGGTGGGCAGGGTGCGCCTATGCGGCGGGCGGTGTCAATCTCGTGCGGAAATGGACGGTCATGTCATGGGGCTGCTCGTATCGGAGCAGCTCCATCTTCTCGGCTGTCTCGATCACGTCCCGGTGGACGCAGACATGGCCGCCAGCGGCTTCGACGACGATCGCCAATGTCATATTGGCTTGCCGCGTCTGCTCCATCCAGTAGCGCGCGGCGGCCGCCATGCTGTTAGCGTACGCCTTTTCGCATTCGAGTTCATGGATGAGGTTCAAGACGGCTCTCCCCGATCGGCAGGATCGATCATCACCAGCATGAGATTGAACGCGCCTTGGTAGCCGGTCACGTAGGCCGTGAACCATTCGCGCTCCAGCTGCGTCGGCAGGAGGCCAGGCTGAGCGAAGCGGAAACCGTAACTCAACGTCGTGCGGCCGCCCTCGACAGGAGTATGCTGGGCGTGGAAGGTGATGTTCTTGCCCCAGCGTTTGAGGAAGGCGCGTTCGGCCATCGGGCCGAGCTGGCCGACCATTTCATGCCAGATGGTGCGTTCGGGCTGTTCCATTTCAATTCCTCACTTCGACGGGTCCGCTGCGATCGAGCAGGCCCCAATTGCGTTGACCGGCGCGGTTGCGGTCCCAGACGAACCAGCTGACGTTCATCGGGCTGGAGGTTTTGCGGCCGCATTTGCGGCGCAGATCGGGTTTGAAGTTGACGCGCCAAGTGCAGTCCCAGCGCATGTTCGGCGGGAAGCGGCGGAACAGATCGAGGCGGCCGCGTCCGCTGTCGGTGCAGGTCTGCCAATATTGGGTCTTGAACAGCGCACAGAGATAGGGCGCGCGAAGATCGCCCAGCACATGGTCGATCATGTCGGCCGCCATGGTCCACGGGAAGTTCGTCAGGATGACGGGCGCGATCAGGCGGCGCGAGGCCAGCAGGTCGAGCTTCGCCACCTTGTTCGCCGGATCCGGCCTGATGTCGGTGGCGAAAACGTCGAAGCCGGATGCGCGGGCTTCCGTGACGATCTGGCCGCCGTGGGCGCATGGTTCCCATAGCGCCGTCGAGTGCATCCGCATGTGGTGCGCCTCGGCGATCAGCAGCGCGCGGGTGCATTCCTGCGGCGTTGGGTAATAGTCCCAATCGTGGCGCTCTGTCGTGGCAGCTGTGGTCTTGCCGCCCGCCATCATCGCGCCCAGGCCGGTCGGTGCATCGGAGGCGAGCTTCATAGCGGGTCAATCCACTTCTCGGCCGGTGCCTCGCTCTCCTCGATCAGCTGTTCGCGCGCCAGCTCATTGAGGCGCGGTCCGACAATCGAATTGAGATAGCCGCGGCACAGGCGCAGCTTCCGGCGCTCCTTCGGATAGTCGAAGCCATGACCGTCGCCCGGCGTGACGGGCACGCCCTTGTGGCAATGAAAGCTGTTGCCGAAGGACATGGAAATCAGCTTGCTGTCCCATTCCTCCTTGTCCTGCTGTTCCGGCGAGCCTTTGCGGAAGGCGCAGTTGCCGCAGGGGTGGTTGAAGCTCGATAGTTGGTCGGACTGGTCCATGAGGTCGGAAACCTCGAACGGTTCCCATGCCGTGGCGCAATTTGCGCAGACGCGCAGCACGCCCGCATAGAATTTCGTTACCGGCTGCTCCACATCGCTCCACCGCCTGGACGCGCAGCGGGGGCACTGATCTGCGCCCTTCATTGCAGCTGGCCTTTCGCTGCCAAACAGCCACGGCTCCAGTCGGCATCGCGGAAGGCGGTTGGGTTTAGAGGTGTTCCTGCGTTCGGGTCGGCTTCGAACGCCTTGAACGCATCTTGCTCATAGGCGTAGCTGTCATCCAAGCTGGCGATCGCACGCGGTGCTGCATCTGCCGAGGTGTAGGAAACTACGCATGGCCATCCGCAGCATTGGCAGGTGTCGCCCAGCGTCCACGGATTTGGCAGATTGGCGGGATCATGGTCGGTCCCGTCGAACATGGCCTTGTTCCAACTGTCAAAGCCTTGGCGATCGCACTTGGGACAGGCCCAGCGCGTGAACTGGTCGAAGGTCATGCCGCCTGCTCCTGGGGGAGATATTCAATCTCCCATGTCGGGTGGTAGGGCATGGAGTGGCGTTGGCCGTCGAGCTGGATCGTCAGGTACTGGCCCTCTGATCCGGTGATGGTGCCCAGCTGGGGATGGCGGCCGCCGGTGTAACGGACGCGCCCGCCGCGCTGGGCGGGCACTCCGTAATAGTTGCGGATATAGTCCATGCTCATTCGTCATCCCAACAGACGCGGCTCGCGAAAGCCTCCAGCGCCTTGTCGAGCCCGCCTTCGTCGCCGCCGCCATAAAGGTGATTGCGGGCGGCGATAACAAGCTCGAGCACGTCCGTAGGAATTTTCGACTGGTGCGCGGCATCGACGATCGAGATCTCGCTGACGCCGGATATCTCGATCTGATCAGCGACTTTCCAGTCGCCGCCGTATCGGAGGTTGCGCAGCGCCTTAGCGACCAAGTTCCAGACGTGCTCGCGCTGTCGCGGATGGTTGCTGACATAGGCGATGCGCTGACGGGTGCGGCGGGCGAAGTCCTCGGTCGATCTACCGCGCAGCGTCTCGGCGGAGTAGTTGCCCATGGTCGCCGTGCCCGTCCCCATGTTGCAGATCTCCATGCGGGCGAGTTCCTGCGATCGGCCGTCCTGGGCGGACAGCAAAATGACGCTGACGACGATCATATCGCCGGCACCTCAAACCCCGCGGCATTACGATGGCCGCCGCCGCCGTATCGCCGAGCATGGATCGACACGTCGTCGCGCTCGTCCTCGCTGCGCAGGCTATAGGTGCGGGAACCGTCGCCGCGATCGTAGTAGGTGGCGGCGAAGGCTGCTTCCGGATGCTTGACCAGCAGTGCGTGGGCGACATCGCTGGCGAAGGCCCATGTGCAGTTGGCGACCGGTACCGGAATATTGTTGATTGGCAGCCAGCGCGCCGTGCCGACGATCTCTGAAATTTTCTGATCGTAGAAGCTCTCGATCGCGCAGGCCTGCGTCATCACGACGCCAAACGCGTTCTCGGCCTGGTCGGCGAGGCTGTCCCACAGGGCGAAATCATAGCGGTGCGAGCGAAGCCACAGGCTGAATGCCCGGCTGTATGCCAGCTGGAAGCGCCAGAGGTCGCGATCCTCAATGAAGCGGATCAGTTGGGGCGTTTCCTTTTCAGGATGGCAGAAATTCCAGGCCATACGAGCGCCGCTGCGCTCCATGTCGAACAGGCAGGCGACGGCAGGATAGCCGCCGCGCTGCAAGTCGCCGATCATTGATGTGACGGTTTCGAGGGTGAACCGCTCGGGGTGATCCGCGAAGTTCTGGTATTGCTCCAGCTCAGCCCGCGCCGTCTTGTGATGGTCGAGGATCACGATTGACGCCGCCTTGGCCGCTATTTCTTCCAGTTCTGCCCGCTTGTAGCTGAAATCGACGATCAGCACATTGAGCCCGGCGACATTGGGTGCAGGCTTGCCGTAGGTTGCCGCATAATAGACCGGCTCATCGCCCCAGCGCTTCCATGCTGCCCATGCTGCGCCAAAGCCGTCATCGCAGGGGCTGTGATAGATCACGACATGCGGTTTCCACGTCGAAAGTTCTGTCATTCTTCTTCTCCCATGCCGCAGATCGCGGCGATTTGATTGAGCAGGGCTTCGGCGCGGCGGACGTCGGCTCCCATGGGGCCGGTCACGTCCTGAATGATGGTCGCCAGCTCGCGGATTTTTCGGCCGCGCCGGTAGAGTTCGCCCCGGCTGAGCCGGGCAGCAGTCCCGGTGTCGGAGCGTTCGGACATCACCGCCGGAAGGCCTCCAGTGGGGTGAAGCACTCGGCGGGCAGGCCGGTGCATCCGCAATCGCGGGCGTACCAGCAGCTGCCCGCGTGGCTGTGCCAGCCCTCATGATGGCCGCAGGGGCACGTCTTAGGGCTCTTGTTCGGGTAAATGTCGGCCGGGATCCACGGATAGGCCTCTGCCTCCATGGTGGCGCGGTCGCGGCGGAGGGCGCGGGCCCGCGTCATAGCGCGTCCGCGAAGCTGGTGGCGTCGGGCCAGTTCCACAGTCCCTGCGCGCCCTTGCACGGGATCGGATCGGCCCAGGGCTCTATGTCGAGCATCGGCCAGCCCCAATTGGCGTGTTCGTCCCGGTCGCTGTCGTTCGCGCGGGGCACGCCGAACTCTTCGGCAATCTCCGGGCCAAGGCGGGGCTCGCCGACGATCGCTGTGCCAATGCCTGCGGCGAAAGGCAGCTGGCCGCGAAGGGCGGATTGCAGGATCGGGATGGCGATTTCTGGCTTGAGGCAGGTTTCGCCAGCGCTGATCGGCCACCGCTCGCGATGATGCAGCACCTGCATGATGGTGTCGGTTTCCAGACGGTCGAGCTTCTTCGCGGCGGCATGGATGACGATGCGCTGGCCGATGATCGACCGCGGGGCGCGCCATCCGCGAAACTCGTAGGGCTTCGCCCCTGCGATGATGAGGGAAGCCCAGGGCTGCCAGATCGTGAGCGCCTTCATGCTGGCAGCTCCAACGCGGCCAAGTCGTGCAGGCCATATTCGGCTGCGCGGGCGGTCAGGCGCTTGTGCTTGGCCTCTGCCGCCTCCCGGCTGCGCAGCCATACCGACGTGCGCTGATGGCGGGGCTTGGTCTGCAAATGTACGAGGCGCAGGCGCACCGCTTCCAGCTGGCGTGGAAGACGATGAATGCGCAGATGATCGGCATTGGTCATGGGCATCGGTTCCTGTTGCGGTTTCCGGCGACCATGCTTCGCGGGTACAATGTCCCGCCCGTTGTGCAGTCGGGCGGCCACCTGCCTGGCCCGAGCATGGTCTTGTTCGAAGGCGGGTGCCGGTATTTCCGCCCGGGGTGCCCCCAGGCAGGCGGTTGTCAGGGGATCAGAGGTGCCAAGCGCCACTGGCGGGCGCGTCGGCGAATTGCGGCGGTTCTGACTGGTCGGCCAGCGGCCGGGCCGCGTGGATCAGCTGGATGCTCGCCAGCAGCCGGTCGAGTTCGGCAAGGCCGAGCGCCAGTCCCTTGATGAGCGCCTTGGCGCGCTGTTCCGGGGCTGGTTCTTTCCAGTACAGATCGGCAAAGGGCCAGCTTTCGGGAAGGTCGCCGGGCTGGCGCTCAAGATCGGGCCGCAGCTCCAGATCGATATAGGTGTCGATGTAGGACTTCGACGCCAGCGCCAGCTCGGCATGCTGATAGCCCATGTCGGTATCGGGCAAGTAGCCGTGCTGCTCGATCTGCTCGATGCGTTCGGCGATGACGGCCCGCAGGGCCGGGCCGGTCAGGAAGCCCAGCGATGGTTCGGTGGTGGCGCTGGCGATCGGCGGTTCTGGCACAAGGCGCAGGCTCATGGGCATGAAGGCGTCAGTCATCGACGGAAAAATCCTCATGGGGTTCGTGAAGGAAATCGCCCGCCTGATCGCGTTTCCATGCAACATGGTCGCCTGGGCGATAGTCGCGCACGCCGGCGCAGAGCGGGCAGGGATGCTGGCGATTGACTGGCAGGCTGCCGCAGAGGCATCCGCCACGTCGATCGAAGGGAGGGACGCCTTCGCCGCTCATGGCGCGAGCCAGCGAAGGATGATGATGATCAGCTGGGTGCCGCCGACCAGCGTGATGGCGGCGGCAAAGCCAGCAATGTTCGCTGGAATGTCGCGGCTCATGCGAAGCAAGCCCCGAGAATGACTACAGCGATCGGGATGAGCGCCCAGGCATCGTCCCGACGCAAAGCGTGGATGGCTTTGCGCCAGGACGGCAGCGGCGTGGGTTCGGCGGCGCGCAGCACGTCAGGCGCTCGCGGCGATGCGGCGCGGGGACGCGGCGGCCACAGCG
>Ga0065704_10000774_pt1 | contig 15358 bp, 11 predicted proteins | sample SwiRhicommuniRL2_FD_59091 | JGI IMG/M metagenome (GOLD analysis project Ga0065704, IMG submission 59091) | Switchgrass rhizosphere bacterial communities from Rose Lake, Michigan, USA - RL2 v2 (version 2) | ecosystem: Host-associated > Plants > Roots > Rhizosphere > Soil | place: East Lansing, MI
TCGACCTGAGCGGAGTCGAAAGCCGTCAGCATGTCGCCGCGGCTGATATCGACCTCATCGTCGAGCGTCAGCGTGACTGACATCGGCGCGAACGCGAAATCGAGATCGCCGTCGAACGTGGCGATGCGGTTGACGCGAGCGGAGCGGCCACATGGCCACACGCTGATGCGGTCGCCCACGTGGATGCGGCCCGATACGAGCTGCCCCGCGTAGCCGCGGAACTCGTGATTCGGGCGCAGCACCAGCTGCACCGGGAATCGGAAGGGAAGTGACGTCAGATCGCGCGTCACTCCGACGGTCTCCAGGTATTCGAGCAGGCTTGGCCCGTCGAACCACGGTGTGCGATCGCTGCGCGTGATGACATTGTCGCCGTGCAGGGCACTGACGGGAATCGCATGCGCTCGCGCGCCGGCCAGAATCTCCTCGAAATCGTCGCGAATTCCTTCGTAGACGTCGCGGTCGAAATCGACGAGATCCATTTTGTTGATCGCGAGGACGAAATCGCGGATACCGAGCAGCCGCGCGATGCGTGCATGCCGGCGCGACTGCACGCGGACGCCGTGACGGGCATCGACCAGCAGGATCGCGACATCCGCAGTCGAAGCGCCGGTCGCCATGTTGCGCGTGTACTGCTCGTGCCCCGGCGTGTCGGCGAGGATGAATTTGCGGCGGGCCGTCGCAAAGTACCGATAGGCGACGTCGATCGTGATCCCCTGCTCGCGTTCGGCGCGCAGGCCATCGGTGAACAGAGAGAAGTCGATCGGGCCGGCGTTCCGGTTCTTCGATGCCTTCTCGACCGAGTGCACCTGATCCTCGTACACCGACTGCGAGTCGTACAGCAGCCGTCCAATCAGCGTGCTCTTCCCGTCGTCGACGCTGCCAGCCGTGCAAATACGCAGGAGGCCGGACATCAGAAGTAGCCTTCCCGCTTTTTGAGCTCCATCGAGCCGTCCTGATCGTGATCGATGATGCGCAGCTGCCGCTCGGACTGGCGGGTGGCGATGAGCTCCTCGATGATCTTCGGCACCGTGTCCGCGTCGGATCGAATCGCGCCCGTGCACGGCGAGCAGCCGAGCGATCGCATCCGGCACTTCACCGTCTGGGGTCGTTCACCAGGCATCGTCACGACGAACGGCTGCTCCTGGACGATCAAGGAGGCGCCGCGCACGATTACCTGGCGTTCCTTGGCAAAGTAGAGCGGGACGATGGGGATTTGCTCGAGGTGGATGTACTGCCAGACGTCAATCTCGGTCCAGTTCGAGAGAGGGAAGACGCGAATGCTCTCGCCGGGTCGNAGCTTGCCGTTGAGCAGGCTCCAGAGCTCCGGACGCTGGCGCTTGGGATCCCACTGGCCNTTGGCGTCGCGCANNGAAAACACGCGTTCCTTGGCGCGTGACCGTTCCTCGTCTCGCCGCGCGCCGCCGATTGCGGCATCGAAGTTACCGGCCTGCAGCGCATCGAGCAGCGCCTTCGTCTTGAGCAGGCCGCAGCAGCGCTGTGTGCCGACCTTGAACGGCTGCGTCCCTTCGCCAATCGCTTCTTCGTTGGTGTGGACGATCAACCGCGCGCCGACGGATCTCACCATCTCGTCGCGGAAGCCGATCATTTCGCGAAACTTGTACGTCGTGTCGACGTGAAGGAGCGGAAACGGAATCGGGCCGGGGTAGAACGCCTTCTGCGCCAAACGAAGCATGCAGGAGGAGTCCTTGCCGATTGAATAAAGCATGACCGGGCGCTCGAACTCCGCCGAAACCTCGCGAAGGATTTGAATGCTCTCGGCCTCGAGTGCGCGCAGATGATCCAGCCGCGGCGCTATCGCGACGTCCATGTCCACTGGCAGCGTAATGGTCGACATCCCATGTCCAAAATAAAAAAGCCCGGGGATTTGTCATCCCCGGGCTTCGGTCTCTTTGCGTTGTCAGGAGCTTGTCTAATCCGTGCTCCTACACCGTGACCGAATGCGCGGGGACCTTGACGGCCCTCCGACAACAACAGGCGCACGCGCACAGACAGCAGCTTGCGGTCACGGAACCAAATTTTGGCCCTACCCCCGTCGGGAAGTCAATTACTGATGCGGTAGAGTGATGCCANTGCTCACCCGCAAGTCGAAATATGGCCTGAAAGCGCTGCTCGTGCTCGCNCAGGAGGCGGACCACGGGCCGGTGCTCATCGCCGAATTGGCGGAGCGGCAGCGCCTGCCGAAGAAATTTCTCGAGGCCATCCTTCTCGAACTGAAACGCGCGGGGCTGCTGCACAGCAAGAAGGGCAAGGGGGGCGGCTACGTCCTCGGCCGGAAGCCGACCGAAATCACCGTTGGGCAGGTAATCCGGGTGCTCGAAGGGCCCCTTGCGCTCACGCCCTGCGTCAGCCAGACCGCGTATCGAAGATGCGACGAATGTCCCGATGAAGAGGCGTGCGGCGTACGACTGGCGATGAAGAAAGTCCGTGACGCCACGGCCCGGATTCTGGACAACACGACGCTCGCCGGCCTGAACGCNCAGGTTGCCCGCGCCTGCACACNGGGCGCGGACACGGCTCGACAGGGTCGTGCTCGACGCAANAAACCAGTAGCCATTTAGTCTAGTAAGTATGTAGACTATGGCGGCTTTAATGACCGCCACTCCTCACGAGCGCTGTTGTTGCGCCTGTACATGTCCCGCCGACTGGTGTCGATGCGGGGGCCCATNTTCAGCCACACGCAGTGATTCNTCGAGGAGAAGCGTTCATGANTGTTCGTAAGCTCGCCCGTCTAGCCCCAATCCTTTTTCTGCTGGTTCCCGCCGCGCTGCACGCGCAAAGCAGCAACAGCACCATTTCCGGTCTCGTGAAGGACAGTACCGGCGGCGCGCTGCCCGGAGTGTCCATCGTCGTTCGCAATGTCGAGACCGCCGTCTCGTTCGACGCGGTGAGCAACGAAGAAGGCCTTTATCGCGTTGGGGCGCTCGTTCCGGGCAACTACCGCGTCGAAGCGAGCGTGGACGGCTTCGAGCCGTTCGTCCGTACGGTGACGCTCGCGGTGAGTCAGACGCTCGCGATCGACGTGACGCTCGACATTGCGCGGCAGAGCGAAACCGTCTCGGTCGAAGCGACCGTGCCGCTGGTGGACTCGCAGACGTCGAACATCGCACAGACCGTGACGCGCGAGATGCTGACCGCGCTGCCGCTCCCGAACCGCGCGGCGTCGTCACTCGTCTCGCTCGCGCCGGGCGTGATCATGATCGATCCGGGAACCGGCACGGCGGAGAACTATCCGGTGTTCTCCGTGGCGGGCGGCCGCGCGCGCAACCAGAACTTCATCCTCGACGGCGGCAACGCGTCGAACGCGGTCGGCCTCACGCGTCCGCAGCAGTTGACGACGCTGCCGGTCGACGCGATGCAGGAGTTCAAGGTCATCACGAATAACTACTCGGCAGAGTTCGGACACTCCACCGGCGGCGTGATCGTGATGTCCACGCGCTCGGGGAGCAACGACTTCCGGGGAACGTTGTTCGAGTCGTTCCGCAACGACGCGCTCGATGCCACCAACTTTTTCGCGGCATCGAAGCCGCCCATCAACCTGAATCAGTTCGGCGGCACGTTTGGCGGACCGATTCGCCGAGGCAAGACGTTCTTCTTCGGCTCGTGGGAACGCACGCGCCAGCTCACCAGTGAAACGGTGCTCTCGACGGTGCCGACGCTGCGGAATCGCGTCGGTGACTTTTCCGATCTGCGCACGAACAGCGGGGTGCCTGTGGTCGTCTATGACCCTGTCACGCGGCAGCCGTTCGAAGGAAACGTGATTCCCGCGGATCGGACCGACCCCGTCGCCCGCGCCGCGCTGGAGTATTATCCGCTGCCGAACCGCGAGGGGACGACGGCGAACGCGAACAACTACGTGGGCAACAGCGATTCGACGCTCGATCGCGACATCCTCGTCGGCCGCCTCGATCATCGACTCCGTATGGCCGACCTGCTGACCGTCCGCTACTACATCAACAACAGCGGGACGAACGTGACCGGCTCTTACGGCACTCCGGAAGCGGACCCGCTCGCGGATTTGACCGACGTGCGTGTGCAGAGCCTCACCGGCGCACACACGCACATCTTCACGCCCAACGTCGTCAACGAGCTCCGCGTGACCTATCTGCGCCGCAAGTTCATCGATCAGCGGCCCGGCCTCGGGACGGATCTCGCGGCAACGATTGGCCTGCGCGGCGTAACGGCGCAGGCGTTTCCCGCATTCACAATCCCCGGCTATGCGTCGTTGAGCAGCGCTACGGTGTCGCGCTTCCAGACGCCGATCCTGGATCGCCAGGTCCTCGAGTCGCTGTCATGGTCGAAGGGGCGCCACGCGTTCAAGTTCGGCGGCGAGTTCCGTGGCGGCGCGAACGACGAGATCCGCGATCGCGGGTCCTCCGGCAGCCTGACGTTCACGCCGCTCATCACGAGCGACCTCGGTGCGGCGAACACGGGCAACGCACTCGCGTCGTTCATGCTCGGCGAGGTGAATGCCGGCAGCGTCCAGATTTCGGATCTGATTCGTTCGCGCGCGTCGTACTGGGCGTTTTATGCCCAGGACGACTGGCGGGTGACCAGCCGACTGACTTTGAACTACGGCCTGCGGTGGGAGGCGGAGCTGCCGCGCCGCGAAGTGGACAACAAGATGAACGCGTTCGATCCGCTTGCGATCAACCCGGTATCAGGCACACCTGGAGTGGTGACCTTTGCCGGCCGGAACGGGACACCGGTTCGGGCCTTCGCAACTGACTGGAACAACTTCGGTCCGCGCGTCGGGTTCGCATATCAACTCACACAGTCCGGCCACACGGTGCTTCGCGGCGGAACGGGAATCTTCTATGGTCCGACGGTCAGCAACACCATCGGTGACACCGCGGCGCTCGGCTTTTCGACTTCCGCCAGCTTCGTCGTCTCGCAGGCGACGACCGACAGCGCCTTCAGGCTGGGGGACGGCTTTCCCCCGTATGCGCGGTCGGAGTTGACACCGGCCTTCGGCGCCGTGCCGGTTGGGACGCGCCCCAATAGTGCGGTCTCGTTCTTCGATCCGCATCAGGTCGCGCCGACGTCGTACCAGGTCAACGTCGACCTGCAGCATGAACTGTCGCGCGGCACCGTCATCGAAGTGGGCTACATCGGTAATATCAGCCGTCATCTCACCGCGAACGACTTTTCGCTCAATCAGGTACCAACCGCACTGATGGGCCCTGGCGATACGCAGGCGCTGCGCCCATTCCCACAGTTCAGCAACGTCACGCTCATCAATCCGTCAATCGGAAAGTCCAGCTACCACGGCGCGTTTGTCCGCGTGGAAAAGCGCTTCGCCGACGGGTTTTCGCTGCTGGCACACTACACGAGATCGCGCTTCATGGACGATGCGGAGTCGGCGAATGAGTACGGGGTGACCGGCAGCTACATGGACCAGTATCACCGGCAGCTTGATTGGGCGCGGAGCGCCACGGACGTGCCTGACCACTTCGTCCTGACCGCGATGTATGAAGTGCCCTCGTTCGGTCATGGCGCGGTTGGGGCGATTCTCGGAGGGTGGCGGTTCAGCGCGCTAGAGACCCTTCAGTCCGGTGCGCCGTTCACAGTGATCACGGCCGCAAACACCACGAATGCGTTTCCCCCCGGAGCGCTTCGGCCAAATCTCGTTGGAAATCCGGAACTGCCGTCGAGCGAGCGAACGCTGAGCGACTGGTTCAACACGGCGGCGTTCGTCAATCCGGCGAACTTCACCTTTGGGAACTCGCCGCGCTCCGTGCTGCGCGGTCCAGGGCTGGCGACGCTCGACGCGACAGTGGAGAAGACCATCGCACTTGGCGCGGGTATGACGTTCGACGTTCGGGCCGAGGCGTACAACGTTCTGAACCGCGCCAATTTCAACGTCCCTGGCTTCACGCTCGGCGCCGCGGACTTCGGCGTCATTTCAAGCGCGCGTCCCGCGCGGACGATGCAACTCGGAGCACGTTTGAGCTTCTAACATGCCCGCGGCGCGGCCCGACAACGACGTAGGCCGGGTCCTTTCGGACCCGGCGAAACCGATCGAGGCGTCCGGAACGCACGATCGGAAGCTGCTCATCCTGCTCGCGGCGACGGCGCTGATGTTCGCCATCCATCTGCTGCCGACACCGGCGCCGCTTCAGCGCGCGGGCAATCTGATTCCGCTTACCGCTGCCGGCAAGACCTGCCTCGGCATCATGGCGTTCGCCGTCACCCTATGGGTGACCGAGGCGCTGCCGTTCGCCGCGACCTCACTGCTGGTTGTTCTGCTGATTCCCGCGTTTGGCGTCGCGGAGTTTCGCGAGGTTGTGCGCGCGAGCTTCGGCGATCCGGTGATCGTCTTCTTCATTGGCGTCCTGATCTTGGCCGCGGCCTTCACACTGTCAGGGCTCGGGACACGGTTGACCTATCTCGTGCTCCTGCGGGTCGGCACACACACCAATCGTGTCCTGCTCGGTTTTCTCATCGTCGGGACGCTCATCTCCATGTGGATTACCGACATCGCGGTCTCAGCGATGCTGTTTCCTCTCGCAGTCGGTCTTCTGAGGGATGCCGGGTTGCGGCCGGCGCACAGCAACTTCGGCCGGGCGCTGATGATCGCCACTGCGTTCGGCCCGCTGATTGGTGGCATCGCAACGCCAGCGGGGACTGCGGCGAATCTCGTCGCGATTGCGCAATTGAAACAGCTGGCGGGCGTGGACGTGTCGTTCTGGAGATGGATGGGCCTCGGAGTCCCTGCCTCGTTGCTGATGATCCCGTTTGCGTGGCGGATTCTTCTATGGATGTTCCCGCCGGAGCTCGACCGGCTGCCCATCAGCCACGATGTCATTCGGGATCGGCTGCGCGACCTCGGACCGCTCCGCCCCGCGGAGCGGCGCACGCTGCTCGTCTTCGCGACGGTCGTCGCGCTCTGGCTGTTCACGCCGCTTCCCGTCGAAGCCGTGGGACTCGGTGGCGGCGTTGCCCTGTTTGTCCCTGGCCTTCGCGTGATGTCGTGGAAGGAAGCCGAGGCGCAGGTGGAATGGGGCGGCGTGATGTTGATCGTCGCTGGCCTGTCGCTTGGCCTCGTGGTATTCGAAAGTGGCGCCGCGCGGTGGTTGGCGTGGGTGTTACTCGGTCAGATCACATCTGTACCCGACGCGCTCCGCCCCTTCGTCATCGTGCTCGCCGTTGCCGGACTGCACCTTCTGTTCTCGAGCAACACGGTCACCGCCACCATCATCATTCCGATTCTCGTCGCGCTGGCGACAGACCTGCACCTCGACCCGTGGATGACCGTCGCCCCAGCGGCGTTCACCTCGTCACTCGCATTCATCCTGGTGAGCGAAGGGCCGACGACGATCATTCCCTACGCGTCAGGGTACTTCTCGATTCGCGACATGGCGAAGGCAGGAGTCCTGATGACCATCGCCGCGGCGGCCTGTGTCGCCGCGACGCAATATGTCGAGCGGATGCTATCCCTTGATCTGCGTGCGGTGCATGATGCGCCTCGTTCCCGGATCGAACGCGTCGCGGCGGTGCATGACGCAGCGGTTGTCCCACAGGACGAGGTCGCCGGCACGCCAGCGGTGACGCCAGGTCTGCGCATCGGCGGTCGCCATCTCCCAGATGCGATCGAGCAGCGCGTCGGATGTCTCGAGCGGCAACCCCTCGAGCCACGCATTGCGACGTCGTCCGAGATAGAGATGTTGCCGTCCGGTCTCCGGGTGCACGCAGACGAGCGGATGGAATGTTCCGGGGGCCGTGCGTGGATCGTCGGTCGGCATGACGCCGGCGCGGACATATCCGCCGCTGTTGTACGTGCCGTCATGCTTGACGCGCCGCCCGAGCGCCTTCGCGCGCAGATCGTCGGGGAGCGTCTCCCACGCGCCGTACATCGTGCAGAAGCTCGTGTCACCACCCGCAAGCGGCACTTCGAGCGCATAGAGCGCGCTCGCTTTGGGTGGATCGGGCAGGTACGACATGTCGGTGTGCCACACGGCCTCACCGGCGCCAAGGCTGCCGATAGCAACGCCGTGTTCGACCACGTTCGAGACGACGTAAATCTCGGGATGACCTTCGACGAATCGCCGGCCGTTTTCCTGGATCGGAGCGTGGTCGAGCGTGCCGAATCGGCGACTGAAGGCGATCAGGTCGTCATCACCGAGTTGCTGGTCGCGAAACAACAGCACCGAGTGGTCGAGCCACGCGCGATGGATCTCGGCGAACGTCGCGTCATCAATCGATCGGAGGTCGACGGCGCGGACTTCGGCGCCGAGAGCCGCTCCGGTCGGAACAACGTCGAGACTCGCTCGTACCGACATATCGAATACGGCAAGATACCAGATTCGAACCGCAGGGTGGAGCACACCTAGGTATGGATTCTCACGTCATCGCACTTGTCAGTATCACGCTGTTTGCGGCCACGGTGAACGGCGCACTCGGGTACGGCTTCTCGTCGCTGACGGTGCCGGTTGCGCTGTTCTTTCTCACGAACCGTGTCCTCAACCCGGCGCTCGTTCCCATCGAGGTCGTGCTCAACGCGTATGTCCTGTGGGTCAATCGCGCATCGATCCCGAACGTCTGGCAGCGTGTGAAGCCCGTCGTGATCGCGCTGGCGCCGGGTGTCATCGTCGGAACCGCCCTCGTCTCGCTCCTCAGCTCAGACTGGCTGAAGTTCGTCACGTACATTACGCTGCTGCCGCTCATCCTTCTGCAGGCGGCCGGTGTGCGTCGTCCGATCCAATCCGAGCGCGCCGCAGGTTTTGCATTCGGCGGTGGTCTTGGCGTGCTGTATTCCGTGACCACGATTTCGGGACCACCGCTCGCAGTGGCATTGAGCAATCAGGGGCTCGCGAAACGGGATTTCCGCGCAGCACTCGGCGTCATCCGTCTGGCCGAATCGAGCATGACCGCCGTGGCCTACGCCTATGCCGGCCTCTACTCAGCAAGCAGCATGGCGCTGATTCCGCAAATCATCCCGAGCCTCGCGATCGGGGTGCCGCTCGGCGCGAAGCTGATACGTCACATCCCGCCCGAGACCTTCCGCCGGATTTGTATGAGCTTCGATGCGTGGGTCGTCGCGTTCGGGCTGGCTGGATTGATCCGGACGCTGCATCTGGGAGGGACCGGCGTCGCCTATCTGGAGTTCTTCTCCGTGGTAGCGCTCGATCTGTGGCTGCTGTATCGCTTCTTCTTTGGGACGGGCCGAACGGTGCCGCAACCCGGCGCGCTGATGTCTTCTCCGGAGGCTACCGTTCGCCAATAATTTGGTGCTCTCCCCGGGAGCACGCAATGGGCTACCAAGAGACGTTCGTGCAGCGGAATCAACACCGCATCTACGTCCGAGACTATCCAGGAGAAGAACCGACTGTCGTTCTGATGCATGGGTTCCCAGACAACCTGCACCTCTACGACCGTCTGTTTCCCTATCTCTCACCGCCGCGTCGAGTCATTACGTTTGATTTTCTTGGATGGGGTGCGTCGGACAAACCTGCGGGCTATCCGTATACCACGTCCAATCAAGTCGGCGACCTCGATGCCGTCATCAGCCAACTGCGGCTTCAGCAAATGATCCTTGTCGCGCACGATGCCTCTGGCCCACCGGCGATTGACTGGGCGCTTGACCGGTCCGAGCGGGTTGCGGGGCTGGTGTTGCTGAACACGTACTACTGCGACATGCCCACACTCCGCGCTCCAGAAGCTATCTGGCTGTTCTCCACGCCTGTGGTCAGAAACATTGCGCGGCCAGTGTCGGAGCTGTTTGGCGACTGGATTTTCCGTCGCATGTACCAGTGGCAGGTTGGGAAATTCTTCAGAGATGCGGAAGTCAGAAACCGATTCGTGCCACTGCTCTATCAACAGTTCGATGCCACACCAAGCGCTCGACCCGCGTTTTTCCGGTTGAACGACGACTTACTGCCGACAATCAGGGCCGGCACAAACATGATTCCGAAGCTTCGAGAGTTCCGACGGCCGGTCCGGATCATTTTTGGCGACGCCGATCCGTACTTGAACAAGGGCGTTGCTCAGCGCTTCCATGAACTGTTTCCAGGTTCAGAGCTATTCCTTGTGCCTGGCGCTCGACACTTTGTTCAGATGGATGAGCCCGAGCACGTGGCGCGGCTTATTCTCGCGATGCCACGCGCAGATCGCGAGTAGGTCCGATCGGCGAGCACTCAGCGCCGAGTGTTCAGAACAAACGAAGATCTCGCACGAAGTGGCGTGCGGGTATCCGTGCCTCGTGCAGCGATCGTGATGGTCGGCGCCGCGGAAGCATCGTTGGGGAACGTCAACGGCTGCTCGATCTCCTGAAATATCAGGTCGGTCGCGAAGTGGTCACGGCTCCAGCCCTGTCCAGCCGCGACCCAGATGCGGTGTGCGCCTGGTGCGACATCCAGCATCTGCAATCTTTCGCCGGCTCGAATGTATACGGCACGTGTCGGTACACCCGAATCAACAAAGGCGAGCACGGCATCGCGGCTATCTGCGTTCAGCACGATCAATGAGCCCTCGCCGACCAATGGTGCGGCGAGCAGGTCCGTACCCGATATCGGGCGAGGTGCAGGCGATTGTTGCGTCGGCCGGACGAGCATCAGAACGATGCCGACGACGGCGGCGCCGGTGAGGAGGCCGCCGATGACGAGCAGCGCCAGCGACCAGCGGGTCGCAGTCGATTGATTCGCCGAGCGTGGTGTCGCGTCAGCCGAGCGCGGTGTCGCGTCCTGTTGCGGTGTCGCGGCGTGCGGAGGAGGAGTCGGTCCCCTTTGCGGCTCGACGGTCTCGGCGCGGTCCTGCAGCACGGCGTAGGCACGATTGATCTCTTGCAGCCGTCGATCCGCCTTGGCTCGCAGTCCGGCGTCGTTGGCGAACCGATCCGGATGCCACACTTTGACCAGCTCACGGTACGTCGCGCGCACCTCTTCCGGCGTGCGATGGTCGTCAAGTTCAAAAATCCGTAGCGCCTCCGTGCGTGTCATCTTATGGCTCGCTGAGAAGTGGGACACTTATGACGGCCGATGCTGGACGGACCTTTTCTCGCGCGTGACGCGCGCCGGTCAAGAAGCGTGGCGGTGATAGCGGTGCGCTGGGCCCTTGTTCCCGTTACTGCGTTTGGTGTGTGGTTTGGCACCTTGCTGATTGGCATCGGCGGCTCCAGCCTTCTGGACTCGTTGTGCCCACCGGACCTGATGATCTCCGGCATCTGCACGGCGCCGTGGCATGGGCCGGCCATGACAGCACTCGAGATGGCGTGCGCCGCTATTGCGGCAGTCGGCTTCATCGCGTTGCCCGCGATGGTTGCCCCTGCGTACCACATTCCCGTGGCTGTCGGATGCTTCGTCGTCGGAGGATTGCTCACTATTGAACTTGCGATAGCCGGGGCCCTGTGGGCGCCGGCTGCTGTTGCGGCTATCGCCGGTGTGATCACCTTATGGCTGACGATATCGAGGTCTCGTCGACGATCAGTGGACGGCCACCTTCGACAGCAGAGCGCGGTCGCTCAGTAACCGTCCGGCACCGAGGACGACTGTTGCCAGTGGGTCTTGGGCTATCACCACGGGCATACCTGTTTCCTTGTGCAGGTGTTCGTCGAACTTCCGCAGGAACGCACCCCCGCCGGTGAGCACGACCCCGCGTCCATGGATGTCGCCGCACAGCTCGGGAGGCACACGCTCGAGCGCTTCGTGAACGGCCTTGACGATGGCCCGAATCGGGTCGGACAGCGCCTCGCGCACCTCGGCGTCGTTGATCGTCACGGTGCGAGGCATTCCTTCAGAGAGGTGGCGACCCTTCACTTCCATGTGCAACGGCTTCTCGAGCGGTGCTGCTGACCCGATTTCGCACTTGATCCGCTCTGCCGTCGCATGACCGATGAGCAGATTGTGCTGCCGTTTGAGGTGCAGGATGATCGCTTCGTCCATATCGGCGCCCGCCAGCCGTAGCGAATTCGCGTAGACGACGCCAGCCAGTGAGACCACCGCAATGTCGGTCGTGCCGCCTCCGATGTCGATGATCATGTTCCCCGTCGGCTCGGTCACCGGCAGCCCGGCGCCGATCGCGGCCGCCATCGGCTCATCGACGAGGAACACTTCACGCACCCTCATGCGGTTCACACTGTCCTTGACGGCACGGCGTTCCACCTGTGTGCTCGCGGCGGGTACACCAATGACGATGCGGGCTCGCGCATAGGTGCGGCCTCTTGCTTTGCGCACGAACATCGAGAGCATCTTTTCGACCGCCTCGAAATCGGCGATCACGCCGTTTCGTACGGGCCAGATCGGAGTGATGTTCGCTGGAGTACGCCCGAACATGTCGCGCGCCTCGTTACCAACGGCTTCGACGCCGCCATTCACCTTATTGAAGGCGACGACTGAGGGCTCGTTCAGGGCGACGGCGCCGCGCGTGTAGATACACGTGTTCACGGTCCCGAGGTCGATCGCCATGTCGGCGGTGGCCGAGAACATTCCCATCACGCCGGGCGGTAAAACAATATCGATTCCACCTGACCGAACCGGCCTGACGCGTCACATTCCCTTATTTTTGAAGGCGCGGTGCGAACAGGTGCTCAGATGCCTGGCCGTCGAAGATACCGATTGCGCGCCAAACATCACGATTCTGAACGTGCGAGGCAGCCGCCAGGGGTGTACAGAAGAGCTTTGTTCTGCGAGGTTTTGCAGCCTGAAACCTGATTAAAGCCGCTCGACGACGACGGCGATTCCCTGACCGACGCCGATGCACATCGTCGCGACGCCGTAGCGCGCCTTGCGGCGGCGAAGCGCGTGGACGAGCGTCGTCATCATCCGTGAGCCCGACGAGCCGAGCGCATGCCCGAGAGCGATGGCGCCGCCATAGATATTGACGGTCGCCGGATCGAGTCGCAGATCGCGGATGCAGGCAATCGATTGCGACGCGAACGCTTCGTTGAGTTCCCACAGGTCGATCTGCTCGATCTTCAGGCTGGCGCGCTTCAGCGCCTTGCGAACCGCGGGCACGGGTCCGATCCCCATCACGGATGGATCGACGCCGGCGACCGCTGACGCGACGACGCGCGCGAGCGGCGTCTGACCGAATGCGGCGTCGCCGCCGACGAGGAGCAGCGCCGAGGCGCCGTCGTTGATGCCGCTCGCATTGCCGGCGGTGACGGTGCCGTCGCTCGCGAATGCGGGCTTTAGCGTGGCGAGTTTGTCGAGCGTGGCGTCAGGCCGCGGGTGTTCGTCCTGCGACACGATCGCCGCTGCGCCTTTGCCTCTGGAGACTTCAACGGGAACGATCTCGTCGTGGAAGATCCCCTCGCGGATGGCGCACGCCGCGCGCCGCTGACTCTCCAGGGCGAACGCGTCCTGTTCCTCGCGGGTGACGCCGTACTCTTTGGCGACCTTCTCGGCGGTCATTCCGAGCGAAATCGTCCACTCGGATTTCATCTTCGGATTGACGAATCGCCATCCGACCGTGGAGTCCGCGATCGTGGGCGCCTGACGATTCCATGTCTCGCCGGACTTGAGCATCACGTACGGCGCGCGCGTCATGTTCTCGACGCCACCGGCGACGAACGCATCGCCTTCAGCGGCCTTGATCGCCTGTGCCGCACTCGCAATTGCCTGCAGACCCGAGCCGCAAAGACGATTGACCGTCTGGCCCGGAACTTCGACGGGGAAGCCGGCGAGCAGCGCGGCCATCCGCGCGACGTTGCGATTGTCTTCGCCCGCCTGGTTCGTGCATCCGAGGATCACGTCGTCGAGCCGGGCCGGATCGAACGAGACTCGATCAACGGCGCCGCGCACGGCGACGGCGGCGAGATCGTCGGCCCGGACCTCGGCCAGCGCGCCGCCTGCACGACCGACAGGCGTACGAACGGCAGAAACGATCAGAGCATCACGCATTCATTGGAGGATAACCGAACGGAAGGTTGTAGAGGCGGACCTTAAGGTCCGCCTCTACGGCGTATGGTCTTCTAGAACCCGAATTGAATCGCCAGATTCGCTGACGGGCCGTTCAGGCGATCGCGCAGCCAGTTAGCATTCGCCGTCTGCCGATATCCGGCGCCACAACTCACGCCGATGGCGTTCGTGATGCGGACCGAAACGTTGGCCTGCGGCTCGACGACGAAGAAATCGTCGGTGGCCGCAAACCGAGCGCGGATAGTTTGTACCGGCAGCTGCGGCACCTGTGCGCGCGGCTCCGTCACGCCGAAGCGGATGTCACCGCGGCCAGCGGGCGCGAGTGGAGCGATGCCGCGTAGGGGCGCAACATCGACGCCGAGCGTCGCGCGTCCAAAGCCAGTGAGCCCGCGGCCGCCGAACCGGATGCGTCCGAACTCGTGTGACTGCCAGCCGACGAGCAACCCGCCGTACGTCATCTTGAAATCGCGCTCGTCGTTGGCGAGCCAGTAGGCGGCGCCACCGATCAGGAGCGTGTCGTCGAGCAGCCGTCCGCCGTACACACCGGCCAGTTCACCAGTGCGATCGTCGAGGTCGGTGACCTTGAAGTCGGGTGCGAGCACCCACGGATCATGAATGCGTTCCAGCACGAGCGGACCATTGGTCGGCGCGGGTGGGTTCTGCGCGTTCTGCGCCCACGCGGATGATGCGACGAACAGAGCTGCGACGAAAACGAGAATCGCCTTCACGTCCTGCCTCCTCATTGCCGCGACAGACTGATATTGACGGTCGACGTTTCTCCCGGCCTGACCGTAATGTCCGACTGATAGGTCCGGTAGCCCTCGCTGCGCGCTTCGACGTGATGAACGCCTGGAGCCACCTGCACGATGAGCCGTTCGTCGCTTGCCGCGCCTTGCCAGCGCTCACCATCGATGAACACCTCCGCGTTCGCCGGCTGCACACGGATCGACAGCGACGCCGATTCAGCGCCATTGCCCGGCGGCGGATATGCGCCTTGTGGAGGCGGGTATGCGCCCTGCGGTGACGGTGCGCCGGGAGGCGGCGGTGGAAAGCGATTCGGTCCTCCGGGCGGTGCGCCAGGCGTGTTCTGCGGCGGCGGCGGTTCCACGGGACGCGGCTCGGCGATTTCGCCGGGGCCGAGCGGGACCATCATGTAGCGCAACCTGAACGTGCCGGTCGGCTGGATGTAGATGCGCTGACGAACCGTCCGGTAGCCCTCGCGATAGAGCGTGATGTCGTGCGCGCCCAGCTCGACGTGCAGCCGCTGGAACAGACCGTCGAAATCGTCCGCGGTGCCAGCGTAGTAGTTGTCGATGAACACCTCGGTCTCGCGCGGCGTGACCTGAACGCGCAGCGACGCGCCGTCGAAGTGGCCGGAGCCATAGCCGACCTGCGCGTACGGATACCAATAGAACGGCGGGTAGAGATAGGAGCCGTAGAAGTAGGAGCCGTAGAACGGGTAGTAGGGACGGTAGTACGAGCGG
>Ga0065704_10070857_pt1 | contig 15344 bp, 16 predicted proteins | sample SwiRhicommuniRL2_FD_59091 | JGI IMG/M metagenome (GOLD analysis project Ga0065704, IMG submission 59091) | Switchgrass rhizosphere bacterial communities from Rose Lake, Michigan, USA - RL2 v2 (version 2) | ecosystem: Host-associated > Plants > Roots > Rhizosphere > Soil | place: East Lansing, MI
TTTACATGAGACCCGCCCAGACCCGAAGGACGGCCACATTAAACGTTTCACAATGGGCATCGAGGACAAAATTATGAAATACGACCTGCCTTTTAGCCCTGAAAACGTCGATAAACTTCTAGAAAATGAAAGTCCTAGAGGTGTCAACCTGACCTTATGGGATGAGCGAAAACAACAGGGTAAAGGCTGTACAGACTTGGAGATGTTCAAAACAAAAGCCTTCAATTATATTTATAATGACGAATGGCAAACACCAGAACAACGCGAGCAGGTAATAAGGGAACACGAAATAACTCAAGGGCAGGGTAAAGAGACGAGGAAGCGTTAATTATCATATTGTAGATTTTAAGAGATAGAAACATGTCCGCAACCAATTCCGTTATCACAGTACCGCCAAACGGCGCAATCGCTCAAAACGATAGCAACGGCAAGGAACTCAAATTTAAAGAGGTAGGCAATGATACGCTACAGGCTGAAGGTTCCGACGGCCTTATTTACACAGTTCAAAAACAGGTACAGCAGGCTATCCTGAGTGTTCAGAAGAAACGCGACGACAAACTCCCCCGAATTAACGACCCGTATTATCAGAGAATTGCAGCAAACGCACCGAAGACCAAAGGCGAAGGCGGAAACGAGACTACCGAAAGCCGAGAAACTAAAGAGTTTGGCAAGGCAGCAAAGCGCAGCGATGTAAACACCCCTGGCGCAGTAAAGTAACTTTTTTTCTTTTCCTTTTTTGTTTTAATGTCTTATAATCCAACTCAGGAAGAAATTAACGATGTAAGGATAGCAACAGGCAACATACTGCCAGACGACTATCCTGACAGCCAGATAGCCAAAAAACTGCAGTCCGCTTTTTCCAAGATTCAGTTAGGAACAGGCAGGGCCCTTGACGATCCCTTCCTAACAACAGACGTCGAATACGCCCACGCCCAGCAGTTGAAAATAAGCATGGCCGCAATGTACTGTCTGAAGGCGTACGGTCCTGAGTTTGAGACCAAAATCACCGAACTAAAAAGTGAAACGGATGCCGATCTCATATTCTTACAGGAGAACGTACAGGAGGGAGCCGATGCAGGTGATGTGACAATACTCATAACAACAACTCCGTATCTTTCCTACGGGGCAAGTCACGACGAGAACCCTGAAAGCACGGTTGTGCCTTACCGTAGTGGACTTACAGACTCAGTTTAGTCTTTTCTAACTTTATAGTTCACAAAATTATTTTTCCCAAAGTGGGAATTAGTTTCATTACAAGTCAATGGTATCCAAATTGAATAATATTCTCAATATCCCAAGACAAATCTGGTTATTCATCGTCATTATTTTTGCCCTCATAGGCAGTATTATCGGAGTATCCACACATATCGACACATTACAATTTCAACAAATAGAAGATTTGCAGGACAAAATCCACGACCTAGACAAACAGGTAGCGATAAACAATGAGCGAATACTAGAAGATAGAAATCAAGCCGAAGAAAAAGGCAGACCCTATTAGATTAGTTTCCAGCATGTGTTTTTCTGTGACATGATTGACATAACTCGATTGTATCTTTCAATATATTGTCGTCGTGATATTCGATATGATGCAAACACGTTCTTTTACAATCTATCCCTACCTTAGCACTACATTTTGAACAAACACCATTTCGTGGTTTAAATCCAACGCTAAACTGTGTGCCTTTATAACTTATTCGTAGAGAATGATTAATTGGATTCCATTTTGGATTCTTGAATAATTTATTGTTACAATTATTACAATACCAGTTATCGTCATGACTATACCATTGTTTATAATTTCTCTTGTTGGCATAAGTCTTATCTGATTTACATCTAGAACAAATCCTTTTATCGTCTGTCTGCGAACTTCCCAATGCTTGTCAACAAAGCAAGGGTAGTCATGGAACCTTAAAAACTCTATGGCTGCCTTTAGTTGTGTTAATAGCCAAGATGTCTAAATAAATCAATGGTAAAAATTCTAACAGCGTTGATGCTCTTTGCCGTAGTGGCTATGAGTACTAGCGCGCTAGCAAGTACATTAACAACAGTACAGAACGCAAACGCTCAACTATTCCCGCAGTTCAGACGGGGAGACACAATCATAATTCAGATTCCACCAGGCCCACCCGGACCGAGTGGACCGAGCGGCAGTGACGGCGCTCAGGGTCCTCCCGGAGTGGACGGAGTCCAGGGGCCTCCAGGACCTCAGGGCGAACAGGGACCCATGGGACCACAGGGACCGGCCGGAAACTCTTCATCAAGTGGTGGTAACGGAAACACAACCGGAGTTCCAGGACCTCAGGGACCGCCCGGTGTTGCCGGAGCAAACGGTAGTGATGGGGCCCAAGGACCTCCAGGACCGCAGGGCGAGCAGGGTATTCAGGGGATTCCCGGACTAAATGGCAGTGACGGCAGTCAGGGGCCGCAGGGCATCCAGGGCGAGACCGGACCAGCCGGACCTCAGGGTCCTCCAGGCAGTGGTTCTAGTGATGGTAACGCAACAGGAATTCAGGGGCCTCCCGGAGAAACTGGACCTCAGGGACCGCCCGGTGTTGCCGGAGCAAACGGTAGTGATGGACAGCAGGGGCCTCAGGGTGAAATTGGACCGATGGGGCCAGCCGGTCCCGCAGGTAGTAATGGAACTGACGGTGCTCCAGGCGAGCAGGGACCGATGGGACCGGCCGGCGGTGAAGGCGTTCAGGGACCGATAGGACCTCAGGGCGAGCAGGGTGTTCAGGGAATTCAGGGTGAGCAGGGTGTTCAAGGTGAGAGCGGCAGTGACGGACAGATTGGACCGGAAGGACCTCAGGGACAGCCTGGCAGTAGCGGTAAAGACGGTAACATTACGACAATCTACCAGTGTCCAACTTCAATGACTCTGGCAGATGGCAGCAAAGTTGAGGTAGTTTCATGTGAAGCACCAGTAATAATACCTCCGACTGACAATGAGACGCAACCCCCGATAACTAACGAAACGCAACCGCCAATTACAAATGAAACACAGCCTCCCATAACTAACGAAACACAACCACCCGTAAGCAATGAGACAGGCGGAAATGTCACTGAGCCAGTAAGCAATGAGACAGGTTCAGTAACTCATCCAATCCAGTGTGCCGACAATGAATTCTATAACACAACATCGAACACGTGTCAATTGACTTCGAGCGTTGAACCAGTTCCCGGAGAGAACGGAACAGCAACACTACCGGGAAATGTAACAATCCCAATTGAGGGCAATATCACATTACCGGTGAATGAGACCGGTGGTCTTGAAGGCAACGTTACAGCACCACCAGTATCAATTCAGTGTCAGCCAGGAACGCATGAACAGGACGGCCAGTGTGTGGTAGACGAAGGCTTTCCTCCAAGCAACAACATCACAAGCGGAAACCTAACTCAATAACTAACAACAAAGTAGAGTCAAATGATCCCCTTTCTTTTTTTTATTGTTCTGTTTCTATTTCCAGCAAATCCTAATTCAAGTTATACTGATGATTGTCCGATGCTACCAAGTAGCGATGGACCTTTTGGAAATACGCCACTTGTCAAATATCGATGTCATGATCCGCAATGTCAGGCGAACAACTTTACCGGAACAAATTGCAGTTTCCTGGACAATAAAAGTCGAACTATTGGCGATTTACTTCATTGATACATGCTAAACGCTCTTAATCTTACTAACTTTGGTTGATCCAACCGGCGCAGTTATCGTTTACGTTATTGCTGGCATTGCAGGAGGCTTTCTCTCATCATGGATGGCGTTTAATGCTTCAGGTGAAAAGTTTGATATTCGTAAGCATGGAAATGCGTTGATAACGGGAGCATTAACAGGCATGGTCCTTGGAATAGGCCTGAGCACTGCAACAGCGCCAGAGGAACTGACACAGGCACAGTTTATTGTAAACGCATTGCTAACATTCGGAACCGCAGCAGGAATCGACAGGCTGAGAAGCAGCGGTTCTAAAATGACTGTAAAAGCGTTAGAAGAAAAAAAAGGAAAGGAAGCGACGACAGCAGTACTCCCTTCTCCTACTACAACAACTGCCCCACCACCTCCGACGACGGTAACGACGACAACAAAAACTGAAGAGGTGAAATAAAGAAATTGAGAACCGACCTTTTAATCATAGCCATAGTCCTGATAGCCATAGGCATCATCCTGCTCTACGTCCCGTTCGGTTACCCGCTTGGTACCATTGGCAACATCTTCATAATCATAGGCTTCATAGTACTAGTGGTCTGGGTTGTCCTTGTACTAATAGGAGCGATAGGAACAAAAACCTAACCTTGAGTTTAAGAGGCAGCGGCTAGACTCCGGCCATATACTGAAAGCCGGACACAGGTTTTCCTCAACTGCCCTTCCTATCAGTTGGGCTTTGTCCTGGCATTGAAAGACCGGAATGAGAACCCGGTCCGCCGTTGCCAACTTAACAAAACATAATACTTCTTTCGATTGTTTCAAATCAATTTTGTTCTGGTGATATTATAACACGCCTATTGTCGCGTCAGATATTAAGATCCGCTTAAGCGGTGGAGCCGCTAACAGTGACCCCAATGCCTCCCTTGGAGGAGCAAAGTCAAGCGTCGAAGTTACGGATAATACTCTCAATAATATTTTTGACCAAGTGAGCGGCAGCGAGAGCGCTTCTGGAGAAACAGAATACCGCGCAGTTTACATCCATAACGGTCATGCGTCGTTATCGATGCAGAACGTCAGGGTTTACATTTCCTCTAACACGAGCAGCCCTGACGACACATGGGAAATTGGCCTTGGAACAGCAGCACTTAACGCAACCGAGCAAACAATAGTCGATGAGAACACGGCGCCAACCGGTGTGACCTTTTCGGCAGCGGCTATAAGTTATGCGACAGGCCTCGCACCTCCCGATATCCCCTTTGGACAGCATAAGGCTATCTGGTACAAAAGGATAGTCAGCGCAGGAGCGGCCGCATTTAACAACGACACCGTGACCGTGAATATAGATTGTGATACTGCTGCTTAGGGTTAACTAATGACCAGTAACGAAACAGCGATCACCCGTTGTTCTACCTGCGGCACAGTCATGGAGACAGAAGAGCGGCGCGGCAACATCTGTATCCAGTGCAATTTGCGCAGACATAAGAGGGGGTTCTAAGCGGTGGGCGATGCCGGCACACTATCCGTACTGGCCCAGGATACCCTTACGGGCGCAGGCGTCCAGACAATAACCGGTGCTAAAACCTTTCTTGACACTACGTTTAAACAACGTAATCCAGCAAATACTCAAACATTAACCTGGGCTCATCCTGCAATTACAGCAAGCCAAAACCATTACATGCATCAGCCTTACATGTTCATTCTATTCAAATTAGGATCAACATATTACTGTCAGAACGGTATTACCGGCGGCGTAGAATTATCCGGTGCTGAACCCGGTCCGGTATTCCACTATGCTCTTGTTAACGCTGCCGGACTCGGTAAGATTCTGATAAAAGCAGGAACATATACATTTGACGTTGTCGGCTCGGGCAGTAAACCAGCCCAAATCCTAACCCTATACGACAATACCTGTATGGAAGGCGAAGGAATGTATAACACTATTCTGGTAAGTACCTCTAACACTGCTGCCAAAAACTTCTTCACCAATGACGATCCTACAAACGGCAATTCTAAAATTATTCTTAACAATTTCAAAATAGACCATACGCTTTCTAGTAACATGAACACAGTCGGGTTATCTCCAATTAAGGATATTCGTATAACAAAGATGTACCTAAAGAATGGTGCCAGTGCTCATTTTAACTTCTACGTATCAGGTAGGAGAGACGCAGGAGGAATACCGGATATGTGGGTAGACAATTGCTATATTGATGGTTGCCTTTTTGAAAGTAATACATCGTCATCATGGGATAATTTCGCCGGTGGGCTGATAAGAAACAGTGCAATTTCTAATTGTACTTTTGGTCCTTCTGGTGGTTCAGCAGGATTCGCACAGCGTTTAATCTATTATACCACTGTATCAAATTGTGTTGCTCATACTTCTAGCAGTTCAGGATTTAATCTCGAATCAGGACAGAATAATACTTTCACCGGATGTATAGCGCATGATTGTGCAACTACAGGATTTAAGAATTTACATATTAGTACAGGTGGCCCACCTGTTGATGGCTTTCCAATAGCAATGCATTATATCGGCTGTCAAGCATGGAATAATACAAGAGGGTTCAATCTTCAAGGCCATTATAATGTAGTCACCGGATGTAAAGCATATCAAAATAGTGCACACGGTATTGATATGGATTCAGGAGATTATAATCAGATAGTTGGCAATCAAGTTTATAATAATGGTACCAATACAGGTCTGTCAGCATCGTTTAGGAGTGGAATAAAATTAGGTTATACTGCTATTACAGGTTATACTTATGCAGGGAAAAACGTAGTATCTGGAAACTATTGTTTTGATAGTCAAGGAACTGCAACACAAACCTATGGAATAAGTGAAGGCGCGGCAACAGTAAACAATAATTATATTCATAATAATACCTGTTGGGGTAACACAACATCACCCATTTTAAAGAGCGGTGCAAATACAGTAGCAGCACTTAATTATCTTACTACTAAATACACACAAACCAGTCCTTTAACATTCTCAGATTATCAAGAACTGACAGCAATTTCCGCTCCAAGCAGTCCGGCAACCGGATTTATCAGATACTATCCAAAGACAATAGACGCAAACAATGACGCTCTATATTATAAAACAAGATTAAACGGTGCAGTTATAGAGGTTAAAGTCTAATAAATGACAGTTACATATCACGGCGGCGATATTCTCAGAGGAACAACAGCCGAGCGTACTGGCGGAACTTGGACCAATCTCCCCGCAGGATGGATCTATATCGAAAGTGATGGATTATCGATATATCGTTGGAATGGCACAACATGGAACGGTATTTCTACGGCACCTGATGCGGTTAAATTCTACATATATTTAGATCCTAATGATAGCAAGTTTAAGGCAAGACGTGGAGTTGACGGGGCTCTTCTCTATGCATCGTCAGGTTCTACTGATGCACAGCCAACAATACAGAGTGCCATTAATGATAGTTCTAACGCTCCCGGTATAATTCAACTCGCACCAAACACAACGTTTCCATTAGAAACTATTGTGTCAGGTAGTCCTGACAGATCGCTAAACCTTAGGTCAGGCCTAACAATAAAAGGAGCAGGACCATCTTCTAAACTCGTAACAAGGTCAACAGGTGGCGGAATAATAGGACTTTATGGTTCTAATGTTACCGATGTTATTCTAGAAGATTTTAAAATAGACGGTCTTAACACGACAGGTAATAATAATGCAAGTGCGCAAGGCGGCAACATCCTAGTTACCGCAACAGCAGGCAACTTCTCAGAAAGGATATGGGCCAATAGAATATTCTGTCTTAACAGTGCTGAAGCAGGAATAAAATTTAGTAGGACTAAGAACGCGTTCATGACAAACAACTTTGTCGAGAATACCCAATTACTCAGCGGTATTGGCTACGCAGGATTAGAGTTTACCCAGGCATCAGAGCAGGGTATCATAATGGGTAACAACCTTAAGAATTGTGGAGGTGAGGCAATCGGCATCTACGGTACGGCTTCAGGCGATCAAAACTCTAGAATGATAATATCCAATAACAACATGATTATAACATCAACTAGTCCTCTCACCGAGGGAGGCGGAGGAAGAGGTCATATACTCGTAGAGGGTAGCGCAACTAATTCTTCATATAATGAGAATACTATCATAGCCAACAATAACATTTTAGCAAACTATTATTGTATCAACCTCATAAACGCGGGACGCTGTGAAGTATCTGGAAACCATTGCTATAGTACCGGATTTGCAACCAATTCATTCTCAGGAATACATTCAACAGGATTGGGCTATGACCAGAATATTCATGATAATGATATTCATGAACCGGGGACTTATGGCATTCATATAGAATCCCCTTTTGGAAGAATAGCAGTTAGAAACAACCGCATCTATAATGTTTCAAACGTTACTACTAATACTTATGATGGAATTTATCTAGTTTCAGTAGCCGCTAAGACCGTTGCAACTGCAACAATTGAAGGCAATGATATTACAGACGACAGAGGCGGTAGTAAGAAGATGAGGGACGGTATTAGAATTGAGACTGTGAGTAGCGGTGTTATAAACAATTTATTGGTAGACGATAACTTTACGACAGGCGAGACAGGGTCTAAACTAAACATCATAGGAACAGGTCATACTTACCGACGCAATAAGGGCACAACCGCAGTTAATGGCGGCTCAGCAACTATCAATATACCTCATAAACTCACGGCAGCGCCATCAACTGACGGCTTAACTGTCTTACCTTTATCAACTGATGCATTAGGTAGTTTCTACGTTACGGTAGACGCGACTAATATAATCTTAAACTATCCATTTGCCACACCGTCAGGAACGGCTAACCTATCTTATGCTTGGAGCGCGAGCATCCAAAGATGACAGATTTTGCATATCTTGGTAACGGATCATTAAACACTGTTCTATATGTTACATCAGATTCTCCAAAAACTGCAGGAACATCGACCAACATACTGATAGACAACTCGGCAAGTACGACCAACTTTGTCCTAAACCTCCCAACTGCTGCTGGCATTGCAGGAAGAGTTTACAAGATACGGAGAACTGATATATTATCATCAACAAACATAACGATAGTAACTCCAAACGGTTCTGAGACAATAGGTAATGTTCCTGCATGGCGGCTATTTCCCGCAGAGAGTCTAGAGATAATAAGCAACGGCACGAACTGGAATGTAATAGATCATGCTTCAGTTAGTCAGTTAGCGTATTATCGTTCTTCTAATTCTACAAACGACAGAAGATATATAGCAGGATATTCAGGGGCCGGTAACAGTACTCTCACCACCAGTACAACTGCGCCAGCAATAGATACATTATGGGTTTTACCTCTAGTCGTTCCAAGAATTATTACATTTGACACTATAACTTTTAGAGTATCTACGGGCGGCAGTGCTGGAAGTGTCGCAAGGGCTGGAATTTATAGGGACAATGGTAACGCTTATCCCGGTGCTTTAATTTTTGATACGGGTTCAATAGCAACAACAGGAGCAACAGCAAAAGATACAACTATAACGGCAGGATTACAGGTATTTCAACCCGGACTTTACTGGCTTGCATGGGAATGCGGAGTAGCAGCACCACAGATATATTGTCTAAGTACCGCGAATGGATTATTATCAATACTAGGACATGCTGGTGCATGGGGTTCAGCAAATACCGGCGGCTATGGATACAGTGTGAGCCATTCATTCGGAAACCTACCAGATCCCTACACTGCGGGCGGGGCATTGTTACAATCTATTCCCGGTGCAACAGTTCCAATAATCGCAGTTGGTCTTAGACCTATCTAGAGGGATCTATACAAATGATTAGTTATCTAAGAATTTTGGAGATTGAAGAAAAAGGTAGAGGAAGATGACACTAACAGAAGAGGCAAACGGCGCGACAACGACGACAGCAAGCGAGGCAACTGTTAACGAAATAACATCAGATGACCTCCAGTACTGGGGCGCAACTGTCTTCATTCCCTCTGCTTTCACGACAGGCGATACAATGGAAATAAGGTTCTATATCTGGGCCTCTAACCCAACGGCATCATTAGAATGCCTGTACTATGTCCCCCTTACCGGCGCCGCCACCTACAACGAGACTGCTATCTATTTCCCACCCGTTCAGACTAAAAGATACCGGATAACTTTCAAACGGACTGCTGGCACTGACCGTGCGTTTAAGTGGCAGGTAACAAAGCAGACAGGCGGTTAAAACGGTGGTTGTCCGAGGATAAAAGTTGCCAGTCATCGGACAGCCAGCACATACCCATTTTACTCCTATAGTTACACCGGTAGCACTAGACCGTATCTCTTTATCAGTAACATATCTTTACAATATTTCCGCGGCTTCATACCGCGTATCGTTAGCCAGAACCTACCTTTACGACCTCAAAGTCATTGTATCGCGTCAGGGAGTCTACCTTTATGATCTTAATCCCCCTGCACCGTTAGGACCAACACGCCTTTATTTCCACGCTGTTACAAACACACTTCCAAACCTCCCGACTACCGAACGCTCTACCCTGACATTAAACAAAGCAGTAGACCCCGAGACCCTGAACCGTACGCTTGGCACCGTCATAGGCGTGGCCCAGACCTCGCTCGTCCTATCGACAACTGCCACCTCGACCTTACAGCGCTACTATTTCAGCAGGTTTGTTAGCGATACGCTATCTGGGATCAGTTCAATAACAGCCCAGAATTGGATATATAACTTTGCTATAAAAGAGAGTGGCGTCAGCGCCAACTTTCCAGTATCGGGCACAAATCAGCCCGTAAGGGTAACGGCCTATGTCTGGCGTCCGGCTACCCAGAGCAAGGTAGGCGATATCGTAGATGGAAATAGCGCTTCTACTGTAGACGAAGCATCGACAGGCTTTGAACGCGTCCAGATAACTACCTTTTCAGGCAACCAGGTCCTAAACGTCCAGAACGGCGATGTTCTATGTTTCGAGGTATGGTTTGAAATAGCCCAGACGCAGGCCATAGCGTTTACTGACACATTCTATTATGACGGGACTACCGTAAACACCACAAAGAACACAAACGTTACCAATCATGCGTCATTCATAGAGACTCCGCAGGGTCTGGTATTTGGCCTTGCACCAACAAGGATCTCAAAGGTCTGCATTCAAAAATATAATATAATTGGCAGGGTAACGGGCTTCTCCAAAGTCTACAAATACAGCATTGCAGCACTGGCTTCAGTTTCCCGGACCTACAACTATGCCATAACGACTGCAGTCTCACTTCCTGTCTCCTACCTCTATGACCTGACCGGCAGGCTGTCGGTTTCTTCAAGGGCAAAATACGATATTCTAGTACGAAAACAGGCGCCCAAAATCTTCCGCTACAGCCTCCAGTCAACGCTCCAGTCCTCCAAGGTCTACAAATACAATATAGCAACCGGCCTGACATCCTCGCAGGTTTACAAATATAACATAGCGAACAGCGTGGCAATTTCGCAGACCTACATATACGATCTGTTCTCGGCAGTCCACCTCTCCCGAATTTACACATATTCGCTTATCTCCAGACTCTCACTTTCGCGGGCCTACAGGTACAACATTGCGGAGTCCGTCTCCAGCGATACGATATACCGCTATGCACTGACAGTCAGGACAGCGTCCTCCCAAGCCTACAAATACAACATCGCGAACCTGCGATCTGCTTCCAGCCATTACCGCTACAGCCTGCTAAGCAAACTCTCAACCTCACGAATATTTACATATAATATCAATCTTGCCATACAATCAGTTAATCTAAACAGGATATATCGCTACAATCTCGTTGTCCGTATTCTGTCCAGTCATATACATCGCTACAACCTTCTAACACTCAGACAAAAACCACAGACCTACCTTTACAGCCTCCTCAAAAGAATATCAAAGATCAATACTTACGTATACAGGATAGGCGGAGGCGTATCACTCAGTCAGACTTATCGTTACAACTCTATCGCACGGGTTTCGCAACAATCAAGATATCTTTATTCCATTGCTACATTCGCGCCAACAGTACAATGGCAGATAACAGGGAAAGACACCGACTTCCCGGACAGTCTTGAAAATCTGGTCCGCGATTTTATAAAAGCGAACTGGTCTATCACCGAGCCTGTCGTCGGACAGTCGCCCATCATAACAACGGCAATCAGCCGCCAGCACCAGACCCAGATGGACAACTTTGCATATGACTCATACAGAACCTATTACATAAGGGTCAAGGAAGTCCAGAGCGCCGTTAAAAACAGGCAGGTCCGTCTGAACACGTATGAGTTTGAAACTCCTGTAGAACTGGAACTGTTTTCGCGACGACTTACAAAAGGTGAATCATTCTCTGAACTCAATGCAATGCTCAATGAGTTACTCCGTATCTTTGGAACTTATCAAACAGATCAAATCTTTGGAATTGAAGGAATCACCCTAGATCGCATATCGTCCATGGAGAAGGAACGCCCACCGGCGCAGACAACATGGGCAAGAAAACTCCGAATAATTCTACATTATTACAAGGTGAGTGTTGTCGGGTAGAGGAATAAAATGCCAGTAATATCAGGATCACAGCAATCCCATACCAATTTTGTCACGCCCCTTATCCCGCAGCCGCCTTTTGTAATCTCATGGTACGTCGCAAACCATTCACCGGCCGGAGACTTCACCGAACCGATAGAAGACATGGTCCGCAATTACCTTTATGATAACTGGGGTAATGCTTTACCTGTTCTCCCCCTCAAGTCTATCAACCCGCCAGCAGATTTTAACAGTAGAGTAAGGTTTGGAGATTTTGAATATGATTACTTTTCTACCTACTACATAAGGGTAAAGGAAGAGGATACGGCCTTTGACAACGACTTTATCATAAACGCCGGCTGCTTTCTAATGAAGACTGCACTTAACATCGACCTTACGGCCAGACGGTTAACCTATGGCGAACACTTTGCACAAATGAACAACATGCGGCTTGAGGTCATCAGGATTCTAGGAAATTACAGGCCTGACCAGATACCAGGCATCCATGCAATAGACATTGAGACTCCGGGCGAGCGGGACATCGAACGAATAAACTACGAGCGGGCAGGTAAACTCCCGAGGACTATCTGGTACCTGCGCATTAAGGCAGTCTGCCATTTCATAAAAGCCTATTCCTGTACGCCAACCTGATTTTTAGTTCTCAATGTCATAATCCAGTGACTTCTGTATATCATGAGTCTTGCTATGGTACCGACGACCGTACAACGGTACTTGAAACTACCCCAGGCAGTCGAAGAAACTGTTTACGGAACTACCCAGAACTCGGCCGCATTTTTCGACATGAGTGTTATCAACTCGTTAAAGACGACGTACGCCAACGCTACCGAACTGTACAGAAAACTCGGCAGGCGTACAATGTACAAATATATGAAGATGGGGACAGATCTCACCTTCACAACTTCTTTCTCACCTGTTGACACAACTCTTATCCGTTATGGTACTGAGAACGGTAACGCAACTGGCACTGCAGTCGGCACTATCGATAAAGGGCTTACCATAGCCAACTCCCGTTATTCAAATACCTGGGGTCAAAACGGTCCTCTGGTAGAGACCTTCTTTCTGAGGAAAGGTAGTAAATGTGATTCTATCACCGTGACCACGACCTCAAGGGGCATGGTAGTAGTAGATATGGACTGGATATGCTCAACGATTGTACAATCGCAGGCCGCTAACGGTGGACTTACCACTCCTGTCTGGGTATCAGCGCCAACTACAGCGACACCATGGTCCAATCTTGCCGGCGGCTGTGGCAACAAACTGACTATAGGCGGCGTTTCCTATCCCTTCAAGTCAGCGTCTTTTACCGTTAACAACAATCTGGACTCTGTCGACATAGATGGATGCGATGCTATTGCATGGCTTGAGGCTACTGCCAAAGAGGTCACATTCACATGTGAACTGCTGGTTCAGAAAGATTCGGCTATAGAAACCGCGATAGATGCGGGTACGAGCCTCGCTGCCACCCTTGTCCTGAACACGGTCGGGCCAAAGACTGCAACGTTCTCCGAACTCTTCTTCAACAACAAGACAGAGGACGAGGACGCCGGTGAGACCAATGTCAAAACTGCTACCTACTCGGGTCAGGCGACTGATGTCACAGTTACTGCATAGAGTAACTACAAACCCTTTTTATCTTATCCCTCAAGACAAGATTTATTGACTACTGACGAGGAAAAAGACCCTAAAGCATTCGTGTTAAAAGGCGCTACAAGTGGCGGCATCCCTGGCGTAAAACCAGCAACAGCCGGGCAACTGCCACCAGAAGAAAGTTTCCAAGCCGAGGCCGACCCTAATCCTCATCCCGAATTATATGGTGAGTTCACAGACGAAGACAGACAGGTAGCAAGGCAGACAATGGAGGCTGTAACCGGAACGGGAACTCCACAGATTTTTGATGAAGAAAATGCTTACGACTGGTTCCAGAAGAAAACGGTCGAGGGCTTTAGATATTGGGCTGGCTTCACCCAGTATAAAATAAAGTTTGACGACGGCTCCAAGGTCATCTACGAACGTCAACCCCTCACCAAACATCAATCAGATGAACTCCTTGACCTCTCTGCAGAGATTCAGGGCATGCGGGATATAGATAATGATAAACCGTTGTCGGTAACGGACGTAAGAAAAAGACAGAAAACACTGGACAAGTTAAAGGCAGCATATTATATGAAGAACGTCAGAACAGGCAAGATGATGACCCCTGACGAACTCGACCACGTTGCCGACTCTACGATAATAGATTCTATCCTAGAGGCCTGTTTTGCCATCACCGTCGCCAAGTGGGCTGAGGGAAAAAAATAAGATCGGAGAGGGAAAGCGGTCCACTTCGCTTTTCTGATAGAATAAGGAACTGGTTTATTGACCATTATCCTCTCGAGACGGAAACCGAGTTAGACTATATTGATAAATATTTCCAGGCCAAATACTGGCCGGCATTGGCTGAAAAATTCCTCTACCGCGACGGTCAGCCCATACCGGAAATGATAAACGCGTTCTTTGCAATGCATCAGTATGATGGTATACGGGAGAATAAAGCGAACACTGGGACAGGGGCGGGGACAGGGACAGGGACAGGGTCTCCTGGCGACATCTAATTACTTCCCCTATTTCGTTCAGCCGTTTTTTGTTTTGTGTCGGTAGACAGTAGTAATAATTATGATAAAATTAAAGCGGCGTTTAGTAAGGAGGCCATAAAGTTCGAGGGGATGGTAGCAGCCGAACTTGACCGTATTGGAAGCCTTATGCAGGACAGGGCTTCGATGGACGCCCCTGTTGACACCGGCTATATGGCTAGTCATATCGAGAAAGAAGTCACAGGAAAAGACACTGTCACTGTTGTCGCCACTGCCGAATATTCGGGCTATGTAGACAAAGGAACCTCAAGGATGGCAGCAAACCCATTCTTTACCAGAAACGTCGAGTTAATAGAATCTCAGGAAATACCAAAGATAGAGAAGAACATAGGCTTAAAGATAGAAGCAGACCTAGCAATAGTCCATTGAGGAATAAGATTAAAAAATGCCAGCCGTAGCCGAAGTCCAATTTAAAGCAACCAATTCCCAGTCTGTAGTAACGGCCTTTAACAGTATCGGCACGGCTGCCGGACAGGCATCCACAAAACTTCAGCAGTTCACAGCCGGGACGACTACAAAACTTCAGCAGTTTACAAGCAGTCTTAA
>Ga0065704_10070858_pt1 | contig 15330 bp, 12 predicted proteins | sample SwiRhicommuniRL2_FD_59091 | JGI IMG/M metagenome (GOLD analysis project Ga0065704, IMG submission 59091) | Switchgrass rhizosphere bacterial communities from Rose Lake, Michigan, USA - RL2 v2 (version 2) | ecosystem: Host-associated > Plants > Roots > Rhizosphere > Soil | place: East Lansing, MI
TTATAAATTAAATTTACCCACGATAAACACAAATGATGAAAACAAAATTATTCTTTTGGCTTGTATTCCTTTCTATAGGAATGCAGGCTCAAAATATCAACTTTCCGGATGCTAATTTCAAGACGAAATTACTGGAAGCAGATACTTCTAATCAGATTGCGAAAGATCTTAATGATAATTATTTTAAGATTGATGCCAATAATGATGGAGAAGTACAAGTTGATGAAGCAGAAAATGTAAAAAAATTACATATTGGTAATTCAAATATTTCTTCCATTGAAGGGATAGGAGCTTTTACAAATTTGCAATTATTAGATTGTTCTTATAATAATTTAACCGCATTACCTTCTAATCTCCATATTTCACCAGGACATTGCGGGATTGCACTCATAGCAAATCATAATTTTATAACTAACAATGGTATAAATTGGGACAGTCTGAATGTCTTGGGCTTAACTATAGATTTGTCTTACAATGCTTTTGCAGATGATGTAATAATTAATGATAATATTGATAATATTATTTCTTTTGATCTAAGCCATAATTCAATTAAGAATTTTATTGCAAATGCTAGTATTTCTTCAAATGCAGGTGATGCTGCTTCTTGTGGAAGTGGTAATTCATTTATAGGGATTAATTTGAGTCATAATGCCTTGCAGAATATTCAATTTAAGGAAACTTCTTCAATTGTAAGTTTGGATATTTCAAGTAATCCAATTGCAAGCTTTGACTGTCCAAAGCTATCGATTGAATCAGCAGATATAAGTAATACAAGTATATCGTATTTTAATGCAGAAAATATTGCAGGCGTTTATTGTACCAATAATACTGCAACTAAGTTAAAAATAAAAGGAATCCGAAATACTTATTGGACAGATGCTTATTGTATCATTTTTAACAATCCTAATTTGAAAAGCATTGATTTGAGTGAACTGACTACTTCCAATGCCTATTATGGACATAGTTTTTATAACAATCCGAATTTAGAACAAATATTTACAAAAAATGGAAATATCGATTGGAATTATTCAAATATCGATTTATCAAACAACCCTAAGCTCAAGTATATCTGTTGCGATGAAAATGAAATAAATTATGTACAAGATAAGATAAATCAATATGGCATAATCAATTGTACTGTAGACTCAAATTGTGATCCTGTTCTTGATTTAGATGCTGGATTTAAAGCAATGCTTTTAAAGACAAATGAAAACACAGAAGATACTACTTTATGGAGAGCTAAGGATGTCAATGGAAATTATCTTACTGTTGATGCAAATAACGATGGAGAAATACAAAAATCTGAGGCAGAAGCCGTAGGTTACTTGCGTTTTATACAAGGTGTAGGATATACTGATAAGTTTGAAACAACAAAAGGAATTAATCAATTCACAAATTTAAGAGAATTCAGTGGTATTTTTTTGTCGATGAATTCGATTAATGCAGGTGGTGGTACTGTTGGTTCTATAGATATAACAGGATTGCAATATCTTGAATATCTTGATTTCAAGGAATTCTCAGTTGAATCTGTAAAAGTGGAAAATTGCGCCAAATTAAAGACTGTTGTAACAGGTGATCCTTATAATTATCCTGGACATACAACATTTTATGATTTTAAAGATTGCCCCTTGCTAGAAGATGTTAAAGCAGTGGCTAACAATTTGGAGTCTTTGATATTTCAAAATTGCCCATCTGTTAAATATATAGATGTTACAGGGAATAAACTATCATCATTGGATGTTACATCGCTTCTGAATCTGGAAAAATTATATATTGGTAATTACTACGACTATTCTAAAGATCATTTCTGGAATAATTATACTTATATGGTAGTGGATATGCCAAATAATCAGATTACAACAATTGATTTGTCACTTAACAAAAAATTAAGGGATTTGGATTGTAACAAAAATGCACTACTATCTTTAGATGTTTTAAGTTGTCCATTATTAGAACATATTAATTGCAGCAATAACCAATTAACTTCTCTCGATGTTCATGGATTGAATCTAACATTAGGAAATGTTAGTTCTATGAATGCAAAAGGTAGTCTTGATTGTAGCTATAATAATATTACAAACTTGAATATAGACAATACAATAATTACATCTCTTTTCTGCAATAATAATAACATTAGTACTCTTGATTTATCCAAAACATCCATAGGATATTTAAATTGTTCATATAATAATTTGTCAGATATAGATTTGACAAATCAATTGAAGCTATTATCCTTAGATTGTCGGCATAATAATTTAACATCTTTGGATTTAAATTATAATTTTTATCTGAACGATGTTATTGCATTTAATGACAATCCTAGACTGGAAAATCTTTTCATGAAAAATGGAAATAACCAAGCTTGGTTATTTGATTATTCTTTAAATGATGGCATATCACCATTTAGAAATACAGATATAAAATACATCTGTGCTGATGATTCTGAGATGGATGAGTTAAAAGCAAATCTTCAAATGTATAATCTGTTTAGCACTAATATCAACTCCTATTGCTCTTTCACACCAGGCGGTTCTTACAATACGATTTCAGGAGCTGTAAAAATAGATAGCAATAATAACGGTTGTGATGCTAATGACAATCCTTTCGAATTCTTGAAATTGAAAATCAATGACGGAACAACTTCTGGTGAAACTTTCGTACAACAGAATGGAAAGTATGAATTCTATACACAAGCGGGTAATTTTAATATCACTGCTCTTGCGGAGAATCCTGCTCTATTTACAATTTCTCCGGCTAATTTTTCAACTAGTTTTGCAGATTCCGACAATAATATTTTCACCCAGGATATTTGTGTAACAGCAAACGGAACCCAAAACGATGCGGAAGTTGTAATTGCACCGCTTACAGGAGCAAGACCGGGATTCGAGGCAACATATAAACTGGTGTGGAGAAACAAGGGAAACACAACCTTGTCCGGTAAGATAGTCCTAAATTATGATCAAAACAAGATGACATTCCAAAGTAGTTCTATGCCTTATGCAGCAATCAGTAACGGCTCTTTAGAATTCAATTACAGTAACTTGAAACCTTATGCGAACGAAGCTACGGAACTGATTTTCACAATCAACACACCAACCAACCCGACCAATCCGGTTAATTCAGGTGATATTCTTTCGTTCAATGCACAGATCACACCCAACGCGAGCGATTTGACCCCGGAAGACAATAATTTCAAATTCGATCAAACTGTTGTCAATTCATTTGATCCGAACGATATTACTTGTATGGAAGGCGAGATCATTCCTACGACGGCTGTTGGCAAATACATGCATTATGTTGTTAATTTTGAAAACACAGGGACAGCGGAAGCGGAGAACATCGTCGTGAAAATGAAGATAGACCCTGCAGAATTCGATATCAATACTTTACAATTACAGAATGCTTCTTCAGATGTTACAACTGTAATTACGGGGAACGACGTAGAATTTAAATTCAAAAAAATAAAACTGAAGGCAGGTGGCCATGGTAACGTATTACTAAAAGTGAGATCGGTAACAGATCTACAAGAAGGAGACAGTGTGGATAATAGTGCAGATATCTATTTCGATTATAATTTCCCTATAACTACGAATGAGTATGTTACCACAATTCTGGATGAACATTCTTTGCTAAATGCTAAAATTAATTATGAGGCATCTGAATTTGCTTCTAATAATTATAAAGTGAATTTTGATGCGAGCCTTAGTACGGGAAATATAACCTCATATGCGTGGGAATTCCCGAATGCAGCATCTGTGTCTTCCACTTCTGCCATTAAACCGATGGTTACTTATAATGTTGCCGGGAATTATACCGCTAAGTTGACCATTTCTGATGTGGACAATAATCTATCTGTAAAGACTATTACTTTCAAAGTAGGAAATACTACAGCGGATCTTTCTACAGGTAGGGATAATAATGGAAACGCTATTGCAATAGATGCAGATGATGATGATTGGAAAGGTTATGATATCAATGGTACGGAGATCACTCCAAAAATAAGACATACATATCCTGGCTGGAGCTATGCTGATATAGGAAATGGAAATAACAGCCAATGGATCAGTCTTAATAACTTCGAAGGGTACTATAATTATAAAAGCAGAGCGTTTACGATTCCAAATAATGCGACAGATGCCAAACTGAATCTCAGAAGTTTATCTTTTGTAAGAAATTGGACCTATCTGGTAAAAGTGGAGGCCGATGGCAGCGAAACGGAGACAGAGATCACTAAAACGCAATGGCAGAGTGACGGATTCAAAGGTTGGCTGAACAGCAGAAGCCCGAAGGTTGATAATTATTCATTGTCTCCTGGAACGTATTATATAAAAGTATTAGTTTATTCTAATAATTCTGCTGTAAGAGAATCGCTGGATGTGAATGCAATTGTTACATGCTCTACAGGTCTTATGAATGCAAATAAGTTAGTTCCGCCAACGATAACACTTCAGACCCAAGATGTGATAAAACAGAATGTAAGTGTCTATCCAGTCCCTACACATGGCGAATTGAATATCGATAGTGATTCTGATGTATTGTCTGTGGAAGTTCATGATGTGCTTGGTCGTATTTTGCAAAAGAAACATTTTGCACCATCAAGAAAGGTGAAACTTACGATCAATAATGGAGAGGGAGTTTATTTCCTAAAAATAATGACAAAACAAGGAATTGTCAATCAAAAGATCATTAAAGAATAAAAGGAAATCGTATCAAATAAAAAGTCCCGATTCAATTTTGAATCGGGACTTTTTTTATTCATGGAACTTCACATCTCGGATGTTCAGAAAATGCGAGACATTACCTTTCCAATGGTTTTCTTCTATCGTAAAGGCAAGGTCAAAGGTCTTCGTTTTAAAATCTTCTGCAAATTGTCCAAATCGAAAACCTACACATTCTATGTTTCTTCCCGTGTTGGGTTGAGAGATATTAAATTTGAGATGAGAACTTTCCTTTCCCATCAATCTTACATAACCATTGACTTTTACATTTTTTAGAACCAAGATCGGTTTCATATTCTGGGGTCCGAAAGGTGCTAGTTTTCTATGGAAATTAATGAACTCTCTGTTAAGATCTTCGGGATTGACCACACTGTCCACATAAATGGTAGGCTCTTTCTGATGTTCCTGGATGTTATTTTTGACATAGTCTTCAAAACGTACCTTGAACTCGTCAAATTTCTCTTTCTCCATAGAAAGCCCTGCCGCGGCCTGATGCCCGCCAAATTTCATGAAAAGGTCAGAACAGAATTCCAAAGCTTTGTGAATGTCAAAATCAGAGACCGATCTCGCAGAGGCTACCAATTCTCCATTGTTTCCTTCTGTAAAAACCAAAGTCGGTTTGAAGTAATTTTCTATCAACCGGGAGGCTACGATACCAATTACACCTTTGTTCCAGCTTGGATCATAAACGATTGTGGAAAAACGTTCGGTTTTTTGCAATTCCTCAACTTGATTCATCGCTGATTGTGTAATATTGATGTCCATTTCTCGACGTTCATCATTCAGATTGATGATCTCGTCTACAATTTGCTGCGCTTGTTTCAGATTGTCGGAGATCATAAGCTCCACAGATGCTTTTGCATGGGAGATTCTCCCAGCGGCATTTATTTTTGGAGCAATATCAAAAACGATATTCGAAATTTCAAAATGGGCCAATTTCTCTTCTGGAATCAAAAGTCTTAATCCGAATTTTCTCGTTTTTCTAAGAAACTTCAATCCTTGCTTTGCCAGAACTCGGTTTTCTCCGGTCATTGCAACAATATCAGATGCGATGCTGATTGCCAAAAGATCGGTCAACTCGAACAATTCACTTTCCGGAATTTTATAGATCGTATTAAGGCCCTGGCAAAGTTTGAAGCCAACGCCACATCCGCTTAATTCTTTATAAGGATATCTGCAGTCTTTTCTTTTCGGGTCCAGAACCGCAATTGCTTTTGGAAGTTCATCTCCGGGTAAATGGTGGTCACATATAATGAAATCAACGCCCACAGAATTGGCAAGGTCGATTTTATCAATAGATTTGATCCCGCAATCTAATGCGATGATCAATGAAAATCCATTTTCTTTGGCGAAATAGATTCCTTCGTCTGAAATTCCGTAACCTTCAACATTTCTGTCAGGGATGTAAAAATCAAGATATTTTTTATCGACGATCTTGCTCAGATACAGATGCATCAATGCAACGGCTGTTGTTCCGTCTACATCATAATCTCCGTAAACTAATATTTTTTCTCCATTTTCTATGGCTGTTGCAATGCGTTCTACCGCTTTTTGCATGTCAGCCATCAGGAAAGGATTGTGGATGTCTGTGGCGTTTGGCTTGAAAAATTCGCGTGCTTTCTGATAGTTGTCGATTTCACGCATTACCAAGATCTTGGACTCTAAAGTTCCAAAACCAATAGAAGAAATCAATCCGTCAACAATCTCTTCATCAGGCTCGGGTTTATAGATCCATTTTTGACTCATAGTTACAAAAGTAAAGAAAAAAAACGGCTTTGGGAAATTAAAACGATTGCTAAATATTCAGCAACCGTTTTTAAAACTTAAAGAATTTTAGTTTATTCTTTGATGATTTTTTTAGTTTCGATTCCGGAATCAGTTTCTATGGAGATCAGATAATTTCCTTTTGGAAATGTAGAAATATCAATTTTTGATAAATTAGCATTTTCCGTTTTAATCAATGAACCTGATGCATTATATAATTTGACAGATTTAATAATTTCATTAGATTTAATATTAATAAAATTGGAAGTTGGATTTGGAAAGATATTAAACTGAGTTTTGCTGATGTCAGAAACCGAAAGCTGGTCCATATCTTTGATGATGATATTATCGACAACAAAACCACTGCCGTCATTATCGAATTCAAAATTTAAATCATTCGCTCTTACGACTTTGGGTCCTAGAGTAGAAGTATGGACTAATTGACCATCAAGATAATATTTTACATTTTTTTCTGTGACGTGATCGATTTCAATTCTTAGATTATACCATTTTTCAGGAATCCAGTTTCCGAGGTCTAAGAAATTGACGTCACTGTCAGCATATAGTTTACCACTATACATAAAATTAAATCCGCCAGCCCAGGAATAATTCCCATTATTGTTATAGTATAATGACAACATATAATAATCTGAGCTATTCAATTTCTCCAACTTCACATCTGCGGAAACAGATAGTCTGTTATATTCTGGTATTTTTTTGAAAAGAAAGGAAAAGTTTTCAGTATAATTACTGGTGCTGGTTACTTCAACAGAATTATTTCCATCAGATGCTTTTCCGGTAACGACTTTGAAATTGTTGTTCGGAACATTATCTGTTTTCACGGTCCATTCTTTTTGCCCCACAACTGTTCCAAGAGTGTAACCTTCAGAAGGTTCGAAAGAAATCTTCTGTTGACCAAAACTCAAAGCTGAAAGTAAAGCGGTTGCTAAAAAAGATAATAAAGTTTTCTTCATAGATCAAATAAAAGGGAAGCGAATTTAGAAAAATATTCTTATTAATCGTCTTAAAATCAATAAAAAAACCTTCCGAAAAATTCGAAAGGTTTCTATTGCATATGATATTTAATTCTATTTTGCGTGATTCATCGCATTAGCGTCAATGTTAACCCCAAGTCCTTGTGCGACTCTCATTCCTAGCTCAATATTTGCTCGGAAGAAATGACAAAGCTGGCGATTGATGATCTCGTCTCGTTTTGGACCATCGATTCCGCTCATATGTCCAACGATGTTATTTACCAAAGCTGTTCTGTCTTCCTGATTCAAAGCTTTTGTATAGAATAATCCAGGTTGTGTATAATGGTCATCATCATTTTGATTTCTGTCATAATTTGCAACATGAGAATGATCCAGATCGTATTCCAGATTTTTATAAGATTCTGTTGGTTCTACATCACTGAAGCTGTTTGGATAGTAATTTGGCTTGTCTCCATAATCAGAATCATCTGCCATGAAGCCTCCTCTTTGGAAATTATTGACAGCAAAAGGACATTTGTTAACTTCCAGCTGATGAGAGTTGACACCAACTCTGTATCGGTGGGCATCAGCATAAGAGAAAAGTCTTCCCTGCAACATTTTATCCGGAGAAAAACTGATGCCGTCAACCAAATGACTTGGTGCAAAAGCCGATTGCTCTACGTGAACGAAATAATTTCTCGGGACTTCATTCAGTTCCATTACACCAACTTCCTGTAATGGAAATTCGTCCTGAAACCATACTTTAGTCACATCAAACGGGTTCCAACGCCATTCTTTGGCCTGTTGTTCAGTCATAGTCTGGATGAAAAGTGTCCATTTTGGAAAGTCTCCCTTTTCAATAGCATTCACCAGATCTTCCTGAGAAAAATCTGGATTTTCACCTTTCATTTTTGTCGCTTCGTCGTCAGAAAAATTCTTGATGCCCTGTTGCGTCTTGAAATGGAATTTCACCCAAGTTCTCTCATTTTTATCGTTAATCATAGAAAAAGTGTGAGAGCCAAATCCGTGCATATGCCTGTATCCGTGTGGAGTTCCTCTATCTGACATTAATATTAAAACCTGATGAAGAGATTCAGGATTCAAGGACCAGAAATCCCACATCATGGTTTTGCTTTTCAGATTGGTTTTCGGAACACGTTTTTGAGTGTGGATGAAATCCGGGAATTTTTTTGCATCCTTAATAAAAAAGACCGGTGTGTTGTTTCCAACCAAATCCCAATTTCCGTCTTCTGTATAGAATTTCAAAGCAAAACCTCTTGGGTCTCTTTCTGTATCGGCACTTCCCATTTCTCCACCTACTGTAGAAAACCGGGCAAACATTTTACAAGAATTCCCGACTTTGGAGAAAAGCTTGGCTCTCGTATATTGACTAATATCGTGCGTCACGGTAAAAGTTCCATATGCTCCAGAACCTTTTGCGTGAACAATTCTTTCAGGAATTCTTTCTCTTACAAAGTGGGCAAGATTCTCCTGAAGAACAAAATCCTGTAACAAAACCGGGCCCCTTGGTCCGACAGTTTGTGAATCCTGATGCTCGTAATATGGTGAGCCAACGGAATTTGTGAGTTTTTTCTTGTTTTCCATATTTCAGATTTTATGATTTAATTCATTAATTGAGATGCTAAATTCGATAAAAAAACTTATTTATGAAACAAATTAATAAGTATATTTGTAATAGATAAAATTAATTAGAAATCGTGAATATCCAACAACTAGAATATCTAATTGCAGTAGATAAATATAAGCATTTTGGTAAAGCTGCGCAAGCTTGTTTTATCACCCAACCTACGCTTAGCGCAATGATCCAGAAATTTGAAGACGAGCTAGACGTAAAGGTTTTTGATAGAACAACGCACCCGATCAGAACCACAGATGCAGGCGCTGAAATCATCAAGGAGGCTCAGAAAGTCATCGATTCTGTAAATGAACTGAAGAATAAGGCTAATTTCCTTAACAACATCCTTGCAGGTAAGCTGAATCTTGGAATTATCCCGACAGTTTCAAGTTATATTCTTCCAAACGAGATTTTCAAATTCCTTCAAAATAATCCTCAGATCGAACTGAATATCAAGGAAATGACGACCGAAAGCATCATCAAGTCCTTAAAATCTGGTGAACTGGATGCCGGGATTATTTCTACACCCTATTCTGCAGCAGACGAGTTTTATCAGGATTTTCTTTTCAATGAGGAATTAATGCTCTATTCAGCAAATCAGGAAGCTGGTGTTAAAAAAGACTGTTTCGTTGTTCCGGAAGACATTGATGTGGACAAAGTCTGGCTTTTGGAAGAAGGAAATTGCCTTAGAACTCAGTTTGAAAATATTTGCCACCTGAAAGAGAATTCTTTGAAACCAAATAACTTAGAGTTTTTGGCCTCCAACATCAATACATTAATTCAGATGGTTGATAAAGTGGGTGGAATTACCATTCTGCCGGAAATGGGAGTTGAACAATTATCTTCTGAACAGAAACAAAAAGTTTCCAGATTTATCAAACCATTTCCTTTCAGAGAGATCAGTTTGATCTATTATAAACCAACTTATAAACAAAAAATCATTGATGAATTAATTTCGGAAATTAGAGGGTCTATGTCGCAAAGGCTTAATTATTATAAGGATTCTGAAAATTATGTCAGCATCAAGCCTGAATAAATTCATACCTAATTAATAGGAATTGATTTTGAAATCTAAAAAATAGTATGTATTTTTGCGGTCGAATTTTGAATAAAGGAGGAGAACTTTGACTGATTGCAACCTCAATAAAAAATGCTAAAACAGATTTTTCTCTTTTAGTTCCTTTTTACAATCGTCATTTTTTAGACTTCGAAATATAAAATACAAAAGGAATAATTTATGTCTTATTTATTTACGTCCGAATCAGTTTCTGAAGGACATCCGGATAAAATCGCAGATCAGATATCTGACGCGCTTATCGATCATTTCTTAGCATACGATAAAAACTCAAAAGTAGCTTGCGAAACTTTGGTTACCACTGGTCAGGTTGTTTTGGCAGGTGAGGTGAAATCTGAGGCTTATCTTGATGTTCAGCATATCGCTAGGAATGTGATCAACAAGATCGGTTACACAAAAAGCGAATATATGTTCAACGGTGATTCTTGTGGTGTCATTTCTGCAATCCACGAGCAATCTCCAGATATCAACCAAGGTGTTGACAGAACATTGGACGAAACCGATTTCGAAACCAGAGCTAATGCTCAAGGAGCCGGAGACCAGGGGATGATGTTCGGTTATGCAACCAATGAAACTGAGAATTATATGCCATTGGCTTTGGATCTTGCACATCAGATCCTGAAAGAATTAGCGGATCTAAGACGAGAAGGAAATGCTATTCCTTACCTTCGTCCAGATGCAAAATCTCAGGTGACAATTGAATATTCCGACGATCACAAGCCGGTAAGGATCGATAGCATTGTAGTTTCTACACAGCACGACGATTTCGGGAGTGAAGATGCAATGTTGGCGAAGATCAAAAAAGATATTATAGAGATCTTGATTCCCAAGGTGAAGGCTAAGCAAAAACCCGAGATTCAGGAATTGTTCAATGGTGATATCAAATATCATATCAACCCGACTGGAAAATTCGTGATCGGTGGTCCTCATGGTGATACAGGTTTGACGGGAAGAAAGATCATCGTTGATACTTACGGAGGAAAAGGCGCTCACGGAGGTGGTGCATTCTCCGGAAAAGACCCTTCAAAAGTGGATAGGAGTGCAGCTTATGCAACAAGACACATTGCGAAAAACTTAGTTGCAGCTGGTGTAGCGGATGAGGTTTTGGTGCAGGTCTCTTATGCGATCGGTGTTGCTGAGCCTTGTGGACTTTATATCAATACTTATGGAACTTCAAAAGTTGGAATCAATGATGGGGAATTAGCTAAGAAAGTTCAGCAATTATTTGATCTTAGACCGTATGCTGTTGAGAAAAACCTTAAATTGAGAAATCCGATCTATTTGGAAACTGCAGCTTACGGACATATGGGCAAAGATTATTACGTAGCTGATAAAACCTTTAACAAAGGACAGAAAAATGAATTAACTTTGAAAGATCTGGAATTCTTCACTTGGGAGAAACTTGATCGGGTAGATGATATCAAGAAAGAATTCGGGTTGTAAGACCCAAAATTTTTAGAAATCTTGAAACTGCTTTGTCTTTGGATGAAGCAGTTTTTTTAAATTTGAACTTTAAGATCCAAACAGAATGAAATCAATTATCTATTCTATATTTTTTGTGCTCTTCTTTTCTAGTACAATGAAATCACAGTTGACGATGCACAAATTCATAAACGTAGGCTATATCTATCAAAACCAAAGTTTTGGAGAGATTGGTGGAAAGTTGCTTTTCTTGAAGACCGATGACGTGCTTTTCAGAGTTGGGGCTTCAGCTCTAATGGGTTCAACCAACAGTAAGTTTTCAATAATGCCAAAAGTAAACGCTGATTTCTTACTGAATTTCCAAAAGAACGTCGATTTTTATCATGCCCATTATTTTATTTTGGGAGCAGAAGCAACGAATAAATATATTGCACCAAAGGCTGGTTTTAGCCTTTTTGGGATTTTGGACTTGACCGGCGGATATGGATTTTCAATTGATAAAGACGGAATAAATGGTAAGGAACTGAAAGGGCTTAATATCAATTTCACAATAAATATCCCATTGGTTGTGATAAAATGATTTAACTTTTCAAAATTATTTGAATCAAATTAAAGAAAAATGAAAGTTTAACAATTCATTAACATTTCGTTTTAAGTTTTTTATTATTTTTACAAACCTAAATTAAGCGTATAGAATAAATTTACTTCAAAAAAATAAAATAGATCGAATCTCCGCATATTAATTATTTCTATAATTAATATTTGGTTGGGTTCTATACTTAATGAAGTAAAAGTTATGAAAACGCAAACTGATAGCCAGCTGATTTTACAATATCAAAATGGTGATGAAAATTCACTTTCTTATTTGATAAACAGGCACAAGAAGGATCTTTTCAATTTTATCTATTACAAATTGATGGATGAGGATCTTTCAAATGATATCTTCCAAGACACATTCATAAAAATAATCGTAACTCTCAAAGAGGGACGTTACAAAGAAGAAAACAAGTTTATTCTTTGGGCAAAACGAATTGCCCATAACTTGATAATTGACCATTACAGATTACAGTCTAAAAATATCAAGATATCTGAAACGTCTTTTGAAAATGAAGAATTCTCTATTTTTGATATCATAAAAGAGCCTGAAAATAATATTGAGGATAAATTGATTGATAATCAAATTAATGAAGACCTTCTAAAGATGCTGGTAATGCTACCTGATAACCAGCAGGAGGTTATTAAATTGAGATTTTTTGACGGATTAAGCTTCAAAGAGATTGCGGACCATACAGATACAAGTATCAATACCACTTTGGGCAGAGTGAGATATGCGCTGATCAATCTTAGAAAAATAATGGAAGAGCATAAAATTATTTTGACAAAATAATAATAAAGTTTTTTTTTTGGCGTTATTCTTGTAAAAGTCTGCCTATGAAAAAAAACGACACTTTAACTAAAAAAGCTTTGATGCCTAAAAAAGAAATAATTGATTTTTTATTGAATTATTCCAAGAATATTCAGACACTGAAAACTAAAAACAGAAAAGCTATTTTGGTTTCGAAAAATTAAAGTTTTTTAGATTTTAATAATTGATTTATGATTTGAACTTTCCTACGTGGATCAGAAAATGATTAGATTTGTGCCTTATGAAAAACATAAGGCACATTTTTTTTGATCTGGACAATACACTTTGGGATCATCGCAAGAATGCATATTTAACAATCAGAGAGTTATTCGGTCAGCAAAAAATTGCTGAAACCTATAAAATCGATTTTGAAGAATTTCACAGTACTTATCATATCATCAACGAAAGACTTTGGGAGCAGATCCGCGATGGAGAAATTGATAAGGATCATCTGAGGAAACATCGTTTTTATGATACGTTCCTGAATTTTGGAATTGATGATCAGATTCTTGCCGATTATTTTGAACATCATTTCTTGGACGAAATTCTTAAATATAACGAATTGGTTGATGGCGCTTTGGATCTACTCAATTATCTCCAATCCCGGGATTATAAAATGCACATTATCTCCAACGGTTTCCAGGAAGTGACCGAAAGGAAATGTATTTTATCAGGAATTTCAAGTTATTTTGAGACGATCACAAGTGCTGATTCTGTCAACATCAGAAAACCGAGACCGGAGATCTTCCAATATTCTCTCGGTCTCGCAAAAGCAGAAAAGCCAGAAAGCATTTTGATCGGAGATGATTGGATCGCAGATGTGAAAGGCGCCCAAAACTTCGGGATCGATGTGATCTTCTTTGATGTTTTGGACGAGAACCCGCAGGAAGAAGGATTGAAGTTTGTAAAACATTTATCAGAAATCAAAGAGTATTTATAAAAAGAAAACCTTTCAAAATTTTGAAAGGTTTCTTTTTGATCAAAAGGTTGAATCAAATTCCCAAACTTGTTCTTACTCTTTTGATCGTTTCAGTTGCAATAACTCTGGTTTTTTCTGCACCTTCCTGTAATTTGGTTTCCAGTTCATCAAGATGATTCATGTAATAAGCAAAAGTTTCTCTTTCTTTCTCGAATCTGGTTAGGATCAAATCCAAAAGTTCCTTTTTCGCATGACCGTAGCCATAATTTCCAGCCAGATATTTTGCTTTCAATTCCTCGGTTTGTTCAGGTGTGGCAATCAGTTCATAGATGGCAAATGTTTTATCCGTTGATGGGTCTTTTGGTTCTTCCAGAGTTTTGGAATCAGTTTCAATGGACATCACCTGCTTTTTAAGTTCTTTTTCTGGTAAGAAGATATTAATGATGTTTCCTCTGGACTTGGACATTTTGTGTCCGTCAATACCTGGGACATATTTTGTGTCTTCTTGCAGCTCTGCTTGGGGCAAAACCAAAACTTCGCCCATTTGGTTGTTGAATCTAGATGCAACATCGCGTGCAATTTCCAAATGCTGAAGCTGGTCTTTCCCAACAGGAACAATCTCTGCATCATACAACAGGATATCTGCAGCCATCAGGATCGGATATGTGAAAAGTCCTGCGTTTACGTCCTGCAGTCTGTCCGCTTTATCTTTGAAAGAATGCGCCAAAGTCAATCGTTGATAAGGAAAAAAACATGACAAGTGCCATGACAGTTCACAAGTTTCCGGGATATCGCTTTGTCTGTAAAAGAACGTTTTTTCTGTGTCTAGTCCGCAGGCAAGCCAAGCTGCAGCAATCTCGTAAGTATTTTGTTTCAGTTCTTTGGCATCTTTGATCTGAGTTAAAGAATGCAGATTGGCAATGAAAAGAAAAGATTCATTTCCTGCTTGTTTTGATAATTCGATCGCGGGGATGATCGCCCCCAAAAGATTTCCCAAATGTGGGGTTCCGGTGGCTTGTATTCCGGTAAGGATTCTAGACATTTTATTAATTATAATTTGTACAAAAATAGGCAAAATTTAGATTTATCTCATTTTTAGACGCATTAAGAATTAATATAAAAAATTAAATTCCATAGATCTCTTTGAATAGGACAGCCTGCCTTCGGGAGATTTCTACTTGATTATCATGAGGGAGCTTGATCATCAGATTTCCACTGAACCAATTCTCAATACTCTCGATATAATTGATGTTGAAAATAGTATTTCTATTGGCCCGGAAATATTTTTCCTGAGGAAGCTTCCTTTCAATGAGGTTCAAAGAACGGTTTAAAATAGCTTTTTCATTACGAAAAAACATTGCCTTCTACTTCGAAGATATAAAGGCTTAAATGTTTTTTTGAGTATAATTCTGTATAG
>Ga0065704_10070859_pt1 | contig 15326 bp, 17 predicted proteins | sample SwiRhicommuniRL2_FD_59091 | JGI IMG/M metagenome (GOLD analysis project Ga0065704, IMG submission 59091) | Switchgrass rhizosphere bacterial communities from Rose Lake, Michigan, USA - RL2 v2 (version 2) | ecosystem: Host-associated > Plants > Roots > Rhizosphere > Soil | place: East Lansing, MI
CCAGCCAGGGCAGCACGGCCACCGGGCACGCCCAAGGGTCCCACAGTTGCTCGATCGGCAGGTCGATGTCTTCGAAACGCAGGCCCAGGCGCGCGAGCGCGACTTCGAGCGGGGTGGAGTTGGGCGGGAGCAGGCTGTCATTCGACACGGCCGGCAATCCTCACTGCAGTGCCCACGCAATTGGCGCATTGCGTCTTGGCGATCGCCACGTCGGCCGGCGGCTTGTTGATCAGCGCATTCTGCACACCGGCCACCACGGCAGCGGCATAGAGCCCGGCGCGCGTGATCGACCGGCCCAGCTTGCGCGAGGCCGCCTTGTAGGCCTCCACCCCTTCCTGCGCGGCAGCCAAAACGATGGTCTCGTCGGGGCCGGAAAACAGCACCAGGTCGATATCGATCTCGTAATCGACAATCTCGGCCGAGCGCACTTGCGGCCAATCGGTGAGCGGGCGCACGTCCTCGTCTGCAGAGACAGCCAGTTCGACCGCTTCGATCTCGTCATCGCTGGCCGAACCATCGCCCAAGGCAGACAGCAGCGACACAACCACCGTGCCCGGCCAGATCGCGCCGTCGAGGGCGGCGGTCACGGCGGCGACCAACCCGGCATCGGCGCCGTGATCGGCCAGCACGCCCAGCATCAGCGCGCGTAGATTATCCGGCCTGGGACTGGTGACACTGGCATCGGCCAGCGTGTTGGCGGCCGAGAGCGCATAGTAGCGATAGGCGCTGGCCGGGCCCGCCACCGAGAATGCTTCGGGCGCCAGCTGGATACGCGCCTTGTACGCCTCGTCCTGCTCACCGGGCAGGCGCGCGACATTGAGCAGCGCGCCCAGCTGGTCGAGATTGCTGTCCTTGGCATAGGCCAGCATGACTTGCCGCGCGCGCTCGTTGAATGTCTGGCGCAGCAGCATCTCGCGGTAACAGAACACCTCGAGCACTTTGACCGCCGGATCGCTCAGGACCGTGGCGTCGAACGTGGGCAAGTCCTCGAGCAGCTTGGCCACGGCCTGGGCGCGGATATCCTCGTAGGACATCTGCTCGACCACGGTCGGCGCCGGGAGTTGCGATAGATCGATTGCGGTAGTGCTGTCGGCCATGGCCTGGGCTTGCCGCTGCCCCGGCCTTCCTGCCACCCGCGCGCGTTGTAAACGCCGGCCTTACAATCGGCCCCCATGGCCCCCGCCGCGATCCGGTGGCTGAGTGGCATCATGAGAACGCCCGAAAGCACCCTGACCGATCCCGACGAACTGCTGCGCTTTGGGCGCGTGGTCGCAGTCGATCATGCCGCCGGAAAATGCGTGGTAGAGATTGACGAGGATCTGCAGACCGGCCCGATCCGTTGGGCCGCGCCCCGCATGGGCGACACCCGCGTGTGGTGCCCGCCCACCGTGGGCGAGCAGGTGCTCGTGCTCTGCCCGGCGGGTGAGATCGGCGGCGCCATCGCCATCGGCGGCATCGCCTGCAACGCGTTCCCCGTCCCGGCAAACGGCATGGCCGATCTCATCCGCTTCAAGGATGGTGCCGTGCTGTCCTATGATCCCGACAGCCACACCCTGGCGTTCGCCTTGCCTGATGGTGGCAAGCTGGCGCTGACCGGCAATCTCGCCGTGTCGGGGAAGATCGAGGCTGGGCAGGACGTTACCGCCGCCGGCATCAGCCTCAAGTCGCACAAGCACGGCCAGGTGCAGGCAGGCGCCGCGCAGAGCGGTGGGCCGCTATGACCAGCCTCACCGGCATGAACCGCCTCACCGGCGCGCCGCTCTCGGGTGACGAGCATCTGGCGCAATCGTGCGAGGACATCGTGTCCACCCCGCTCGGCACGCGCACAATGCGCCGCGATTATGGCTGCATCCTGGCCGATCTGGTCGACCGCCCAACCAACCGCGCGACCGCGTTGCTCGCCTCTATGGGCATCGCCCTGGCCCTGGCCAAGTGGGAACCGCGCATTGTCGTGCGCCAGGTCACGATCGCGGGCGAGCTCGCCTCGGGCCAGGCCGTGGCCGAGATCGTCGGCACCAAGGCCGGCGCGATCGGCAATGCCCTCACCCGCCTGACGATCCCCCTCACCCGCTTGTCCATCCGCGCCGCCTGAACAGGAGCCACCCATGCACGGCATCAAGACCAATTTTCTCACCGCAGGCAGTCGCGCGATTGCCTCCCAGTCCACCGCCGTGATCGGCCTGGTCGGCACCGCGCCCGATGCGCAGGCCGATGCCTTCCCCTTGAACGGCCGCGTGCTGATCACCGATGTGCGTAAGGCCCTGGCCGCCATCGGCGCCACCGGCACCCTGCCCGCCGCGCTCGCTGCCATTGCCGATGTCTCGAGCCCGGTGATCGTGCTGGTGCGCGTCGGCGTTGGCGTCGATGCCCAGGCGCAGGATGCGCTAACCATGGCCGGCATCGACAAGCTGATCACTGCCGAAGCCGAATTGCAGGTACGCCCGCGCATCCTGGGCGCCCCGGCACTCGATAGCGAGGCGGTGACCGCGCACTTTGCCGGCGTTGCCAAGAAACTGCGCGGCTTCCTCTACTTCGCCGGGCACGGTGTCACCGTGGCCGAGGCGCTCACCTATCGCGAGAACTTCGGCGAACGCGAAATGATGATGATCTGGCCCAACTGGTCGGGCACCTTTGCCGGCGATGCGGTCGCCCGCGCCATGGGCATGCGCGCCCAGATCGATGCCGACATGGGCTGGCACAAGACGATCTCCAACGTGACCGTCACCGGGGTGACCGGGATCTCCCAGGACGTGAGTTTTGCGCTCAACAGCACGGAAACCGATGCCGCGCTACTCAATGCCGCCGGGATCACCACGCTGGTGCGCTTTGGCGGAGGCTATCGCTATTGGGGCAACCGCACCTGCAGCGATGAGCCGCTCTATGCCTTCGAAAGCGTGGTGCGCACCTCGCAGGTGATCGCCGACGAGATCGAGCAGGGCCTGGCCTGGGCCGCCGACAAGCCGATGACCGTCATGCTGGTCAAGGACACGATCGACACGATCAACGCCAGGCTGCGCTCTTACGTGACCGCCGGCCGGCTGATCGGCGGCAAGGCCTGGTACGATCCCGCGCTCAACCAGCCGACCGACCTCGCCAATGGCCAGGCGGTGATCGACTACGACTTCACCGGCGTGGCCCCGCTCGAGGGCCTCTCCCTCAACCAGCGCGTGACCGACAAATATTACGCCGACTTTGCCAGCCAGCTGGCCGCCTAAAGGAGCATTGCCATGGGTTTCCCCTTCAAGCTGAAGCAGATGGACATGCTGCTCGATGGCGTCGGCCACCTCGCCGAAACCGAGGAAGTCACCGTCCCCAAGTTGGTGATCAAGACCGAGGACTGGCGCGGCGGCGGGATGATCGGCCCGGTGCCGATCGACATGGGCCTCGACAAGCTCGAGTTCGAATTTTCCATGGGCGGCATGATCGATGCAGCGCTGCGGCAGTTCGGCGCCACCTCGCTCGCCGCCAGCCTGGTGCGCTTTGTCGGCGCGTACCAGAACGATCTCACCGGGCAGGTGCAGAGCGTCGAGGTGGTCTGCATGGGCCGCTACACCGAGATCGACTTCGGCAACGGCAAGCCGGGCGACAACAGCACCCACAAATACAAGGTGGGCTGCAGCTATTACCGCCTGATCGTCGACGGTGTCGACTGGATCGAGATCGACCTGATCAACATGGTGTTCATCGTCTTCGGCGTCGATCGCTACGCCGAGATTCGCGCCGCGCTCGGCCGCTAATCCCTTCACCAGATCCGGGCGGCCCTCTCGCGCCCGGTCCCCTGCCGGTAGAAAGGCGGTCCTGCCGGCAGGGGCCTTCACCAGACCGCGCCTCCACGAGGATCGCCAGCCATGACCGATACCACCACTGCGCCCACCTCTGTCGTCGTCACCCTCGAGCAGCCTATCAAGCGCGAAGGCGGCCCGATTGCCAGTCTCACTATCCGCAAGCCCAAGGGCGGCGATCTGCGCGGCACCAAGCTGACCGACCTGGTCGCGGCCGATGTCGATGCCGTCGCCAAAGTGATCCCCCGCATCACCACGCCCGCCATTGCCGCACACGAGTTCTACGGCCTGGAGGCCGACGACTTCGCCGAAGTGGTCGGCACGGTGGTCGGTTTTTTTCTGAGCAAGGCCCAGCGCGAAGCGATGGCGGCGATGACGGCCTGACCGTCGAAACCCTGATCGCCGATATCGCGGCGGTGTTCCACTGGCCCTTGTCCGACCTGGCCACGATGGACCTGGCCGATCTGCTCGACTGGCACCGCCGCGCCGTGGCCGCGTGGAATCGCATGAACCGAACGGAGTAGCCGCGTGGCCAGCAATAAGTTGTCCCTGATCGTGTCGTTCGTCGGCAACGACAAGCTCTCGGGTGCGCTCAAGAACCTGATCGGCCTGGGCAGGAATGGCGACCAGGCGCTCAAAGGCATGTTCCGCCAGGCCCGCGATCTCAAGAAGGAGATGAAGGATCTCGACGCGCAGATCGCCAAGGGCGCGGACAACACCGGAGACCTGACCTCCCGGCAGCGCGATCTTGCCGCGCAGCTGGAGCGCGTGAACACGCAGATCGACCGGCAAAAGGCGATCAACACTTTCAACGCCAATACCAACCGCATCGGCCAACGCGGCGGGCAGCTCAAGAGCGCCGGCACCGACAACATGCTCGGCGCCGCCGGCCTTGCCACGCCCCTGGTCCTCGCCGGCAAGGCCGCGATGGACTTCAGCAGCGGCATGGTCGACATCGCGCAAAAGGCCAATCTCACCCAGGCGCAGACCGACGCCATGGCCCAGGGCATCCTGCGCGCGGCAGAGGCGGCGCACCAGATGCCCGAGGCCATGCGCTCGGGCGTCGATGCGCTGTCGGGCTTCGGTATCGATCCGCGCGAGGCCATGCAGATGATCGGCCCGATCGGCCGGCTCGGCACGGCGATGAAAGTCGAGATTGCCGATGGCGCTGCTGCTGCCTCGGCCAACCTGCAGAACCTCAAGGTGGGCCTGGGCGACACCGGCAAGGCCCTCGATATCATGGCGGCCGGCGGCAACGTTGGCGCCTTCGAAGTCAAGGATATGGCCCGCTACTTCCCGAGCCTTACCGCGCAGGCCCAGGCGCTGGGCCAGTCGGGGCTCGGCGCCGTGGCAGACTTGACCGCCGCGCTCGAAATCGCCCGGCGCGGCGCCGGCACCAGCGAGGAAGCGGCCACCAACGTTGCCAACCTGCTCGCCAAGGTGAACTCGCCCACCGTGCAGAACGCCTTCAAGAAGAACTTCGGCGTCGATCTGCCCGCCGCGCTCAAGGCCGCCTATGCCAAGGGCAAGACCCCGATGGAGGCCCTCGCCGAAATCACCCAGAAAGCCACCGGCGGCGACTTGTCCAAGCTCGGCCTGGTGGTCGAGGATATGCAGGCGCAATCAGCCCTGCGCACCCTGATCCTCAACATGCAGGACTATCGCAAGATCCGCGGCGACCTGGCCAAGAGCGGCGGCACCGTCGACGCCGCATTCCGCCAGCGCGAGGCGCATGACGCATCCGTTGCCTGGGAAAGCTTCAAGGGCACCATGAGCGCCCTGGCGATCACGCTGGGCGCCACCCTGCTCCCTGCGATGACGCAATTCTTCGGATGGTTGAACCAGGGCGTCTCGGCCGTGTCGCGCTGGGCGCAGGCCAACCCCGAAACCGCGCGCTCCCTCATGACGCTGGTCATGGCCCTCATTGCCGGCAAGGCCGCGCTCGGCGCGCTGCAGTTCGGCTTCGGTTCGATCCTCTCCACCTTCGCGACCCTGCGCAACGGCTTCATGATGGTGCGCGCGGCCTTCATGGTGATCGGGCCGATCATTGGCGCGATCGGCTTGTGGCCCATCGTGATCGGCGCGGCCATCGCGGCGGTGGCCTATCTCGTCTATGCCAATTGGGACAAAATCAAGACCGCCTTCTCCACCGGTTGGGCGTCGATCAAGGCCATGTGGTCCGGCGCCCCGGCGTGGTTCCGCTCGATCGGCGCCATGATGATGGAGGGCCTGCTCACCATGCTCGATCCCTCGCGCCTGGTGACGCGGCTGCTACAGGTCGCGCGCAGCGGGGTGACCGCCTTCAAGAACTATCTCGGCATCAAGAGCCCGTCCCGGCTCATGATGGAAATGGGTGGCCATATCGCCACAGGACTTGGCCATGGCATCGATGGCAACGCCCGCCAGCCTTTGCGCGCCATGGATCGCATGGCCGCGCGGGTAGCTGGCGCCGGGGCGCTGGCGCTTGCCGGCCCGACGCTGGGCGGCGCCACCGATACCCCCGGCGCCCGCAGCGCTGCAGCGCGCCCCGCCCCGTCCGCCGCGCCCATCACTGTCCAAATTTTCCAGCAACCCGGCGAAGATGCCCAGGCCCTGGCCGATCGCGTGCTCCAACTGATCGAGCGCAAGCGGCGCGGCCTGGGCGCCTACGCCGACGATTTCTAAGCGAGACGCCCCATGCTCTTTGCCCTCGGCCTCTTCGTGTTCGACAGCCAGACCATGCTGCCCGACCGCATCGAGCGCGACCGCGCCTTCCGCCACGCGCGCGACGATCGCTTCCTGGCGCCCGCCGCCAGCCAGTTCGTGGGCGTGGGCGACGACAAGGTGACGCTCACCGGCACCCTGGTGCCAGAGCTCGCCGGTAACGCCTCGGCCATCGAAACCCTGGCGGAAATGGCCAGCGAGGGCGAGGCCTGGCCGCTGATGGATGGCACCGGCAGCATCCTGGGCACTTATACCATCGATCGCCTGGCCAACGGCGGATCCAACCTGATCGACACCGGCCAGGCCCGCAAGATCGACTTCACCCTCGAACTGACGCGGGTGGCGTGATGGCCAGCCAGCCTGCCACCGGACAATCGCCCTACAGCCAGCCCCGCGCCGCCTGGCGCGTCACGCTCGACGGGGAAGACCTGACCGCCACCCTCGCCCCGCGCCTGATGTCCCTGCGCCTCTCCGAAAAGCTGGGCGAAGAGGCCGACAGCCTGGAAATCGTGGTGCACGATACCGACGGCGCCTTCGTCCCGCCGCGCCAGGGCGCGCGCATTGCAGTGTGGCTGGGCTGGTCGCGCGGCACTGGCGTGCCCATCGGCCTGGTCGACAAGGGCAGCTTCGTGGTGGACGAACTGACGTGGAGCGGCCCGCCCGACCGCGTGACGATCACCGCCCACAGCGCCGACTTCAAAGGCAGCTACCGCACCCGCAAAACCCGCAGTTGGCTGGGCCAGACCCTGGGCGCGATCATCGCCCGCATCGCCGCCGACAACGCCCTCACCCCCGCCTGCCACCCCGATCTGACCGACCGGACCATCCCGGCCACCGAGCAACACAACAAGAGCGACATGCAGTTCATCCGCGATCTCGGCCGCCAGTTCGATGCCGTGGCCACGGTGAAAGGCGGCGCCCTGATCTTCGCTCCGCGTGGCGCCACCACCACGCCCGCCGGCAAGGCCCTTCCCAGCCTGACGATCACCCGCCAGCAATGCAGCAGCGTCACCTGGCGCCGGGCTGCGCGGGAGAAAGCATATGACGGCGCCGAGGCGCAATGGCATGATCAGGACGCCGGGCAGCGTAAGACGGTGGCGGCGGGTGGGAGCAACCGGCGGCGATTAAAGCGGGTCTATCCCGACGAGGCCGCAGCCAGAGCCGCAGCAAGCGGTGAGCATGCACGGTCGCAGCAAGCGTCGGCCACGGCTGAGGTGTCATTAGCTTATGGAAATGCCCAGATTATGCCCGGTGCGCGCGTCACGCTATCAGGGTTCAGAAGCCACATCGACCACGCCATTTGGATAATCACCAGCGCCACCCATGAGCATGGGAGTGCAGGTCTCAAATCCAAGATAACAATGTTTGCTCTCAATGCGGCACAGGCCGGAAAGTCGGCTTTTCGATAGCCAGCGTATCTTCACTCCAAACAGGGTGGCTCACAGCCCGGAGGGCACGGTTGGCCGTATTCTCGCCATGGTCCGATGCTCTTTTATGCTGCAGCGCCGTTTGCAAGAACCGGAAGGCGTTTTGCTAGGGCGCTTTTGCCAAAACGCATTAGCTTGTAGAGCGCCGCGAGAAGTGAGAATCGCGAGAACATGACAAAACTCCTGACTCCTGATCATCCAGCGAGCGCTCCAAACGCTTGCGCAAAGCGCCTTGATCGTTCAAGTTTAAGTCCGGTGCCGCGCAGGAACCGAGCAGTCTGGCTGATCTCGCGCCGCGTGTCGCTGGCGGGGTACGGGATATGAACGAGCAGCGGAGCATTCGCCGGTTTCGGGGCCAATCGGGTGATGATACCCAGTCGCTGAAGGACACAATGACATCGCTTCTGAAAGAAGCTCATTTCCAGCAGAAACATGGGGTTGCTTCGAGATTGCAGCGACGCGCAGCAGAAGCATCCGCCCCCCAGTTCATGGGAGTTCGCTCGCCCATGCTGCCTGATAGTTTGCAAAGCCTGCTGCACGAGATTACGCCTCGCCGGCGTCTCGCCGATCTTGTGCTCGATCGTGCTGTACACGCCGAGATCAAGGAATTTGTTGAGGAGGTCGCTCAAGCGGCGCTCCTTCGATCTCATTCGCTCGAACCGCGCCATACGCTTTTGTTCGTTGGCCCTCCCGGCACCGGCAAAACAAGCATGGCTGAGGCTCTCGCAGCCGAGCTTGCTGTGCCATTTCTTATGGTACGTTATGACGGCTTGGTTGGAAGCTACCTTGGCGAAACGGCTGGGCGACTTCAGCAAATTGTCAATTATGCGGCCAGCATGCCCTGCGTGCTCTTTTTCGACGAGTTTGAGAGTGTAGGGAAAGAGCGAGGCGACACTCAGGAAACAGGCGAAATCAAGCGGGTTGTCAGCTCACTTCTGCTCCATATGGATGCATTGCCATCTCATTGTGTAATCGTTTGTGCTACGAACCATCCCGAAATGTTGGATCGAGCCGTCTGGCGTCGCTTTGAAGTCCGCCTCACTCTGCCGACGCCGAATGCAACGGCATTGCGTGAGTGGTTTCTTCGGACAGAAAAGAGTTTCGGTCAAATCGGACTAAGCGCAAAAGAATTTATAGATCTGTTCCAAGGAGAGACTTTTTCCGAGATTGAAGCAGTTACTCTCGACGCACGCCGCAAAGTTGTATTATCACGAGGGCAGAAGACGCCTGCAGAAGCCTTTCATGAAGCTGTCGTGGCTTGGGATCGGCGGCGTCAGGTAGCGGGGGCAAGTAGCGTTGGTGCAGGGGCCTATCGTAAGAATGAGTCGAGAGCGCGGAAGCGCCGTTCGGCTGAAGGGGGGGCGCAGACCTCGTTTTCCGAGGCGCTTGGAACCTCAGACGCAGGGGACGCGACTGGGCGAAACGTTAGAGAGGCTGGCGAGTAGCGTCGATAGCCTGCTGAAAGGCAGTGATCTTTCGTCGAATCCTGCTGAGGCGACTCCTGATCGCGCATTGATCTTCGAAGTAATCGGGCCGGTCGCGAATTTTATCGATGCGGCCCGCGCGGTCGGGCTTGAATGGCTTGTTGAAGACCAGGAGCCGAGCCGGGTTGCGGAAAAGGACGTTGACGAGGAGGCTGAGGATTCTGAGTACGATGAGCTCATAGGGTCCGGCGGCAACCTCCTCTACGTTACGATGCCGACGATCAGAGGTTTGCAATATATTCTTACCCGTTGGGAGCGGTTTACCAGACGTGAGGCGCCGCGAGACGCCAATGACAAGATTTGGTGGGCGCTTTTCGGCTATTTAGCGGATGTTCGCGTCTGGTCAGCCCGGGACCGGGTGGATGCCGTGGCGCAGAGCTACATCGAGCGCATGCTCCAAAAGTTCCCCGAAAAGCCCGTACGGCTCGAGCTTGATTTGTGGTTCCGCGAAAATGCGGACCTTCGAAGCGTCGCCCAGATTTATATAGAGTCACTTCTTTCAGTCGTGAACGGACAGCTCCTCGATTTCGTGACGATCGAGGAAATCAGCTATCAAGCAGCCTTGATTGAGATCCCTGGCGCTCAGGCAGCTATTTTGCAAACCTTGCAAGGACCGCTCGCTAACGCCGAAAAGGTGATGCGTGTTCGTCCCCAATCACTTTTCAGAACCGATGAGCGAGAGCTAAGTGATTTGCAGACTGAAGGGGGATTTCCTGACCCAGATATCGATCAGCGCGAGCCGATCGTGGCCCTAATCGACGGCTACCCTGTCCAAAATCATAGTCTGCTTGCCAACCGTGTCGACATTGAGGAAGTCGATGTGACCGGTGAAATGGCCCCGGTATCACGCCGCTTTCACGGCACAGCAATGGCTTCGCTGATCTTGCACGGTGACCTCGGTGCCGACGAAGCGTCGCTTGATCGGATGCTGAAGGTAGTCCCGATTCTTGCAGCTCCCCAGGGCTTGCATCAAGAATGCACTCCGCCTGAGAAGTTGCCGATTGGTCTTGTTCATCGGGCAGTGGTTGCCCTCATGGACGGTGTAGATGGCAGAGAAGCGCAAGGCGAAAGGGTGGTTATCATCAACCATTCGGTGTGCGATGTTCAGGCTCCCTTTACGCGGGGCGCCAGCCCTTGGGCCAAGCTTCTCGACTATTTCAGCCACAAATATCACCTGCTTTTTGTGGTCAGCGCCGGCAACTGCAATCCACCATTCCCCATCGATACCTATGAAGATCCCGACGAGTTTGATGAAGCAAATGAGATTGAGCGCCAACTGGTCATTTTGCGCGGCCTTGAGCGTGCAAAGGGCTTGCGCCAAGTCCTGAGTCCAGCCGAAGCAATCAATGTGCTGACCGTTGGCGCGGTTCATGAGGATGCATCTAGTGGCGTCCCGGCCGGTCTGACCGATCCTTTCGGGCCGGTAGGCGTGACCAATCTGGCTTCTGCGGTCGGGCTCGGCGTCAATCGTGCCATTAAGCCCGAGATTGTGGAAGCCGGCGGCCGCCAACTAGCCGGAGTCAAATCACATGATGAAGGAGTAGCGGTCTGGGCGCGTGAACATGGCGATGTTGGACAGCTGGCTGCGGCTCCCGATCCAACCGGTGGTACAGCGCGCAGGACGGTACGAACGACGGGGACCAGCAACGCAGCAGCTCTCATCACGCGATCGGCTGTGCGTATTGCCGATGTGGTCGAAGAAATTTACGCAGAGGACGGCGAGGATTGGAAAATCCTGCGCACGCGTGCGACTATTCTGAGGGCGCTTCTGGTTCACAGCAGCCGGTGGGGGGAAGCTGGAACACTATTGGACAGCCTCTATCCTGGCAGTTGGCAACGGCGTCGGGAAATCATTTCGCGGTTTCATGGGTACGGTCGCCACGACCTGTCTCGCACTTTGCGAGCGGATGGTAGTCGCATCACTTTGCTGGCCGATGACCTCATCAAACCCGAAGAACGCCACATCTACCGCATCCCAATTCCTCGCGCCATGATCGGCAACCGAGAGCTTCGGCGAATCGTATTGACGCTCGCTTGGTCCAGCCCGGTCGATCCGAACAGTGCTCGCTATCGCGGTGTGACGGCAGAAATCGTGGACGGTGACGGCAAGCGCAAGTTCTGGGCCGGTGTGAAGCCGATTCTGCAACCTCATCCCGATGCCGGTCGGCGCGGTACGGTGCAGCACCTGATTCTTGAGGACAAGAAATTGATCAACGATGCGGGGAGCGGAACATTCAACATCGGCGTGCAGGCCAGAGCGGTCCTTCCGGCTTTTGCTGACACCGAAGTGCCTTACGCGCTAGCCGTTACGCTCGAACTGGCTCAACCGCTACGCAGTGATGTTTTTCAGGACGTTGCTGCTCGCGTGCGCCAACCTGAGGGTGTACGCACCGGGCCTGTCCCGGTCCAGGTCGGAGCCCGTTCATGACCAAGAGCCGCATTTCAAGCCGCGACCTCCTTGGTAATCAGCCAATCAGCGACAAGATTTCCTATTTGCAGGAAATTGGCGATGATGAAGCTGCCGAGCGGCTTATGGCATGTGGGGGCAGCGGACAGGCCCTAGGGTCAATCTTTGCCACTGATGCCTGGGATCACACTGGGGCCCTCATTGGCTTTATCGCACCTGCCGCTAGTGGGCCGATGATCGATGTCGTCAACGCATCGCTATTGCCTCCCGAGCCCAGCCTGAAAGGCACTAGGGTCAAGGTTTCACTCGAACGCTTTTGGGTCCATCAATACCCAGGGCTCGGGAACCACCAGATATTGTGCGAATTTCTGGGTAAGAACCAGATCGCGGGAGATCCCGAGGACCTCCGTTTTTCCATTACAGTTCAAGCTAGGGATCATTCCAGCGCCGGAGTCAATGGCACGCCGATATTTTATGGCGTTTCTGTTGGCAACAACGGTATCGCTTTCGAGTGTTCAACCGTTAACGTGCGCAGCACAACCGACGATATCCTTCTTAAGGCGCTGGGAAGCGGCCCATTCAGAGACGGGCTTTCATTGCTGTCAACCGCCCAGCCTGCTCTCAAACCTTTCGTTGGCCTAGCAGAGAACCTCACTCGGACCATCCTCTCGCGCAGCAAGAATTGCCCGGTTTATCATTTCAAGCTTGGGCTTGATTTCGATGGTGGCAGCACGTCCGCTTGCCTCCGGCATGGTTCGTTTGTTGTTGTGCAGGGCGACGAAGCAAGTTGGTCGTGGAGCGACGTCGTGTGGAATGCCGACTCGCAGCAGTTGCTCAAGCGTAGCGACAGGAGCGCCATCGAGTTCAATTATATCGTTTTTCGGGTGTCAGCCTATAATGATGAGCCAGTCGCTAATGTCAAACCGGTGAAAGCCAAAGCTTAACCCTGTTTCAAGGATCGTTTTGGGTAAACTGAACATCACAGCGTCGAAGGGGCATATTCTCACAGCGCGAGACTTTTGGGATCTAAGTTGCTGCGGAATGGCCACTGGCACGAGTCGTGCTTTAACTTGAATATCCTCGCAAAACCCGCTGTAAGCTTCCCGCCTTAGCGTCGAATATTGTTACCATAAGGCGTTGAGTGGAGGCTTTGTCAGCGAGGGCAGACGCCGCCACCCAGATAATCACATCTTCCGCCCGATCCAGATTACCCTACCCACCACATGAATCTCGCCCTCTGTCGCCTCGATGGGGCTGACGGCAGTGTTGTCGCTCATGAGGAGGAAGGAGCCTTGGGCGGTGCGGCGGACACGTTTGATCGTGGCTAGGTCGCCGTAGGCCAGGGCCCAGATGCGGTCTTGGCGGGTGATTAGGTTGTCGGCTCGGTTTACCAGGACGTCGTCTTCGTCGAGGATTGTGGGCATCATCGAGTCGCCATCGCCTCGGGTCAGGAAGACGTCTGAGGGTCCGTAGCGGGTCAGGCGATCTAGCCAGTCCTTGCGGAATGGTACCATTGCCGTTTCGACGTGGCCGTCGACGTAAGCGCCCCCACCCAAAGCAAAATGCAATCCGATCTCAGGTATCAGCCGCATGCCCATGCGTTCTGCGAGCTCGGTGTCAGTAGGTTCGTTAACGGGTGCGACGATGGACAGTTCGGCTGTCGGCGCAGGATCGTTCGTTTCGCCCATCAGGTATTCCGGGCTGGTGCCGAGTTCCCGGGCGATCCTGTGGGTGTGCTTAGAGCCCTGCGAGGACTCTTTGAGCAACTTCCAGATCGTCGCCTGAGAAACCCCGACACCCCGCGCCAGTTGGCTTTGGGATACTCCTTGAGCTTTCAGGAGCTCGGCTAGGCGATCACTGCGAAACACCCTGCCAATCCTACAACTTTCGCTGTAAACTGCACTAAACGTTTTTCTGTTGACGGGGCTACAACCCTGGCTGTAATCAACAGACATGGGCTTAGACACCACTCCCCGCGACGCGCTTGAACAAGCGATTGATAAGGCTGGTTCGCAGACGGCTTTCGCCGCTCTTTGCGGCGTATCGCAAGCTGCCGTTTGGAAATGGCTTCAAACCGCCAAGCGCCTCCCCGCCGAGTATGTCCTGACCGTCGAAGCCGCGACCGGCATTCCGCGTCATCTGCTGCGCCCCGATATCTACCCGGCCGATCTTGGCCCCTCGCCTGCCTGGCAGGGCGTAGACCATGGGGCGCAGTGCGTCTCTTTCAATCGGAACAGCACTTTGCAGGGGCGCGCGGCATGACCAAGCGGCGCGATCCTCTCACCGTGCACCAGGCCCTTACCGTGATCGCCGCGCGCATCGGGTGGGACAAGTGCGGCATGCTGGTGGGGCGCAGCGGGCGCCTGGTGCGCATGTGGTCCGATCCCGATGCTGATAGCGAGATTTCGATTCTCGACGCCATGCGGCTCGACCGCGCGTTTATCGAGGCCGGGGGCGATCATGCGCCGATCCTGCGCGTCTATAGCTTCCAGCTGGACATTGCCGCCAGCGAAGGCGCCACGGATATGACGCGCGCCGCAGCCGTTGCCGCCAAGGAAAGCGGTGAGGCGGTGGCCGCGCTGCTCGATGCCGCGATGCATCCGCAAGACCCGGCCGCCCTGCGCCGCGCACGCAAGGAAGGGGAGGAAGCGCTGGCCGCGATTACCGATGGCCTGGCCGCGCTCGATCGCCAGGAACGGGAGGCGCATTGACCATGGCCGCCCATCCCCTGCCCGACCCTGGCCACAACCAGCCCGCGCCCGCCCGCACCGACCGGCTGCGCTGCCCCCATTGCAACACCGTCGGCCAGCGCCGCACGAGCCGCGAGATCACGCCGACGCACCGCGACATCTATTACCAGTGCGCCAACCTGTTTTGCGGGCATAGCTGGAAGGCCAGCGAGACCTACGACTATGGCATCGCGCCCAGCGCCATCCCCAACCCGTGCGTGACGCTGCCCATGCGGCCCGTCACCCGGCAGGAAGCCATCGAGATCATGCGCCCGCGCGATGCGGCGCAGCCCGAACTGTTCGACATCGCCAGCCCGCCCGAGCTTCCCGGCTGAGCCGCCCCTTTTCCTGACCGCCGCCACATTCCCGCTTTCCCGCCGCCGGGCCGCGTTTCCGGCGACGGCCGATCTTTGCCCGAAAGGAACGCCCGATGCGCATTCGCCCACCTGCCGTTTTCCAGTGCTCTTGCAACGTCGAACACCACTCTGCCGATGGCATCGCCCCGGCGGGCTGGACCACGCGCCACGGCCAGGCCTGGTGCCCCGATTGCACCAAGGCCGGTGTGGCCGTGCGCCAGTTGCTTCACGGTGGCAGCCGCGCGCCGCGCCGGAGGGCCGCCTGATGCCCCCGCGCGCTGCCCCCGCCCACTTCCCCTACGATCACGGCTCGCTCGCCCAGAACGACACCCGCGATCCCCGCTCCTGGCACTTGGCCAACAAGGCCCGCTTCGATGCTCTCTACGGCCCCGAAAGCGCGCCCGAGCCGGTGCCCGCCCCACGCCGCCGCCGCGAAAG
>Ga0065704_10000032_pt1 | contig 15316 bp, 14 predicted proteins | sample SwiRhicommuniRL2_FD_59091 | JGI IMG/M metagenome (GOLD analysis project Ga0065704, IMG submission 59091) | Switchgrass rhizosphere bacterial communities from Rose Lake, Michigan, USA - RL2 v2 (version 2) | ecosystem: Host-associated > Plants > Roots > Rhizosphere > Soil | place: East Lansing, MI
TCCGGTGGCTCGTGTAAAAAGGGTTCATGCTCATCATGGACCCTTTTTAAATGGAACTTTCACAAGCTCTCGGTATTATCAATCTTACTGCCCCCGATGAAGTTCAAAGCCTCGCTGACCTCCTGTCTCCTGACCTCATTCAGCAAGCCATCCCGGGTCATCTGAAGCATTTTTACAGCAACGCAGCGATGCTAAAACTGCCCTCGAGACGTGAGCGTGAATATGCCAGGGAAGTGAGAGAAAAAAGGTCGAAATATCCCTTAAAAAACAATGCCGGTCACCTTAAGTGACCGGCATTAACCCTGGTGGCTGCTTTTTTTTGCCGCGAACGCCCTTGCGGCCCGCTTAGTTTCCCCAGGTACGTTCCAGCACATTCACCCAGTTTTTGTAGCAGATTTTTTCCAGCAGCGCATTGCCGTAGCCCGCTTTGCGCAGGGCTTCAACCAGCACCGGTAACCCGCGCACATCCTTCAAAAACGGTGCCATCGATGCGCCATCAAAGTCTGATCCCAATCCGACCCCCTCCTCACCCAGATGCTCAACCAGATAATCCATGTGACGTACCATAATATCGGTGCCGGTATCATCACTGCGTTTACCGTCTTCACGCAGGAATGGCACCGCAAAGTTCAGCCCGACGAAGCCCTGGCTTTCTTTGATGGCGTGCAGCTGCTTATCGGTCAGGTTACGTGACTGCGGGCAGATACTGAATGCGTTGGAATGGCTGGCCACCAGCGGCGCATCACTTAATTCAGCCACCTGCCAGAAGCCTTTTTCATTCAGATGAGAGAGGTCAATCATGATGCGTTTCTGGTTACAGGCTTTCACCAGACGCACACCCGCCTCTGTCAGCCCCGGTCCGGTATCCGGTGAGGTCTGATATTTAAACGGCACACCCTCACCGAAGATGTTCGGACGACTCCATACCGGCCCCAGGGAACGCAGCCCCATGCTGTAAAGCACATCAAGATTATACAAATCCTCATCAATTGCCTCGGCGCCCTCAATATGCATAACCACAGCTAATGCATGGTTATGCATTGACTGCCTGATCTCCTGCGCGGTACGACAAATTTTCACCTTGCCCTGCGATTGCGCTTCGATTCNCAGCAGGAACGCCATCATGCCAAATGTGACATCACGTGCAAAATCGAAAGAAGGTGTAGGGGAAAAATCAGGATGTTTTTGAGTACCTTCGGGCAGAAAACGGGGGTCCACTGAACGATCCGGCACGCTAATTGCTAGATCAATATCCGGAGTCGGCACCCAGGCGGCGAAAAGCCCGCCAGCAAAGCCTGCTTCACGACAGCGCGGCAGGTCCAGTTGTCCGCTGGCGGGCCCCTGAAGGAATGCGCGTTCAGGATCCTGATGATGTTCTGTCCAAAGTTGCAGCAAAACATCGTTATGTCCATCAAAAACCGGCATTAATTCTTCAGTTCCGTGCGCTACGTTATTCATAAAAAAGGTCTACCTTTGATTAAGCATGACTAAGACAACGGAGATTTGTTCATGCGGGGTGCAGTAATGGAGTCATGCTGCACCAGCTTTGAACAAACACAGTACGCTTCACATTAGTTTTTTCGATATGAAACGTCGACGAGTGCAAAGCAACCGTTTTTCATTTAAGCCAGTTGCCCGGAGTTAAGTCAAGGGTTTGCCACCGTAATTTTTAATTTTACTTTTATATATCAACACGATGGGAGTAGTTATGGTTACCAGGCGTCAATTTGTTACCGGTTTTTCCGCAATACCTGTGCTGTCCTACCTGAAATTTGATGCCGTGTTTGCTGCCACGCCGGCATCAATACTGGTCATGGCTATTCAGCTCGACATCATTACCAGCCTTGATCCGCATGAAAGCTTTGAGTCCGTGGGCAGTGAAATTACCGGTAATATGTATCAGCAACTGGTGAAACCTAAACTGGCCTCCCCTGATGAAATTGAAGGCGATCTGGCAGTGTCCTGGACGGCTTCTGACGACAAAAAAAACCTTTACCTTCAAGCTGGATCCGAAAGCCAAATGGGCCGATGGCAAACCGGTTACTGCCGAAGACGCCGCTTTCTCCCTGCAACGCGTTGTGAAACTCGATAAGAGCCCGGCCTACATTATTAATCAGTTTGGTTACACCAAAGATAACGTCGAGAGCCTGATTACCGCGCCTGACGCCGAAACGCTGGTGATCAAAACCGCTGAACCGGCATCTGAATCCTTCCTGTTGTATTGCCTGACCGCCAACGTCGGCAGTATCGTGCAAAAATCCGCCTGTCTGGCGAATCAGACCGGTGACGATTTGGGTAATGCCTGGCTGAAGAAAAACAGTGCCGGTTCCGGTGCGTTCAAGTTGCGCGACTGGAAAGTCAGTGAATCCGTGATTCTGGAAAGCAACAAGAACAACCCGCACGCAGGCAAAATTCAGCGCATCATCATGCGCCATATTATCGACCCTTCCGCTCAGTTGCTGATGCTGCAAAAAGGCGATGTGGATATCGCCCGTAACCTGACCACCGAGCAGTTGCGTCCGCTGATCAACGACAAAAACTTCACGCTGGTACAAAAAGGTATCGCCGGCACCTTTATGTTGTCTGCCAATACCGCGCATCCGAATCTGGCTAAACCGCAGGTCTGGCAGGCGATCAAATGGGCTATCGATTACGAGAATATCCAGCAGCATATCGTGCCGCTGACCCACAAAATCCATCAGAGCTTCCTGCCTGAAGGTTTCCCGGCGGCAGTGAACACCATCATGTACAAACGTGATGTGGCAAAAGCCAAAGCCTTGCTGGCCGAAGCGGGTTTCCCGAATGGTTTTGAAATCACCTTAGATCACTACTCCGCTTCACCTTCTTCTGACATCGTGCAGGCATTGCAGTCTAACCTCGCCGAAGTGGGGATTAAAGTGACGCTGCTGGCTGCGGAAAGCCGTCAGGTACTGACCAAAATGCGTGCTCGTCAGCAACAACTGGCAATGACCCAATGGGGCGCGGATTACTTTGACCCGAACTCTAACGCCGAAGCCTTCTGCAGCAATCCGGATAACACCGACGCCGCCAAGAGCCGTACGCTGGCATGGCGTTGTAGCTGGCAGGATAAGGAAATCTCCGATCTGAGCACCCAGGCGCTGAAAGAATCGGATCCGGCCACCCGTATCAAACTCTATGAAGAATTGCAGACCAAACATATGGAAAACAGCCCGTTTGCCATCATGCTGCAACCAACCATGACCGCCGCCTGCCGCAAAGTGATTTCCGGTGTGGTACTGACTGTAATGAGCACCAGCCCCTACGAGAAGGTTGTTAAAGCGTGAGCAAGAGACTCAAAGGATTTCTGAGTACCTGCATCAGCGTTTGTCTTACTTTGTTTGGTCTGTCGGTAGTGACTTTCTTTATCGGTCGCGTAATGCCGACGGACCCGGTTCTGGCTGCGGTTGGCGATAATGCCCCGCAGGCAGTGGTCGAACGGGTTCGTCATGAAATGGGGTTGGATCAGCCCCTCTGGTTGCAGTTTTTCCATTATCTCAGTCAGGTATTCCACGGTGATTTAGGGCGCTCTGCCCTGACCTCCAATCTGGTCACCACGGATATCGCCCGGTTTTTCCCCGCCACGCTGGAACTGGCCACGGCGGCGATCATTATCGCCGCCATTGTCGGTATTCCGCTGGGCGTCTGGGCCGCCACCCGTCAGGGCAGCTGGATTGATCAGACTATCCGCGTGGTATGTCTGGCCGGTCACTCGCTGCCGGTGTTTGTGCTGGCGCTGCTCAGCCTGCTGATTTTCTACTCTGCGCTGGGTATCGCGCCGGGGCCGGGACGTCAGGACATCATTTATCAGGACATGATCCCGCAGGTCACCGGCTTGCTTACCGTGGATTCTCTGCTGGCCGGTGACATGGGCGCATTTTGGGATGCCCTCGCCCATATGGTGCAGCCGGTGCTGATCCTTGCGTATTTCAGCATGGCTTATATCACCCGCATGACGCGTACTTTCATGCTCAACGCACTGGGCGGGGAATACGTGATCACCGCCCGTGCCAAGGGGCTCTCGGCGCAACGGGTTATCTGGAAACATGCCTTCCCCACCGTCGGCGTACAACTGATCACCGTGCTGGCATTGACGTACGCGGGCCTTCTCGAAGGCGCCGTGGTCACAGAAAACGTCTTCTCCTGGCCGGGTCTCGGACAATATCTCACCGTGTCGCTGATGAATGCGGATATGAATCCGGTGATCGGCTCAACATTGCTGATTGGCGCGATTTATGTGCTGCTCAACCTGCTGGCTGACCTTCTCTACCGACTATTGGATCCCCGCGTAAAATGAGCACTTTACCTGTCATACCTCAACCCCGCGCGGGCAGCCGCGCCTGGCTGCTGGCCGACACGCCGCACACCCGCACGCAAGCCGTCTGGGGCCGTCGTTACCGCATCTGGCTCGGTCTGCGTAAAAACCCGCTGGCAGTAACCGGCCTGTTTACCGTGCTGATTGTGTTGCTGATTTCCCTTTGCGCGCCGTGGCTGACCAGCTACGACCCGGGCGCACAGGATCTGGCGCATCGTCTGGCAAAACCGTCTTCCCTGCACTGGCTGGGAACAGATGAACTGGGCCGCGATACCCTGAGCCGTATTCTTTATGGCGGACGTATCACGCTCGGAATGGTGATTATAGTGGTGGCAATTGTCGCCCCGCTCGGCCTGCTGATTGGCTGCGTGGCCGGTTATGCGGGCGGATTACTTGACCGTATTCTGATGCGCATCACCGACATTTTTCTGGCCTTCCCGCGTCTGATTCTGGCACTGGCCTTTGTGGCTGCACTGAAACCCGGCATCGAGAGCGCTATTCTGGCGATCGCCCTCACCGCCTGGCCGCCGTATGCCCGCCTTGCACGTGCAGAAACCATGCAGGTACGCGGCACGGATTATATTGCCGCCTGCCGTCTGACTGGCGCAACACCTGCCCGCATCGTGCTGCGCCATATCATGCCGCTGTGTGTGCCGAGCCTGGTGGTGCGTATCACGCTGGACATGAGTTCGATCATTATCACCGCTGCGAGTCTGGGCTTTTTAGGTATGGGCGCTCAACCGCCATCGCCGGAATGGGGGGCGATGATTGCCACTGCCCGCCGCTTCCTGTTCAGTGAATGGTGGGTACCGTTAATTCCGGCCATTGCCATTTTTGTGACCTCTCTGGCGTTTAACTTCCTCGGCGACGGGCTGCGTGACGTCCTCGATCCTAAGGAGCAATAATGCTGGTTGATATCAAAGATCTGCATATTACGTTTCAGACCAACAGCGGCAGTTTCGATGCCGTTCGCGGCGTATCGCTGTCATTGGGTAAGGAGAAATTTGGCATCGTAGGCGAAAGTGGTTCGGGTAAATCCCTGACAGCACGTTGCCTGATGAACCTTCTGCCTTCCAGCGCCAGGTGCCGCGCCGAAACGCTGTCTTTCGACGGCATCGATTTGCGCAATGCCAGCGAGAAGCAAATGCGTCAGATCCGTGGCAAGCGGGTAGGTTTCATTTTGCAGGATCCGAAATACTCGCTCAATCCGGTGATGCCGATCGGTAAACAGGTGGCNGAAGCCTGGCAAACGCATAAAGGCGGCTCGAAAAAACAGGCCATGAATGCNGCAATTGAACTGCTGGATCAGGTGCGTATCCGTGAGCCGCATAAAGTGGCCGAGCGTTATGCCCATGAGGTATCCGGCGGCATGGGGCAGCGCGTAATGATTGCCATGATGCTGGCTCCTGATCCGGAACTGATGATTGCCGATGAACCGACCAGCGCCCTTGATGCCACTGTGCAGGCTGAGATTTTGCGTCTGCTCGATGACCTTGTATCCAGCCGCGGCATGGGGCTGATTCTGATCAGCCATGATTTGCCACTGGTATCGAAATTCTGTGACCGCGTGGCCGTCATGTACGCCGGGCGTATCGTCGAAACGTTACAAGCCGGTAATTTACTGAAAGCTCAACATCCTTACACCCGCGGGCTGCTGGAATGTCTGCCGTCGCTGAAACATCCTCGGGACAGACTGCCAGTGCTGGTGCGTGACGAAGCATGGAAAACCTCATGACAGCAGAACTCCCTCCTCTGGATAACAGCAAAATAATCCTCAATAACCTGCGCATCGCGTTCGGCGATACCGAAGTGGTGAAAGGCGTGAGTTTCAGTGTCGCGCCCGGTGAATGTTTCGGCATCGTGGGAGAAAGCGGCTCGGGCAAGTCCACCATTTTACGCGCACTGGCCGGGCTGAATCAGTCCTGGTCCGGCGGGATGGTGATTGGCGGCGAAGATCAAGTGCCGGTGCGCCAGAAACGCTTTTTCCGCCGCGTGCAGATGGTATTTCAGGATCCGTACGGCTCGCTGCATCCGCGCCAGACCATTGACCGCATTCTCAGCGAACCGCTGATTGTGCACGGTTTTCTGAATATCGAAAAACGTATCACTGATGCGCTGGCCGAAGTCGGCCTGCCGCAGACGGTGCGTTTTCGCTTCCCGCACCAGCTTTCCGGCGGTCAGCGTCAGCGGGTCGCAATCGCGCGGGCGATGATTTCAGAACCGGAAATTTTGCTGCTCGATGAGCCGACCTCGGCGCTGGATGTCTCGGTGCAGGCGGAGATCCTCAACCTGCTAAGCGACCTGCGTGAACGCCGGAAACTGACTTATATTCTGGTCAGTCACAATCTGGCCGTTGTTACGCATCTTTGCACCAGCATTGGCGTAATGATTGGTGGTGAAATGGTCGAACTTCTGAGCGCAGACGATTTACGGATGGGCAACGTCAGCCATCCGCACACAGCCGAGTTACGATCGTTAAGTCTCAGTTTAGAGGAGCCCGGATAATCGTTCCTGCCGTGAACGTATTTGGGTTTCGCGGGCAGCCCGGGCTGCCCACTTTTTCACTGAAAGACAGTCAGGAGACGTTAATGACATCCACCGAACAGTCTGCATTACAGTGGCAGGCGGCTGAAGAAACAGCAAAACGCATAACTAAAAACTGGGATAAACCCGGAGAACCGGGCGGCGCGATCACCCTTTTTGACAGTAAAACTCTCCGCAGTTTCGCGACCGGAGGGCTGGCAAACCTCAGCACATCGACACCTTTCAGCATCGATTCTGTTGTCCGCTATGCCTCTGTCACAAAACATATTTTCGCCACACTGGCCTTGCTGAAAAGCGATGCCAGTCTTTCGGTGAGTGATACCCTTGGTCAGCATTTACCGCAACTGAAAGCGCCGATGTCACAAGTGACCCTCGGGCAGGCGCTGGACATGACCGCAGGCCTGCCGGACGTGCGGGAAACCCTTTCGCTGCTGGGTATTTCTGTTTATAACGTCAGCGAAGCCAGTGCCATTATGGAATTTCTGGCGCAGGACGGCGCTCTGAACTTCACAGCAGGGACTGAGATTTCCTACAGCAACACCGGTTACCGGCTGGTGGAAGAAATCCTCAAACAAAAAGGCATTTTGTTTGAGGATCTGCTGCAAAAGTATATCGCGCAGCCGCTGGATATCGCTTTCCATGCGCCGGAAACCTGGTTCGATGTCGTCCAGGACCTGGTGCCCGGTTACTGGCAGGACTCCACCGGCTGGAAAACAGCCGTCGCAGGTTTGCATCTGTCTGCATCCGGTAGCCTGACCGGCAGCGTACGTTCGCTTTCAGTATGGCTGCAAAGCCTGCTTTCACAAAACGGACCGGGCGCGGGCGTACTGCAAACGCTGACAGAACAACGTTATCTGCAAGGCGACATTCCTTCCGCTTACGGGCTGGGCATCACCTCGACGAAAATCGGTGAACATACGGTTTACGGCCACGGCGGTTCCCATGCCGGTTATAAAACCTATTTCCTGCTTCATCCTGAGCTTGATGCAGGCATTGCGCTGGTCTCCAATCGCGAAGACACCACAGCGTTTACCCATGTGCTGGAAGTCATGTCGTCACTGTTAGCTGCGCCGCTCCCGGCGCGTAGTCATGCATTGCCGGATGGTGTATACGCCAGCATTGCCGAGCCGTACTGGCTAAAAGTCAGCAATGGCACGGCCAGTTATCTCGGCGCTGCCGATAACCTCTATCAGGGCGCGGACGCCGACGAGGCCATCACCCTATCCGCACACATGCCGATGCGTTTGCGCTGGGACGGCACCGCCATTCAGGGTGAAATCGGACACGCGCCGCGTTACTTTACCCCGGTGGAAACCAATGATTGCCTGAAAATGGTTCAGGGGCGCTGGTATCATCCCCAATCGAAAGCCGCCTTTGATATTGAGGGCGATCAGTTGCTGATGGGCGTCGGCACGCTGCGTGCCAGCGGCCAGTTAACATCGCTGGGTGCGGGGCGTTTGCTGGTGGAACTCCCTGACGGACCGTGGAAGAAAAACTTCTGTCTTTATTTCCAGGGCTACAACGTCCGGCTGATTTCCAACCGCAGCCGCGTGCTGAGTTTCCGTCGTGATGAATGCCGCAGCAGCTGGCATCCGTAAAAATAACCTGCGAAGCGTTGTCCTGCAAAACGCCGCCCCGGCCCACGTCTGGCGGCGTTTTTTTAAACTCCCTCACTGTAACAACACGTCAAACTGTGACGCACCTCAAATAAACCCTGTGTTTGTATCCATTAGGATGACAAACAAACCCATAGTATTTGTGCGGTCTATGAGAGACCACAGCAAACTAAAATGCCGACAGGGTAAAAATGAACCAATTTATTATTGCTGATTCTCAGGCTTGCATAGGTTGTCGCGCCTGTGAGGTCGCTTGCGTCTTGTCTCACAATGAACAATGTTATTCGTCGAAAGAACAGTTTACCCCGCGCATTCATGTCATCCGGCAAAACGATCGGCATAGCGCCGTGCTATGCCGTCAGTGCGAAGATGCCCCGTGTTTGCAGGTTTGCCCGACAAACGCATTCGTTCGTCGTAACGACAGCATTCAGTTGCTGGAAGAACGCTGTATCGGCTGTAAAACCTGCGCCGTGGCCTGTCCGTTTGGCGCCATTGATATCGTACAGCATGAGAGCTATCCGCTGACCGGCTTACCCGCCGCGGCAGCCGTGGCGCATAAATGTGATCTGTGCAATGACAGCCCGGACGGACAGGCATGCGTCAATGCCTGCCCGACACAGGCACTGCATCTCATCACCGATCAGGTCATTGCTCAGAACCGCGCTGATAAACAATACCGCGCCGCCATGGGCCGGAATCCTCAGGTTTCACTGACCAGCAAATCAGCAGCCGTATTCGCCGCCGCCATGGCACCACCGCGCCTCGATGCGGCAAAAGCCCCGCTCACCGAACGTAAAAGCACGTTTAATGAGATCTATGCGCGCTTTACACCGATGCAGGTTGAAGAACAGGCTGGCCGCTGTCTGCATTGCAGTGATCACCCTTTCTGCGCCTGGACCTGCCCGCTGCATAACGATATCCCACAATTACTGGCGCTGGCGAAACAGGGACACATTCTGGAAGCCGTAGAGCTTTCGCACCGCACCAGCAGCCTGCCGGAGATCTGTGGCCGCGTCTGCCCGCAGGACAGGCTTTGCGAAGGCGCCTGCACTTTTGATAAACAAGGCTCAGTGAGCATCGGCAATATTGAGCGCTATATTACCGATACCGCGCTGGCACAAGGCTGGAAACCCGATCTTTCAGAGGTTATTCCGCGTAATTATCGCGTAGCCGTGGTGGGTGCAGGCCCGGCCGGATTGGGCTGCGCTGACGTGCTGGCGCGGCATGGCGTAAAAGCCGTGGTCTTTGATCGTCACCCTGAGATCGGCGGCCTGCTGACCTTTGGTATTCCGGCGTTCAAGCTGGATAAAAACGTGCTGGTCAGGCGCCGGGAAATCTTCACTGAAATGGGCATTGAGTTCCGGCTCAATACCGAAATCGGCGTCGACATTCAGGCGGAACAACTGCTGGAAGAGTTCGATGCAATATTCTTAGGTGTGGGTACGTATAAAGCGATGAAAGCCGGACTGGAAAATGAAAACGCGCCGGGCGTTTACAGCGCCCTGCCGTTCCTGATTGCGAACGCCAAACATCTGATGGATTTGCCCGAACTGAAACATGAGCCTTATGTCAGCATGGCGGGAAAACGCGTGGTCGTGCTCGGCGGCGGCGATACGGCGATGGATTGTCTGCGCACGTCGCTGCGCCAGAATGCCAAAAGCGTGATTTGTGCGTATCGCCGCGATGAAATAAGCATGCCGGGCTCGAAGAAAGAAGTGAAAAACTCACGCGAGGAAGGGGCTGAGTTTATGTTTAACGTTCAGCCGGTGAGCATTGAGCTGAATAACCGGGGCTAAGTCTGCGGTATCCGCTTAGTCCGTACCGCCCCGGGAGAACCGGATGCCAGCGGCAGACGCAGACCCACACCGATTGCCGGTTCTGAATTCCTGCTCGAAGCGGAAGCGGTCATTATGGCATTTGGCTTTCTGCCGCATGCTATGCCGTGGCTGGATGAACTGTCGGTGAGGCACGACGAACAGGGATTGTTACAGGCCCCGCATCACAGCCGCTTCCCGTATCAGACCAGTCACCCGCAGATATTTGCAGGCGGCGATGCGGTGCGGGGCGCCGACCTGGTGGTGACAGCTATGTCGGACGGACGACAGGCAGCAAACAGCATTATTGCATCGCTGGATTTCCGTACACCGGCTCTCAGACCGGCGGCCCATTAGCCCTCCCGTTTCTTTGCGCTGTCGGCAAAATACAAACCTCCCTTTTCGGGAGGTTTTTTGTTAACAGGATCACATTTAATTAATATAAACGGATCATCTGGTTCGTAACAGCACAAAATGTTCAGTCCTTATCCAACAAGGCCTGCAGGCCCGCTTTGCTCATAATATCCGCACAAAATCTCCCGGGAATTAATTTCCCAGCGCAACCGTCACTTTTGCTGTTTTGTTAATTGAATTAACATCCGCGAAACAAAAACCAATAACGCCTTTGTTCGTGTGGCATTAAGAAACACACCAGAGTGTTCCCCCCGTTAACGTTATTGTTTTTAATTCTATTGATTTAAAACACTTATTTAAAAAATCTTATTCGAAAAATACGTCAAGTCATGTTTTGCTACTGCTACAAGGGATGAGTCTATGTCTGTTAAAAAAACCACCACACAGGCTTTACTGTGTGCCACCACGCTTTTCTTCTCCGCCACTTCCGCTTTCGCCGCCGGACATCCTCCGCTGGATAACGCGCAGGCAGCCAAAGTCATCGACAGTGTGAAATCCACTCTTGCAGAACAACACAGCACCGGTTGCGTCGCGGTAGTTGATGCATCTGGTTCATTACTGGCCTTCCAGCGCCTTGACGGTTCTCCGGCCGGTTGTGTTGATGCGTCCATCGGCAAAGCGCGCACTTCCGCGCTCTACCACACTCCTTCGCTGAAATTCATGCAACGCCTGCAGGGTGGCGAAACCACCGTATTGGCGATCCCAAATGCCGTGCCGCTGGGTGGTGGATTCCCGCTGACGATTAACGGTGAAGTGGTGGGCGCAGTCGGTGTCAGCACACCGAAGCAGGACATCGATAATCAGTCATCAGAAAAAGCAGCCAGCGTCCTGAAATAACAGGCACTTTCAATTACTCCTTCTTGTTGACGGCCACGCCCATGGCCGTTTTATACGGAACATTTACGGACTTTCAGCATGATCAATCTCTCTCGTCGCCGGTGGATACTCGGCACTGCGGGCGTCATGGTTGCGGGTATCGGTAGCCAGATGCTGGGCGGTGGCGTATTTGCTACCCTCGCCCATGCCGCGCCACCGCTGGCTTCAGCTGTGACAATGCCAGACAGTTTTATGGCACTTTCTAAACAGCTGACCGGCATGGACAGGCTCGAACCGCACCTCGCTCAAGCACTTTACAGCTGGCTGCATCAGTCGCAGAACAACGCGCAGCTCGACTCACAACTCGGTACCCTTTCAGCACTGATCACCGCACACCGCGGCGTGGTGGGTGATGATTTACATCAGCTTCTTGCACAGCAACCGGCAGAGCTGGCGCAGTTGTATCAGCAACTGGTCAGTGGCTGGTATCTCGGTGTGGTCGGTCAACCCGGCAGTCAGAAATGTATCGGATTTGAAAATATCGTCAGCTATCAGTTGCTGAAAAATAACCTGCTGCCGCCGAGTTATGCGCCGGGTGAACCGAATTTCTGGGTCAACAAGCCTGCTGCACTGCAACAAAATTCCACGGAGGTGATTGCTCATGGCTGATGCACTGAATGCAGATGTCGTTGTTATTGGTGCCGGTATCGCCGGTTCGCTGGCTGCGCTGAAAATGGTCAAAGCCGGCGTTTCCGTGCTGATGCTCGATTCCGGGCCGGTGATCAAACGAGACGAAGCGGTAGAACTGTTCCGTCAGTCACCGCTCAAAGGCGACTTTACCGAACCCTATCCGCCGAAACCCTGGGCACCGCAACCGAAATTCCAGCCAAAAGATAACAATTATCTGATCCAGAAAGGCCCGGACCTCTACGCTGCTCAGTATCTGCGCGGTGTCGGTGGCACAACCTGGCACTGGGCGGGACAGGCGTTTCGCCTGCTGCCAAATGATATGAAAATCAAAACGCTGTATGGCGTGGGTCGTGACTGGCCAATCAGTTATGAAGATCTGGAGCCGTATTACACCGAAGCCGAAATTCAGATGGGCGTTTCCGGTGACGACGCGCTGGATTCACCGCGTTCACAACCCTATCCGCTGCCGGGTATTCCGCTGCCCTACGGTTTTGACCGCATCAGCAAACGCATTGCCAAACTCGGTTACGTATTAGGTATCGGCCCGCAGGCGCGTAACAGTATTCCTTATGACGGTCGTCCTGCCTGCTGCGGCAACAATAACTGTATGCCTGTTTGCCCGATTGATGCGCAGTATCACGGCGGTATTTCGGCGCGCAAAGCCATCGAAGCCGGTGTGCGCGTGATTGCCAACGCCGTGGTGTACAACATCGAAGCCAGTGACAGCGGCGAGATCGTGGCTGTGCACTATCTGGATGCTGACAAAGTGGCCCATAAAGTCACCGGTAAACGCTTCGTGCTGACCGCCAACGGCATCGAAAGCCCGAAACTGTTGCTGATGTCCACCAGCGATAAATACCCGAATGGTATCGCCAACAGCTCCGGCATGGTGGGTCGAAATCTGATGGATCACCCCGGCACCTCTGTTGAGTTTTACGCCGACGAGCCAGTGTATTTCGGCCGCGGCCCGATGCGCCCGGGCAGTATCAATAATCTGCGTGATGGTGATTTCCGTCGCGATCGCTCTGCGTTACGTATCGACGTCGCCAACACGTCGCCGGTGCGTTATCTGACCGAGCGCCTGGTGCGTCAGGGTTATTACGGTAAAGCGCTGAACGACAAACTGACCTATCAGTCCGAGCGTTTTATTCAGCTGAAATGCCTGCTGGAAATGCTGCCGGAACCGGAAAACCGTGTGGTGTTGAGCAAAACCGAGAAAGACGAATGGGGTATTCCGCGCCTCGAAGTGCATTACAAATTCCCGGACTACGTTCACCGCGGTTATGACCAGTCGATGCTTGATTTTCAGAAAATCGTCAAAGAAATGGGCGGCACCGAAGTGGTGTACAGCAAGCGTGGGGTGTACGACAACAACCAGCATATTACCGGCACCATGATCATGGGCAGCGACCCGAAAGATTCCGTGGTGGATGGTGATTGCCGTACGCATGACCACCCGAACCTGTTCATCGCCGGTACCGGCATTATGCCCTCTGCTTCAACGGTGAACTCCACGCTGTCGGGAACTGCGCTGGCATTGCGTATGGCTGATACGGTGCTGAAAAGCCTGGCCTGATTGATTTTCTGAGGACTGAGTAATGAAAATGAAATTCATGCTGGCGTTGCTGCCGTTAATGGTCGCGGCTAACGCCGCCCGGGCTGATGACGCAGCGGGCAACGCAGATTTAATTAAGCGCGGTGAATATCTGGCGACAGCCGGTGACTGTACCGCCTGCCATACTGCGCCGGGGGCGGATAAAACGGCAAAATTCGGCGGCGGTTATCCGCTGGCGTCGCCTTTCGGGGTGATTTACGGCACCAATATTTCTTCTGACAAACAGTTTGGTATTGGCAACTGGACGGACGATGAATTCGTGCGCGCGGTACGTGACGGTGTCGGCAAAGACGGACAACAGTTGTATCCCGCTATGCCTTACGACTCCTTCACCAAAATGAAACGTGAAGATGTTTTAGCGATCAAAGCCTATCTGATGTCGCTGCCCGCGGTACATTCCGCTGGCCCGCAGACGGATTTGTCCTTCCCTTTCAACCAGCGCTGGGGCATGCGCGTGTGGAAGCTGTTTAACTTCGACAAAGGTGAGCTGAAAAACGATCCGTCCAAATCAGCGGACTGGAACCGTGGTGCTTATCTGGTGGAAGCGCTGGAACACTGCGGCACCTGCCATACGCCGCGCACGCTGACCATGGGCATGGACACCGACAAAGCGTTTTCCGGTGGCGATTTAGGCTCATGGGTAGCTTTCAACATCACGCCGGATAAAAATGCCGGGATCGGCAACTGGTCGCAGCAGGATCTGGTGACTTACCTGAAAACAGGTTTTGTTGCCGGTAAGGCGTCAGCGTCAGGGGCGATGTCAGAAGCCATTGAGCACAGTCTGCAGCATCTTTCAGACAGTGACCTGAACGCGATTGCCACCTATATCCGTTCCGTCCCGGCAATCGGAGATGACAAGCAAACCAAACCGCGAGATGCATGGGGTGAGCAGAATCAGGATATTTACCCACTGCGCGCCGAAGGCCAGACAATCGACCAGTCAGCCGCCGCCCTGTTTAATGCCAGCTGCGCAGCCTGTCACGGCAAAGGCGGTGAAGGCAGCGGCGAGGGATTCCATGCCTATCCGTCACTGTTCAGCCATACCAGCACCGGTTCTTACGACAGNCGCAATCAGGTTTCGGTCATCCTCAACGGCGTCCAGCGCCACATGGATAAAGGCGAAATCATGATGCCGTCGTTTGCCAGTCAGCTCGATGATGACCAGATTGCGACGCTGAGTCATTACGTCAGCACACAGTTTGGCAATCCGGCGGGAGCCACGGTCACCGCGAAAGATGTGGCGAAGATGCGTAAAGCCGNTGACCTGCCCTATCCGCCGAAAATTGAAGATGGCACGCAAAAATAATTCACGACGGTGAAAGCTAAACAAAAGGAGCCGCACAAGGCTAATGCCGGTCACTTAAGGTGACCGGCATTGTTTTTTAAGGGATATTTCGACCTTTTTTCTCTCACTTCCCTGACATATTCACGCTCACGTCTCGAGGGCAGTTTTAGCATCGCTGCGTTGCTGTAA
>Ga0065704_10070861_pt1 | contig 15302 bp, 14 predicted proteins | sample SwiRhicommuniRL2_FD_59091 | JGI IMG/M metagenome (GOLD analysis project Ga0065704, IMG submission 59091) | Switchgrass rhizosphere bacterial communities from Rose Lake, Michigan, USA - RL2 v2 (version 2) | ecosystem: Host-associated > Plants > Roots > Rhizosphere > Soil | place: East Lansing, MI
CAGGCGCGCGCGGTCGGCGACTGGCGGCAACTGGCGGTGGACGACGCCGGCACCCTGCGCCAGCCCGGCGGCCTGCACCTGGACCTGTCGGCGATCGCCAAGGGCTACGGCGTGGACCTGGCGGCGCGCGAACTGCGCGCGCAGGGCGTGGCCAGCGCGCTGGTCGAGGTCGGCGGCGAACTCTACGGCTACGGCCGCAAGCCGGACGGGCAACCGTGGCGGGTGCTGGTCGAGTCGGCGCCGGACGAGGACGCGCAAGCGCCGACCCCGCCGCGCGTGCTGGCACTGGACGGCCATGCGGTCGCCACCTCCGGCGATCGCTGGCACCGTTTCGAACAGGACGGCCAGCGCTACAGCCACACCCTGGATCCGCGCAGCGGTGCGCCGATCCCCGCGACCCTGGCCGCGGTCAGCGTGGTCGCCGCCGACGCGATGCGCGCCGATGCCTGGGCCACCGCGTTGAGCGTGCTGGGTGCCGAGGCCGGCCTGGCCTGCGCCGAACGCGAGGGCCTGGCGGCGCGCTTCCTGGTGCGTGCCGACGGGGGCGTGCAGGAACGGCTCAGCAGCGCCTTCGCCGGATTGCTCGACGCATGAGCCGGTGGCCGTCGCGCTGGAACTGGAATATCGCCGGGCACGCGGCGAGCTTGGCCCTGCTCGCCGCGATCGGCTATGCGCTGCTGCGGCTGCACCCGCAACCGTGGTGGAGTGCCACGCCCTCGCCGCGGCGCATCGGCTACGCCGCGCTGGCGGTGACCGCATACGCCGCAGCCTGCCTGTGGCTGTGGTGGCGCGGCCGCCGCGACCGAGCGCGCAACGGCAGGCGCTCCGACGCCCCGCTGCTGCTGGCCTGGGCCAGCCAAACCGGCTTCGCCCAGCAACTGGCGCTGCGCAGCGCCGCGGTGCTGCGCGGTGGCGGCCAGTCGGTGCGGGTGCTGCCGTTGCAGCAGGTCACCGCCGCCGACCTGGCGGCGACCGCCCAGGCCGTGTTCGTGGTCAGCACCAGCGGCGAAGGCGACCCGCCCGACCACGCGTTGCCGTTCCTGCGCCAGGCGATGGCGCAACCACGGCCGCTACCGCGGCTGCGCTACGCGCTGCTGGCGCTGGGCGACCGCCGCTACGACCACTTCTGCGCCTTCGGCCGCCGGCTCGACGACTGGTTGCGCCAGCAGGGCGCGCATCCGCTGTTCGACCGCATCGACGTGGACAACGCCGAGGCCGATGCCCTGCGCCACTGGCAGCAATTGCTCGGCCAGCTCGCCGGCGGCAGCGAACAGCCCGACTGGAGTCCGCCGCGCTATGAGCGCTGGCGGTTGCAGCAGCGGCACCTGTGCAATCCCGGCAGCGCCGGCGGCGCCGTGTTCGACGTGACGCTGCTGCCGGCGGACGGCGCGCTGCCGGCATGGCAGGCCGGCGACCTGGCCGAAGTCGGTCCGTGCCATGGCGACGCCACCGTGCAGGCCTGGCTGCGGGCCAGCGGCCTGGACGGCACGGCACCCGTGCAGCGTCCCGGCCAGGCGGCGACCACGCTGGCCGCCCTGCTGGCGCGCAGCCATCTGCCGCCGCCGCAGCAGGTCGCCGGCATCGCGCCCAACGCCTTGGCCGCGCGCCTGCAGCCGCTGCCGCATCGCGAATACTCGATCGCCTCGATGCCCAGCGACGGCGCGCTGCGCCTGCTGTTGCGCCGTGCGCTACGCGCGGACGGCACGCCCGGCCTGGCCAGCGGCTGGCTGTGCGGCGACGCGCCGCTCGGCGCCGAGATCGCCCTGCGGCTGCGTCCGAATCCGAATTTCCACCCGCCCGCCGACCCGGCGCGGCCGCTGATCCTGATCGGCAACGGCACCGGCATCGCCGGGCTGCGCGCGCACCTGCGCGCCCGCATCGACGCCGGCGCGACCCGCACCTGGCTGCTGTACGGCGAACGCCACGCGGCGCACGACGACCACTATGGCGAGGAGTTGCGTACCTGGCTGGCGCGCGGCGCGCTGCAACGGCTGGACGCGGTGTTCTCGCGCGACCCTGGCCCGTCGCGCTACGTGCAGGACGCCCTGCGCGCCGCCGCGGACGACCTGCGCGCGTGGGTCGCGCAAGGCGCGGCGATCTACGTCTGCGGCAGCCTGCGCGGCATGGCGCCCGGGGTGGACGCGGTACTCGAGGACGTACTCGGGCAACTCGGCAAGGACACGCTGCTGCTGGAAGGGCGCTATCGGCGCGATGTGTATTGAGCGCACCTGGAGGGCAAGACGATCTGCGCCACTGGGCCAAGTGGTGGGCATAGAGAGCCAGGCGCTTCGACTTAAAAATCTCGCAACCAAGTGCCCGTCGAGTGGCCGCAATGAGACCCTTGATATCGGCAGGCGGGTTGCATCTCTGCCGTTTGTTGCGTTCGAGACAATCGAGAGTCCCCCAAACCAACGTCAATCCTGTCCGCGCGAACAGAGTGGATGGTCGTCTCGGGCTTCGAGCCAATGATTAGGACCCGTCCGGGCTTCGACTTGACTTGGCCGCACCGTTTTCCGCCTTAGAGCCGATATCGATGTCTGGCGACGGCAAACCCTCATGACCTCGCCTGCGGTTCAAACCGGGTCTTGCTTGAGAACAATGTAGTGAAGTGGAAAGAATTGAAGAAGCAGTACCCAATTGTGCAATCAAAATCTTTCTTTCCATTATCTTCGAGACCCGGAAGGAGTGCGTAATGGAAGATACCCGGACTCACACCTTTGACCCTCTCTTCCGCCAAGGCATTCACGAAATAGTTGCGGAGATTGACATCATGCACAGGTGCATCTTCAGGCAAAAAAGCATGCGGCAGATGAGCGACCCCCCCTGTCCAAACCGCCCCGGTCTCATGAAAAAGTAGCGCACGTGCGATGCAGCTCAAGAAGTTATTTAGCCGCTCAAGACTGAAAGAGAACGAAGTCGTCGGCACAAGCTTCCCGCTGCCATCCATGACTTGCGCCTCTTCCACATCACGGTGCATCAGGCCATAGAGTCCGGTCCGCAGCAGGCGCCGCTCCTCCAATTCCCTGACGGCGTTCCCGGGACCCAAAAGCCCCTGACCGTGGCGAGCTACAACCTCTTCGATCGCCTCGGCATCTTCTCTGCTGCCGATCCGTTTGAACCCGCGACTCAAGGCACGCTCCAGCGCCCGCTGGTGGGAACAACGCTGTGTCACCACCTCAGAATTTCCATCGAGCAATGCGGAGGATAGAAACACGCCTCTGAAGTACTCGTCTTCTCCGGACTTCTCGGAATTGTGCGCATCGCAGGAAGGAACTGTAATCAAGCCCTGTCTACCGTCCTCTGGGAAGAAGCATTTAGGAGGCACATGCTCACGGCTTACAGCGGGCTTACCGCAGAAATAGCACGTCATCGCCGAGCTCTACTGGTCGAGGGTCATGGAGCGAAATCGGTCACCGCTTGTTCTGCCGCGCCGCCTTCCACCCACCATGCCGCGCGACAGGCAAAGCGTCAACGCGCCGCGCGCGTGCCCAACCGCTGCGGTTCGAACAGGTAGCCCTTGCCGCGCACCGTGCGTATCCACTGCGGCACCAGGGGGTCGTCGCCCAGCTTCTGTCGCAGGCGCGACACCTGCAGATCGATGCCACGCCCGCCCTGGGGAACGGTGCCGTCGCCTTCGCCGATCGCCGCGCGCAGGTCGTCGCGGCTGAGCACATGGCCCGGCTGTTCCAGGAACACCGCCATCAACCGCAATTCGCTGGGCGACAGCGGAATCGCGCGGCCGTCCGGGGTGACCGCCTGGTGGCGGTAGGTGTCGACCTGCCACGTGCCGGGCGGCGACGACGCGGCCGCCTGCGCTGCACGGGTACGCCGCAACACCGCATTGATGCGCGCGACCAGTTCGCGCAGGTCCAGCGTTCCGCCGAGGTAGTCGTCCGCGCCCAGGTCCAGCCCGATCACGCGATCCACCGCCTCCGCCTGCTCGGCCATCATCACGATCGCCACGCCGCCGCGGTCGCGCAACTGCCGACATAGCTCCAACCCTTCGCCGCCACCGAGGCCGGCGTCGATCAGCACCACGTCGTAGCGTTCGGCCGCCAGCCGTGCGTACATCAGCGCGCCGTCCTCGACGCCATGCGCCCGCAGGTTGAAGCGGGCCAGATAGTCGCCGATCCGCGTGCGCGAAGCGGCATCGTCGTCCACCACCAGAACGTTCGCCACCCACCTGCTGCTGTCCGAGGCCACCTGTCGATTCCACCGCACGGCTACGGGACGGCCGCGTTCGCGCATTGGACGCGCTCGGCGGCAGCGCTGCAAGCGCCGCGCGCGCCCCGCCGCGCGCTCAGTCCGCGGGCGTCGGCAGCGGTTCGACGCGGATCGCGAGCAACTCGCCACCCCCGCTCAAAGCGAAGCGCTGCCTGCGATCCGCGCTCAACCAGGCGCTGTCGCCGGCGGCCAGGGGCGGCAAGCCGCAGTCGGCATCGAAGCGCGCCTGGCCTGCCAGGAGATGAACGACCCAACCGACACCCGGCTCGGCGAAGAACAGCATCGGCCCGACCAGTGGCCGGTGCAGCAGTTGCGCGCGCACGCGATCGCGGCGCCACATCAGGTTGAAGTCGTGGGTCGGGCCGTCCAGCAGTTCGCCGCGCAGCGGACGCTCGCCGGCGAAGCGCAGGCGCGCGTACGGCGGCTCCAACAGGTGTTCGGCGCCGTCGTCGAACCGCAGGCGCAAGCCGACGCCGCGCAGCAGCACCAGTTCCCGGTCGATGCCGGGGAAGCTGGAAAAGGCGGCATCCTGCTCGATCTCGGCGATCGACAAGCGCAACAGCCAGTCGTCGCCATCGGACGGCGGCAGGCGCAGGATCTCGCGGGTCCAGCCCAGTCCGTTGCGCCAGCGCTCGCGGCGGTAGTCGTTGGCGGGAATCACCCGCGAAGGAAACGTGGACCAGTCCATCGGCGCATTCTGCCCGATCCGGCTGGACCGGGATGCACTGTGACAGCGCGACGCCTGCGCCCGCCCCAGACCGCACGTAGATGCGTCGTTCGATGACACGGGCGCTACATCGCCGACGAGGCCATGCTAGACGTCCTGGGCAAGGGTGGCGGACACGCTCTCCGTCCCGACCGGGAACACCCGCATCCGGATTGGCGCGTCCGCCCATCGTGGGCCGGAACGTGATCCGGCGAGCCGCGAAGCAGCCGGCGCGATGTGCGTTCGTGATTAGCCGGTGGTCGGCGGCGATGCCGCTGAAGGTCGCGCGCGCCCGACGCATCGTTGCGCCCGGCACAGCCTGCGCCGCCGCAGCGACAGACAGGCCCCAGGTAGCGCGCGGACGTCTTCGTCGGTCGGTCTCTCGATAACGTCGCACCCGACCTGCGCCACCGCGACGTCAGCTCGCCGATACCGTCCTGCAAACGGCCGGCACCTCGCCCGCCGCAGAAAAAACCAGCGCCCATAAAAAACGTCGCCCGGCTGCACGTCACTGTGCAACACCGGGCGACGATGTACGTCCTTGTCGGCTTCCTGCCTCCCCCCTGCGCGTCCTGCTCAGCGAGGTCGCGACCGCGCATCCTGCGCCAGCCGTATCTTTTCCTTCAAATCCCTTGACTGCCGTAAATCCGTTTACCGTTCAAATCCGTTTAACGCCTTTCCACCGGCTTCGCGGCTGCCGTCTTGGCGGCCGTCGGCGTGGTCGCCTTCGTGGCTCCCACTTCGATCCGGTCGTGGTTCCGTTCGACCGTCTTGAGTCCGATCCCCTTCACCAGTGCCAGGTCCTCGGCACTCTTGAAGGGCCCGTGTGCCTGTCGGTAGTCGACGATCGCCTGTGCCTTGGCGGCACCCACGTTCAGCAACACCCGGTCGATTTCCGCCGCGCTAGCGGAATTGATGTTGACCTTGTCCGCGGCGAGCGCGGAACCGGTCAGCAGCAACGCGAGGACCAGGGACTTCAGGACCACGATAAAAGACTGCATGGCAACACTCCTTGTGACTTGGATGGGGACGTCACCGGCTTCTCCTGCCGGTGTCGAAAGCATCTCTCGCCACATGGGTACAGCCTATCGCCAACGCCCTTTCCAAACAGCAGGTAAACGGCGCGCCCTCGTGTAGGAAAAACCCTACACAGGAGCCGGGGCGTAGAATGGGCGCCCTCTCTTTCGCGACACCCGGAGCTGCATGATGGACAACGCCAAGATCGACCGTTTCCTGAGCGAGAAGTGGGACGACGACATCGTCCCGCAGCTGGTCGATTACATCCGCATCCCCAACAAGTCGCCGATGTTCGACGCCGATTGGGTCGCCCACGGCTATATGGCCGATGCGGTGAAGCTGATGGAGCGCTGGGCGCGGGCGCAGGCGATCCCGGGCCTGCAGGTCGAGGTGGTGCAACTGGAAGGACGCACCCCGCTGATCTACCTGGAAGTGCCGGCCAGCGGCGCCGACACCGGGGCCGATACGGTGCTGCTGTACGGGCATCTGGACAAGCAGCCGGAGATGACCGGCTGGGACGACGACCTGGGCCCGTGGACGCCGGTGCTCAAGGGCGACCGCCTGTACGGCCGCGGCGGCGCCGACGACGGCTACGCGCTGTTCGGCTCGCTGGCGGCGATCATGGCGCTGCAGGACCAGGGCCTGCCGCATGCGCGCTGCGTGATCCTGATCGAGGCGTGCGAGGAGTCGGGCAGCTACGACCTGCCCGCCTACGTGGACCACCTGGCCGAGCGGATCGGCAAGCCGTCGCTGGTGGTGTGCCTGGACTCGGGCTGCGGCAACTACGAGCAGCTGTGGTGCACGACCTCGCTGCGCGGCCTGGCCGGCGGCAACTTCAGCGTCAAGGTGCTGAGCGAAGGCGTGCATTCCGGCGACGCCTCCGGCGTGGTGCCGTCCAGCTTCCGCGTGCTGCGCGACCTGCTGTCGCGGCTGGAGGACGAGGCCACCGGCAAGATCAAGGTCGAGGGCCTGTACGCCGACATCCCGGAGGAGCGGCTGGCGCAGGCGCGCAAGGTCGCCGAGGTGCTGGGCGAGGAGGTCTACAGCAAGTTCCCGTTCCTGCCGGGCATGCGCCCGATGCACGAGGACCTGTCCGAACTGGTGCTCAACCGCACCTGGCGCCCGGCGTTGTCGGTGACCGGCGCCGACGGGCTGCCGCCGCTGGCCTCGGCCGGCAACGTGCTGCGCCCGCAGACCGCGGTGAAGCTGTCGCTGCGCCTGCCGCCGACGCTGGATGGCAAGCGCGCCGGCGAACTGCTCAAGGAGGTGCTGCTGCGCGATCCGCCGTACGGCGCGGAGGTGTCGCTGGCGCTGGAGAAGTCGTCCTCGGGCTGGAACGCGCCGGCGCAGTCGCCATGGCTGACCGACGCGATCGAATCGGCCTCGCAGGCGGCGTTCGGCAAGCCGGCGATGTACATGGGCGAAGGCGGCTCGATCCCGTTCATGGGCATGCTCGGCGAGAAGTTCCCCGGCGCGCAGTTCATGATCACCGGCGTGCTCGGCCCGCACTCCAACGCGCATGGGCCGAACGAGTTCCTGCACATCCCGATGGGCAAGCGCGTCACCGCCTGCGTGGCCAAGGTGATCGCCGAGCACCATGCCGCCAGCCTGCGCGGCGAGACCAGCGGCAGCGCCGCGGTGGCCGGCGGCGAACAGCACGGCGCGCACGGCTGCTGCTGATGGGGCCGGAATGACCAGCCATTCGGCTGTGGAAAAGCGGGGAGTCGGGATTCGGGATTTGCGAAGCCTGTTTCCTGAGTGCCTGATTCCCATGATTGCGGCAGGATAGGCGCCGGTTCCGCGGCGCCTTTTCCGATACGCGATCGCCAGTTGGCGCGGGCGGCCGGCCTTCAGGGCCCGTACCGCCTGCACCGCGCACGCAAGCATCGACGCCATCACAGTCGATCTGGCACGATCCGACGCTGATTCCCTTCCGCCTCCGGAACGCTCCCAATGCACACTCTGTTCGGCAGCGACAGCTGGCTCTACATCATCCTGGTGGGTTTCGTGGTTGGCCTGCTGGCGCGCTTCCTCGGCCCCAGCAGCGGGCGCTCGGGTTGCCTGTTCACCGTGCTGCTGGGCATCGCCGGTGCGTTGCTGGCTGGCTGGTTCGGCCACTACATGGGCTGGTACAGCCGCGGCGAGCCGGCCGGGTTCCTCGGCGCGCTGCTCGGCGCCATCGCCCTGCTCGCGCTGCTGCGGCTGTTCGTCGGCAAACGCTGAAGCCGCGCTGCGGCGTCGGCATGGCTCGCCATGCCGACGCCGCACGTTTACGCTGTGCGGCCAATGTCCGCCGCAGCGTTCCAATGAGTTCCAGCACCGATCTTCCCGACGCGCCGGACCTGCGCGCCGCACAACGCCAGCACTGGGCGCGCTCCGCGTTGGGCGACGCGCAGGCGACGCTGCAGCGCGCCTCGATCGACGCCGGCTGGCGCAGTTACTGGCGCAGCCACGGCGCAGGCGCCAGCCGCGTGCTGATGGATTCGCCGCCGGGTCTGGAGGACGTGCGTCCATGGTTGCGCATGCACGCCTTGCTGCAGCAAGGCGGCGTGCGCGTGCCGGCGATCCTGGCGCAGGACGCGGAGGCCGGCTTCCTGCTGCTGGAAGATCTCGGCGGACCGACCCTGGCGCAGACGCTGGACGCGGCCTCGGCCGATGCCCATTTCGATGCCGCGCTCGGGCAACTGCTGCGGCTGCAGGCGATCGCGCCGCCGCCGGACCTGGGCGTATTCGGCGAGGCGCTGCTGCAGCGCGATGCCGGCTTGTTCGAGGAATGGTTCCTGCGCCGGCACCTGGGCCTGGAACTGGACTGCGGCGAGAGCGAGGCGCTCGCACTGGCACAGCGCCGGCTGATGGACAACGCCCTGGCGCAGCCGCGGGTGCTGGTGCACCGCGACTTCATGCCGCGCAACCTGATGCCGGTGGCCGATGGCCCGGCGGTGCTGGACTTCCAGGACTGCGTGCTGGGTCCGGTGGCCTACGATGCGGTCAGCCTGTTCAAGGACACCACGGTGAGCTGGCCGCTGGCGCGGGTGGATGCATGGCTGGCGGGCTACCACGCGCGCGCGGCGCAGGCCGGCATCGCCGTGCCGCCGCTGGCGCGGTTCCTGCGCGACGCGGACTGGATGGGCGTGCAGCGCCACCTGAAGAACCTGGGCATCTTCGCGCGCTTGAACTACCGCGACGGCAAAGCCTGGTACCTGGACAACGTGCCGCGCTTCATCGGCTATCTGGACGAGGTACTGCCACGGCATCCGGAACTGCAACCGCTGGCGCAGTTGCTGCAAACCCGGATCAAGCCGGCGCTGGCGCAACGCGCGGCGGCCGGCGCATGAAGGCGCTGATCTTCGCCGCCGGCTTCGGCGAGCGCATGCGGCCGCTGACCGAACGCACGCCCAAGCCGCTGCTGGCGGTGGGCGGCACGCCGCTCATCGTCTGGCACCTGCGCAAGCTCGCCGCGCTCGGCGTAAGCGAGGTGGTGATCAACACCTCGTGGCTGGCCGCGCAGTTCCCGCAGGCGCTGGGCGACGGCAGCGCATTCGGCTTGCGCATCGCCTACTCCCACGAAGGCGACACGCCGCTGGAAACCGGCGGCGGCATGCTGCACGCGCTGCCGCTGCTGGGGTCGGCGCCGTTCCTGCTGGTCAACGGCGACATCTGGAGCGATTTCGATTTCGCGCGCCTGGCACCGGAACCGGCCGGATTGGCGCAACTGGTGCTGGTCGATCCGCCGGCCTACGCGGCGCACGGCGATTTCGCGCTGCATGCCGACGCCAGCGTGCGCGGCGACGGCGCGCCGCGGCTGACCTATGCCGGCATCGGCGTCTATCGCCCGGAACTGCTGCACGACTGGCAGGCCGCGTTCGACCCGCCGCCGGCCGCGCACTCCGGTCCGCCCCGCTTCGCGCTGGCCCCGATCCTGCGCGCGCACATGGCCGCCGGCCGCATCCATGGCCTGCACCACCGCGGCCGCTGGACCGATGTGGGGACGCCGCAGCGGTTGGCGGAGTTGGATCGGGAGCTGGGAATCGGGAATCGGGAATCGGGAATCGGGAAAAGCTGAGGCTCCCGCGGGGTTGCCTACGCCGCGGTGGCGCGCAGGCATCGCTAAGAACGCGGATTCCGGGAACGGCGCGCCAGGCACCGCTGGTGCGATGCGAGTGACTGCGCCGAGTTTTTTGGAGATCAGAGCACCCGTGGATCGCCCAGGCAGGAAAAACCGCTTACCGGGTTCGCAGCGCAGCGTCCGATTGCGGGGATCTCAGCTTTTCCCCATTCCCGATTCCCCACTCCCGATTCCCAGCCTGCGCAAAAACGGCACCGTCACCCGCCGCTGCGCCGCCAGCGATTCGCGGTCCAGCCGCTCCAGCAGCGCGACCAGGCCGGCCAGGTCGCGGCCGGCGTGGGTCAGCAGCCAGTCGATCGCCGCGTCCTCCAGCACCAGGCCACGGCGTTGCGCGCGCTCGCGCAGCACCGCGGCGCGGCCGGCGTCGTCCAGCGGCGCCAGCGCGATCCGCGTGCATTGCGCCAGCCGCGAGCGCAGGTCGGGCAGCGTCAGCGCCAGCCCGTCGGGCATCGCCTGCGCGGTGTACAACAGGGTGCCGCCCGCGCTGCGCGCGCGGTTGTGGAAGTCGAACAGCGCCACTTCGTCCTCGCGCTGCCCGGCGATCGCCTCCAGCCCGTCCAGCGCGACCAGGTCGCGGCCTTCCAGCGCTTCCAACGCGTCGCGCAGGCGCCCGGACGCGGCCTGCAGCGGCAGGTAGGCGGCGCTGCGCCCGGCCTGCTCGGCCGCCGCGCACAGCGCCAGCGCCAGATGGGTCTTGCCGGTGCCGGCGGGGCCGGACAGGTAGATCCAGTCCACGTCGCTGCCGTCGGCGACGGCCTGCAACTGCGCCAGCAGGCCGGCCGGGGCGCCGACATAGCGATCGAAGCGCTGCTCCGGCGGATAGCGCAACGCCAACGGCAGCTGCGGCACGCTCACGGCTGGTCGGGGCTACGCGGCGGCAGCTCGATCAGCGGCGCGCGCTCGGCGCTGCGATCGAGCAGGATCGCCGACTTGTCGCCGGCGTACAGCTCGCTCTGCCGGTACTGCTCGTGCAGGTAGTGCAGCAGCACGTTGGCCACCGCCGCCACCGGCAGCGCCAGCAGCATGCCGAGGAAACCGAACAGCTGGCCGCCGGCCATCACCGCGAAGATCACCGCCACCGGGTGCAGGCCGATCTTGTCGCCGACGATGCGCGGGGTCAGCACGTAGCTTTCCAGCAACTGGCCGACGGTGAACACCACGCCGACCAGGATCAGCAATTGCAGGTCGAAGCCCTTGGCCTGGACCAGCGCGGCCAGCACCGCCAGCAGGATGCCAGTGGTCGCGCCCAGGTACGGAATGAAGCTGATCAGGCCGGCGACGATGCCGATCAGCAGGCCCAGGTTGAGCCCGACCAGGCTCAGCCCGCCGGCATAGATCACCCCCAGCGCCAGCATCACCAGGAACTGGCCGCGGATGAACGCGCCCAGCACCTCGTTGGACTGCCGCGCCAGGCGGCCGACCGTGGCGACGTGGTTGCGCGGAATGGTCGCGGCCACGCGCTCGACCAGGATGTCCCAGTCGCGCAGGAAGTAGAACGTCAGGATCGGCAGCAGCACCAGGTTCACCACCCAGGTGACCATGGCGAAGCCCGAGCGCGACAGATAGCCGAAGAAGGTCGCGGCGACGCCGCCGGCCTGCTGCCAGTGGCCGCGGATCCATTCGATCAGCCGCTCCGGATCCAGCCACGCCATCAGCTGCAGCCCGGTCTTCTGCTCGGCCCACGGGATCGCGGTGCCGGTGAACCAGTCGCGCGCCTGCGGCAGCACGTCGATGAAGGTGACGATCTGCCGCTCCAGCATCGGCACCAGGATCAGCAGCGCCAGCACCAGCAACAGCAGCATCAGCACGAACACCAGGGTCACCGCCATGTTGCGCGAGCGCCCGGCGCGCTCCAGGCGATCGACCAGCGGATCGCCGAGCCAGCCCAGCAGCAGCGCCAGCACGAACGGGGTCAGGATCGGCGCCAGCAGCGCCACCACCCACAGCACGCCCAGGATCACCGCCGCCCATTTCAGGCGGCGCAGGAACTGGGCGATTTCCGCTTCCGGGGACAGCGTCATTTGAGCTGGTACTCCGTGCGCTCGGTAGTGAGGATGATCGGCCCACCGTCGGTCGGCGCGGTCAGCGGCTGCAGCGGGCTGTCGGCGCCGAGCATGCGGTTGAGCCCGGACACGCCGCTGAGCAGATCGAGATCCAGTTCCAGGCGGTCGCCGCTGGCCTGGATCGGCACGATCCGCCGCACCACCGAGGTGTTCTGCAGCGTCGCCGCCACGCGCAGGTAATCGTCGGCGCTGCGGATGCCGCTGATCGCGACCCGGTAGACGCCGGCCGGGCCGGTGCTGGCGGCCTTGGCGTAGCGCTTGACCAGCGCGTCGGCGGCGCCGTCGGCGCCGGAGGCGATCGCGCGGCGCGCGTCGGCGTCGCTGACCGACCAGCTGGCCAGGGTCTTGCCGCTGTCGACGAACACCCAGTCGGCGGTCCAGCCGCCGGACTTGTTGCGGTACAGCTTGCCGATCAGTTGCATCGGCGGGCTGTAGCGCGAGGAGGCGTTGGCCACCGCGGCGGTATCCTGGCGCCAGATCGCGCCGACCAGCGCCTGCTCGGCGGCGCTGCCGCCGGGCAGGCCCAGCCGGTAGCCGCGCTCGATCGCGCGGTCCAGCACGCTGCGCGCGGCATTGGACTGCTGCACGCCGACCAGACGCGGGCCGCTGCCGTCGTCGATCGCCAGCCACAGCACCGGCTTGGGCCGCGGCTGCGGCCACAGCGGCAGGCCCAGCGCCGCGGCCAGGCCGTCGACGTCGCTCTGCCGGAACCGCGCGATCAAGGTGGTACGGAAGGTCGGCGCACCGCTCGGCGAGGTGCCCTGGTCCTGGCGGTAATCGTAGCTGTCGACGAAGTTCTTGGCGTTGCGCAGCGCCTGGGTGACCCCCGGGCGCGCCATCACCGTGCGATCGCCGGAGATCTTGCCCAGCACCGCGCCCAGCGCGCGCGCCAGGGCGCCGTTGCGGTCGCCCTCGCTCTGGCTGTTGACCGGCACCTCGGCATCGTAGGGACCTTGCGCACCGGCAACGTCGCCTTCGGTGCGCAGACCGGCCTGGGCCAGGGCGGCCGCGGCGGGGAGGCACAACGCGAAAGACAGGAGTAAGGCAAGGCTGCGGCGCATCGAAGGGTCCATTGCTCGGCGTATCCGGGGCGAATTGTTGCCCGAATGCGGGCCTAGCGCCAATGCGGCCTGTTAAAATCGCCGTCTTTCCGCCGACCCCGCCGCCCGTGACCACTTCCCAGCCCCCCGCCGCCGCCCCGTTGACCTACCGCGACGCCGGCGTCGACATCGATGCCGGCAATGCCGTCGTCGAACGCATCAAGCCCCTGGTCAAGCGCAGTTTCCGCCCCGAAGTGATGGGCGGGCTGGGCGGTTTCGGCGCGCTGTTCGACCTGTCCGGCAAGTACCGCGAGCCGGTGCTGGTGTCCGGCACCGACGGCGTCGGCACCAAGCTGAAGCTGGCGCAACAGCTGGGCCGGCACGACAGCATCGGCATCGACCTGGTCGGCATGTGCGTCAACGACGTGCTGGTGCAGGGCGCCGAGCCGCTGTTCTTCCTGGACTATTTCGCCACCGGCAAGCTGGACGTGGAGACCACCGTGGCGGTGGTCGGCGGCATCGCCCGCGGCTGCGAGCTGGCCGGCTGCGCGCTGATCGGCGGCGAGACCGCGGAAATGCCCGACATGTACCCGCCGGGCGAGTACGACCTGGCCGGCTTCACCGTCGGCGCGGTGGAGAAGTCGCAGCTGCTCGACGGCGCCAAGGTGCGCCAGGGCGACGTGCTGATCGGCATCGCTTCTTCCGGCCCGCATTCCAATGGCTACTCGCTGGTCCGGCGCATCTACGACCGCGCCGGGCGCCCGGCCGAGCTGCAGGTCGGCGGCACGACCCTGGCCGACGCGCTGATGGCGCCGACCGCGCTGTACGTCAAGCCGATCCTGTCGCTGTTGCGCGGCGAGCACGCCGACGGCATCCACGCCATGGCGCACATCACCGGCGGCGGCCTGACCGAGAACATCATCCGCGTCATCCCCGACGGCCTGGGCCTGGACATCCGCGCCAGCGCCTGGACCCTGCCGCCGGTGTTCGAATGGCTGCAGCGCGAAGGCGCGGTCGCCGACAGCGAGATGTGGCGCACCTTCAACTGCGGCATCGGCTTCGTGCTGGTGGCCACGCCCGACCAGGTCGCCGCCCTGGAACGCAGCCTGGACACGCTGGGCCTGGCGCACTGGCAGATCGGCGCGGTGGTGGCGGCCGGCGCCGGCGAACGCGTGCACATCGGCTAAAGGCGCATGGCGCCGGCCAAGCGCGCCTGGCTGGCGCTGACCCTGGCGGTGTTCGCCGCCAGTTGGGTGCATCCGCTGTGGCCGGCCGAACAGGCGCTGCACAGCTCGCTGGCGGTGCTGGGCCTCGGCTGGCTGGTCTGGCACGACCGCCGCTGGCCGCTGCGCACCTCGCACTTCGCCGCGATCTGCGGCTTCATCAGCGTGCACAACGTCGCCGCGCACTGGCTGTACTCCAACGTGCCCTACGACCAATGGCTGCGCGCGCTGAGCGGCTGGTCGCCGAACGCGGCGTTCGGCTGGCAGCGCAACCACACCGACCGCCTGATCCATCTGTTGTTCGGGCTGTGCTTCGCGCCGGCGCTGCGCGCGCACGCGCTGCAACGCTGGCCGGCGCTGACCCCGCGCCAGGCGTTCGTGCTGGCGACGATGGCGATCATGTGCGCCAGCCTGCTGTACGAATGGCTGGAATGGGCGATCGCGCTGCTGCTGTCGCCCGAGCAGGCCGAGTCCTACAACGGCCAGCAGGGCGATCCCTGGGATGCGCACATGGACATGCTGCTGGCCACCCTCGGTTGCGCCAGCGCCTGGCCCTGGCGACGCCGCGCACGTCCGCTTCCCTCCTCCCGCTGAGACGCACGATGGCGCTTCCCCCGCCCCTTCCCTCCTCCGAGCATGCCGATGCGGCGCGTACCGGCGCCGAACTGGACACCCTGGCGACCCTGTACGCCGTGACCGCGGGCGTCCAGATCGTGTTGCTGTTGCTGGTGGCCGGCTTCCTGGCCTACGGCGTCCATGAGGAAGCCCAGCTCAACGCCATCGGCCAGAGTGCGGAGCAGGCCCAGGCCGGGGTGGTGGCGATCGTGATGCTGTCGGTGCTGCTGGGGTTGGGGCTGGTTTCGCTGGCGCTGAAAGTGCTGGCGGCGCGCGCGCTGCGCGCGC
>Ga0065704_10070862_pt1 | contig 15296 bp, 8 predicted proteins | sample SwiRhicommuniRL2_FD_59091 | JGI IMG/M metagenome (GOLD analysis project Ga0065704, IMG submission 59091) | Switchgrass rhizosphere bacterial communities from Rose Lake, Michigan, USA - RL2 v2 (version 2) | ecosystem: Host-associated > Plants > Roots > Rhizosphere > Soil | place: East Lansing, MI
CAATTTTGCTACCTGTCCATTGTGCCATCACACCCAGGCAGAACATTTGGCTCAAAGGCCCTGCGATGGAGAATGGTGAACGGGTTTGCTCCTGTCCTTTACAAGCCAGCAGGAAGTTCGCAAAGTGATTGGAAGGGCTTTTGGGCACTACCGGTAATTTGCTTTCCATTTCTTTTGCTTTCTCTTCAGGAATGATAGACAGCGTACTGCCATGTGAACCTCCTTTAAAGGTCAGCTCCTTACTGTAAATGATCTTACCCGGATTGAGCTTGGCAGGTTTGATAGCGCCGGTACTTGGCGGCGGAATGTTTGGATCGAGGCCTGATACACCATATCCTGCAGGGATCGGCGGCAGGTTATCTACCCCATCATACCAGCTCACTTCCAACGGTGGCATATCACCACGTTTAGGGAATTTGAAAGACAAGGTGGTAGAAGTTGGATAGAATAAATTATTGTGGCCGGTTAATTTCACCGGGTTCACTTCGTAAGGCAGGCCCAGGTCCAGGAACTGATGCACGGTGTCTAATGTATGCGCACCCCAGTCTCCCAAAGCTCCCATACCAAAGTCGAACCAGCAGCGCCATTGGCCATTCACAAAATCCTTGTTGTAAGTATGCCCATGCGTTTGCATCTGCCATACATTCCAGTCCAATGTTTCCGGAGTAGGTTCTGTTGGGGGGAACGTTTTCATATTGGTATCCCATCCATGCCAGCGGCGGGAAGAGTTCATGTGTGCAGTTACTGCTGTTACATCTTTGATGATGCCTGCTTCTTTCCATGCTTTGAACTGGAAATAATTAGCTTCGGAATGCCCCTGGTTACCCATTTGGGTGACCACTTTAGGATATTTCTTCGCCGCTTTCATCATCAGTTCCACTTCATTGAATGTACGTGCCATAGGCTTTTCTACATACACATGTATACCAAGTCCCATCGCCATCATCGTGATAGGAAAGTGAGCAAAGTCAGGAACGCCGATAGATACGGCTTCAATCTTTTTGCCCATTTTATCGAACATCTGCCTGAAATCCTGGAACCTCGGCACATCAGGGAATTGCTTTAATGTATCCAGCGTATGCGGTGCGCCCATGTCTACATCACACAAAGCCACAATATTAGCCAGGCCGGTTTTATACAAAGCCTGTATAATTTCTCCACCACGGTTACCAATACCAATGCAGGCCAGGTTCACTTTTTCACCCGCTTTCAGCGGTTTGCCGTTTGCCATCAATATGCCGGGAGCAGCAATCGCCGCAGACGCCAGCATAGCTTGTTTCAAGAACGACCGTCTTGAATAATCATTATTCATACGTGTAATTATTTATAGTATTAACATTCCAAAATACATAAATAATTTACAGAATCATATGAATTTTACTCCAGCGTACCCAGCAGGCTGGCGATGTTACTATAAAATGGCCGTACGGAAAAGAAATAACCGATCCCGATCACATCAAAATGGTCGTACCCATTATATATCCCCACATGGTTCCACACACCTTTTTCCAATGGTACCGCAGGATTGTAGGGCCTGATAACACTACCTGCCGGACCACTCATCCCATAAGTATTAGCGGCGCCATCATTTGGCCACCATTTGGAATCAATCACAATTTTACCGGGAACGTTGCGGGTATAATTGCCAAGCCCCATCAGTATCGGGGTAGGATAGGCAACCGGCATCAATACCGGGTTCATATCCAGGCGTGGATATTCCCAACCTGTGAGGAGCCCGCGCAGAGAAGCTTTGGTAGTAACAGAGAAATAGTACACATTCCTGGAATCCGGTTCGGTGGCTTGCGCTATCACAGCTGCTTCCGGCGTAACATCATGCCCGGAATAATCTTCCGTACTCCATATGTCGCTGTCCTCTACCCTTTGTGCATAAGCATTCCAGCTTTCGCCGGGTTGTTGTTCCAGCCCCCATTGTTCCAGGCTGAAATCGTAGATCTTTTCTATTCCCGGAACAATCCCTGCCAGCGCAGCTACCCAGGTAACTATTTTACGTACAAACGGAATGTTTTCATCCAGCAACATATAGGAAAGTGTTGCGCCGTTATGTGGTGTGCTGATAGTAGTAACAGATTTTACCCAGCCGGTTTTATCTCCGTTGAAAATGGCCGCATGATCAGGGTCTGCTCTTTCTGCTGCATTACCCTGTTCCAGCAAGGCCACCAGTTTGCGTACGGTAATGCCTCCCATGCTATGGCCCAGCAAATGCACAGGATGTGCTGCATCCCATTCCGGGTAAATACCGGGGAAATAACGCAGTCGTTTTTGCGCATGCCCAAAATGATTGCTGTGGAATTTCCCGTAATCCACATACCCTCCTTTAATATAGTAATACAATTCTATGGCACGGTCCCAGTTACTGCTCACCGGCCCAACTTTTGCTTCATATGCCGGGTATCCGCTACCGGTAAGGTATTGCGGAATGTTATCCACTCCTCCCCAATAATGATAATACCCACCCATCTCACCGGGGCCAAAGCCCCCGAGGCCATGAACCATAATAACAGGAATAGGCACACCACTGCGATGCATGCCGGAATGGCCCGCCGGTAACGGAATTGCCTTATCCAATGGCGTAATTGCCTCCATGGCCACTTCCTCTTTTTCCTGCGGGTGAGAAGTTTCTTTTTTACAGGCAATGGCTAACAACATTAATAAAATAAAGAGGTAGTTTTTCACAAGCAATGTTTTTGGAGTAAGGCGGCAATATAGCGCATTTAGCCCCTCTCTTTAAGCTAATCAATTGTTAATGAAAATAAAAAGGGCCGCTCTATAGCAGAACGGCCCTGATAAAGTTATTAATCAGTAGTTAATTATGCGTTTTTACTCAACAGCAGATCAATCATCATTTCCAGTTTATCTTCATTTTTACCATCTATTCTGAAATCACTAAAGATCAGACGCCCCTCTCCATCAATCAGGAAATTCACAGGAGCTGCTCCCCTGTTATTCATGTTACCTTTTGCCCGGCCTTCTTCTTCTTCAAGTGGTGTAAAAGTATATCCGCTGCCTTTCATGAAAGGGACCACGTAATCATTCTGTTCTGAAACAATATTGATCCCTATATAATCAACCGCCTTTCCTTTAAACTTGCGGAGTGCATTTTCAAAATGCGGGAACTCACCGCGGCAGGGGCCACAGCCAGGGAACCAGTATGTGAGCAATACCACCTTACCTTTATAATCAGATAAGGAAGCTTTACCGGGCGTTAAATAACGTTTTAAAGTAAAAGGAGTGGCTGGTTGGGAAACGGCATCCAGTCTTTTCCAGATATCCGCTTCTACCTGTGCAGCATCCTTACCTAATTTAGCGCCATAAACACTCAGTGCTTCTTTCAATTCCACTTCAGGTGTTTTAGAGAAATATACAATAAGGCTATCATAGGCTGCCTGACTGTTACCGGATGCAGCAATACTTTCCGCCTTTAAAATTGCCAGCCCTGTGTTAAATCTAAAATAGCGTGGTAGTTTAATTTTATTGATCGCCGCTAAAGCTTCAGCCCCTTTCTTCTCCGCGATCAGTTTTTTTACTGCCGCTACATTTTGTGCGATCGCCAGCTGATCTTCCCATCCTTTCATTTCCTCTCCTTTGAATTTCACCATCTCTTCGGCCAGTGCAACCGCTTTTGCAGCATCGGTATCCAGCAAAATGTCATAGTAAGAACTCATACCGCTGCGTGACCAGCTGAATTTTGCGGGAGCGTATTTGCTCTTCAGCATCTCAAATATTTTCGCTTTGTAGGCAGCATCCTTTGAGTCCACCGCCAGCCAATACAGGCCCTGCGCTCCCCGTTCGTTGTCAGGGAAACGTTTTACCAGGTCAAAGATCATAGCTTCGCGTTTCGTGTCATCGTCCTTAAAGGAGTTAGCATAATAAAAGGCATATCCTGCATTGGAAGGATCAGATTCTGTTGCTTTCCGCAGATATTCCAAACCGCCTTTAAAATCTCCCCAACGTTGCGCATCTGTCCACAAAGCGCCCCATGCCTCTGTAAATGAAGGATTGATAGCTACTGCCTTCAGTAAATAAGGTTTTGCTTTAGGGTTTTCCCTGTTCAGATAAGCCTCGGCAATGCCATAAGGCACCATAGCAGAACGGGGGAATTTCTTCATCCACTTTTCATACTGTGCTGCCACTGCAGGCGTATTTACACCCGCTGCTTTTGTATATGCTTCGTGTACTTTCAGGCTATCGGGTGCAGCTTCCACCGCTGCGATCAGTTTGGCCAGTTCTGCTTTGTCTGTAACAAGAGCAGGTTCTTTCATCTGTGCTACTGCCAAAAGAGGAAATAAGAGTACAAGAATGATCATTCTTTTCATAACAAATATTTTAATAAGGGTTTTGAGTAAGTTGTCCTTTACTGGCATCTATTTCAACGCCATTGAGCGGAAGGAGATAACGTTTGCTGTCCAGCGTATATGCTTTAGGTGTATTCACGTCTACACCGGTAATGCTCACATTAAAGAAATCGCGCGTAACCGTGATATCATCTGCAGGATGATCATTTACACTCAAACGGCGGATATCATACCAGCGCATCACAAAAGGCATTTCCCGTCTTCTTTCTTCCAGCACTTTTTTAATAGCATCATTTTTATCAGCAGCCGTTAAAGCAATATAGGTGCTCATTCTTTTTAACCGCAGTATATTCACAGCATCCATAGCACCTCCTGCATCATTCTTACGCGCAAGTGCTTCTGCTTTATTCAGCAACACTTCAGCTACTGTTGGCCCGGTTGGCGCATAACTGCCATCGCTGAACATGGTATACCTGAATGTAGCCGGGTCTATTACACTGAACCTTCTGCCACCATTTGGCATCATCAGGTTCTTATAACGCAGGTCGTTTGCCTGATCATAGGAAGCCAGCAAAGCAGTGCTGGGTATAAACCACTGTGCACGGTTATTGATATAACGTGTATAGTAGAATTCAGACCAGTAGAGGAACTTAGCTGCTACCCAATCATTCAGTTCAATGTAGTTTAAGGTAACAGCAGGGTTAGCGTAAGTATTAGACCTTCCTGGTATCAATGTTTTATAATCTACCAGTTTGGCCGTTGTGGTAGCCAGTGCTTTATTCGCCTCTTCAATACTTTTATCATAATCGCCGGTGAACAGGTAGAAGCGGCTCATAAATGCGGAGATGGCTTTCTGGCTGATCCGCCATGCACGTCGCGGATCTACATCGTCATACGCCGTTTTCTTTGCTTCTGCGATATCGGCGAGCATAAAATCATAGGTTTCCTTCAGCGTGGCCCTTTTCAATGAACCGGTATATTCAATGGTGTTTTTGAGCGGTAATCCCATGCTGTTCAGATTCGCAGAAGTATAAGGCGCACAGTAGTGATTCAATAACACCCAGTAGGAATAAGCCCTGATAAAATAAGCATCTGCTTTCACCCGGTCTTTCGTTGCCTGATCGCCTGTTACATTATCAATATTGGCAAGGATCAGGTTAGCCGTGAAGATCTTTTTAAACTCTATATTCCATAATTGATCCGCAGCCGCTCCAACTAATCCATCCACGCTAAAAACGTAGTACTGCATATTATCAATGGTGAATGCACCGGGGTTCTTTTTATACAGGTCCTTTGATATTTCATTATCATCCGTAGAGAACACAGCAGTGATATCCTGCTCATCATAAAAAGCAGGTGCATTATCCACCAAAGCTTCCAGCTGTGTAACCGTTTGAATGCTGGCCTGTTTCTTTGGTTCTTCTTCCAGGTATTTCTTACATCCGGCCAACAGGATGATCCCCGTAATTATATATAGCTTCATAATACTTAAAATTGAAGGTTTACACCAAATGTATAAGTCTGCACAGGCCTGTTAGTACCCGGCAGCCAGTCAGGATTATAGCCTTTGCTATTAGCTTTCCATACCAGGCCCAGGTCCCTGCTTTGTGCAAAAACCTTCAGGTTATCTATATGCATAGTGCGGATAAGTTTCCTTGGTAAATTATAATCCAATGTCAGCTCCTTACATTCTATGTAAGAGGAACTTTCTACAAGGCTGCTCAATGCCGGTGCATAACGGTCCCACAGGTAAAGTTTTGTTTCATTGGGATTTGCGAACCCCGGAATATCAGGGTTACCCGCCAATACATCATTTACAAACTTATTCACGAATACTTTACCGCTACCAACAGTGGCTGCATAACTAAACCCGGGATTACGATAAACCCCTCCCAGCTTTCCAACAAAAATGGCCGTCAACGTAAAGTTGTAAGCCTGGATAGTATTCACCCAACCCAATGTATGCGGTGGTGTGGTGGTACCTTCGTAATTCAGGAAAGGCAATCCCAGGCCACGGTTGTACAAAGCCACATCATTAAAGGATTGTAAAGTTCCTTTGGGACCAGCCACCTGTGGTATGCCATCCTTCATACCCTTGTAGGTAAAGGAATATACGGCATTCACCGGGCGTCCTTCCACAAACTCTCCCGCTATCAGCTGGTATACGTACAGGGAAGGACTATAAAGACTATTGATCCTGTTATGATTGTAAGCATAGTTAAAGGATGTGGTGTAACGAACAGGTGTATTCGGTATATCAAGGTTTGCGCCAATGGTCAGTTCAATCCCTTTATTGGTAATGCCTGCATTATTGAATTTCTGAATAGTGGTACCGGAAGCAGCAGGTAATGCAATATTCCCGATGATCCCCTCTCCTTTTTTATTATAGATGTCAATAGATCCAAAGAGCCTGTTCTTCAACACCGCAAAATCTAATCCCAGGTTGGTACTGGTTGTTTTCTCCCAACGGAGGCCCGGATTACCATTATCCGCTACGGTAGCTGTGATGGTACCGGTACTTGCATTCAAACTGGAACCTACATTCAGCAATGCTTTGGTGGAAGTGGACCTTTCCACGTTCCCGTTCTTACCATACGTAAGCCGGAGTTCCAGGCGGTCGAACAGACCTGCATCTCTCATGAAATCCTCTTCTTTCACATTCCATTTTGCACCTACAGACCATAAGGGCGACCAACGTAAGGCCGGATCATCTGTAATGAAATTAGAAGCATCACTCCTTACGCTACCGGAAAGGGTGTACTTGTGATCATACGTATAAGAGGCATTGCCATAAAAAGAAACAAACTTGTTCCGCTCCCAGCCAAATACAGTGTTGCCTCCGGGAACAGTAGCAGTGCTACCTGTGAAATTGGTCAGCAGGTCAAGGGAGCTGCCATAACCATATGGGGGAACAGTAGCCTGCAGCTTGTCAGAAAAATATCCATATACATAAGGATTAGCCTGCGTAGTATTGGTGGTCTGAGACAATTCCATACCAGCAATAACAGATACGCCATGTTTCCTTGCCAGCGTTCTGTCAAAACTCAGTTGATTACGGAGCAGGTAACTTTCAAGATTGGTATTGCTCAAATCAAACTGGCGCCCGTCCGCTCCTGTAAAAGTGCGGGGTTTTAGAATACCGCCTTTAGGAATGAAGGAGCGTCCTACGGTTTTGGTATTATTGTTATACTCCGTAAGCGTATTGATCAAACTCCGGGCATAGAAGCTATTCTCACTATAAAAATCTGCATAATCCGTTTTACCTCTTTCATACTGGAATTTAGCATCAAAGGTGAGCCCTTTCATCAGCTTCACATTCAGGCCAGCCTGGATCCTGGCGTTGAGGGCTTCGCTACTCAGCTTCCTGCTGTTCACTTCGCGCAGCAGGTTGTAAGACCAGTCTGAATAAGGGAACTTATTAAATGGGATCAATGCCAGCTGTTCCCTGTTGTATGTTTTCAGATTAGTACCATAACTACCATCGGGGTTCAGCAACATTTCATAGGGAGACAGGTCCTGGATCTCTGAAATAGTAGCGCCGCTGGTTTCGCGTTTTCTATATTGCAGGTTAGCCCCGATATTAAAATTCAGAAAATTTGTAAGTTTAAAATCATTGTTCAGGTTGATGTTAAAACGATTGGAACTGTTTCCTTTGTAAGCGCCTTTTTCACTTTCATACATCACGGAAGCGTACGTTTTAGTACGGTCTGTTCCTGCTTGCAGGCTAACATTATACTGATTAAGTATCGCCCTTTGCATCAACTGGTCCCTGACCTGGGAGCGGTTACTGGTTTTACTTAAACGGTCCAGCCCTGCATTCATATCCGCAGTGCTGATCTGCCCGTTCTTATTGGCAAACAAAAGTTCCTGTGCCAGGGTCAGGGAATTGGTTACATCTGAGAATCCACCGGCATAAGGGATAAAGAACCAGCCATTATCAAAAGCTTTCCGCTCATAGGCTACCTGGTCTCCGGAATTAGCCTGTGTAAGCACCTGGTCAAGGTCCACCATTTTAGAGATGCGGGTGAAAGCACTGGCATTTACCTGTAATTTGCCGCCCGCCCTCGCTTTTTTGGTAACTATTACAATCACACCGTTCGCTGCACGCGCGCCCCATATGGAAGCAGCCGCAGCATCTTTCAATACGGTCACAGACTCTACGTCGTTAGGATTGATATCAGAGAAGTCGCTGCTCGCTATCGGAAAACCATCTACTACAATTAAAGGTCTTCTGTCTGCATACAAGGTAGTATTACCGCGGATGAGGAAGCTCATGCTACCATCCTCATTTTCTTTTGCCTGCATACCTGCAACCAAGCCCTGCAATGCAGTTGAAATATTGGATACCGGCCGTTTACTTAACATCTCTTTGCCTACTGTTGTGAAGGAACCCGTAGCACGCTCTTTGGAAATAGTTTGATAACCGGTGACCATTACCTGTTGCAAAGCTTCTGACGCCAGTTCCAGTTGTATGTTCAGGGCACTGCCTCCTTCTGCATACACTTCTATTGTTTTATATCCTATAAAGGAGATGATCAGCACAGCTTTACCCTGTAAGCCCTTTACTTCAAATGATCCATCCTGTTTGGTAGTAACCGTGTTGCTGGTATTTTTAACCCGAACGGTGGCACCTGGCAAAGGTGTTCCTTTATCATCCGTTACTGTTCCCCTCACATCTATCACTACAGTACCGGAAGGCTTCCATAATGCAGGTTTCCGGGAAAGGATAATATCCTTCCCATCGATACGGAAATTCAGGGGCTGGTCCTGCAACACCATCTTCAGGAAACCTTCCAGTGGAATATCCCGTACTGTCAATGAAACAGGGCGGGTATCTTCCAGCAAATCGCGGTTATAAAAAACCACGTAACCGGTTTGTTTTTTAATGGTAGAAAAAATGTTCTTTAAGGATACATCTTTCCCGGAAAGTGTAACAGATTGCCCCGATCCTTTAGCATGTGCACTTAGAAAAACAACCGTAAGTAAAAAAGCGGTCAGTCTCATCACTAACAAGATTTTGGTTAAAGCCCGCGGGCCTGCAGACCGGCGTTTCCCGGCCATAGCCCACCCGGGCCTGATAGCAGATTTTTGCATAAATTGCATTGTGTGGTTGATAAATAATTGACTTCTAACAGGTGTCGATAGGGATCAGCCAGGCAATTCGGCCGGCGTGTTTGCACCACTCCGGCCTCTTTTTTTAAAATGGTTGATCTTATACAATAGACTACTACAGTGGTACTTTGAGTACCACCAGCTCATGACTAATGTTCCATATATAATAAGTGTATTTGTGTCTATTTCCTTACAATCAGCTGCCGGCCTTTGATCTCAAAATGTACCTCAGCATCCCTCAGCGCTTCTATTAATCCCGCTAAACTCTTATTCCTGCTCAATTCCCCACCAAAACGGATATCCGGTACACCGCCTGCATATACCACTTCAATATCATACCAGCGTTCCAGCTCCTGCATCACTTCTTTGAAGCTGGCGCCTTCAAAATTGAAGAGGCCATTTTTCCAGGCCATTATTTTATCAACATCCGGATCGCTCACTACTTTAATTCCATCAGACAGTTGCGCCTGCTGCCCCGGCTGCAGGGTTACATGGTTTCCCTGTGCCAGATTGCTCACCTTCACGGCGCCCTCTAATAATGTAGTGCTCAATCCATCATAAGCATTCATATTAAAATGCGTACCCAGCACTTCCACTTTCATATTCCCTGCCTGTACTTCAAAAGGCCTGGCCGCATCCTTTGCCACTTCAAAATATACTTCCCCTGTTACCTCCACTTTCCTTTCGTGGCTGCTAAATGCAGTAGGATAACGTAATGAGGAAGCTGCATTCATCCACACCCTGGTGCCATCAGATAACCTTACCTGGAACTGGCCACCCCTTGGAGTTATGAGCGTATTAAAACTGAGGGTTTCGCCACTGTTCCCGCCATCATATGTCAATTGGCCACCAGTCTGCTTTACAGCTATCCCACCTTGTTGTATCACCTGGTTCCCCGCACTGTCCAATGTAACGGTAGAGCCGTCTGCCAGGGTGAGTATGGCTTTGTTTCCTCCCGGCGCAACATCCTGCACCGCCAATGATTTCACTTCAGGAGATTGTTGTGTAAAACGGTAAAGCCCTCCCATTACCACTGCAACAATAATAGCTGCCGCTGCGGCATATTTTATCCAACCCAGGCGGGCAGGCCTGCGTTGTGTTGTGATCTCATTGAATATTGCATCCAGGTTATGTTCTGTACCAACAGCATAAGCCTTGTTAGCCAATGCCTCCCCCCACAAAACTTCTGCCTCCTGCTCAGGATAATTGCTCCGGATAAACGTTTCCAGTTGCTCAAACTCTTCCGGGCTGATGGTTTCATCCAGGTATTTCTGAAACAATATTTTAAAATCGACATGCTGCATTTTGGTGGTATTACCTATAATGACGGGTGAACAGGAAAAAGGAGAACATTCCTTTCAAAAAAATTTATTCTTAATATGAAATCAGCAGGAAACCAAAGAGGAATGTGAGTTTGTCTGCATGTTTTTCCAGGTACTTCCGGATGGCCATCAAGGCCCTTACCATATAAACTTTAGAGGAAAGCGGGGTGATCTTCAATTGCCGGGCAATTTCTTCATGTTTGAACCCCTTCAGCCGGCCTAATGTGAACACTTGCTTCAATTGCGGCTGCAAAGTATCCACCGCTTCCTGCAAAAGCCGGCCCAATTCTTTGTTTTCCAGTAATCGTTGTGGTGTGTTTTCAGTATAGGTAAAGTAAGCCTGCAGGAATTCTGTATTGGATTCCCTGAAAACCCTGTTATGAATATGATCGTGAATGAGATTACGGCTGATGGTATACAAAAAGGCAGGGAAATTACGCACCTCTTCCATTTTAGTGCGGTTCAGCCATACCTTGAGAAAAATGTCCTGCGCAAGGTCCCTGGCCTGTTCCGGAGATTTTGTAAGCCGGAGCGCAGCACCGTATACCTGGCTCCAGTAATGCCTGAAGAGTTGTTGAAATGCCTTTTCGTCTCCCTGTGCTAACAGCAGGAGCAAGTCCCTCTCGTTATCTAAATTTTCATACATCAGCCTGTCCCCCTGGCAGTAAATGGTTGATTCAGGCTTAAAAGTATAAAAAAAAGGTTACTCTATGCAGAGTAACCCTTTTATGGTGTAGTAGATAGAGAAATTTATTGCTTCAATACAAAAGCACCTACTCCTTCAATTTCTTCCAGCGTGGAAGTTTTTGTAAGTGTAATGTAGTTCTGCGTTCTGGCTTTTGTCCATTTTGCTAATGGTATGCTATACTCACCGCCCAGCAGGTAAAAATACCCCTGGTCTGCTGTAAGATAGGGAACGAACATGGTATTTGTACCCGCCCTGTAATAAGGCTGATCTTCCAGGGTGATAGGATTTTTGATATCATACCAGTCGCTGTTCGGAATTTTATATCCTTGCGGAGTGGGTGTTGGTGTATATAAACTACCGCCTCCATTCACAAACATCGCATCCACCGGTTTGGAATCAACGGTAACGTTGATACCTTCAAATATCGCCACGCCAGTAGCGTTACCACTGTTGGCAAACAAACCACCTGTTTTGGTACCAAAGCCATCTCCGTCAGTAGTGGTATAATTGAGTCCCCTCACCCATTTAGTGGCAGGGATAGCTGTAGATCCTGAACCATTGATCATTCTGCCGGCACCGCCTACATAAAAGAAAGCACCTTTAGCAACAGTACCTGTTGTGATGTTGATCTTATATGTACGTTGCTGCCCGGTAGCCCATCCCTGAGCAGGATAACCTGAAGGGATAGCGGCATTGGGATTGGTGGTGGCCACCATAGCATATGGCGTGAGGGCAAAGTTGATATCCTTTGTAGCCATAAATTGTACATACTCATAGTTACCGTCTCCCCCTTTCACATCCGTCATAAGACCGGTGATAATCACAGATGGAATATCTACAACAGCGCTCAGTATTTTAACATCTGTGGATCTGCGTATACGGAAATCCACGCCAAGTGAATCAGCTTTGGATGTAGGTTTTACATAAACGATCCCATAATAATTAGCCATGATGGGCAGGGAGGTGTTCGCAAATTCTGCATCTGCATCTGATACCAGTGGGATATTAGCGAAGCCGTCATTCAGCGTTTTCACACCTGAAAATACATCTCCGGGAACTGGTAAAGGATCAAAACCGCCTTTCACAATAACACCTAAGGTACTTTCATACTTCCCGGGATTTGCCAATATTAAATGGGCTGGTACCCTTGGTGCAGGAATGGCATTTCCGGAAGATACTTTCTTGATGTCCTTTGTTGTAACACCTGTGATCAGCATTCTGCCATCCACTTTCTTCAGTACTTTACCTTCCATTTCAATGATCACAGAATCGCCGGATGTGTAATTAGCAGCATCCGCTCCCAATGGGATGGCAATTCCACGCAGTTCATTCAAACGGCGTTTATCCTGTACTATCAGAAAACCATCCACCATATTACCACCGGCAAAATCAGAAACCACCATAGCGGAAAGTTTGGTAGAGCCAAGCATATTTTCTTTGGTGAGGGTAAGATCTACACCCTTGTACATACCTCTTACATCGTAGATAGCGATATAAGGACTGATCTCTCCTCCCGGATAGTTACCGTATTTCTCGCATCCCAGGAACAGGCACAGAGACAGCAAAAAGAAGGAATATATTGTTACATTTTTCATTGTACTTTTTTTGATAATTAACAACTATTACGGTTTTTGCCACCACACTTGTGTAGAGATCTGATCTGGTCCCTGTGCGGTTACAGCCAGTCTGTAATTGGTAGGATTGGTGGATTGTATCAGTACCGGATAAGTCATCCTTGCAGGCATTATACCATTATTTCTTAAACCGGCACCCTTTGGTAATACAGGGTGACCGGTACGGCGGTATTCAAACCATTGTTGAAGATCTGCGAGGAAAAGTGCATAGTATTTCTGCAAATGGATGCGTTCCATTTTGGCATCATCTGATAAGCCCTCTTCCCATTCAATATCAGCTGCCGCCAGGAAGGTCTGAATATCCAGGTTCCAGTTAGGCAACCACATTTTAATACTTTCCCGTGCACCTGCATTATAGAAGGTAGCGGCAGAACCGTTGATCCATTTCTTTAAAGCTGCTTCAGCAAGAATAAATTTCACCTCGCTTGTATTCATGATCTGCCCTGCCAGTGGTTCTGTTTGCATAGAAACGGCAGAGGTGTTAGATAAGAAATAGGCTTTTTTAGGAGGATTCTCTCCTGCTGCATAACCACTTGGAATGCCCAGGTATGCTCCGGAAGCCGGTGCTATGCCCCATCTGTTAAAAGTACCGTTACCCCAGGGGAGTGGTATGCTGATCCGTGGATCATTCCAGGCGGCCAGGGTTTCAATGAAGAAACTGGCCAATCCTGGCGATCTGAAATCCTGTTCTCTCACACCACCCACATAAGGTGATACAAGTAACCCTACACCCGTCCATCTCAGAATAGCAGAATGACTACTGTCCGTCATGATAGGATAAGTACTGGCCCTGGTATCTACAATATCTTTGATCTTTGCAATGGCTATCGGCGCTATTTCTGCCTTGCCGGAAACGCGCATCAATAATCTCAACTGCAGGGAATTACAGAACCTGCGCCATAAACTAATATTTCCGCCATAAACCGGATCAGAACTTCCATCAATAGCAGTACCGGTTGTCAATAAAGTATTGGCAGTATCCAGCATTTTAAAGAGACCCAGGTAAATATCCTTCTGCGCATCAAACTTAGGCTCTGTGATACTATCATCCTTTGCCCTGTTTGATTCAGAAAAAGGTACATCTCCATAGGTATCTGTGAGCATAGAATAAATCCATGCCTGGCAAACAAGAGAAATACCACTGTAAGACCTGTTATAATTCAAACCGGAATCACTGGCAATCTTATAGATCTCCTTAAAGTTGGTCAGTTGAAGATACCAGCCGTTATACAGGTAATCGGACCAGTTAGCGCGGTAATCATACCTGAAAACTTTTCCCTCTGCATCGCTCGCATCTACCGTTACCTGCATCAACTCGTTATTAAAGTTACGGTTGCGCAGCATGTTAACAGTAAGGGTTTTTACCAGTGCAGGTCTCAAAAGCTGCGATGGCAATGCTTCCGGGGAAGCATTTGGGTTGGTATTGATCTTCGTAAAATCTTTTGTACAAGACGTAACGAACAGACCGAGCATCAACACAACACCTGTGATCTTATATATAATCTTCATTGTTTTTCTGATTAGAAGCCAAGAACTAAGTTAAATCCGAATGAACGGGTAGATGGGAATTGAGCAGTCTCAAACCCTTGTACGATGCCCGTATCGCTAATTGTACCGAATTCAGGGTCAAACATCGGCCATGGAGACCATATGAACAGGTTACGACCATAGAACCCAAGTACTGCTTTTTGCAGACGCAGCTTTTTAACCAGCTTTGGAGAGAAACCATACTCTACACGCGCTTCCCTGAATTTGATAAAGTCAGTAGAGAAAGTACTTCCCTCTGCGTTATCTGCGCCATAATGTGAACGGTAATATTCGTCTATATCCGTAGCAAGCGTTGTATTCTTAACAAACTTTCCGCTGCCATCATCCATAACACCATTACCGATCATACCGCTATATCTTCCCGGAAGTGTGATCTTTGTTTTACCCTGTTCTGCGAGTTTATAGTTCATTAAAGAATGTGCAACAGCACCGTACTGACCATCAAACTGGAAAGCAAAGCGGAACTGTTTGTAAGAGAACTCATTTGTCCATCCCAGCTTCCATTTAGGTGCAGTATTTCCGAGGAACACAATACCTTCCGTGATCTTTGCAAAACCTGTTCTGGCATCGTAGATGATCTGGCCATCCGGAGCACGCTGATATCCTCTTCCATACATATCACCCATGCTGCCACCAACAGTTGCTACAATTGAACCACCGGCGATAGGGCCTGTTCTCA
>Ga0065704_10000610_pt1 | contig 15295 bp, 16 predicted proteins | sample SwiRhicommuniRL2_FD_59091 | JGI IMG/M metagenome (GOLD analysis project Ga0065704, IMG submission 59091) | Switchgrass rhizosphere bacterial communities from Rose Lake, Michigan, USA - RL2 v2 (version 2) | ecosystem: Host-associated > Plants > Roots > Rhizosphere > Soil | place: East Lansing, MI
GATGCGTCATATTTGGCGGCGTCGGCCAAAATCTCCAGTTTCTGACGGGTGGTGAGCGTTGCCATAATTGTTCATGATATGTTCCGAGCCCCCCTCTTGTCCATATCCTGGATCAATCTTCGGCTGGATCGGCGTCCAGCACCTGCCGGACCTTTGTCGCAAGCTGGTCCAGCGTAAAGGGCTTTGGGATGAACGACACGCCCGGATCGAGCATGCCGTTATGGACGATGGCGTTGCGGGTATAGCCGGTGGTGTAGAGGATTTTGAGGTCGGGCCGGTCCTGCCGTGCGCGGTCGGCCAATATTCGCCCGTTGATGCCGGGCATGACGATGTCGGTGAACAGCATATCGATCCGTGGCTGGATGGTCAGCATTTCCAGCGCCTGCTCGCCATCCGAAGCCTGCACGATGGTGTAGCCCAGCTCGCGAAGCGAATCGACCGACATGTGGCGGACGCGCTCCTCATCCTCGACCACCAGGATGATTTCCTCGCCACGGGCGCGGGGGAGCGTGTCGGAGGAGGCCGGCGCCGGATCGACCATGGCTTCGGCGCCATAATGGCGAGGCAGGTAGATTTTGATGACCGTGCCCTCACCCGGTTCGGAATAGATTTTCACATGGCCGCGCGATTGCTTGATGAAGCCGAACACTTGGCTCAGCCCCAGCCCCGTGCCCTTGCCGACACCCTTGGTGGTGAAGAAGGGATCGAAGGCCCGCTCCACCACTTCGGCCGGCATGCCGCTGCCGTTGTCGGTGACGGACACCATGACATATTGCCCCGCCGCGACATCGCGATGGGCGGCGACATAGGCGTCATCCAGATGGGCATTGGCGGTTTCAATGGTCAACCGCCCGCCGGTCGGCATGGCGTCGCGCGAATTGACGCACAGGTTGATGATGGCCGATTCGAGCTGGCTGGCGTCGATGCTGGCCCGCCACAGCCCGCCCGCCAGCACGGTTTCGACCCGGATGCCTTCTCCTATCGTCCGACGCAGCAGTTCGGACATGCCGCCTACCAGCTTGTTGACGTCGGTCGGCTGGGGATCGAGCGGTTGCTGCCGCGAAAAGGCAAGCAGTCGCGACGTCAGTTGCGCGGCGCGCTGTGCGCCTTCCGCCGCATTGTCTATGCCCTTGGCGATGCGGGGATCGGCATCGCCGGTCAGCCGCCGCCGCGCCATGTCGAGCGAGCCGATGACGATCGCCAGCATATTGTTGAAGTCATGGGCGATGCCGCCGGTCAACTGGCCGATCGATTCCATCTTCTGCATCTGGCGCAATTGGGCCTCTGCCGCTTCGCGGTCCGCCGCTTCCTCGATCAACCGCCGATTGGCGTCGCTCAGCGCCCGCTCGCTCTCATTGGCTTCCGCAACCCGGCGATAGGCGGTGCGCAGCGCCATGACGCCCAGCGCCGTGATCAGCATGGCGCACACCGCCATGCCGATCGACACCATCGTGCTCAGACGATTGTCGTTGATCGTCCGCCATTTGAGCAGTTGCGCCTCACGCGCGCGCATGGCCGCGACGACCGCGCGGATATGGGCCATCGTGGTCATCCCTGCGTTGAAATCGCCCGGCGCGATGATGTCGCCGCGCCGCCGCCGCTCGATGCCCGTGCGCATCAGGAACATGCGATCGTCCAGCAGCGCCTCCAACTGTTCTACCGACTGCACCTGCGCGCGGTTGTCGCGCACTTCCGCCCGCAACAGGGCCAGCTCGCCCCGCCACTGGGAGCGGAAGGCGTCATAGGGCCCCAGGAAACTGTCGCGCCGGGTCAGCATGAAGCCGCGCTGGGCGCTTTCCGCTTCCTGCGCATGGAGCAGCAGCGTCGACAACTGATTTTCGACCCGCAACGTGTGCTGGACCCAGCTATTGACCCGCTGCTGCACCGCGTAGAGCCAATAGGTGCTGCCAACCGCGACCACCAGAATCAGCAGCGCCAGCAACAGCAGGATGATGGATCGTTCCGGGCGGATCGCGGGCATAGGGCGGCAAGATGCTGAAATTAGGGATGATGATCAAGCGCCAACCGATCCAGTTTGCTGGTCGGCCCGCTTTCATTCTCGCCAGCCAGGGTCTTTGCGATCGATCAGCCGGACCATCGCGGCGAAATCCGGCACGCCCGGCCCGACCGGCAGTTGCACGCCAGACAGGTCGCGCTGATGCACGGCGATGACTTCCGGCGGGATGTCGATGGGCGTGCCAGCCGCGCCGGTCGCCACCTGAATCTCGCATGCGCGCTGGAGCAGCCATTGCGTCAGAAAGGTTTCGGGCAATGTCCTGCCCATCACCAGCGTGCCATGGTTGCGCAACATCATCACCCGCCGGTCGCCTAGATTCCCGATCAGCCTTTCGCCTTCCGCCGGGCGAATCGTGATGCCTTCGAAATCATGATAGGCGATTCGGCCGATGAAGGCGGCGGCGTAGAAGTTGGTGGGACGCAACCCCTCCTGCGTGGCGCTGACCGCCATGCCTGCGGTGGTGTGCGCATGCATGATGCAATGCGCGTCGGGAAGGTGCCGGTGAAAGACGCTATGCTGCGTAAATCCGGCGCGGTTGACGGGATGGGTGCTGCCGTCCAGCACATGGCCGTCGATATCGACCTTCACCAGGTTCGATGCCGTCACTTCGCTGTACAGCAGGCCGAAGGGGTTGATAAGAAAGGCATTTTCTTCATCCGGCACGCGCAGGGTGATGTGATTGTAGATCAGTTCCGACCAGCCCAGATGATCGAAAATCCGGTAACAGGCGGCCAATTGCTGGCGGGCCTGCCATTCTTGCGTGGAGAATGCAGGTTTTCGGGCCGTGCTTGCCATGGCGATCCTTCTCCTTGTCTATCGCGCCACTATCCGCTTTGCGCCGTGCCGTGTCGAGAGGCGCGGCTTTTGGGTTGAATTTGCCCGACTCTGCTGATAGGGCGCGCCCCACTACGACGCAGGGCGACCTGCGGCGACTCACCGCTATTTTATTCGGGTGGCCCGTCGGGAAGGGTTTGTTCCTGACGTTTCATCTGTTTTCGACTGGAGTTTGACTGGCTTATGCAAATCATCGTTCGCGACAACAATGTCGACCAGGCCCTGCGCGCGCTCAAGAAGAAGCTGCAGCGTGAGGGCGTGTATCGCGAGATGAAGCTGCGCCGTCACTACGAGAAGCCGTCGGAAAAGCGCGCCCGCGAAAAGGCTGCGGCTGTTCGTCGCGCCCGTAAGCTGGAGCGCAAGCGCGCCGAGCGTGACGGCGTTCGTTAAGAACTGCCTTTAATTGAGGGCGATCGGTCAGATCGCCCCCGATCTCCTGCTGAAAAATCTGCGCGCGCCCAGGTGCGAGGCCCAACTGCGAGGCATTGTCCATGTCCACGACAGCCGTTCCCCTTCGTTCTATCGCCAAGGGGTCGCTGACGCGGCTCTGGATCGGTGTCGCCGCAGTGGCGCTGGCCGCTGGCGGTCTTGCTTGGGCGGGGCAGCAGGGCGTCGAGCCGTCGCCCGCCACCTATCTGGCGCAGAATGCGCATGCCGATGGCGTGGTGACGACCGAATCGGGCCTGCAGATCAAGGTGCTGGAAGAAGGCGCCGGTCCCAGCCCGACGCCCACGGACGTGGCGCTGGTCGGCTACAAGGGCACGCTGCTGGACGGCACGGTGTTCGATGAGAACCCGCAGACCGCGATGCCGGTCGATGGCGTGGTTCCCGGCTTCTCCGAAGGCCTGCAGAAGATGAAGAAGGGCGGCAAGTACCGCCTGTGGATCCCGCCGCAGTTGGGCTATGGCGATCAGGCGGCTGGCCCGATCCCGGCCAACTCGGTGCTGGTATTCGACATCCAGTTGCATGATTTCAAGTCCAAGGCCGACATCATGCGCATGCAGCAGATGATGCAGCAGCAGGGCGCGATGCCGCCGGGCGCGGGCCACTGATTTTTCAGTCAGTCGAGAAGAAAAAGGGTCGGGATTTTCCCGGCCCTTTTTCTTTGGGTCAGCGCTGCGTTGGGGACACCAGCAGCGCAGCCTTGTCCTTCCCCAGCGCCTTGGAGCGCTCCTCCAGATAGACTTTGATCATCGCCACGATCGGATCGGCGAGGAACAGCCCCATGATCCCGAACAGCGCCCCGAACAAAATCTGCGCGCCTAGCACCAGCGCGGGGGCAAGGTCGGTGGCGCGCTTGGCCACCATCGGCACGATCAGATAGCCGTCGACGATCTGCACCACCAGATAGACGCCAAGGGCATAAAGACCGGCATGGACGCCCGCCGAAAATCCCACCAGCACGATCAGCACGCCCGATATGATCGACCCGATATTGGGCAGAAAGGCGAACAGGCCGGTTAATATGCCCAGCAGCCCTGCCATCGGCACGCCGCCCGCCCACAGCAGCAGCCATGTGCCGACCCCTTCCACCGCCATGCCGATCAGCCGCCCGAACATCAGCCGCCGCAGCGTCCAGCCCATCTTGTCGGCGACGACGTAGAAATGGGGCCGCTTGTCCATAGGCAGCATCCAGGCGACGCCGCGTTCATACAGCTTGGGCTCGACCGCGATGAAGATCGCCAGCACCAGCATCATGACGCCGCCGGTGATAGCGCCGACCGCCGTGCCGACCGCTGCCGTCACCCGGCCCAGCGAACTCATTGCTTGGGTGGCGAGACTCTTGAAATCCTCCGGCGTGGTGGTGACACCCAACTGTTGCAGCCAGCCGCCGATGCGGTTCACCTGCGTTTCGACAATGGTGCGCATTGCCTGCGCCTGCGCGGCCAGGCTCGATCCGGTGAGGTAGAATGTATAGACCAGGAAGGCGAGCGCCGCGAGCAGCACTATGGTCAATCGCCAACCCCGCCCGATTGGCAGCACCCGGCCCAACAGCCGCGTGCCCCCGTCCATCATGGTCGTCAGCACCAGCGCGCCCAATATCAGCATGATCGGCTGAGCCAACAGCACGACCAGCGCGATGGCGATGGCCAGGGCGAACCATACGCCCGCCCGCTTCATTTCATGCTGGACCAGCGCGCTTTGCGTTTCGCTGGGGCCGGGTTCCTCGATATGGACTTGCCTGTCGCTCAACCCGTTGCCCCTTTCGTCCTGACGGTTATTTCGGTGGGGTAACGCTCGCCGGGCGCAGGCTGTTCCCGGCGCGACCGCCACGGAAAGCGTGAAGCCAGCTCAAAGGGTTCCAGGACGAATCCCCATCGAGCGAGAAGGTAATGAACTCGGCCCGCCCGCCCAGCGCTTCCCACGGCACCGGCCCGCCCAGTCCATTTTCCTCCAGCGGCGCGCGGCTGTCGGCGCTATTGTCGCGATTGTCGCCCATCAGGAAGACGTGATCGGCCGGAATGCGCACCGGTCCATACCAGTCGAGCGTGCTCGGCCCCATGTCGATCGTCACATAAGTCTTGCCATTGGGCAAAGTTTCCTGCCGCGCAGGCAGTTCGCACCAGCTTTTGCCTTGCGCGTCCGTCACCAGCGCGCCGGGGAACTGCATGGCCGGGCAGGGGGCGTTGCCGTCCACCGGAAGGCGAATTGGCTTCAACACCTTTTGCGGCACTGCCACGCCGTTCAGGATCACCTGACCCCCGCGGACTTCCAATATGTCGCCGGGCAGGCCGATGACCCGCTTGATATAATCTTCGCGCTTGTTCTGCGGTGACACGATGACGATGTCGCCCCGCTGCGGCATCCGCCCGAAAATCCGGCCTTTGAGGAACGGCAGCGGATGGAAGCTGGGCGAGACATAGGACCAGCCATAGGGATATTTGCTGACCACCAGCCGGTCGCCCTTCAGCAATACCGGCATCATCGATTCGCTGGGGATGTAAAAAGGCTTGGCGACGAAGCTGTGGAAGCCCAACACCGCCAATATCAGCAGGACGATGCTCTTCACCTCCTGCCACCAGTTTACCGATGCGCTGGCCGGTCCCGCCGGGGGCATGGGGTCTTGCGCTGGAATCGGGTCGTTTTCGGTCATGTCGACTGCCGTCATGTGGGGGATTTCCGGCTGGGAATGCTGTGCCGTCAAAGCGGCAGGGCTTCGATGATCACGAAGGCCTGCGCCCATGGATGATCGTCGGTTAGCGTCAGGTGAACGACCCCCCGATGGCCCGCGGGCACTATCGATTCGAGCCGCGCCAGCGCGCCACCGGTCAGCGCCAGCGTAGGCGCGCCGCTGGGCGCGTTGACGACGCCGATGTCCTTCATGAACACGCCCGCCCTGAAGCCGGTGCCGACCGCCTTGGAAAAGGCCTCCTTGGCGGCGAAGCGCTTGGCGAGCGTGCCCGCCTTGGTGAAGGGGCGTCTGGCCGCCTTCGCCCGCTCGGCATCGGTGAAGACGCGATTTTCGAAGCGCTCGCCGAACCGGTCGAGCGAATTTTGAATTCGTTCGATATTGCAGAGGTCCGACCCAAGCCCGATGATCATACTACTGCCTTCACCGGACCAGATCCATCTGCCGCCGCATTTCGCGGATGCTGTCCTCCAGCCCGCAAAAGAGCGCCTCGCCGATCAGGAAGTGGCCGATATTGAGTTCGGCAACCTGCGGAATGGCGGCGATGGGGCCGACATTGTCGAAGGTCAGACCATGGCCCGCATGGGGTTCGATGCCGTTCTTCGCGGCCAGTGCGACGGCGTCGGCGATGCGGCGCAATTCCTCGGCCCGCTGCGCGCCGGTGACATGGGCATAGCGGCCGGTGTGAAATTCGACCACCGGCGCGCCCAGATGGATCGCCGCCTCGATCTGGGCGGGATCGGCCTCTATGAACAGGCTGACGCGTATCCCGGCTTCGCCGAGCGCGCCGACGATCGGCCGCAGCGCGTCGATCTGCCCGGCGGCGTCAAGCCCGCCTTCGGTCGTGCGTTCCTCGCGCTTTTCCGGTACGATGCAGGCGGCGTGGGGGCGATGCCTCAGCGCAATCTCCAGCATTTCCTGCGTCGCCGCCATTTCCAGATTGAGCGGCACGGTAAGCGCCGCCATCAATGTCGCAATGTCCGCATCGCGAATATGGCGGCGATCCTCGCGCAGATGCGCGGTGATGCCGTCCGCCCCGGCCTTCACGGCCAGCAGGGCCGCCTTCACCGGATCGGGATGGTCGCCCCCACGCGCATTGCGGATGGTCGCCACATGGTCGATGTTGACGCCCAGGCGCAGCGGAGCGGGGATGTGCGGCATGGCGTCTACTGCTTCCGGCTGCCGGGCTTGGTCGCCGGGACTGCCGCCAGTTCGGGCGGAATCTGGTCGGCTTCATAGACCGGGAAGTTGATGGAGACGAGCGGGTAGAAAGGCACGCCCAGATCCACTTCACCCGCCGACCGATCGACCAACGCGACTTCGGCGATGACGATGCCGCCTTCCGCCTCGATCGCCTCGATCGCCTGACGGGAGGAAAGGCCGCTGGTCACGACATCCTCTACCATCAGCACTTTTTGCCCCGGCGCGACGGAAAAGCCGCGACGCAGCTCGAACGTGCCTTCTGGCCGTTCCAGAAACACGGCGTCCTTGTCGAGCGCGCGCCCCACTTCATGGCCGATGATCAGGCCGCCCATCGCGGGGGATACGACCAGGTCGATCTCCTGCCGCACTTCGCGGGGCAGCTTCTGTACCGTGGCGCGGGCCAGACGGCCTGCGCGCTCGGCATTCATCAGCACGCGGGCGCACTGAAGATAATTGGCGCTGCGGCGACCGGATGACAGGATGAAATGCCCCTCCAGCAACGCGCCCGCAGCCCTGAATTCCGCTAATACTTCCTCGTCGGTCATTCTCGTCTTCGATCCATTCGCCCATGCCGGTCGCGTCTGTCCCGTTCGGCCTATCCCGATAGGAGCAACGCTCCGTCATGTCCTTTTCCTGTCACGGGTTGTCCCATGTCGGTGTCCCCCGTGCTGCGCGTTCATGTCGCGCGTTCCCATATTGCCTATGGTTGTGCGCGAGGAGCGAGATAGGCTCACCAACTAGGCGTTGCAACAGCGAAGAAAATCTGGTTGTGGAAGGTTGAGGCATAAAAAAACGATGCTTATAAGCCGCGGCAGACCGGAAAAAGCGAGGGGAGGCGTAACTATGCGCGTGCCTTCGTCGCAGCGGCGCCAAGGGGTTACGGGGTAATAAGACGCTATGAGGAAGCTGAAATCGCTTGTTCTCGCCGGGTTGTTGGCCTTCGCGCCGACCCTTGCCATGAACAGTCCGGCACTGGCTCAAGACAATGCCGCCGTTGCGGCGCCCGCCGCTAATGACACGGCTGCTGCTGCTGATTCTGCCAGCAACGCAACCGCACCCGCCGCCGCAGAGGCCGCGCCAGCCGCTACCGTGGCGGCGCCGGCCCGGATGAAGCCCACGCCGGGCATCGGCATGCCCATGCCGGGCGAAATTTCCCTCCAGAAGCAGTTTTCACCGACCGGCCACACGGCCCGCTGGCTGCATGACGTGCTGCTGCTGCCGATCATCTTCGCGATTTCGATCCTGGTCCTGATCCTGATGATCTACGCGATGTGGAAGTTCCGCCGCAGCGCAAACCCGATCCCGTCCAAAACCTCTCACAACACGCTGATCGAGGTGATCTGGACGGTGGTGCCGGTGGTGATCCTGCTGGCGATCGCCGTGCCCTCCATCGGCCTGCTCGCGGACCAGTATAAACCCGCTCCCAAGGATGCGCTGACCGTCAAGGTCACCGGCTATCAATGGTATTGGGGCTATGAATATCCCGACAACGGCGTTCCCGAGTTCGTGTCCAACATGCTGCCCCGCGACAAGGCGGAGGCGAATGGCGAGCCCTATCTGCTGGCGCCTGACAATCGTCTGGTGCTGCCGGTGGGCCGTCCGATCAAGCTGATCATCACCGGCGCCGACGTGATCCACAGCTTTGCCGTGCCGTCGCTCTGGGTCAAGATGGACGCCGTGCCGGGCCGCCTGAACGAGAAGAGCTTCACCATCGAAAAGCCGGGCGTCTATTACGGCCAATGTTCCGAACTGTGCGGCGCACGCCACGGCTTCATGCCGATCGCGATCGAAGCGCTGGAGCCCGCGCAATTCGACCAATGGGTGCTGTCGCAGGGTGGCAAGCTGAACAAGGGTGAAGCCCCAGCCAATGCCGCAGCGGCGGCGACCGCAGAAGCGGCGCCTGCCGACGGCGAAAAGAAGATTTGAGGGAGGGGCCGCAAAGCGCCATGACGAGCATTACCGCAGATCATCACGGCGATCATGTGCATGAGCATCATGATGCCGATCATAAGCCCGCCTTTTTCCAACGTTGGTTCATGTCGACCAACCATAAGGATATCGGCACCCTCTATCTGATCTTCGCGATCATCGCCGGCATCATCGGCGGCGCGATTTCGGGCCTGATGCGTGCCGAACTGGCGCAGCCGGGCATCCAGTATCTCCAGACCTGGGCGCAGTTCAGCGATGGACCGGACGCCACGCTGGATCAGGCCTATCACCTCTGGAACGTGCTGATCACCGCGCACGGCCTCATCATGGTCTTCTTCATGGTGATGCCCGCAATGATCGGCGGCTTCGGCAACTGGTTCGTGCCGATCATGATCGGCGCGCCGGACATGGCCTTCCCGCGGATGAACAATATCAGCTTCTGGCTGCTCATTCCGGCGTTCGCGCTGCTGCTCGGCTCCACCTTCTTCCCCGGCGGCACCGGCAACGGCGCGGGCACGGGCTGGACGGTTTATGCGCCGCTGTCGACCAGCGGGTCGGCGGGGCCTGCGGTCGATATGGCGATCCTGTCGCTGCATATCGCGGGCGCATCCTCGATTCTCGGCGCGATCAACTTCATCACCACCATTTTGAACATGCGCGCGCCGGGCATGACCCTGCACAAAATGCCGCTGTTCGTCTGGTCGGTGCTGGTCACCGCCTTCCTGCTGCTGCTCGCGCTGCCGGTTCTGGCCGCCGCGATCACGATGCTGCTGACCGACCGTAATTTCGGCACGACTTTCTACGATGCCGCTGGCGGTGGCGATCCGGAACTGTACCAGCATCTCTTCTGGTTCTTCGGTCATCCCGAAGTGTACATCATGATTCTGCCGGGCTTCGGCATCGTCAGCCAGATCGTCTCGACCTTCAGCCGCAAGCCGGTGTTCGGTTATCTCGGCATGGCCTATGCCATGGTCGCGATCGGTGTGGTCGGCTTCGTCGTCTGGGCGCACCACATGTTCACCACCGGCATGTCGGTGAATGTGAAGATGTATTTCACTGCCGCCACGATGGTGATCGCGGTGCCGACAGGCATCAAGATTTTCTCCTGGATCGCGACGATCTGGGGCGGTTCGATCAGCTTCAAGACGCCGATGGTCTGGTCGCTGGGCTTCATCTTCCTGTTCACCGTGGGTGGCGTGACCGGCGTCGTGCTGGCCAATGGCGGCGTCGACGACGTGCTGCACGACACCTATTATGTGGTGGCGCATTTCCACTATGTACTGTCGCTGGGCGCGGTGTTCGGCCTGTTCGCGGGCTTCTATTACTGGTTCCCGAAAATGTCGGGCCGGATGTATAACGAGTTCCTGGGCCACCTGCATTTCTGGGTGTTCTTCGCGGGCGTCAACATCCTGTTTTTCCCGATGCACTTCCTGGGTTTGTCGGGGATGCCGCGCCGCTACCCCGATTATCCGGAAGCCTTCGCTTACTGGAACAAGGTCGCCAGCCATGGCTATGAGATCATGGCGGTCGGGATGCTGATCTTCTTCGTTAACCTGATCTGGTCGCTGGCGGCCGGTAAGAAAGCGGAAGGCAATCCCTGGGGTGAAGGCGCCACGACGCTGGAATGGACGCTGACCAGCCCGCCGCCTTTCCATCAGTTCGAGACGCTGCCGGTCATCGACTGAACGCACCCAACGGCATTCCGGTTTGCCGGAATGCCGGGATTGGCGTAAAGGCGCGCCAGTTCCCTTGAATCTTGGAGCAGACCCGGCGCGGATGGACGTGCCGGGCTGCCGCATGAGGAGATTATGGCAAGTACGCCGATCCTATCGGACGCTTCGGCTGTCGCACTCCCTGCCCATTGGCGGGATTTCGTCGCGCTGACCAAGCCGCGTGTGATGACTCTGGTGGTCTTCACTGGCTTGTGCGGTCTGCTGGCTGCGCCCGGCCATATTCATCCGATTCTCGCCTTCACCGCGATTCTGTGCATCGCGCTGGGCGCTGGGGCGGCGGCATCGCTGAACCAGTGGTACGAGGCCGATGTCGACGCCAAGATGAAGCGCACCGCCAATCGCCCGCTTCCTGCCGGACGGATGGAGCGTCAGTCGGCGCTGCATTTTGGTGTCGGCCTGTCCTTCTTCTCGGTGCTGCTGATGGGGGTTGCGACCAACTGGCTCGCCGCGGCTGTGCTCGCCGTCTCGATCCTTTTCTACGTGTTCGTCTACACCATCTGGCTGAAGCCGCGCACGGCGCAGAATATCGTGATCGGCGGCGCGGCGGGCGCTTTTCCGCCGGTGATCGGCTGGGCGGCGGTGACGGGCGACGTCACGGCGCTGCCGGTGGCGCTGTTCATGCTCATCTTCTTCTGGACGCCGCCGCATTTCTGGTCGCTCGCCCTGTTCGTAAAGACCGACTATGCCGCTGCGGGCATCCCCATGCTGCCGGTCGTGTCCGGCGAAGTCGCGACCCGCCGCCAGATATGGTTCTACACCGCCATCATGGCCGTGGCCGCCATGGCGCCGGTGCTGCTGCGGCTGACGGGGCTGATCTATGGCATCACGGCGCTGCTGGGTACGGCGCTGTTCGCCTTTTTCGCCTTTCAGGTTTTCCTGCGGCGCGAAAGCGACGCCGCCCGCATGGCGCCGGAGCGTCGGCTGTTCAAATATTCGATCATCTATCTTTTCCTTTTGTTCGGGGCGGTCGTGGTCGACCGTTGGGTGGTCGCATGACGCCTGAAGAACGTCAGCAGATTCGCGCCCGGCAAAAGTCCCGCGCACTTGTGACCGGGTTGCTGCTGGGGGCGCTCGTCATCCTGTTCTACGCCATCACCATCGCCAAGATCGGCGGCGGCAACTGATGGCCAGCCTGCCCCCGTCGCCCTTCGACCGGGATCGCCGCAACCGGCGCACCATGATCGGCATGGCGGGCGTGGGGCTGGCGATGCTGGGCCTGGGCTTCGCCTCCGTCCCGCTTTACCGCATCTTCTGTGAGCGGACGGGCTTTGGCGGCACGACCCAGCGCGCCGCCGCCGACGTGGCTGTACGCGAGGCGACCGGGCACCGCATGTCGATCCGCTTCGATTCCAACGTCGCGCCGGGCATGCCGTGGCAATTCCGGCCCGAACATGCGACCCAGACGGTGACCGTCGGGGCGCGCAACATGGCGATCTTCATCGCCAAGAACATGTCGGACAAGCCGGTGACGGGCACGGCCAGCTTCAACGTCACGCCGTTGCAGGCGGGCGCCTATTTCACCAAGATCCAATGCTTCTGCTTCAATCAGCAGACCCTGCAACCGGGGCAGGAAGTGCGGATGCCGGTCATCTATTATGTCGATCCGAAGATATTGACGGACAGCGACAATAAGGACACGCAGGAAATCACGCTCAGCTACACTTTCTACCCTGTTGAGCAGGATAGAAAGCCAAGCTAGGTTAATAGTATAAACGCGAACGGGGATGAGAAACGTCATGGCAGGCGCCAAGAACCACGATTATCATATTCTTCCGCCCAGCATCTGGCCGTTTTTCGGCTCCATGTCGGCGCTGGTCATGGCTTTTGGCGCGATCATGTGGATGCATCCCGATGCGATGCCCGCGGGCGGCGGCTGGGTCTTCATGATTGGTGTGCTCGGCGTATTGTTCACCATGTACAGTTGGTGGGCCAATGTGATCTCCGAGGCCCATGCCGGGGATCATACGCCGGTGGTCCAGTTGCACCTTCGCTATGGCATGATCCTGTTCATCGCGTCGGAAGTCATGTTCTTTGTGGGCTGGTTCTGGTCTTTCTTCGACTTTTCGCTGTTCCCCAGCGAACTGGCGCCGATCGAGGGGTTGTTCCCGTCCAAGGGCATCGAGGTGATGAACGCCTTCGAACTGCCGTTGCTCAACACGCTGATCCTGCTCTGCTCAGGCACGACCGTGACCTGGGCGCACCATGCGCTGATCCATGGCGATCGGGATGGGCTGAAAAAAGGCCTGACGCTCACCGTNATTCTGGGCGCGCTCTTTTCGTCGATCCAGGCCTATGAATATATGCATGCGCCNTTCCCCTTCGGNGGCAGCCCCTANAGCTCGGCCTTCTATATGGCGACCGGCTTCCACGGTTTNCACGTTCTGATCGGCACCATCTTCCTGCTGGTGAACCTGATCCGCGTGCACAAGGGCGATTTCACGCCGCGCCAGCATTTCGGCTTCGAAGCGGCCGCCTGGTACTGGCATTTCGTCGACGTGGTATGGCTGTTCCTGTTCGTCGCCATCTATGTCTGGGGTGGCTGGGGCGCGCCGGTGCATGGCGGCTGACCCTGTTCGATGATAGACGAAACGGCCGGACGCGTTCCGGCCGTTTTCTTTTGCGGGACACGCCTTTATGCCTGAAGCCACGATGCGCCGCCTGCCCTTGATTCCTACCCTGATCGTCGCGGCGGCGGTGCTGGTGATGATCGGCCTTGGCGCCTGGCAGCTTCAGCGCCGGACGGAGAAGGACGCGATGCTGGCGTTGGTCGCGGCCAATCCTGCCAAGCCGGCCGTCGCTTTTCCAACCTTCCCTCCAGTGCCGCCGGAATTGCTGTTCCGCCGATCGTCGGTTCATTGCCTGAATGTGGTCGGCTGGCGCACCGAGGCCGGACGCGCGGCGGATGGATCGACCGGCTATCGCACCATCGCGGACTGCGCGACCGGGGCTGAGGGGCCGGGCGTGTTGGTGGCGTTGGGCGTTGCTGGAAAGCCCGGCGTCACGCCGCAATGGACGGGTGGGCAGATGCGCGGCTGGATCAGCGAAGAACCGGACCATCGATCGCTGATCGAGCGGATCGGCGGCAAGGCGCCACCGCTGCGCCCCATGCTGATCGCAGGGGAGGAAGTGCCGGGCCTCAAGCCGGTCGCCCCGCCCGATGTCGCGGATGTGCCCAACAATCATCTGGCCTATGCGGTGCAATGGTTCTTCTTCGCGGCCATCGCGGTCGTCATCTATCTGCTCGCTCTGCGCAGACGTGCTGCGGGGCGGACGTAAAAGCTTGCCCAAAAGCCGGTCCAGCGCTACCGGCTGTCCCATCATGCAATATGTGAGCACCAGGGGGAGCGCGCCGGCGCTCGGGTTCGAAGATGTGACGCTGGCTGGTCTGGCGTCCGATGGCGGTCTGTATTTGCCGGAAAGCTGGCCCGGCTTTTCCGCAGACCAGATACGCGGCCTGTCGGGCCTGTCCTATGTCGAAACCGCCGTGCGGGTCATGGCGCCCTTCGTCGCCGGATCGCTCAGCGAGGACGAACTGCGCGAACTGTGCACCGCCGCTTATGGCCGGTTCAGCCATGACGCGGTGACGCCGCTGGTGCAACTGGATCATCGCAACTGGCTGCTGGAACTGTTCCATGGTCCCACGCTGGCGTTCAAGGACGTGGCGCTGCAACTGCTGGGCCAGTTGTTCGAACGCTTCCTGTCACGCCGCGACGATCATCTGACCATCGTGGGGGCGACGTCGGGCGACACCGGTTCGGCGGCGATCGACGCCGTGGCGGGGCGGGAGAAGATCGACATCTTCATGTTGCATCCCGAAGGCCGGGTGTCGGACGTTCAGCGTCGCCAGATGACCACGGTGCTGGCGCCCAACGTCCATAATATCGCGATCGACGGCAGCTTCGATGATGCGCAGGCGCTGGTGAAGGCCATGTTCAACGACGCGGATTTCTCGCGCCGGTACAATGTGTCCGCCGTGAACAGCATCAACTGGGCACGGTTGATGGCGCAGGTCGTCTATTATTTCTACGCCGCCGTGCGTCTGGGCGCGCCGGATCGGCCGATCGCCTTCTCGGTGCCGACCGGCAATTTCGGCGATGTGTTCGCGGGCTATGTCGCTGCGCAAATGGGCCTGCCCGTCGCGCAGTTGATGGTCGCCACCAACGTCAACGACATTTTGCACCGCGCATTGGCGGATGGCGATTACAGCCAGGGACAGGTGGTGGCGACCGCCACCCCCAGTATGGACATTCAAGTCAGCTCCAATTTCGAGCGGCTGCTGTTCGACGCGGGTGGGCGTGACGGGCTGGCGCTGGCCGCGCAGATGAAGGGGTTTGAGGCGAGCAAGGCGATGCGCCTCACCAACGCCCAGCGCGAAGGCGCGTCGAAGCTGTTCGCCTCCTCGCGCGTCGATGCCGATGCGATGACGCTGGCGATGCGTTGGGCCTATGA
>Ga0065704_10001918_pt1 | contig 15286 bp, 15 predicted proteins | sample SwiRhicommuniRL2_FD_59091 | JGI IMG/M metagenome (GOLD analysis project Ga0065704, IMG submission 59091) | Switchgrass rhizosphere bacterial communities from Rose Lake, Michigan, USA - RL2 v2 (version 2) | ecosystem: Host-associated > Plants > Roots > Rhizosphere > Soil | place: East Lansing, MI
CAGATAGGCGCAGCCGCCGATAGCGCCCAGCCCGACCAGCGTCGCCGCAGGGGCGCGGAAGGGGCGTTTCATGTCGGGCATCCGCCGCCGCAGGACCAGCAGGCAGGCGCCCACGGCGGTGAAGGCGATCAGCGTGCCCGCATTGGCGAGCGCGGCGATTTCATCGATCGGCAGCAGGCCCGCGATGATGGAGACCAGTATGGCGGTGACGGCGGTGATTCGGACGGGCGTGCCGCGCTTCGAGATTTGGGCCAGTTTCTGCGGCAGGAAGCCGTCGCGCGCCATGACGAGGAAGATGCGGCTCTGGCCATAGAGGAAGCCCAGCAGCACCGTGGGCAGGGCGATGACCGCCGCGATGGCGACGATCCGCGCCACCTGTCCCTGCCCCATTTCGCGCAGGATCAGCGCCAGCGGTTCCGGGCTGTCGGCAAAGCGGGTGAAGGGCATGGCCCCGATCGCCGCCGCCGCCACCAGCACATAGATCAGCGTGCAGGCGATCAGCGATCCGACGATGCCGATCGCCAGGTCGCGGTCCGGGTTCTTTGCTTCCTCCGCCGCGGTCGAGATGGCGTCGAAGCCGTAGAAGGCGAAGAAGATGATCGCCGCCGCCGCCATGACGCCGCGCTCCACCCCGTCCGGGCTCATCGACTTGGCGAAGCCGAAGGGCATGAAGGGNTGCAGATGCTGCGCGTCGAAAGCGGGCAGGGCGATGGCGACGAACAGGCTGAGCGTGGCGATNTTGATAAGGACCAGCAGGGCGTTCAGCCGCGCGCTTTCATGCGTGCCCAACATCAGCAGCCCTGCCACCACGGCGATGATGAAGATGGCGGGCGCGTTGATCAGGCCGCCCAGTTCCGGCCCGTTGGTCAGCAATTCCGGGAAGCCCACCGATGTCAGCAGCGGCGCGGCATAGCCCGACCAGCCCACCGCCACGGTCGACACGACCAGCGAATATTCCAGGATCAGGCTCCACCCCACGATCCACGCGATGCCTTCGCCCAACACGACATAGCTGTAGCTGTAGGCGCTGCCGGCGGCGGGCATCATGGTGGAGAGTTCCGCATAAGCCAGCGCCGCGCAGGCGCAGATCGCGCCCGCGATGGCAAAGGACAGTAGAACCGCCGGTCCCGCCCGATCCGCGCCCACGCCGATCAGCGTCAATATGCCGGTGCCGACGATCGCCCCGACCCCCAGCGCCAGCAGATGGGGCCATGACAGGGTGCGCGCCAGTTGTTGCCCCTCGCCTTTGGGGGCCATGGCTTCGATGGGTTTGCGGCGGGTCCAACTGGTCATGCCTGCTCTCTACAGGAGGGATGCGGCCTGTGTCAGCACCGGATTGCCGATGCGCGCCGCCCGCGCTGTTGCATCCACGGTGGCTTTGGGTTAGAGGCGCGCCTGCATCGGGCGGATTTCCTCCCGATACCCTGACAGATCCATGGCGCTCGATTGAGGAGCACCGGATGGACGCTGACCGGCGAGATTTCGCCCGTCGGCGATTTTGTCGTTTGGCGGGGTAACGCATGTTTTCCGGGCTTTTGCGGCCCAAATGAGGTGATGATGTTCGATTCGCTAAGCGATCGTCTCGGTGGGGTATTCGACAAGCTGCGTGGGCGCGGGGCGCTTACGGAGGACGATGTCCGCGCCGCGATGCGCGAGGTGCGAATCGCGCTGCTGGAGGCCGACGTCGCGCTTCCCGTCGTTCGTGAGTTCGTCGAGAAGGCGACGGAGCGGGCGGTCGGCAGCGATGTGCTGCGCTCGGTCACGCCGGGGCAGATGGTCGTCAAGATCGTTTCCGACACGCTCACCGAAACGCTGGGGTCGGAAACGTCCGACCTGCTGATCGACGTGACCCCGCCCGCCGTCATCATGATGGTGGGCTTGCAGGGGTCGGGCAAGACCACCTCTACCGCGAAGATCGCCAAGCGCCTGAAGGACAAGGAGCGCAAGAAGGTGCTGATGGCGTCGCTCGACGTCCAGCGCCCGGCCGCGCAGGAACAGTTGGCGGTCCTGGGTACGCAGACCGATGTGGCGACGCTGCCCATCGTGCCGGGTCAGCAGCCGGTCGATATCGCCAAGCGGGCCTTGCAGGCGGCGAAGTTGCAGGGCTTCGACGTGGTGATGCTCGACACCGCCGGTCGTCTGCACGTCGATCAGGCGCTGATGGACGAGATGAAGGCCGTCGCCGACGTCTCCAACCCCGCGGAAATCCTGCTGGTGGTCGACTCGCTGACGGGGCAGGACGCGGTGAATGTCGCGACCAGCTTTACCGCGCAGGTGCCGCTGACCGGCGTGGTGTTGACCCGCATGGACGGCGATGCGCGCGGCGGTGCGGCGCTGTCGATGCGGGCGGTCACGGGCCGTCCGATCAAGTTCGCGGGCACCGGCGAAAAGCTGGACGCGATCGAGCCTTTCCACCCCCAGCGGGTCGCGCAGCGCATTTTGGGCATGGGCGACGTCGTCTCGCTGGTCGAGAAGGCGGCCGAGACGATCGATGCCGAGGAAGCCGACAAGCTCGCCAAGAAAATGGCGAAGGGTCAGTTCGACATGAACGACCTGCGTTCGCAGCTCAACCAGATGCGCCGCATGGGCGGTCTGGGCGCGCTCGCCGGGATGCTGCCGGGGCTTAAGAAGGCGCAGGCGGCGATGGCGAACAGCGGCGCGAACGACAAGACGCTGATCCATCTGGACGCGATGATCGGGTCGATGACGCCCAAGGAGCGCGAAAAGCCCGCGCTGATCAACGCCAAGCGCAAGATTCGCATCGCCAAAGGCTCTGGCACCACAGTGCAGGAAGTGAACCGGCTCCTGAAAATGCATCAGGAAATGGAAACGGCGATGAAGAAGATCCGCAAAATGGGTGGCCTGAAGGGGCTGGCCAAGATGTTCACCGGCGGGGGCATGGACAAGCTGATGGGGGGCGCTGGCGGTGGTCCCGATCTGGGCGGTCTGGGTGGCCTTGGCGGATTGGGTGGCGGCGGCAATATGCCCAGCCTGCCGCCCGGTTTTCAGAATTTCATGAAGAAATAAGCAATTTCAACGAATTAGATTAGAGTAGAAAGGTCAATTTTCCATGGCAACGTCCATTCGTCTTTCGCGCGGTGGTTCCAAGAAGCGTCCCTATTACCGCATCGTCGTGGCCGACAGCCGCGCCCCGCGTGACGGCAAGTTCATCGAGCGCATCGGCAGCTACAACCCCGTGCTGCCCAAGGGCGACGAGAAGCGCGTCGTTCTGGACGTCGAGCGCGCGAAGCACTGGGTTGCCGCTGGCGCGCAGCCGACCGACCGCGTCGCCCGCTTCCTGGACGCCGCCGGCGTGAAGGAACGCGCCGTCCGCAGCAACCCCAAGAAGGCAGAGCCGGGCCAGAAGGCCAAGGACCGCGCTGAAGACCGCGCCACCAAGGCTGCCGAAGCCGCCGAAGCTGCCGAAGCTGCCAAGGCTGCCGCCGCTGAAGCCGCTGCCGCTCCGGCCGAAGCACCGGCTGAGGAAGCTGCTGCCGAAGAATCGGCTGAAGGCTGATTTTGCCAATCTCGGGGGCTTGCTCCCACGACAAAGGAAGCGGGCCTTTAGCGCCCGCTTCTGCTGTTTCTGCCCCCCTCCCGCCGACAGTTGAGGATTTTCATGACCACCGACCGCCCCGTCACCCTGGCCGTCATCATCGGCGCGCACGGCGTATCGGGTGAGGTGCGCCTGAAAATCTTCGGGGAAGGCCCCGAAGCGCTCAAGGCCTATCCCGGTTTCGAAGCGGCGGGTCGCACCCTGACGCTGAAATCCGTCCGCCCCGGTTCCAACGGCGCGGTTGCCCGTTTTGCGGAAGTCGGGGACCGCAGCGGGGCCGAAGCGCTGCGCGGCACCGAACTCACCGTTCCCCGCTCCGCTTTGCCGGAACTGGGGGAGGGCGAATATTATCACGCCGACCTGATCGGCCTGCCCTGCTTTTCCAGCGAGCAGGAAGCGCTGGGCGCCATCGTCGCGGTCGAGAATTTCGGCGCCGGCGACATTATCGAGGTCGAACGTCCGGCGGAGGAAGGCAAGAAGCCCAAGCGCTTCATGGCGCCGATGCATGCCGTCACCATCGCCGATGGGCAGGCCGTCATCGAAACCGCTTTCGTCGGCTGATGCCCTTCGCCGCCCAGATATTGACCCTTTACCCGGAGATGTTTCCGGGGCCGCTGGGCGCGTCGCTGGCTGGCCGGGCGCTGGGCGAGGGGAAATGGTCCTGCGATCCCATCCATATTCGCGATTTCGCTACGGACAGGCACCGCACGGTGGACGACACGCCTGCGGGCGGCGGTGCGGGCATGGTACTGCGCGCGGATATAGTGGGGCTGGCGATCGACCATGCGCTGGACAGGCGGCCCGACCTGCCCGTTATCGCCATGACGCCGCGTGGCGCCCCGGTTACGCAGGGGCGGATTCGGCAACTGGCGGATGGTCCGGGCGCGACCATATTGTGCGGCCGGTTCGAAGGGTTTGACGAACGGATTTTCGAGGCTCGCCCTGTCGAGCAGATCAGCATGGGCGACATCATCCTGTCCGGTGGAGAGATGGGGGCGCTGATGCTGCTGGATGCTTGCATCCGCCTGCTTCCTGGGGTAATGGGCGCCGCTTCCAGTGGGGATGAAGAGAGCTTCGAAAGCGGCCTTCTCGAATATCCGCACTATACCCGACCCGTCGAATGGGAAGGGCGCACGATCCCTGAAGTGTTGCGATCGGGGGATCATGCGAAGATCGCCGCCTGGCGGAAACAACGGGCGGAAGAAGACACACGGCTAAGGCGGCCGGACCTTTGGGAACGTCATATCGGCGTTCGGGACCAGTCGCCCTCTGGTGCGCAACGCAAAAGACAGGACTTTAAGTCATGAACCTGATCCAGCAGATCGAGGCCGAGAACATCGCGGCTCTCGCTAAGGATATCCCCGATTTCCGCCCCGGCGACACGCTGCGCGTCGGCGTGAAGGTGATCGAAGGGGAACGCAGCCGCGTTCAGAACTATGAAGGCGTGTGCATCGCCCGCTCGAACAAGGGCATGGGCAGCAACTTCACCGTGCGCAAGATTTCGTTCGGTGAAGGCGTGGAGCGCGTATTCCCGCTCTATTCGCCGAACATCGATTCGATCACCGTCGTTCGCCGTGGCGTGGTGCGTCGTGCGAAGCTCTATTATCTGCGTGGCCGTACCGGCAAGCGCGCTCGCATCGCCGAGCGCCGCGACGTCCGTACCGAAGGCTAAGGCCCTTCGCGTCCATTCACGCGGATGGAAAAATAGACAGGCGGTGTTCTTCGGAACGCCGCCTGTTTTTTTTGGTCCTATTTCCTGCTGGTCACCCACAGTCCCGCGAGGCTGATCGCCGCCGCCACCGACATATAAAGGCCGACCAGTTCCACCCCCCGCACCCCGATCAGCCAGGTCGCGACGATCGGGGCCAGCGCGCCACCCACGATGCCGCCCAGGTTGAAGGCGAAGGATGCGCCGGTATAGCGCAACTGAACCGGGAACAGATGCGGCAGATAGGCGCCCAGCGGGCCATAGACGAAGCCCATCAGGAACAGCGCAAGGCTGAGGATGAGGAAGATCGGCATTAGCTGGCCGGTGCCCATGGCGGGGCCGAAGACAATCCCCATCGCCACAGTGCCGATGCAGCCCGCAACCAGAACCCGTGTCGGGCTGGTCCGGTCAGCCCACCAGCCTGCGATGACGATGCTGACGGCCATGAACAGGATCGCGCCCAACTGGATCGCGAGAAAGCTTTCGCGGTCGATCCTGAGCGTCGTCGTGCCATAGCCCAGCGCGAAGGCGGTCGCGATATAATAGACCGCGAAACAGGCGGCGCAGGCAAAGGTGCCTGCGATGGCGGCGCTCAGATGGCTCCGGAACAGCGTGGCGATGGGTACGGCGGGGGGCGGGGCTTCCGCGCGCGCGGCGGCGAATTCCGGCGTTTCGGTCAGTTTGAGCCGAATCCACAGCCCCAATATCACCAGCACCGCGCTGCCCAAAAAGGGCAGGCGCCAGCCCCAGGCGAAGAAATCCGCGTCCGTCAGGAACACGCCCAGCAGCAGGAACAGCCCGTTGGCGGCGATGAAGCCCACCGGCGCGCCCAGTTGCGGGAACATGCCGAAGCGGGCGCTCCATCCCGGCGGGGCGTTTTCCACCGCCAGCAGCGCCGCGCCGCCCCATTCGCCGCCAAGGCCGAAGCCCTGCCCGAAGCGCAGCACGCACAGGATGAAGGGCGCCCACCAGCCGATCATCTGGTAGGTCGGCAGGAAACCGATCGCCAGCGTCGATCCGCCCATCAGCATCAGCGACGTCACCAGCGTCGCCTTGCGCCCGATCCGGTCGCCATAATGGCCGAACACCGCTGCGCCCAGGGGACGGGCGAAGAAGGCGAGGGCCAGGCTGCCATAGGCCGCAAGCAACTGCGCGGAGGGGGAGGTGGCGGGGAAGAACAGCGGCCCGAACACCAAACTGGCCGCGGTGGCGTAGATATAGAAGTCGTAAAATTCGACCGCCGTGCCGATCAGGCTGGCCGCCAGCACCCGCTTGTGACGCCACATGGCGCCGACACCCGTTTGAAGTCCCAATTCCACCCCCTGCATCCGCTTATTTCCCCGCCCGCTTCTGATTGAGCAATTCATAGGCCATGACCGCGCAGGCCACTGCCGCATTCAGGCTGTCCGCCTTGCCCAGCATCGGCATCTTCACCAACTGGTCGCATTCCGCCTCATAGCTTTCGGGCAGCCCCTGCGCTTCATTGCCGACCAGCAGGAAGCTGGGGCTGGCATAGGTCGGCTCCTGATAATCCTGTGTGGCCTTGAGGCTGGTGCCGATCAGCTCGCCCGGCCCCTGGCGCAGCCAGTGCATGAACTCGCCCCAGCGCGCCTGGGTGATGCTCTGCGTGAANAGCGCGCCCATGCTGGCCCGCACCGATTCGACGGAGAAGGGATCGACGCAATCGTCGATCAGGATCAGGCCGCCCGCGCCCACCGCGTCGCCGGTGCGCAGGATGGTGCCCAGATTGCCGGGATCACGAAGAGATTGGGCGACGATCCAGATGTTCGCCTGGGTCCGGTCGAGCTTCTCCAGCGGGGTCAGCCGGTCGCGATAGACGCCGACGACCGCCTGCGCATTATCCTTGCCGCTGATCTTGGAAAGAATGTCGGGCGTGGTTTCGATCACGTCGCCGCCCACCGCCTCCATCGCCGCGATCAGATCGGCGGCCAGCGGGTGGGTCGACCCTGCATGGAACAGCATTTCGGGCAGCACGCCTTCCTCGCGCGCTTCGGTCAGGATGCGCAGCCCTTCGGCGAGGAACAGCCCCTCCGCCTTGCGGAATTTCTTTTCCCGTAGCGATCGGACGCGCTTCACCAGAGGGTTGGAAAATCCGGTGATTTCGCGTGCCACAGCCTGCCTCGAACGTCGTTTGAAACGGCCTCTCTATAGCGGGATCGCGCAAAAGGGTAGCGCTGATCAGGCCGCCTTGGGCCGGTTCGGCAGGGCCACGGCGATGCGGTTGCGGCCGCTGCGCTTGGCGTCGTACAGCGCGGCATCGGCGGCGGCGAGCCAGTCATCGGGCGTGTCCCGTTCCTCGCCGACCTCCGCCACGCCGAAGCTGACGGTGACGCGCAGCGGCGGGTCATTGGCAATTTCGGCGGCGGCGATGGCTTCACAGAAACGCTGGGCGGCCTTGGCCGCGTCGGCCTCTGTCGTTTCGGGCAGCAATATGCCGAACTCTTCCCCGCCCAACCGGCCCAGCGTGTCGCTGGGGCGCTGGAGGGTGGCGCAGAGCTGGGCGACGCCGCGGATCACCCGATCGCCCGCGGGGTGGCCGTGGGTGTCGTTGATCCGCTTGAAATGGTCGATATCGAACAACAGCAGGCTGGCGGGGCGCTGGTGGCGCTGGAACAGGGCGATGGAGCGGTTGAGTTCGGTCGTGAAGCCGCGGCGGGTCAGTGCGCCGGTCAGATGGTCGCGGTCGGCGATGCGGCGCAATTCCATCTGTTCGACCACCAGCGCGGCGAGATTTTGCAATATGGCGATCTGGGCCGGATCGAACTGGCGCGGCACCGTATCGAGCGCGCAGAGCGAGCCGACATTATAGCCGTCCGGCGTTTCCAGCGGGATGCCTGCGTAGCTGCGAATATTGGGGTCGCCCGTCACCAGCGGATTGTCGCGAAAACGCGCGTCTTCGCGGGCGTCGTCGATGACCAGCGGCGCGCGCTGGCGGATGGCATGGTCGCAAAAGGCGATGTCGCGGGGCGTTTCATCGACGTCCAGGCCGGGCCGTGATTTCAGCCACTGGCGGTTGGCGTCGATCAGCGACACGGCCGACATGGGCACGCCCAATATGGATCGGACCAGATCGGTGATGCGGTCGAACCCCGGCTCTGCCGCCGTGTCGAGGATGTCATACCGTTGCAGCGCCGCCAGCCGGGCTGGTTCGTCGTTGAGTTTGGCATCGGTCATCTTCCGCTCCATCCGCTTCCCCCGTCATTCCGCAGGGGAACACCATTCTGGATCGACCACTAGAGCGGTTTTCGATCTGACTGAATCAGATCACCGCTCCAAGTCTTTGTTTGCCGCGATTTCTTAACCGTCGAATGATCCCATTTGACTGGAAATCACTCTAATGCAGGATAATCAGTCTGCGAAGATGAATATCAGGTTGCGCGCCGTGGATGGTATTGAAAAACGGGTGAAATTCCTATTCTTCGCCGAACTTGTCCTCGACCAGCGTCACCAGCTTGCCCAGCGAATCGGCGGCTTCCGGCCCGGTGGCGCTGATGGTGATCGAATCGCCCATGGCGGCGCCCAGCATCATCAGGCCCATGATCGACGTGCCGGTGACGGCTTCGCTGCTGTCCTTGCGTACGGTGATCTGGGCAGGCAAGCCGCTGGCCAGGGTCACGAATTTGGCGCTGGCCCGCGCATGCAGGCCGCGACGGTTGGTGATTCTGACTTCCCGGCTGATTTCGCTCATGTGGTGCTACCCAACAGTTCCGATGCTACGCTGATATATTTCTGCCCCGCTTCCCGCGCGGCGGCGACGGCCTGACGCACATCCATCACCTTGCGCGCGCTTTCCAGACGGATCAGCATCGGCAGGTTGATGCCTGCGATCACCTCGATCTCGCCCGCTTTCAGCAGCGAAATGGCCAGGTTGGAGGGGGTGCCGCCGAACAGGTCGGTCAACAGGATNACGCCCGCCCCGTCGTTGACGCGCGCGACGGCGCCGGCGATGTCGGCGCGGCGCATTTCCATGTCGTCTTCCGGCCCGATGCAGATGGTTTCGATCTGCTGCTGCGGACCGACCACATGCTCCATCGCGACGACAAATTCGGTCGCCAGCGCCCCATGGGTGACGAGTACCAGTCCAATCATCTTATTTGCGAGGCCCACCTGTTTATCATGATAATGCTTTCGGGCCTCCCGGTCGGCGCTTCTCCAGGGCATCCTGGGGCGCTGATTCCATATTGCGGTGCGAGACCGTGGGCGAAAAGCCCGCGTCTTGCAAGTATCTGGCGACGCGTTCGGCGACATGGACCGACCGATGCCGTCCCCCGGTGCAGCCGAACGCCACGGTGATATAGGTTTTTCCGCTCTCCGCATAACGGGGCAGCAGCATCGTGAGCAGTTGTTCGATCCGCTGCAAGGCTTCGTCATAGGCGGGGTCGGCCATGATATAGGCGGACACCTGGGCGTCCTGCCCGGTCTTCGCGCGCAGCGTCTCGTCCCAATAGGGGTTCCGCAGGAAGCGCATGTCGAACATCAGGTCGGCGTTCAGCGGCACGCCGCGCGAATAGCCGAAGGACAGGATGGTCAGCACCGGGTCCGACAGCCCTTCGCGGGAAAAGCGGTTGCGGATTTCCTGTTGCAGCGCGTTGCTGGACAGGCTGGTCGTGTCGATCACCTGCGTCGCCCAGCGGCGCAGCGGTTCGGTCAGTTCGCGTTCGCGGATGATGCCGTGGGCGGCGGGACGGTCGGCGGCCAGTGGATGGCGGCGACGCGTCTCGGCAAAGCGGCGCTCCAGTTCCGCGCCCGAACAGTCGAGGAACAGCGTTTCGACATCATGGCCGTAGCGGGACCGCAGCGCCTTGATTCGCTGGACGATGGCATTGGCGTCGAAGCCACGGGTGCGCGCATCGATGCCCAGCGCCAGCGGCCGGTCGTCCGCTTCGTCATGCCCGGCGGGCAGGGGGGTGCCCAGCAGCCGGTCGAGCAGCACCAGCGGCAGATTGTCGACCACTTCCCAGCCCATATCCTCCAGCGTCTTGAGCGCGGTGGTCTTCCCCGCCCCCGACAGGCCCGACACGAGCAGGATGGTTTTCGGCGCGTCTTCCCGGCTCACGGCAGGCCCGCTGCGTTGAGGTCCAGCGGCTTGAGGCCCAGCGTCTTGAGGGCCAGTTCCACCTTGATCGGCGCCGACGCCTCGAACGGGGCGAGCCTGACGACGGGCACTTCGACCCCGGCGATGCTGCGATGCGCTGGTTCCAGCGGCATGCGCTCCACATCGGGGCCAAGGTCGATGGCCAGCGCGACCGGGGCATTGTCGGCATGGGGCACGTCGATCAGGCCAAGCCCCCGCACCTCCATCATGCCGACGATCCGGTCGGGCGCGCGGGCGAACAGCCGCCCCTCGATCGCCAGCAGGCGGGTGTAATCATCGCTGACCAGCACCGCGCCCCGGTCAATCAGGCGGAGCGCCAGATCGGACTTGCCCATGCCGCTGGGGCCGCAGAGCAGCACGGCGCGGCCATGGATGGCGACGCTGGTGGCATGGAGGGTTTCGGAGGAGGATGTTGACGTCATATCGCCTTCTTTGACGCCATCCTATCCCTTCCCGCCGGCAGAGGAAATCGAATTCACGTTAACGGCCTGATTTGTCCTGAATGTCTTGCGTCCCTTATTCGGACACCATGCCCGGATCGCGCTCCACCGCCATGGGCAGGCGGACGATGAAACAGGCGCCGCTCTGCGCATCTTCGCGGTCGGCGATGGCGATCCGGCCCTGATGCCCCTCCACGATGGAGCGGGCGATGGCGAGGCCAAGGCCCGAATGCTTGCCGAACGCTTCATTTTCCGGTCGGACGCTGTGGAAGCGGCGGAACACATGCTCCCGTTCCGACAGCGGGACGCCGGGGCCTTCATCCTCCACGCTGACCATGACGGACTGATCGGCGACGGTCGCGACCACCTGCACCAGCCCCTGGTCGGGCGAAAAGGAAATCGCGTTGTCGATCAGATTGTCGAGCACGCGAATCAGCCGCTGTTCCTCGCCCAGCACCACCGCGACGTCGCGGCGCGGGCGGGCGAAGGCCAGCCTGATGCCACGAGGAATGCCGCGCGCCTCCCGCGCGACGATCATCCGTTCGATCAGCAGGCCAAGGTCGATCGGCTCGAAGCGGGTGCGCGACAGTTCGGCGTCCACGCGGGACGCCTCTGCAATGTCGGTGACCAGACGGTCCAGCCGCCGCACATCGTCCTGCGCGATCGCCATCAACTGGGCGCGCAGGTCGGGTCGGTCCACCCGGTCGAGCGCGTCGAGGGCGGAGCGCAGCGAGGCGATGGGGTTTTTCAGTTCATGGCTGACGTCGGCGGCGAAGGCGTCGGTCGCGTCGATCCGCTGGCGCAGCGCATGGCTCATGTCGGACAGGGCGCGGGCGAGCATGCCGATTTCGTCGCGCCGTTCGGGCAGGCGGGGGACCGTCACTTCCCGCGCGCGGCCCAGACGCACGCGCACCGCCGCGCGGGCAAGGCGTTGCAGGGGCTGCACGATGGTGCGGGCAAGGAACAGCGATAGCAGCACGGAAGCCAGCCCCGCCGCCACCAGGATGATCCCCAGCCGCAGCCGTTCGGCGCGCACCGTCCGGGTGATGTCGCGGGCGTTTTCGGTCGCGAGCAGGCTGGTGCCGTCCTTCATCCCGACGGCGGCGGAAATGACGTAGGTGCGATCGGGCGCATAGCGGTTCATCGCCTGCATCGTGCCGGTCCTGCGCGCCGCCACCAGTTCGGGCCACGCCTCGGCGCGATCGACCGCCGGTTCATCGAAATCCGGGGGGCGGTCGGCGGAGACGACCCGATCCATCGCCTTGTCAAGGAAGCGGGCGACATGGCGCTGCCATCCCTCCTCCTCCGGCAGGCGCAGGCGGTAGCGAGGCGCGTTCATGGTAAAGCTGTCCGCGATCACCTGTCCCTGCGCGTCATAGCGGCGCACCCGGTCCTGGGTTTGGCGCGAATAGGCGGCGATCAGCGCGTTGTGCCGGTCGGCCGGGGCGTTTTCGATGCCGATGGCGAGCAGTTTCAGCTCCCGCGCCGACTGGGTCAGCCGGTCGTCGACGATCCGCGTGCGATAGCTGTCGAGATAGAAAAAGCCCCCCGCCAGCAACGCCAGCGCGAACACATTGACCGCCAATATGCGTGGGGTCAGGCTGATCCGGCCGGACCAGTTCCACCCCGTGCGGGCGTCATCCTTCTTCGGTGAATCGGTAGCCGGCGCCATAGAGGGTGTCGATCCCGTTGAATTCGCTGTCGACCTCCCGGAATTTCCGGCGGAGGCGTTTGATGTGGCTGTCGATGGTGCGGTCGTCGACATAGACGTCATCCTGATAGGCTGCATCCATGAGCTGGTTGCGGTTCTTGACCACGCCGGGGCGGGTGGCGAGGGTTTCGAGGATCAGAAATTCCGTGACCGTCAGCGTGACGTCGCGGCCGCTCCATTTGACGCGGTGGCGCGCCGGGTCCATCTCCAGCCGCCCGCGCACGATCGGTTCGGCGACCGGCTCGTCCGGCGCGGTGTCGATCCGGGCGACGTCGGCGCGGCGCAGGATGGCGCGGATGCGCGCGATCAGCAGCCGCTGGGAAAAGGGCTTGCTGATATAATCGTCCGCGCCCATCGCCAGACCCAGCGCCTCGTCCAGCTCATCGGCCTTCGACGTCAGGAAGATGACCGGCATCTGGCTTTTTTCGCGCAGGCGGCGAAGCAGTTCCAGCCCGTCCATCTGCGGCATCTTGATGTCGAATACGGCAAGGTCGGCGGGGTTTTCCGTGAGCGCCTTCAGCGCCGCTTCGGGGTCCGAATAGAGACGAGTCAGGAACCCTTCCGTCTGCAACGCGATGGATACAGAGGTCAGGATATTCTTGTCATCGTCCACCAGAGCGATGGTTGCCGTCATGCTATGTCCCAAAAAATCGTCATATATGGGGAAGGTGGGGTAACTCGCCAGCGTTAGACGATGCCCGCGCCGCTCGCAAGGAAGCCGCAAGGAAAGGGCGAACGGAGTTATTTATGCGGCGTGGGCGCGCAAATTCGGGACAATTGCTTAATGTCCGGGGTTTGACGCACCTACGCCAAAGGCTTATGGCCGATCTGTCTGCGGCACCCGGCGCAAGCGACGCAAGATCGCGCGTGGAGAGGCGGATCGGCCGAAACCCATGATAAAATGGCGGCCGCACATAATGATATTCAGGAGTAAAGGCGTGCAGGCCAAATCCTCTATCACCCTGGATCAACAGGGTATTTCCACCAATGCTGCGCAGCATTGGAATCTGGGTACGGCCCCGCTGGTCGAGGCCGCTCTGGCCAATGGCGAGGGCAAGTTGGCGAAGGACGGCCCGCTGGTCGTCAAGACCGGCAAGCATACCGGCCGTTCCGCCGCCGACAAATTCATCGTGCGCGATGCGGAAACCGAGTCCACCGTATGGTGGGGCAAGACCAACGTCGCCATGACGCCGGAGCATTTCGCCGCGCTCAAGGCCGATTTCTTCGCCGCTCTGGGGCAGAAGGACAAGCTGTACGTCGCCGACCTGTTCGGCGGGTCGCAGCCGGAACATCGCGTCCGGGTGCGGGTGATCAATGAGCTGGCCTGGCATAATCTGTTCATCCGCACGCTGCTGGTTCGTCCGAACGCCGCCGAACTGGCCGATTTCGCGCCGGAATATACGATCATCGATCTGCCGACCTTCCAGGCCGATCCGGCCCGCCACGGCACCCGCAGCGAGACGGTGATCGCGGTCAACTTCACCGAGAAGCTGATCCTGATCGGTGGCACCCGCTATGCGGGCGAGATGAAGAAGTCGGTGTTCGGCATCCTCAACTATCTGCTGCCTACCCATGGCGTGATGCCGATGCACTGTTCGGCCAATATCGGCGCCAATGGCGACACGGCCGTCTTCTTCGGCCTGTCGGGCACCGGCAAGACGACCCTGTCCGCCGACGCTTCCCGGACCCTGATCGGCGACGACGAACATGGCTGGTCGGACACCGCCGTCTTCAATTTCGAGGGCGGATGCTATGCCAAGATGATCAACCTGTCGGCCGAGGCCGAGCCGGAGATTTTCGCCACCACCAAGCGTTTCGGCACGGTGCTGGAAAATGTCGTGCTGGACGAGGAAACGCGCGAGATCGATCTGGACGACAACAGCCTGGCCGAGAACAGCCGGGGCAGCTATCCGATCGATTTCATCCCCAATGCGTCGGAGAAGAATCTGGGGCCGGTGCCCAAGAATATCATCTTCCTGACCGCAGACGCTTACGGGGTTCTGCCGCCGATCGCGCGGTTGACGCCGGATCAGGCCATGTATCATTTCCTGTCGGGCTATACCGCACGCGTCGCGGGGACCGAAATCGGCGTGACGGAGCCTTCGGCGACCTTCTCGACCTGTTTCGGGGCGCCCTTCATGCCGCGCCATCCGTCGGTTTACGGTAATCTGCTCAAGGAACGCATCCACAAGGGCGGCGTCACCTGCTGGCTGGTCAACACCGGCTGGACCGGCGGCAAATATGGCGTGGGCAAGCGCATGCCGATCAAGGTGACGCGCGCGCTGCTGAACGCCGCGCTGGACGGCAGCCTGAACAATGTCGAGTTCCGCACCGATCCCAATTTCGGGTTTCAGGTGCCGGTCGCGGTTCCGGGCGTGGATGCGACCATCCTCGACCCGCGCGCGACCTGGGGCGACAAGGCGGCCTATGATGAGACCGCGGCCAATCTGGTGAAGCAGTTTGTCGATAATTTCGCCCAGTTCGTTGACCATGTCGATGAATCGGTGCGGGGCGCCGCGCTGACGGCGGCCTGACGGCTCACCCCTCATGCGAAAAGAGAGGCCGGGGCGCGTCCCCGGCCTCTTTTGCTTTCTGTCGGCCTGGTGAAATGCTATTCTGGCCGCTCATTTCAGCAAGACTGGACTTCATGATGTTCGACGATCTGATGCGCAATTTCGGCGGTCTGGAGGCGGTTGCCGCCCGGATCGGCCTGCAACCCGATCAGATGCAGGCGCTGATGAGCGAAATCGGCGGC
>Ga0065704_10001806_pt1 | contig 15273 bp, 16 predicted proteins | sample SwiRhicommuniRL2_FD_59091 | JGI IMG/M metagenome (GOLD analysis project Ga0065704, IMG submission 59091) | Switchgrass rhizosphere bacterial communities from Rose Lake, Michigan, USA - RL2 v2 (version 2) | ecosystem: Host-associated > Plants > Roots > Rhizosphere > Soil | place: East Lansing, MI
CTGCTTGCCGCATTTTGCGAGCCGTCGGCTGTACCAGCCGACTTCAAAATGCTCAGCCATGTTCCCAGCCAAGCTTGTCAGGCAGCGGGAAGGCGACGCCGTCGATCATCAAGGTCAGCCCTTCGCCCGGAGCAAAGCGCCCCACCGGGATCGCGCGCACCGGCGGCCTGACGGCGGCGGGCATGGCGAACAGCAGTTCATAATCGTCGCCCGCTCGCGCCGCCGCGATCTGCACCGCGCTGCTTGCGCCGCGCGTGCCCTCCAGCGCAGGCGACAACGGGATATGGTCGATCACGACGGCCAGCCCGCTGGCCTGCGCCATGCGCGATGCGTCGATCAACAGGCCATCGGACACATCCATCATCGCATGGACGAGGGGAGCCAGCAGCGCCCCTTCCGCCAGTCGCGGGCGCGGACGGCGGTAGGCCTCCACCAGCGGTCCGGATGCGCCGGGCATGGCCTGCAACAGCTCAAGGCCAATGCCCGCATCGCCCACCGGGCCGCTCAGATAGAGGCGGTCGCCCGGTTGCGCCCCGCCGCGCACCGGAACCGGGCCGGTCGCCTGACCCAATGCCGTCAGGCTGTAACTGCGCGGCGCGCCGCTGGGCATCTTCACCGTGTCCCCGCCAAGCAGCGGCATGGCATGGCGGGCCAGCGCCTCCCCCAACCCCTCGAGGAAGGCCGCGTCCCAGGCATCATCGCCGGACAGGGCATAGTTGAGCAGGCAACCCAGCGGCCTGGCCCCCTTCGCCGCCAGATCGGACAGGTTCACCGCCGCCAGCTTCCAGCCTATGTCGGCGGGGGAATCGTCGCGGCGGTAATGCACCCCCTCCACCATCGTGTCGCTGGTCAGGATCAGGCGGGCGCCGCCGACTTCCAGCACGGCGACATCGTCCTGCAAACCCTGCGCCGCAGGATCGTTGGCCAACAGGCGAAGAAGGGTGAGGAAACGGGATTCAGCGGACATGCGGCATACCCCGTTCGGACAAAATCTACTTCCGCACATCCTTCGCCACGGCATCCAGCAGGCCGTTCACGAAACCCGCCTCGCGCTTGTCGTAAAAGGCGTGCGCCACATCGACATATTCGCTGATCACCGTGGCGGTCGCCACATCCCTGCGGGCGAGCAATTCATAGGAACCGGCGCGCAGAATCTGCCGCATCGGCCTGTCGAGCCGGTCGAGGCTCCAGCCCTTGGACAGGCGCGCCACGATCAGCGCGTCGATTTCTTCGCGGCGGCGGTCCACGCCCTGCACGACATCGTCGAAAAAGCTTTCCTCCGCCTCGGCATAGGTCACATCCTCGATGGTCGCGCCCAGACGATGCTGGTGGAATTCATGCAGCAGCAGGTGGATGGGCGTACCCTCCATTTCCAGCTGATACAGCGCCTGTACCGCGGCAAGACGGGCGGCGGAGCGGGATTTCGAGCGTTCGGTCATGTGTCTTTCCATTTCCGTTCGGGCCATATTCCTTTGGGNGCGGCCTGTCGAACGGGGGGTTATNGCAATCGTAGCGCCACCGATGCGGCATGGGCNGGCAGCCCCTCCGCCTCNGCCAGCGCGACGGCGGCGGGGCCGATGGCGTCGATGCTGCTCTGGTTCAGGCTGAGGAAGCTGGTGCGCTTCATGAAGTCCANNACCGACAGCCCCGAAGAAAAGCGCGCCCGGCGGCCGGTCGGCAGCACATGGTTCGGCCCGGCGACATAATCGCCGACCGCTTCGGGCGTCATCCGGCCCAGGAAAACCGATCCGGCATGGCGCACCTGAGCGAACAGGGCGTCGGGATCGTCCACGGCCAGTTCCAGATGCTCGGCCGCCAGACGATCGACCAGCGGCATGGCTTCGTCGAAATCGCGCACAAGGATGATCGCGCCATTGGCGTTCCAGCTCGTGGTCGCCACCGCCTGCGTCGAGAGCAGGGGCAGACGCCGTTCGACCGCTGCGGCCACGGCATCGGCAAAGGCCGCGTCGTCGGTGAACAGGATGGACTGGCTGGTCGGGTCATGTTCCGACTGGCTGAGCAGATCGGCGGCGATCCAGTCCGGGTCGTTCTTCGCGTCCGCGACCACCACGATTTCGGACGGCCCGGCGACCATGTCGATGCCGACCACGCCATAAAGCTGGCGCTTGGCTTCGGCGACCCAGGCATTGCCGGGGCCGGTGATGACGTCGACCGGGCGGATGCGCTGCGTGCCATAGGCCAGCGCGGCCACCGCCTGCGCCCCGCCGACGCGCCAGATTTCCTCGATCCCCGCGATGGAGGCCGCCGCCAGCACCAGCGGGTTGATGGCACCATGGGGGGTCGGCGTCACCATCGCGATGCGCTGAACGCCCGCGACCTTGGCCGGAATCACATTCATCAGCAGCGAGCTGGGATAGGCGGCACGGCCACCGGGCACATAGAGGCCCGCGGCGTCCACGGCGTTCCACCGCGCACCCAAGCGCACGCCCGCCGCATCGACGCTATCGCTGTCCTGCGGCTTCTGCTTTTCATGATAGGCGGTGATGCGCGCAGCGGCGAGTTCCAGCGCATCGCGCAATTCGGTGGAGATGGACTCCAGCGCCTTGCGGCAGTCCGCCGGGTCCACGGCCCAGCCGCTCGCGTCCAGATCATGCCGGTCGAAACGGCTGGTATAATCGGCCAGCGCGACGTCGCCCTCGGCCCGGACGCGTTTGATGATGGCGGTCACATCGCGCGACACATCCTCATCCGCTTCGCGCCGGGCATCGACCAGCGCGGTGAAGGCCGCCGCGAAATCGGCGCTGCGGCTATCGAGCTTAAGCGGCATCCTTCACCCCCACCGCCTTGCGGAAGGCCTCGACCAGCGGCGTCAGTTCCGCCGACCGCATCTTGAACGCCGCGCGATTGACGATCAGCCGCGCCGAAATCTGCATGATAACGTTGGTTTCGACCAGCCCATTGGCCTTCAGCGTCGCGCCGGAGGACACCAGATCGACGATCCGCCGCGACAGGCCCAGCGAGGGCGCCAGTTCCATTGCGCCGTTCAGCTTCACGCATTCGGCCTGAAGCCCACGCGCTTCATAATATTTGCGCGTCAGATAGGGATATTTGGTCGCNACGCGCACATGGCTGAGCGCGGCCTCATCCTCATCCGCCAGGCCGACNGGCTCNGCGACCGACAGGCGGCAATGGCCCATGTCGAGGTCGACGGGNGCGTAAATCTCGGAATAATCGAACTCGGCCAGCACGTCGGACCCGACGATGCCGATCTCCGCCGCGCCATGCGCCACGAAGGTCGCCACGTCGAAGGCGCGCACGCGGATGATCGACACGTCCGGGCGGTTGGTGGCGAAGCGCAGGGCGCGGCTCTTCTTGTCATGAAACTCCGCCTCCGGCTGGATACCGGCTTTGGCGAGCAGGGGCAGCGCTTCATCGAGGATGCGGCCCTTGGGGATGGCGAAGGTGAGCGGACGAGTCATGACGGGCGGGCCTTACTGGCGACGGGGCGAAAGGACAAGGTTCATGCGGCCTGCGCCAAAGCCGCCTGCGTCGCCGCGATCCAGCCGCCGCCCAGCACTCGGTCGCCTGCGTAAAGCACCGCCGCCTGCCCCGGCGCGACGCCATATTCGGGTGCGTCGAAGACCAGCCTGTCCCCTTCCAGCCGGGCGGGCACGGGTTTCGCCATGGACCGCACCTTGGCGGTCAGGGGGCCGACATGGTCGCCGCCCAGCCAGTTGATGTCGGTGAGGTCCGCCGCCGACACCGCCAGCGCCGCCTTCGGCCCCACGATCACGCGGCGGCTTTCCGCGTCCAGCCGAACGACATAGAGCGGTTCGGCCTGCCCGCCGATCTCCAGCCCTTTGCGCTGGCCGACCGTATAGTGGATCATGCCCTTGTGGCGGCCCATCACGCGCCCGTCGATATGGACGATGTCGCCGCCCTCATCGGCGTCGGGGCGCAGCTTGCGCACGATCTTGGCATAATCGCCGTCGGGCACGAAGCAAATGTCCTGGCTGTCGGGCTTGAGCGCCACCGACAGGCCCAGTTCGGCCGCGATCTCGCGCACCTGCGGCTTGGGCAATCCGCCCAAGGGGAAGCGCAGATAGTCGAGCTGCGCCTGAGTCGTGGCGAACAGAAAATAGCTCTGGTCCCGCGCCGGATCGGCGGCGCGATGCAATTCCGCGCCCGCCGCGCCCTCCACCCGGCGCACATAATGGCCGGTGGCGAGGCAGTCCGCCCCCAGATCGCGCGCGATCTGGAACAGGTCGGTGAACTTCACCCCCATGTTGCATTTCACGCAGGGGATGGGGGTGCGCCCGGCCATATATTCATTGGCGAAGTCGGAAATCACCGAATCGCGAAAGCGGCTTTCATAATCAAAGACATAGTGGGCAATGCCGATGCGGTCGGCGACGGCCCGCGCATCGCGTATATCCTGCCCCGCGCAGCAACTGCCGGTGCGCCCGACCGCCGCGCCATGATCGTAGAGTTGCAACGTCACGCCGATGGTTTCGGCCCCTGTGCGCGCCGCCAGGGCGGCCACCACGCTGGAATCCACGCCGCCAGACATGGCGACGACGATGCGCCGCGCATCGAGCGGCTCGGCTAACTGAAACTGGGGCTGCATGGCCGCGCATATAGTCGCGCAGGGGGCTTCATTCCAGCCGATTCCTCTCACCGCTCAAATCCCTCCGTTCATCCAGTCCTCACCAAAATCGGTGACAAGTTTACCGGACCTTATCCTTTGCCCTCTAATCCCTTCACTCATGGATCTGAGTTTCCTTCGGACGGGCGGGCTTAAACCCGGCTTCGTCAAGCCCAGCGGGCGCAGACGCGTACCCGTCTGGCCGATGCTGCGGGCCGCTTCGGCGGCGGCGCAGGCGGCCAGCCCCACCGCGCTGGCGGTGGCGGGCATCCTGCGGGGGCAGGATGAAGGAAGCGACTGGATCCAGGAACTGGCCGACATGCTCGCGCCACGTTCCGACGGGCCTGTCGAGGCCCCAGGGCTTGCGGGAAGCTTCAACCCGTTGATCGCAGGCCGATTAAAGGTGGGGCAAGGATGATGAAGGGGGCGTTTACCGTAGCGCTTTAGCCCCTGTTCAGGGGTCGGAGGGCAAACAGTTTCGCACTGCTGAAATCGGCAACGCCAGTGCCGTTATTGAGGGTTATAATGATCGAAAACCAGAAAATCAGACCTGCCCAGGTCGTAGGGCCGCTTGGAGAACCCCTGACTCTGGAAAGCCTTCCCCCCACGGACACCACCCGCTGGGTGGTCCGCCGCAAGGCAGAGGTCGTGGCGGCTGTTAACGGCGGCCTGCTGTCCGTCGATGACGCCTGCGCCCGCTATTCCCTGACGCTGGAGGAATTTGCGAGCTGGCAGCGCGCAGTCGACCGTTCGGGCATGCATGGCCTGCGCGTAACGCGCATCCAATATTATAAGTCGCTTTACGAGCGTCAGCAGAAGTTCTGACGCAAAATATCGGTTCAAACCCAAGGGTCACGATTAGCAAGGCCGCCGGACAATCCTGTCCGGCGGCTTTTCTGTTGCCTGCCTGGCCTGCATCAGGGAACGCAAAGCCACTTTCCTACGTTGAACAGACCAGCCTACCCGAAAGGGGCTGCGATCCAAGGAGAGTGAGAAATGGGCATTATTTTGTGGCTTGTCGTCGGCGGCGTGATTGGCTGGCTTGCCAGCATGGTCATGCGCACGGACGCTCAGCAGGGCATTTTGCTGAACATCGTNGTCGGCATCGTCGGCGCATTCATCGGCGGGCTGATTTTCAGCGGCGGNTCGATCAATGACGGGTTGACGCTGTACAGCTTCCTGGTGTCGCTGGTNGGTGCNATNATCCTGCTGGCCATCGTCAATCTGGTGCGTCGCGGGTCGGTCCGCTAAATCAGACGCATGATGGACAAAAAGGCCGTGCCGTCGTCAGACGGTGCGGCCTTTTTCATGGGCGCCTTTCAGGGGCATCAGGTCCGTCCCGCAAAAAAGCGGTAGATCGCCAGCACGCCGATAGCCCCCAGCACCGCCCCGATGAAGCTGGCCTGCTCGCCCGGCTCGTACACGCCGAGCACACGTCCGACATAGCCCGCCAGCAACGCGCCCGCGATGCCCAGCAATATGGTGAGGACACAGCCGCCCGGACTGCGCCCCGGCATGACCAACCGCGCCAGCGCGCCCGCGAACAGGCCGACGATGATCCACCCCAGCAATTCCATCTGCGCCTTCCAGCTCCCTGACCCTTGGCCCTTTGGTCCATAGCGCCACAGTCGAGAGGCTTTGGCAAGGGACAAGCCGACATGATATGGGGGTTGAGCCGGGTGATGTATTCATATAATACAGCCCCCGCACGGCGCTCGGCGCAAAGATGGATTCACGATGAATTACGAAACGCAACTGGTCGGCAATGTTCCGGCGGACATGGTTGACGAACAGGTCTTTCTTGAAGGGGATCGGCTCCCATTCTGGCGTCGCTGGATGGTCGTCGGCGCGGTGGTTGCCATTGCCCTGGTCGCGGTGGCCACCTGGATCGCGATGAAAGGCAATGGCGCGAATGCGCCCGCCGCCGCCGCTCAGGTTCCGGTCGTCACCGTGATCAGCCCCGGCCAGTCGATGGTTTCGCACATGATCAAGGCGACCGGGTCGCTCGCCGCGCGGGTCGAAATGCCGGTCGGTGTGGTCGGCGAAGGCGGCGCGGTGACGCGCGTTCTGGTGCAGCCGGGCGACTGGGTGCGCGCCGGTCAGATACTCGCCACGGTCGAACGCTCCGTGCAGACCGAACAGATCCGCTCGCTCGCCGCGCAGGTGGAGGTGAACCGCGCCGACGCGAAACTGGCGCAGGCGCAGCTCGACCGGGCGAAGGCGCTGGTGTCGCGCGGCTTCATCAGCCAGGCCGACATCGATCAGCGCATCGCCACGCGTGACGCCGCCAATGCCCGCGTCAATGTCGCCGCGGCGCAACTGGCCGAACAGCGCGCCCGAACCGGGCGGCTCGACATTCGCGCGCCAGCCGCGGGGCTGGTGCTGACCCGCGCCGTCGAGCCGGGCCAGATCGTCGCGGCAAGCGGCGGCACGCTGTTTCGCATGGCCAAGGATGGCGAGATGGAGATGCTGGCGCAGGTCAGCGAAGGCGATCTGGCCGTGTTGCGCACCGGCAATGGCGCGACGGTCACGCCGGTCGGCGGGTCCACGCAGTTCGCCGGACGGATCTGGCAGATTGCGCCTGTCGTCGACAATCAGAACCGGCAGGGCATCGCCCGCATCGCCATTCCCTATAATCCGGCGATCCGGCCGGGCGGCTTTGCCTCCGCCGCGATCGTCAGCGGCACCGCTTCCGCGCCGATGCTGCCGGAATCTGCGGTGCAAAGCGATGAGAAGGGCAATTTCGTCTATATCGTCAACGGTCGCGACGAAGTGCAGCGGCGTGACGTCAAGGTCGGGCAGGTAACCGATGCCGGTGTATCCATCATGGCCGGACTGAACGGCGATGAACGCATCGTGGCTTCGGCTGGCGCCTTCCTGACGCCGGGCCAGAAGGTGAAGCCGGAACTGCAAAAGTCCAAATGACACCGCGCGGCGCGCGCCATCGGCGCGCCCGTCGGCAGGCGAGGAAGCCGTCATGAGTTTTCGTAATATTTCCGCCTGGGCCATTCGTAACCCGGTGTCGCCGATCGTGCTGTTCGTCGCCCTGATGCTGGCGGGGATGGTCAGTTTCAGCCGGATGGACGTCAACCAGAATCCCGACATCAGCTTTCCCATGGCGGAAGTCGTCGTGTCCCAGCCCGGCGCCGCGCCGACCGAACTTGAAACGCAGGTGACCCAACGCATCGAGGCCGCCGTGCGCGGCATCAGCGGCGTCGACGAAATCACCTCCTTCGTGTCCGAAGGCCAATCGCGGACCAACGTGCAGTTCCAGATCGGAACACCGGTCGACCGCGCCGTCAACGACGTGAAGAACGCCGTCGACCAGATCCGCAGCGACCTGCCCGAAGGCATATTGGAGCCGCAGGTCAGCCGCGTCGACATCGACGGCGGGCCGATCGCCTATTTCAGCGCCGAAGCGACCGACATGACGCTGGAGGAGCTGTCCTGGTATGTCGACAACAGCGTCGCCAAGCGCCTGCTGGCCGTGCCTGGCATGGCGGCGGTCAAGCGCGGCGGCGGGGTAAGCCGGGAAATCCGCGTCATACTGGACCCGGCCAAACTGCAATCGCACGGCGCCACTGCTAGCCAGGTGAATGCGCAGTTGCAGCAGGTCAATTTGAACGCGGCGGGCGGCCGCACCGAAATCGCGGGCGCCGAACAGGCCATCCGCGTGCTGGGCAACGCGCGCGACGCCTATGCGCTGGGCCAGACCCAGATTGCCCTGCCCGGCGGCCGCATTGTCAAGCTGGCCGATCTGGCCGAAGTGCGCGACATGTATGCTGAACAGCGGGCGCTGTCGTTGATGAACGGGCGACAGGTGACGAGCTTCAGCCTGGAAAAGGCGAAGGGATCGTCCGACGTCACTGTGTTCGACAACGCGATGAAGGTGCTGGAGCAGCTCAAGAAGGAAAATCCCAAGGTCGAATACAAGCAGCTTTATACCAGCGTCGATTACACCAAAGGCCAATATCATAGCGCCATGCAGGCGATGATCGAGGGTGCGGTGCTGGCGGTCGTCATCGTGTTCCTGTTCCTGCGCGACTGGCGCGCCACGCTGATTTCGGCGCTCGCCATTCCGCTGTCGGCGATCCCGGCCTTCTGGTTCATGGACATGATGGGTTTCACCCTCAACACCATCTCGCTGCTGGCGCTCAGTCTGGTCGCGGGCGTACTGGTCGACGACGCCATCGTGGAAATCGAGAATATCGTGCGGCACATGCGCATGGGCAAAAATGCCTATCAGGCGTCGATCGACGCCGCCGATGAAATAGGATTGGCGGTGCTGGCGACGACGATGGCGATCGTCGCCGTGTTCCTGCCGGTGGCGCTGATGCCAGGCATGTCGGGGCAATTCTTCATCCAGTTCGGCATGACCGTCGTGGTCGCCGTGCTGCTCAGCCTGGCCGTCGCACGCCTGATCACGCCGATGATCGCCGCTTATTTCCTGAAGGCGCATGGCGAGGAAAGCCATGGCGAAGGCTGGCTGATGGACCGTTATATGACGATCCTGCGCTGGTCGCTGGATCAGCGCCGCGCCATGGCGCATCGCGCCCGTGGCGGCCGGGCGCGCTTTACCGCATGGTTGTTCGACCATCGCGTGTGGACGCTGGGATTCGGGTTTCTGGCCTTCGTCGCGACCATCGCCGCCTTCTCCACGCTGCCCATGGCGTTCCAGCCGACGATCAATACGGATTTCAGTCAGGTGAAGGTGGAAACCGTGCCGGGCAGCACGCTTCAGCAGACCACGGCCATCACCCGCAAGGTCGCCGACATGCTGGCGTCCGACAAGACCATGGTGGAGGCCGCCTTTGCCGACATCGAAACCACCGGCGCTGATATCTTCCTGACGCTGAGGAAGGATCGACCGATGTCGTCGGTCGAATGGGAACGCAGCGTCGCGCCCAAATTCCAGCAGGTCGCCGATGCGCGGGTCAATTTCCAGTCGCAGTCGGGCGGCGGCTTTGGCCGTGACATCATCATCATGTTCGGCAGCGACGATCCCGTGAAGCTGGAGGAAACGGCCAACAGGCTGGTGACGGAAATGGCGGGCATCCACCTGATCCGGGCGCCGCGCGTGGCGGGCGACATGAACCGTCCCGAAATCATCATCAAGCCGCGCTTCGATCTGGCCGCCAGCATGGGCGTCACCACCGCCGCGCTCAGCCAGACGATCCGCGTCGCGACGATCGGCGACATCGACCAGAACAGCGCCAAATTCTCGCTGTCCGACCGGCAGATTCCGATCCGCGTGGCGCTGGCGGAAAACAGCCGCCGCGACATCGCCACGATCGAGAATATGCCGGTGCCCACCGTAAGCGGCGGATCGGTGCCATTGAAGGTGGTCGCCGATATCGAATTTGGCGCGGGTCCGACGCAAATCCGACGTTACAACCAGATTCGCCGCATCGTCGTCGGCGCGGATTTGGCGCCGGGCGTCGTCACCAGCCAGGCCATGACCATGATCGACGCCCTGCCCACCATGAAGGCTATCACCGCCGGCAAGATCGCGGGCGTCCAGAAACTGGATATCGGCGACAGCAAATTACAGGCCGAGATGATGCAGAATTTCAGCATCGCAGTCATTTCCGGCATCATGCTGGTGCTGGCGGTGCTAACGCTGCTGTACAAGCGGCTGATGCCCCCCTTCGTCAATCTGGGATCGCTGGCGTTGGCCCCGTTGGGCGGCGCGCTGGCGCTGCACCTGACCGGCAATCCGTTGTCCATGCCGGTGCTGATCGGTCTGTTGATGCTGCTGGGCATCGTCGCCAAAAACTCGATCCTCGTGATCGACTTCGCGCTAGAGGAGATAGGCAAAGGCGTGCCCAAGCAGGATGCGATCGTCGATGCCGGGCACAAGCGCGCCCAGCCGATCGTCATGACCACGGTGGCGATGATCGCGGGCATGGTGCCCACCGCCCTGTCGCTGGGTGGCGACGGCGCATGGCGCGCCCCGATGGGCGTCACCGTGATCGGCGGACTGCTGCTGTCGACGATCCTGACGCTGGTGATCGTGCCCGCGACCTTCAGCCTGGCCCTGGGTCTGGAGGAATGGATCGGGCCGCGCCTTGGTCGACGGATTCTGACCTATCGGCCCGGCGACGCACATGGGGCGCAGCCAGCGGAATAGGGTGGCTTGCTGGCAACTTCCGGCCCAGGGCAACCCCGCAAAAGAACCGCTTGCCTGAACGAAACGGCGGCGTAACCGTTGGTCCGTCATGAAACTGCTCGCCCGCCCCCGCCCCGCCGCCCTGCCGCCCCATCCGGCACGGCGCATGCGGCTGGTGGCGACGGGTATGCTGATCGCAATGGCGGCGCTGTTCCTTGCCGCCCGCACCACCGCGCACCTTCACCCGGCCATAGGCTTCGTTCAGGCCTTTGCCGAGGCGGCGATGGTGGGCGGCCTGGCCGACTGGTTCGCGGTGACCGCTCTGTTCCGCCATCCGCTGGGCCTGCCCATCCCGCACACCGCGATCATTCCGCGCAACAAGGACCGGATCGGCGATACGCTGGCGCTGTTCCTGCGCGACAATTTCCTGACCCCCGCCGTGGTCGCCCGGCGAATGCAGCGGCTGGATGTGGCGGGCGCGGCGGGGCGCTTCCTCGCCAGCCCCTCTGGCGGTGACGGGCGTCTGCGCGAAGGCGCTTCTCGCCTGATCGCCGACATGCTGGAGGCGCTGGATCAGGAACGGCTGGGCGGCATGGTGAAGGGCGCCATCGCCCAGCGTCTGCGCGCCATGAACCTGGCCCCGCTGATCGGGCAAGCGCTGGAGGCGGCCATGCGCGATGGCCGCCACGGGCCGGTGATGGATGGCATCGTCCACTGGGCCGACCACACGCTGGCGGCCAATGATCATCTGATTCGCCAGATGGTGCAGGAACGGTCAGGCAAAATCCTGCGCTGGACCGGACTGGACGAAAATCTCGCCAACGCGATCATCGACGGCCTGCGCAAGATGCTGGCCGACATGGCGCAGGATCCCGGCCACAGCCTGCGCCTGAAGGCCGAAGAAGGTCTGGCCCAGCTCGCCGCCGACCTTCAGTTCGACGTCGGGATGCAAGCCCGCGTCGCGCGCATCCGCGACGAGATCGTCGACAATCCGGCAATGCAGCGCTGGATCGACGGGCTATGGGAACAGGCCCGCACCGGCCTGCTGCGCGCGGTGCGCGATCCGGGCAAGGCGATGGCCGGTCGACTGGGCGAAGCGCTCCAACAATTGGGCCATGTGATGCAGGAGGATGCCAGGCTGCGCTTCCTCATCAACCGCTTCGTCCGCCGCGCGGCCGTGGGCGCCACGGCGACCTATGGCGGCTCGATCGTCACGCTGGTCAGCGAGACGGTGCGCGGATGGGATGCCGGCACTGTCACCAGCCGGCTGGAACATGCGGTTGGGCGCGACCTGCAATATATCCGCGTCAACGGCACGCTGGTCGGCGGGCTGGTGGGTCTGGCCATCCACGCGCTCGACACTTTGCTTTAAGCAGCGTCTCTCGTTCAGGAGGTTTGCCTCTTTTGCGTGCTTTTGTCGCGGGAGCGCCGTTTTGTTGCACCCCTTGAAAATTGATGTTGCAACATATCATGGAATTATGTTGTAACGTCTCATGCTGATCCCTCCAGAGGGTCGGCTATAGAGGAGGATGCATCATGCGACTGATGACGTTGCGGACGGCAGGCGCCCACGCACAGCAAGGCTTTACACCCCGGCAATCCGCCACCGGCTATCGCGGCGGCAGCCGCTCCCCCATCGGCATCGGCGGCGCGGTGGCCGTTCATGCGGTGGTCGCGGGCCTGTTCCTGTTGATGCCCAAGGAAGTGATCGATCGCATCATTCCGCCGACGATAGAGGGCTATGCCGTTCCAGAACCAACGCCCCCGCCCCCGAACGAAAAAGATCCGCCGATCGAAACCAAGGTGCAGCCCAAGCAGCAGCCCACCACCGTCACCGATCCGATCGTCAAAACGACGCCCGGCGATTTCACCACAAAGCCCGACCCGCTGCCCCGGACCAACGACGGCACCGGCACAGGTGCCAGCACCGAAATCATTACGCCCCCGCCGCCCACCCTGCCCGACCCGGTCATCACCCAAGCCGGTATCGATCCGCGCGCGTTGGCGGCGTTTCAGCCCGATTACCCCGGTGCGATGATCCGTCAGGGGCTGGAAGGCACGGTGACGGTCCGCGTGTCGATCGGCGCGGACGGTCGCGTCGCCGATATAGAGCGTCTGTCGGCGACGGACGAAGCCTTCTGGCTCGCGACCCAGCGCCATGCCTTGCGCAAATGGCGCTTCCGCCCCGCGACTCGCGACGGCGTGCCCATCGCCTCGATCAAGACGCTCACCGTCCATTTCCGTCTGTCAAATATCTGAAATAGCAGCGAAAGAAGGGGTCGCCATGTCAGGGATCAACAGCGCTTTTGCATCCCGTCGCGCCTTACCCTATATCGGCGCCATGGCGATCTTTCCCCGTCCTGTGTCTCCCAAGAATGCGATGAGCGACCTGTGGAGCTATTTCCGTCAGAACCGGCCGCATAAATGGCCGCTTCTGGGCCTTTCGCTCGCGCTCACCTGGGTCATCATCTGGACCTTCATGGTCGATGCGAACACCAACACCATGCCGACGCGCAACAAGATCATCTATTTCCAGAGCTGGGACGCCAATCGATCCGACGCGGCGATCATTCTGCAACAGAAGATGGATCTGGCGAAAAGCGAAGCGGCGTTGGCCCAGCAGCAAAAGCGGATGCAGGGCTTCGCCGACGCTTTCGGCATCGAATGGAAGGAAGAGGCCGCCCGCAACGGCGCGCGCCGCAAGGAAGCGGTGAAGGCCGTCGAGGCCCAGCTCGACGACCGGCTAGCCAAGGCCGAGGCGAAGGAAAAGCCGCCGGAAGGGGCCAAGCGGCCCTGAGCGCCCCCGCCATGGCCACAACCCCATCCGATTGCCGCTTCATGGCGGCGGCCATCGCGCTGTCCGAACGGGGCCGTGGCCTGTCCACGCCCAATCCCAACGTCGGCTGCCTGATCGTGCGCGACGGGCGCGTCGTCGGGCGCGGCTGGACGCAAAAGGGCGGCCGCCCTCATGCCGAGGCGCAGGCGCTGGATGAAGCGATGGACCGCGCGCGCGGCGCCACCGCCTATGTCACGCTGGAACCCTGTTTTCACCTGTCGCCACGGGGGCCACGCTGCGCCAATCTGATGGTGCGGGCAGGCATCAGCCGCGTCGTCATTGCGCTGCGCGATCCCGATCCGCGCACCGATGGACAGGGCGCCGCCTATCTGCGCGACCATGGCATCGCGGTCGAAATGGGCCTGATGGCAAGGCAAGCCGCCGCCGCGATGCGCGGTTTCGTGCTGCGCCAGACTTTGGGCCGCCCGGCTGTGACGTTGAAACTCGGCCTGTCGCTGGATGGACGGATCGCCTTGCCGGACGGGTCGAGCCGCTGGATCACCGGGCCGTCCGCCCGCGCCCACGCCCATATGGAGCGGGCGCGGCATGACGCCATATTGGTCGGCGGCGGCACGCTGCGCGCCGATGCGCCGCGTCTGGACGTGCGGCTGGCGGGGCTGGAGGATCGCTCCCCGCGCCGCATCCTGTTGAGCCGCAGCACGGCGCCGGAGGGATGGGAAGGAATTGCCACCCCCGAAGACATTGCCACGCTGCCGCAGGTCGACCATCTGCTGGTCGAGGGCGGGGCCGCCACCGCCGCCGCTTTCCTGCGCGCCGATCTGGTCGACCGGATGCTGCTGTATCGCGCGCCGATTGTGATAGGCGATGGGCTGGCCGGGATCGGCGACATCGGCCTGACCGACCTGGCGCAGGCGCATGGCCGCTGGCGCTTGGACGACGAACGCCGACTGGGCGAGGATCGGCTGGAGGTTTACCTGCGCCACTGGAACGCCTAGATCGCCATCAAAGCTAGACGGACACGAGCAACCATGTTTACCGGCATCATCACCGACATCGGCACCATCCGCACCCATCAGCAGCGCGGCGATTTGCGTCTGGTCATCGACAGCGCCTATGACATGGAAACGGTCGCCATCGGCGCGTCGATCGCCTGTTCCGGCGCCTGCCTGACGGTGGTGGAAAAGGGGCCGGGCTGGTTCGCGGTCGATCTTTCCGCCGAGACGGTCGAACGCACCGCCCCTTCCCTCTGGCAGCAGGGCGGCCGCCTCAATCTGGAACGGGCGCTCAAGGTCGGGGACGAACTGGGCGGCCATATCGTCACCGGCCATGTCGACGGCATCGGCACGCTGGTTTCGGCCACGCCTGAAGGCGATTCGATCCGCCTGATCATCGCCGCGCCCACCGAACTGGCGCCCGCGCTGGCCGCAAAGGGTTCCATCACCGTCGACGGCATTTCGCTGACCGTCAACGCGGTCGAGGATCAGCCCGACGGCAGCGTCCATTTCGGCCTCAACATCATCCCCCACACCGCTTCCGCGACCACGTTGGACAGCCTGCCAGCCGACCGGACCTTCAATCTGGAGATCGACGTGCTGGCCCGCTATCTCGACCGGATGCAGAGCCTTCGCAACCGCACAATGTGATAGGCCCTTGCATTGATCACATTACAATGTGATAACCGCATCGCCCGTGCAGGGCAGGAGTCGTTTATCATGTCGTCAGTTCTCATCGATACCGTCCGTTCGCTTGTCACCACGGGCG
>Ga0065704_10001095_pt1 | contig 15242 bp, 18 predicted proteins | sample SwiRhicommuniRL2_FD_59091 | JGI IMG/M metagenome (GOLD analysis project Ga0065704, IMG submission 59091) | Switchgrass rhizosphere bacterial communities from Rose Lake, Michigan, USA - RL2 v2 (version 2) | ecosystem: Host-associated > Plants > Roots > Rhizosphere > Soil | place: East Lansing, MI
TATGATCTTCGTATTTATCTTGACAGTTATTTCGCATAATATTTATAATAAAATATATTTAAAACATATAAATTTTATAGCGGGTTCGGTGGGATGCGATATACTAGTGTATGTAATCCAATTTTAATGAAAGGCGGGATACATTTGGTTGGTGCCTGTCGTGACTCACTGTTAACAGCATGGATCCAGAGGAATATGATTGATATCGATATTGATTGATCAATCAATACATCTTTATTGTGTTTAACAGTACTATATTTAGAACGATTTTGGAAAAGAATAAGTGCGATAAGTGTAACTTGACTATCCATCCTAATTTCATAGGCAATCATAAATGTGATCATCAAAACTGTCCAATTTGTAAGAGTCCAATTACTCCTTCGCAATATTGGTTCCATGTAAGATCACATCCGGGTCATGAAAATGATAGCCCACCACCACCAGGAGCAAGTACGTTTGACAATAGACAAAAGGCTAACTATTCCGGTTATGGCAATTATCAGAAAAAGTAGCCAGATATTATTTTATTTTCAAACCAATAAATGTAAACAAGAGTTAGAGCATAAAACGCATTTGCGCTATAGAGGAAGATTAGAGGCTTTCAATGAAGTGCTAGAAATAATTAAAAATAAGAAAGAAATTGATTATGAAAGGAGTTTAACAAATGATGTATTCCACTTATTGAAAGACATGGGGTTAGGAAAATAAATGAATACTAGCGCGTCCATGGCAGAAAATTCCATGACTCATGATACTTTAAAAATATGGTAATTCCCAAATATTACAATTATGACTTTAAATTCTGTCCTAAAAAATTCATCTGAAGTAAATTACGCGATCGATCACTTGCATTCTCTAGGTCTTTTCGCCCATCCTGATAAAGTAAAATCATGGGACACATACAAAATGATTAAAATAATAAACGATGGTGCTAGAAGCTCCTTCATACTTGATGTAGGATGTAATGGCTGTCCCATCTTGTCCATATTGAGAAGACTTGGATTTAAGAATCTGTACGGTTGCGATCTATTCCTAAAAAAGAGACCTTCCAATACACCAATTATTGATAAGTATGAGGACAAGTCCTTTAATATATCGATTCAAAACCTGGAAAAAACCAATTTCCAAGATAAAATGTTTGACTATATCACATCACTGTCAGTTATAGAACATGGTGTTAATATTCAAAATTATTTCAAGGAAATGAACAGAATAATGAAGAGAGGAGGGATACTTTTAACGTCCACCGACTACTGGCCTGATAAAATACCCAACATAGTAAAGACGAAACATAACCCTACGAATAATCCTGATAATATATTCAGTAAGGAGGAAATAGAGAATGTTGTACTCAAGGCCGCAGAACTGAATGGTTTGGTCCTTACAGAACCATTAGATTATAGCTCTGAAGATAAGGTTGTTCATTATGATGGTACCGGACTTGACTATACCTTCATCTTCTTTGTATTGGTAAAGACTAGATGTGTATAAACAATTTTTAACATTAAGATCATATTTATCGTATTCATTAGAATCATTTCCTTGCATTTTTATAGAACATTTCATCAGCTCCTTTTTATTCAAGTTAAAAAGATACTAATATTACCACAACGAGTGGATGATGGGCTTGGTTCTTGTTCAACTGCTAAACACACAATTGACCACTAGTTGCTTATTTTATTATTTACGCAACTGCAAGTTAAAAGCTTCCAATAGGTTTGGATGAATTTGTGTGTGAACTATCATCATGACATCTAGAGGTGAAGCTTTTTTTCCAATAGAGTCATTAAGTTGAGTGAGGCCATTTTCCAGACTAGTAACAAAGGCTGTTACGTTGCTGTTATTGTTGCTCATTGTCGCATGCTTAAGGCTAGTATTAAAGATTTCGGATGCCTTTGTAGCCAGGGCTTGAGCACTCTGGTAATCTGACACATTAACTAATGAGTATCCAGTGTTGATTTCACTACCGTGATCCGGCATCGTCATCGTAATCGTATTGGACGAGGTATTCATCGATTGCGTATTCATATTGCTGGTGCCAGAATTATTTCCTGTTACAGGATTGTTCAGTATCATGGAACTTGGACCACTGTTGTTCCCAATCATACCCATGTTTGACATATTCGTCATGTCAAATCCAACACGATGTGCGTTACCATAGTTTATTAGCACACCATCTATCACATTGGCTAAAGCTAACGCCTCAAGCTTTGTATTCTGGTCCTTTCCTTCTGTATCACTACCACCAAATATGTTTCCTAAATACTTTGTAACTCCTTCCAAAAAGTTTGAAGACGTTGGTTGCACCTGTGCCATTCTGACATTTGCATCCTCACCCAGCCTTTTATTAAGGTCACTTACGAGCTGACTAACACTTTTTACTTGGCTCTCTGAAGATGATGATATGCTTTGCAGTTGAATCATCGCGCTTCTAAGATCACCGGCTAATCGAGGGTTGTCTTCTGCTATTTCTACCAAGATCCTTGGAGTCAGAAGGGAAGCTGCCTTATTTGCATGATTTTGTGCTAGTGTCACGTTATTATTTACCAGGTTTGAGGGAACGAGCTCCAATTCTGCTTGCATTTGGCCTATAATCCCTACAAAGTTTGCAGTTTCATTCGGAGTAAATTGATGACCATATATTTTTACATTATAAAAATTATCCGTATTTAAAAGCATCATGCTAAAACAAATCAAGAGTAGAACAAGAAATTTGGCCCATAGAGTGAGAGTTTGTATCAAAATTGAATTCCCCCCTTTTAACGTATAGTCCTGAAGTACTTAACTAGTTTAAATCTATAGTTTTAGAATTCTCCATGGCAAAGTACTCTAACAATACTCACTGATTTTTAATTGTAGTCTTGTCATGAGGATTACTCACCTTATATCTTGCTTAATATGCTCATATATTAACAACGTGGTTTGAAGACCCAATCAAATCAAATTAGATGAAAATCATAAAAACACGCTTATAATGCTCTCTTCAATTATTAGGCACATTAAATTACCAGAGCATTAATATGCCCTCTTTACAATAGTATTTAACAAATACTTTGATAAAGGCAAAGTGTGGTCATATAGTTGAGGAAAAACACATAGATGTACATAATGGACTATGTAGAAAATGTCATTCTAATTTTTCGTATATACTAGATCTAGTATCAAAATATGGGGAGGATGCATTAGTGGAGTACTGGTATGCCATGATACTTACTAATTTATCACCCGGGATAAGCAGGCAAGAATCTAATTGTTTGATTGGGCATTTAATTGAATTCTATCAAAGACAACTAGTCATGGTTCCCTTAAAGGAGAGGTATATAAAAAAGATGCTATTCATGTTGAATTCATTACGGGAACCATTTGATGTTGAATCCGTAAAATGATATTTGATAAAGTCTTACATTTATAATTTCCTTCTTTCAAAAACATTAATGTAACAAAATGGATTCGACGGCTAAAGACAAACACATTGATGTTTTTAAGTTATCATTTTCAGTAAAATAAAAATTCAGAACACCAATTTAGGGAAACAAATTCATAAATAGAAGCCTTTTTCTTGATTTATTTGTTATACTATTTCACCAGGAATCGTGGGTTTTGGAACCGTTCTATTTTCTATTAAACCACCAAACGACGTGATATTCGTGGAATTTGAATTGGTTGTTTTGCAAGGTTGATTATTAATACAAATTGTGGTAGTGCAATTTCCATTTTCACAGCTTGTAGTCACATTTGCTTGAAGTTGTGCATTCGCATATTGCAGAATTGGACCAGTTAATGCTACAAGAACCAGGCTTATAATTGAGATATAAAACGCAATGAGAAAATAAGAATTAATTTTCGGCATTGTATATGTCTTTATGGTGGACCCAGATTTTATCTTTCCCACATTAAATTAAGGTTTAACAATTGCTGCACTATTTTTAGAGTCTAGCAATAAAACATTCTTTAAAAAGGATTTGTAAAGTAGCATTAAAAGTCGGAGATAGAGATAAGATAATAGGTGCATGAGCTCCCATTCTTCATGGAGTGGATGAGCATATTTGTTTATTTGACCTAGCCAAAGCGATGCACGATAATATCGAGGATTCAGAGTTGGTGCCCGTTAACAAGCCGGGACATGGATTTTACTACAGGGAGAAAGAAAAAGTCAATGCTGAGCTTATGTGAGCTTATGAGGTTTATTGGCTAAATATCTCTATTTGTTGATCCGGATATAAATTTCAAATCCAGTTATTTCATCCAAGGTGAATATGCTAGAAAATAAAATGCAGGATGAATAGAAAGACCCATGATTTTTTCTGGTTTTATTTTTAGAATTACCCTTTTATGATCTGGTTTGCGATAGTAATACTTTCCAATTCCAAGATATCGCTTGGCAAGCTTTTTTAAATGTTCATCAGCTCCTTCACTTATCTGTTCCACAACCTTTCCTTTTATAGATACCATATTGAAGGGATTATTTTGCTCCACTATAGACAATGCTATCCTGTTGTCTTTCGATATATGTCTGAGCTTTGCTGCTTCTTCGAACGTGTTAATAAAAATAAAATCGTCATCCAACTCTGCCCAAACTGGAGTGATATGAGGTGAACCATCTCTTGATAATGTTCCCAAATATGCCAAATTTCTAAGTTGGAATAGACGATATAGCTCGACTTTACTCAACTCAGTCACTCCAGCAGACAACTTAGTTTTTGAAACACTCTCCTTATCAGTATTGGGAGGAGGAACATCTACTATCTCTACAGATGTCGGAATCCTATTCTTGTCGTAATTATCATCATTTTGCATATATATTACAGATCAGTTACGAGATATTAACATTATTGTAAAGGAACCCCTTAGTATAGGAAACAACTTGAATTATCCAGAAAAATTGGAAACTACTTCACAGGTAACGCATCTAAATTTTAAGCATGTTCAATTATTTAGGATTCTGGGGAGATAGGTATTATGGTCGAGGGGAGGATAAAACATTACAAAATAAACATAAAAGGATACTACTAGAAATTACGATAAATTATTGGATAAGCTTCAACTTCTATTAAAACCATGGAGGCTAAATATAATATGTTCGTTTGCGGTCATATTAGAATTCACCATCAGTATTATTTAGCTGGAACAGAATCTGGCCATCATTGTAACATGCGTGTGTCTAGAATTTAGGCAAGAATAATCATCAATTAGAGCTGAATAAATTTGGCTGGAAACAAATCAGACAGTTGATGTACCAGTTTCAAAGGTAAGTAATGATTATGGAAAAACTTTTGGTCCCTTTCTAATACTTGGAATGAATGGAACGATAGGACCTACAGAACTCCGACCAATTTTATGATAAAAACAAAATTGAATAAATGGTATGAATAAGCAATTACCTAAACTATTTCGCTAAACCATAGGACTCGCTAACAAGAATTATCAAGCAATATCCTCCAAATATTATAAACTAATCACAAGTTTAAGAAGCGCCTACGCTAATGAATACAGTCTGGACTAAGACAGACAAGTTATAATGATTTATTGGATGGATTAAGGTTATCGTAAAAATGTTATAGTATAGAATAAATGTTATAGTATAGAATAAGAGAATCTTCTTAAAGCAGGAACAGCAAAAACTTTACAGTTATGTCTTTTGANTCTAGACATAAAAGTAAATTTGATGGACGTATAGGACTATTAAAAATATTTGCTGGTATTATAAATCCCAGCGATAAGAATGAAATAGACATAACCCTCAGCGTCCATGGAACAATCGTATATGGAAAGATGATCGGCATGAAACGATATTACGAAGAAATAGGGAAAGTATTCATTGATGCGATAACAGATACATCCCCTGAAAATACGTCTCCTTCTAAAGAAGTGTTAACCATGCTCTTTGAGAAGATAGAGCAATTAAACCAGAAGGAACTAGAAGATGGAGAGTTCGAATTTAACTATATATTTATGAGAAATACAAAAATATACAACGGGGGAAAAGTTATCCCTTCCACTGGAACTACATATTGGATTGAAAAAATAGAATCTGTTGATGGGTTCTTTCTTGGTATGGTATGACGATTAGTGATCTAATAGTTTTTTTTCATTTCCACATTGTGAAGTAAAGATTTCCTTTCATCTATTATTTGATTTGCGAAGACTTCAGTGGGTAACACCGAGATTATGCCACCAACAATAAGTGATGCCATGATATAGATGTCTGTTCGATATACCATAATTCGTAGGTTAAGGAAGTATAAGATAAGGATTTCTGTCTACGTGGTGAATCTTTTAATTTTTATCTTCGAGGGTTTACTTTTACTGTCAATATGTTTTAATAATTTAATGCCTCTTCTATTACTGTAACAATATTTCCTTTTCTTAACTCTCTCTTTATGTCTTCATCTTTTTCTTGTTTTGATTTTGGTGAAAGTGACAAAGTAGGTGAATAGATAGACCAAATAGTTTTCCAGGAGTCTAAAGAGGAAATAGACTTGGAAACAGAACTCCTTGATGCTGGATGGCTTATTGAACAAAACAAAAATGAGCGCAATTCATAATAAGATCCCTCTTGCACCTGTAGAAAACAAATGATTGACGTAGTGGAAAAGAATCAGAAATTGGCTATATCGGCGTTAGGCCACTATGTAGAAAGATTGAAGAAAATGGAAGCAGATGATGATATTACTCTCCTTCTAACTGAAGCATTAAAATCAGATTTAACAAACGAGCAATTAAAGGCGCAACAAATAATCGCGCATGTAAAAAAGGAAGGATTTATGTTGCAATCTGAATTTGCAACGAGTATTTTCGCAAAGCATTCTGAGATGAGAAATACCTTGACGGCTGCATTACTATGCTATTATAACGACATGGTTGAATCTTTAGAGATTGTTTCTAAGAAACTAACAAATGGTCCAGAATTTGCGCTACTAAAACAGGAACTACAGTTCTGTAAGGAATTTCTTAATAGTATTAATGCTGAACATGGAATGGATATCAAGGTTTCATAATGGTGTGTGGAAGTTGATTTGACTGAAGAATTAAAAAGTTTCCTTGTTCATAAAATGAGAATTCATGATTATCTCAGTTCGTACAGGCCGTAAAAATATATATAGAAAAACAATTCAAGTGGCGCCTTTTTATTGGAACCTTTTCAAGACATAAGGTTATATTTTGTCTTTGTAGAAGTAAGGCAGAAATGAGCAATGTGGACGATGTTATAAGGGAATTTACTGAAGCCGATAATGCGATCAGAACGTTCTTTCCAAAGGTGGATCCGTTTTTGGTTGTCTCTTTGATATTCGATAAGAATGCAAACAAGAAACACATCTACACTCTAGAGATTATAATGAAACCCGATCAGGACAAGGAAGCGATTCGCCAGGATATTATTAACAGGACCGGAATGACTCCTTCCTTTTATCTACGTGGCACAAAAATGATAGTTAGTCATACACTTGACTTGGAATTCTTGAAGTGGATAAATGACCAAGATGGCATTATTAGTATCAAGGGTAGCAAGTTCAGCGCGGGCGGTTCTAGCGACTTTTAGATGTATCTACAAAAATAGTCTAGTCTTAATGGCAAATTCATATTGGATAGAATGACTTCATTCTCTAATTAAGGATCGATGTATAATTACTCAATTGAATAGAATCAAGAGTAGGTTTTATTCCATTAAATTAGAGGCAAAATCGATTCACTCTTTGTCTCCTATAGAGATAATTAAATAGACAATAGAAACCACACATTCAATATATGACATTTTTACTGTCATTTTGACCGTGCAATATGACAGTCTTTTGTGCTTATTAATCGTCGACAGAATAAACATTACTGCCAGATAGTGCCGTAAAAATAGTGAATTCTAAGAACATGAATTTAACAAAAGTTGGATTATCTAATATGCGCATTACTAAATATTCTTCAATTTAGGACATATAACGACATAAACAAGAAGCGTTTTCAACTATTAAGTCGCTTATATAGGTGTATTAATTATTTGAAGACTCCAACAAAATATTCACAGTACTCCCTCTCTTTAATGGATCTGTCATGTTAAATGCTCTTAAACCGAATTTGACTCTAATGACGATAGAGCAAACATTACAAACAGAAATTGAAGAGTCAAAGAGATGGCTTGATCTAGAAACTGATGGGTCAACATACAAACGAGATCTTCAAAAAAGGGTTGAATTAATAAATTGGGTTTTAGAAAATATGAAGAATCCTGATATTCAGATCTGTAATCTTATTGAATCTAGAATGAACGAAATCATAGACGTAATAAATCAAACCGATTCAATATTCAAACCCGACAAACTGCATAGCGAACTAATGATCCTAGACTGGATATTATATCAAGTTTGCATTAATGAAAAGTAGATTTGCATTTGAGATTTAACTTAGGTAAGGCAGGTTCTTATATTTAGTTGCAGAACTCTGAGTACTCTTCTAACACAAATAGATACCGGCCGGTGGGATTGTTCGGTTCAATCAGTCCCACTGGTATTTTACTAAAATTATTTTATACTTTATTGCACACATTTAGTTAACGCAACCATAATGCTGGTGGGAAACTAACTTGTCATACTACGATTCATCCCACCAGTTCTATTCATATATTTTGTTGTGAATAATTAGTTGGCTGTCAAGTCAGTAATATTTACTGGTGGGATCATTCATCATTGGGGTTCACTGGTCCCACCAGTAATTATTCTATAATTTGTTGTCAATATTTTTCCAAGTGCAGAACTCTGCTGGTGGGGTATCGCCTCCAATAGCGTTATGCGTCCCCACCAGTTTGATCTTAAACTTTTTTATATTTTATTGGCTAGTCCAAAATTAACGCAACGTCTGGGCTGGCGGGACTTTTCCCTGAATTCCACATTTGGTCCCGCCAGTCGCCATTAAATTATTTTATAAGGAAGTCTGCCTATTATGCTATTTATATAGTTGAATATCATACCCGAATTATGACACGGGTTGTAATCAAATGTTCTGCAAATGGTCCTAACTTAATAGAGGTGGATGGAAATGTTTTCGCTGCCATGTGTAGATGTGGAGCGGCTAAGACCAAACCTTACTGTGACGGCACTCATGCAAAAATAGGATTCAAAGCAGAAGCAAAAGAGGTTGTTGTTTCGGAAAAGTAATAATTACTGCGTAATTGAAAAAAAGTCTCCCTCTCCTACATGTGATTTAGGTTTTAAAATCAAATAACTGCCATTATGCAATCATGGGTCGAACAATACCTTCGTATCGGATAGCATCAGAAATGGAAAGATGGAAATGGCGCACCAACTCTCATACCGGTAGACGCCAAAATCAGAAATGCAGTTTTAATTCTCTGCTCACTGAAATCTAGTACTTTCTTTATCTCTTCATGCGTATATCCTCTATCTCTTCCATTGGTTTCATTACCTGTCTTATCTGAATTGATAAATTTTTTAATTTTCTTCCAGTTTAATACTATATCATTTATTTCGCAAGCATGTTTTAACGTGGCAGTTATAAGGTTCTTGTATTGCCTTGAAACTTTTTTGTCAACCAGATATTTATAATAAGATTCGTCATATCATGTTGTGGTAATTTTAAGAAAGATAATAAATCCATTTCATAATTATTCAGAAATTTTTCTAAACAAAATCTATAAGATTCTTTCGTAGAATCACAATGCAGTGAATTTATGAAATTATAGAATACCTGGCTGTTTTCATCTAATACTTGCATTCCTATATCTGCACAAGATTCAAGATGCAAGCTATTAATTAAATCATATGTGTGCGTGATTTAACAACTATTAAATATTGTTTTGGAGATAATAGTATGATGTAAAGTGAATAATAGGGTTGCTGATTCATGTGAGCACGTGAATAAAGTTAATGAAAGTATCAATGGGAATACAAAAGGGTGTGAGGAGTGTGAAAAAAATCGGATCTGACTGGGTGCATTTGCGCCTTTGCTTAAGTTGCGGTCACGTAGGATGTTGTGATTCTTCTGTAAATAAACATGGAACAAAGCATTTTAAATCTACGGGTCATCCAATCATAAGATACTTTGAGCCTGGTGAAAAATGGAAATGGTGTTATGTTGATGAAGTTTTCATTAGATAGGGATAGTAATACTATTCCTAGTAAACAAAACAAGATATGATCGTATGAGATCCAATAATAGTACCACTATTAACAATCATGTGAAGCCAAAGATCCTGCCACTACCAAATGGTCCATATTACTTGATAAACGACATGCAACCTAAAGTAGTTGATAATTTTAAAAATTTCAAGGGAGAACCTCTATCGACAACAATAGGCATTGCATTATGTCGTTGTGGAGCATCAAAGAACAAGCCATTTTGCGATGGTACACATAGCGTAATTCGATTTTCAAGTAAGAACATGACTTTAAAGGAAAATGATACCATCAAAAAATCTAGCAAGGACAAAAGACGTGATTATCCCGGTAAGGAAATTACAATACATGATAATAGGAAGATTTGTTCTCATGCAGCAGAATGTGTTAATAATCTTCCCTCTGTATTTAAATTAGGATCTAGGCCTTGGATTAATGCCGACGGCTCTAATATGCAAGAGATAATTAACACCGTACGAAAATGTCCCTCCGGTGCTCTAAGTTACTCCATTGATGGAGTTGAATATAGAGATCCAGAGGAACAAAGAATTCCGACAGTTACGGTATTAAAAAATGGACCTTATCATATAACAGGGGGAGTTGAATTAATTAGTGAAAATATGGAGTTTGGGGATGGGGCGTCGAAGGAACATTATACGCTCTGTCGTTGCGGTGCTTCAGAGAATAAACCCTTCTGTGATGGAACGCATAAAAGCATAAATTTCAAAGATGGATAAGAAATACAGATGGGCTATTCTAATCGTTCCAAATCATAATTATAAAAACCTGAAAAATGTAATCCTTAAGTTATACTGTGGAGTTTTCATCCTGCCAAAATAGGATTTCACATTTGGTCTATAGAGGTAATAAATTATAATTCCATTTATTATCAGACCACCAATGCTTCCGATACTCCCTGCAGCTATAGATGTTATATTTAAGATTGCAGTTTTGATGTTAATTATAATAGTAACTATCCACGCCCATCCCTTACCCTTGAATAGACCCCATGCAACTACAAAGTTTGCAATTCCAAGGACAATTAACATAGCTCCAAGTATTCCTATAAATCCTCCCAGTACAAACAAAGGGTTATTTGGAATGGTAACTTCAGTACCGTTAACATTAAGTGAAAGAGAAGTATTTGAAGTATTAGTATCATCATTTACCTTAATCTGACCTATAAAAGGTGCTAATGCGACAAGACCCATCCCTCCAAATAGAAGGAGGGCCCCGGCGATTATTGCAAGCACAGCGATTATCGTAACACCCGTAGGACGTCTTCTTTCCAACCCTACCTTCTAGAATGTAGAGTACGATAAATAGATTTGGAACCAATATTGTGAAGAGATACTTTGTAGATGGAATTGTATGTGGTTTAAGCCGACTGGTGGGAGAGTTCAGAACTTTTAGGTGTTTGGAAGATAAGGTTCCCACCAGTTGTATGAAGAGTAAAATGATTCAGGTCTAGTAAATATAAAAACTTCAGGAAACTTAGTTAATTCAAGTTCAAGTTCAACAACTTTGCCTTTTTGCGTAGCTTAATTATTTCCTGTAGCCTTATAGTGAATGTAACTTAACATAGTAATGGCTGGTGATAACGAGAGGTCTTTCTGGATCCATGAATTATGTCTTAATTGTCTTGAGTCGGCTTTTTGCCCTTCTTTATAATAGTTCTAAGTTCTAATAATAATTGGATCCAAATAGTTAAAAATTCGACCCGGTGGTTAAGTTGAGTAAACGAATTACAAACATTCTAAGATAAAAAATTGAAATTATAATCCTTGCAGATGAAAAAATTTAAACTTGATATATTAAAGAATTGAAAAAAATAGTGGAATTTATTATGTAATTGGATGTCTACTTATTGATTTTTTGCATACTTAGTCATACCTGTGAAATCAATTGCAATGCATTTCTCATCTCCAACCACCCACGCGTTGTGACCCGGTGGAACGATTCCAACATCACCTGGACCGAATTCTTCTTCTGTACCATCGTCCATGACAACCTTCATTCTTCCAGAGATCACATATTGGGTGTGTGGTGCTTCACAACTATTGGTTTTCGCTATTGGTTTGACGCATTTTTCCCAACTCCATCCAGGATCAAACTCGGCTCTTCCTACCGTTACATCGTTCAAAGTGGCGATCTCTACTTTACCCTTCTCAAACGCTCTTGTCTCGTCCGGTGCATTATTAAGATTCTTTTTAATGATCTTTGTCATTGAATTTCAAATCTCAGATCATTTGATGAGTATTAAGCATTTGTCAACAGCCCATAATTGCTCATTCCATGGAACTGATCCGGTATCGCAGGTCATAACATTTTTGTTAAAGATGTTAATGGATTTGTATGTTCACAAACGAATAGTCTCATCGCAATGGAATTGATTTTGGGTATGGATAAATCCCAATCAATTTTCAGGGACAACTTTGTCTTCAATCCTTCTGGGTTGGGTTAAATTTTAACAATATTATTGCCGACGATCTCATATATGTAATTTAGAATTTATTAACTATCGTTCATCATTTCTTTAAAATAAATTAAAATGTCTCTAGAGATGCATTAACGGTAGCATATTTTGGAGGTAGACAAATTGCATAGCGAATTGAGAATTCTTGATTGGATAACTATCAAGTTTGCATTAATGAAAAATATAATGTATAGCACAAGTATTCTGAAGTTAAATGAATTAGAGACCTAATATTTAATTAAAATCCGAACATAAAAAATATCAATTGCTGTATAATTATAGGAATCAGATTATACTAGGCTTAATGTGCTTGAATAGCCGTAAGTAAGGTATGATTTTGGAAATAACGAAAAAGGAGAATTCAAAATGAGTATGACATTAGAGACTCCAATGTTATTGACAAAGAAAGTTACAGAGCCAAAACATGGAGAACCAAAGACCTCTATTATACTACTGATATCGGTAGCGATATCCATTGCAATCGTTTTGTTACCGTTTGAGATATCAAATACAGAAGCATGGCTGGAGCAATATTCCATGTGTAGAGACAAAGTAATAGGATATGAGCAAATGGGACTTTATAAAAGCCCCGATGATTTCAGATTAGCGTTGTCATACTGTGACTTGTAATAAAAAAAGGTCAGTCCTATTTAGTGAGGGCTGAGTGACTGATTTTCAAAATTATTGCCAATAGACTATTGAATAAACTTTGATAACTAATCTTAATTTATTTCGGAAGTGTAACTTAGGTAAGGCAAATTCTTATAATTAGTATCATAAAGGATTTAGGCTTTTAACATTGCAATTTGCCGGTGGGATCCTGTCTGCGTTTGCTTCTACTCCCACCGGTATTTACTAAAATTATTTTATGTTTGGTTGACCAATATTATTTCTAACGTAACATTTCGGCGCAATTTAAGGAATTGGAATAACGGAGTGAATTAAGAGAATAAAGACATTGGACCAAAAGAAATAAGAGTTTGGTCAGAAAACAAAACTAGCTGCTCGTAAATTCTTACAACTTTCTACCTAAACTTTCTACGAAAGACCTTTTATAATATGTAGTGTCGAAAAATACAAGGTCTAACACGCAACTGGTGGGAAATTGGTTGTTGCTCTTGTTCATGCAATCAAATTAACTCCTCCCATCAGTTGTTAATTTTAACCTTCTTATGCATTTTATGCATTTGATAACTATAAAAATATTTGTATTTAGAAGATTATTGTAAAATATCTGTACTTTAGAAGGTAACATTAAGAACATCTTAATTTGTCCGATGATTCAAATATCCTTTCGTCCGACACATGTACTTTCAATTTCTCTCTTCCACGAAGGCTGAACTCCCTCTCTCCTTAAGGGACATTGTATTTAAAATCTTCATCAGTCTTTTTAGATTCTAAAACTATAGAACGAGTATTACGAATAGAAATCACTGAATCGAAGAAATGGCTTGATATAGATAGTGACGACAGTACCTACAAACGAGATCTTGAAAAAAGGATTGAATTGATAAACTGGGTTTTGGAAAATATGAGGAATGCTCACATTCAGAGAAGTAACGTTATTGAATCTAAAATGGATGAAATTATACTAACTATAAACAAGAATTTTTCAATTTTGGAAGCTGATAAATTACACAGTGAACTAAGAATATTGGATTGGATATTTTATCATGTTTGTAGTAATGAAATAAAAAGGCTATAACTGTCATGAACCTTGATTTACTGTTGCAATGTAGAGAATCATAATGATAATGTCATATGGTAACTTCATTGGCGACAAAATTCTAGGATCCAAATAGTTATATCAAAATTCCGAATTATTTTACATATCATTTTTCGGTGAAGACTTAATTATTTACCCCTTTACAAGATAACTTATTGAAGTACAAAGGAGTGTGTGTAATACTCATGACATTGTCAATCGCAACCCTTGCAGTGACGATTATGATTTCATATAGCCCACATCAAGCCGAAGCGACTAAATCAGGTACCTCAAACGATTGGTGTTATATATCGGCGTTTCCGGAAGACCGCTCGGTTTGCTTACCAAATCATAAGGAGTGCAATAAAGCACAGTCATCAGACGTTTTCGCTTCAAGTTCCTGTTTCAAGCAGTTCTTTTAACTTTAATGGGCGTGTATTGATCGGAATGTTCAGATTTCCATGGTACAATTTCTCAGTGAGAATAACAAATGTGAAAGTAGATTAAATTAATTACTTATTTACTACATTCCCCGCAAAATTCAGAAAACGCTTGATCTGTTGTAAAGCATATCACACAGAAACGAACATAATTATCGAACGCTTTCGTCAAAAGCTATATCTGCGGCGAAATATTGTGACGTCTGTTTATTAATCCTATGAAATGGAAAGGCAATAATCATCACTATGAAAACAAACAGAAATTATATTATTTGCCAATTGTCAATTATATTGGGTCTTTAGAAGGCTTTTATATTTAGTACTCTCACAAATGATAATGAAACAGAAAATCATATTCGTTGTAATGGCTAGCGTATCACTTGCTATTCTCGGGGCTACAACCCTAAGATTGGATCTTGCACAAGAGACCTTTGCAATTAAAGAAACTTGCTTAGATAAGAATAACTGCTGGTGTTATGAATCGGAATCTGATCTATTTT
>Ga0065704_10070866_pt1 | contig 15240 bp, 18 predicted proteins | sample SwiRhicommuniRL2_FD_59091 | JGI IMG/M metagenome (GOLD analysis project Ga0065704, IMG submission 59091) | Switchgrass rhizosphere bacterial communities from Rose Lake, Michigan, USA - RL2 v2 (version 2) | ecosystem: Host-associated > Plants > Roots > Rhizosphere > Soil | place: East Lansing, MI
GGTGCGCAGCCTCAGTACGCCCAGCCCGCGCCCGTTGACCCTCGGGGCCGCTACCTCGGGCCGCGTGTCGGGATCGCCGACCGCATGAGGTCCGACCACGAACTTTTGATTGCCGCCGCGATGGCTGAGAAAGCCGCAGGCGTCACCTTGCACTGATGCCGGCGTGTGCCGGGGGAGCAACACCATGGCTTTCGCAGACATGTTCAGCGCCGAGAACGTCGGCAACCTGATGCAGGATCCACGGATGGCGCTGGGCTTGGCGCTGATGTCCCAAGGCCGGCAAGGCTCCAGCTCGCAGGCGCTGGGGCAAGGTGGCCTCGGTGCCAGCCAGATGATCCAGCAGAGCCAGCATGCCCAACAGCTGGCCCAGTACCGCCAGCAGCAGATGGCAGCCATGCAGCAACAGCAGGCCATGCAGCAGCAAGCCGCCCAGGGCAAGCAGGACCAACTGCAACGCCAGCAGGCCGCGCTGCAAGACCCCGCAGTGCTGGACCAGCTCGGCCCGATGGCGCGAGCCATGGCGGCCAATGGCGTCGACATCGGCAGCATTCTGCGCGGCCAGGGCATCGACAACCTGCAGGCCCATCGTCAGGCCTCGCTGCAACAACAGCAGAGTCAGTTCGACACCCGGCAATACCATACCGGTGGTGGTCAACCAAGCGGCCCACGTCAGCGAGCGCTGCCAACGCTGATCCCCGAACACCTGCCAAACAACATGATTCAGGATCACAAGCTGAATCCGAAAACCGGCGAGTTTGAGCCGTTTGGTGCGCCCTACAGCAAGTATGCGCCCGGTCGTGCCAAGACCAACCAAACCGTGGATGCCGTCGCCGACGAACTCGCCCCGGCACCCGAGCAAGGTCCAGGCCTTGGTGCATTGCCAGGTACAGGTGGGCTCGCCAGCTACGCGCCGCAATCCAGCGGCCCGGTAGGTGTCATGCCGATGACCGCCGCAGGCAGCGTGGCCGCGCCGAAGACAGCAGCAACTGCCGCACAAGGCGCCGCCACGCCAAAGAGTCAGGCCGACTATGACGCGCTTCCAGCTGGTGCCCGTTACGTCGATCCGGTCAGCGGCAAGATCGCTGTAAAGAGGGGGTGACATGCGATGCCATCTGCATTTGGTGATGACTTCGAGAACGATCAGGCAGCGGTGCCAGCTGCTGGTGCTAGCGCGCCACAACCGCAGGCGCCTCAAAGAAGCGTAAGCGCTTTCGGTGATCCGCTCTCGAGCTTCGGCGATCCACTGGACGAAACCCCAGCCGCTGCGCCGGACCTGGGTGGCATCGCTGGCTACATGAGCCGATTCAATCCCGGCGAGCTATACCGTGGCGCCGCCCGGTCGGTGGATAACATGGGCCTCGCCGCTACTCGCGTCCTTGGCATCCCTGCCGCCCAAGCGTTCGACGCGGCGCGTGGGTTGGTAACCGACAACTCGCCAAACATGGCGCAAAACGCCTTGAGTCAACATGTGCTGAACCCGCTACAACAGCGCGCTGACTCGCTGGCGCCGGCCGGAGACGCTTCGATGGCCAACAGGGTAATGCACGGTATCGGCGGCCTCGGTGGCAACCTCTTGGCGATGCTGGCGACCGGGGGCTTGTCCCGCGCCCCGGCCATGGCCCAAGCCGCGACGACGACCCTGCCGCGAGTTGCAAGTGAAGTAGCCCAGGCGGCTCGCACCATGGCCGTACCAGCGGCAACCGACGCGATCAACACCGGCCATGACATTGAGGCGCAGACAGGATCGCTTCCGCAAGCGCTCGGCGGTGCTGCCGCTGCTGGTGCCGCGAACATCGGCATGGGGCTGCTCCCCGCTGCACTACCCGGCAACCTAGCAATGCGCGTTGCGACCGGTGCACCTGTCGGCGCAGCCACGGGAGAAAGCACGCGGCAACTGCGCAACTTGGCGATGCCAGACGTCATGCAGCAACCTTTCGACTCGTCCAACCTTGTAGTGGATGCGCTGACTGGTTCTGTGCTGGCAGGCGCCTTGGGCCAGTCTCCCAAATCACGCCCGAGCGTGAACGAGCGTATGGCCAGCCTGCAACAGGAAGCGGCTGACCGAACCGACCCGGCCGCCCTGCAAGGCCGCGCAGCACAGCCGTCAGCGGCCCTGTCAGGTGTGCAGCAGGCCACACCTATAGAACCCCCTGCGCCAGCCCCAATCGCCCCGAAAACACCCTTCGCCGGATCCTCCAATGTGCGTCCGCTCTTTGAGTCGATGGGCATGGATCAGAACCAGATGGACAATAGTCTGGCCCTGCTCGCAGACGATGCACCGGACATCGAGGCAGCCCGACGAGGCACGATCAGTTGGGAAGAAACTGGCCGACTCGCCGCCCTCACCGGTACCACGGTGGAGAAGCTGCGCAAGCATCGCTCGGGCGTGGCGTTCAACGCCGAAGAACAGGTCGCGGCAACCCGCCTGCTGAAAGACCAGACGGTCAAGACGCTGGACCTTGGCGCCAAGATCAGCAGCGGCAACGCCAGCGAAATCGAACAGGCCAACTTCCTGCAAAGCCTCAACGACCTGCGCACCACGCAGAAGGCTGTCATGGCCAGCCGTGCCGAAATCGGCCGCGCCTTGTCTGTAATGCGTGCCGACGTGACGACGATGAAACAGGCGTCTCACCTGCTCGATGGCGTAGGCGGTGCCCAGGGCGCCAAGGCCATTGCCGATGCGCTGACCAATGCCGCCCGTGTGGGTGGTGTTGAGGCCGCCAACAAGCTGGCCCGCCAGGCTGGCAGCGATGGATTCTGGACCGCGTATAAGTCGCTGCTGCTGTCCAGTCCGGACACCCATGCGGTGAACATCATCAGCAACCTGGCCACCAGCCTATTGCAGGTGCCTACCCGCGCAGTCGCTGGCGGCATCGGTGCAGCTAAACGCCTGGTCGGCCTGAACGGAGAAACCCGCTTGGGGGAATCCGTCTACCAGTTGGGTGGGATGCTCGAAGGTGCCGTCAACGGTGCCCGTGGCGCAGTCGATTCCTGGCGCACCGGCGAAGACGCCTTCGGTGGCGAGAACAAGGCCGAGGTGTATCGCACCGATTACCCAGGTCAGAAAGTGTGGGGAGTGCCGTTGCGCCTGCTGCAGTCGGAAGACCAATTCTTCAAGTACTTGAATGACGGCATGGCCCGTTACGCAGGCGCGTACCGGATGGCCGCCAATGAAGTGAAAGGCCAAGGCCCGCTGGCCGTTAACCTGCGGGCGCGGGAAATCCTCGCAGACCCGCCGAAGGAGTTGCTCGAGGCTGGTGAGGACGCGGCCCTGTTCCACACGTTCAACAACCAGGCCGGCAAGATAACCCAGGCGGTGAACAACCTGCGCCACGCACTGCCTCACGGCACCGGCAACCTTGTTGTGCCATTCCTCAAAACCCCGGCAAACCTCATCACCTACGCTGTAAAACACAGTCCGGCCGCGCCGATATTCAAACAGGTCCGGCAAGACCTGGCCAAGGGCGGGCATGCGCAGGAGGAAGCCCTGGCCCGGATGGGCGTCGGCTCGCTGCTGATGTCGTTCGGTGCGCTCGGCTTCATGAACGGCAATCTCACAGGTGGCGGCCCGGAAGACCCCGAAGCCCGCAAGGCATGGCTCGCCGCTGGCAACCAGCCGTACAGCCTCAAGATCAATGGCCAGTGGGTGCAGTACTCCCGAATCGAACCCATGGCCACCTTGGTCGGTATCGCCGCTGACATCGCCAGCGGTGCCGAGGATCAGGCGCTTGGTTTCGCGAGCATCATGAAAGCGGTTGGCCGTAACTTCACCTCGAAAACCTGGCTCCAGGGCTTGAGCGGTGTCATGCAGGCGATGTCTGATCCAGATCGCTATGGAGACGCTTGGGTCAACCGTACCGCCGCCACGCTGGCGCAGCCGGCCACCTTGTTGAGCCACATCGGCCGCTACATGGACCCGTCCCAGCGCGAAACCGACCGTGCCAGCTTGATCGACCAACTCAAGTACAGGCTGCCCGGCCTGCGCGAAAGCCTGCCCCAAAAGCTCGACCCCTACGGCGAACCGCTCATGGAAGCCGAACGCCAGATCGGGCGAGCCGGCCCGTTCCCGCTATCCGCGCCTACTGACGACCCAGTGCGCCAGGAGGCCAGCAGACTCGGTTGGGCACCTGGCAAGCAACAAGACTCCTTCACCTCCGGCAAGCAGAAACATGTGCTGACGGCCGAGCAGGTGCACGAACGTGACCAGATCACCGGCCAGCTGATCCACCGCGACGCCACTGCGCTTATGCGCAGTAAGGCGTGGCAGGCCCTGGATGACGACCAGCGCCGGCAAGCGCTGGACAAGGTAGTCGTCAAGGCGCGCAACGCTGTGAAGGTCACGCTGATTCCCTATTTGGTCAACGGTAAGCGCGGCCCGCTCGACCGTTTGAAGTCCACCATCCAACAGCGGGAGGCCCGCAAATGAATACCGCCATCCAAGATGCCCGCGACAACGTGCAGGCAGCCCAACGCCGCGTCGACGAACTGACCCAACTGCAGGCGAGCACTGCCGCCCAGTTGTTGACTGCCGAGGCTGCGCTACGTTGTGCGTACTCGGCTATGAACCGCCTCAAGAAGGATGATCTGGCGGCACTGGCCAGGGCTCGCAATGATGAGCTGGCGCAGATCCGCAACCAGATCGCAGCTGCCAAGCTACCGCTGGCTAATGCCGTCGACCCAGTCAGCACCGCGTTGGCCCGAGCCAATTTCAGCCCGGAGTCAGTCGGTGCCTTCCTGGCCAACGCTGATGCTCGAATGGACACCGAGCAGGCCAGCGAATTCACAGCCCGCGCCGATGAGCGTTTCCGCGTCCGGGTGGGCCAGCTGGTGGCCACTGAGGCGTGGCAGTCCCTGGACCCCGACGCGAAGTACGACACCCTGCATAACGCGCTGCACGCTGCTCGTGGCGAAGAGCTGCGCATTTTCCACGACCTGATGGAGCACTGAGCCATGAGTGACAACCGTATCTATTACGACCCCGAGCACCTGCGCCAGCTGCGCCAGGACGCTGTGCTGAGCAACATCGACCTGACCCGCGCCCGGATCGAGCAGGGTGCTAACGACACTTTTCTGGTGCTGCTGGCCGCGCCGCTGGTGGACATCACCAGTGTGCTCGGGTGCACCGCGCCGAGAACCACCTTATGCCTGAGTGCAGCCGAGGCCGAAGGCACGCTTCTGGTCCAAAGCTTGAAGGTGCAGCGCGCTGAGCGCCAACGCGTTCGGCTGGGCCGCACCCATGGCATGAGTACCGAGCAGATCAACCGACGCCCGCTGACCGACGACGAACTGGCCCGATTCCGCGCCGACGCGAAACACGCTAGCGACCGGGCACGGTTGGTCGAAGCACTGGACCAAGCGGTCGCTGAGCAGAAGCGCCAGATCGTTATCCAGGCTGAGATTGACGGGCTGGCCAAGCGCTACGGCCTGGAGCCGGCCAAGGCAACTGTGTCGAACGCCAGCACCGTCAAGGCTGACCCGCACCTGTATGCAACCCGCCAAGCGCCTAGCCGCAAGGGAGCCAAACGATGAGCACTGAACATGATGACTTCCTCGACGGCCTGACCGCTGAGTTGACTGGCGGCGCACCGGTGCCGGATCAGATCGACGACGACACCCCGCTGCCGAACGAACTCGCTAACCAGGTAGAAGAGTACGACGCCTACGCCAAGGACCGTGACGCTCACCTGGCCGACGTCGAGGCAGGCGACGAAGGCCAGCAACAGCAGCGTGTCGCCAAGCAGGTGCCGCTGACTGCACTGCAGGAAGAGCGCACCCGTCGTCAGCAAGCTACAGCCGAATTGGAGCGCGAGCGCGCACAGTCGCTGGCGATGCGTCAGCAGTTCGACTTGGCATTGCAGCAGCAGGCCGCGCAGCTCCAGGCCCAGCAACAGGCTGAGCAGCAACCGCAGATCCCCGCGTTCGAGGAAGATCCCGAAGGCCATGTGCGGGCGCTTGCCCAACAGTTCGAGCAGCGACTGGAAAGCATGCAGCACCAGCAGGTGCAAGCGGTACAGGCCCAGCAGGTGCAGCAGGTCATCCAAGCTGGTACTCGGGCCGAAAACGAGCTCATGGCCGAGGTGGGCGAAGTCAACTATCGCCAGGCTTTCGACGCGGTGCATGGCCAAGCCCTGCAGGCGCTGCGCCAAGCGCACCCGCAGGCCTCCGAGCAGCAGCTTCAATGGGCGCAGCAGAACGCGATTCTGGAGCACGCGCGGCAGTGCCTGTCGCGTGGTGAGAATCCGGCGAGGGTGGTCTATGAGCACGCGCAGCGGATGGGGTACAAACCTGGCCACCGCACGGTGGGGCAGCGACCCACTGCGCCCACCAGCCTGTCGAATCTGCCAGGTGCTGGTGCCGCTGAGGACAATGGCCGTCTGACCGGTGCCAAGATCAACGCTATGTCGGACGCCGAGTTCGAGCAGCTGTGCGCGAGCATGAAGCGCGGTGCACATCGCGGCCCAGGGTTCTGACCGTGAGGGGCGTTCCCGAAGGCAAAGAGCTGCGGATCGAACAGATCCTGTGCGCCCTGCAGCGTGAGGCTGAGCAGTCTCGCAACCCTGAGCGGCGCCTTCGTGGGCGCCTGCTTTGCCGAGGTTTCCGCGCTGCGATATGGGCGGTGCAGTGCCGAGCGACGGCCGAGCAGCTTGAGACGATGTTGCGCGACGAGCTTTACGGCACCGAATCGGTGCTACAACCCGAGGTAGACGACGATGATCGACAAACGCGATGGTCAGACCCGCAAGCCGGCGCCGACCGGTGACACCATGTTCCCGAGGTCGGAACCGCAGAAGCCTGGACGCGGCAAAGGCAGCAGCGGTGTGCCGGATAGCCAGAAGCCGGCACCACGGCATCGGGGTGTTGATTGACCTGCTAAGGGCGCACGGACGCGCCATTTGTGCTGCTGTCAGGTTCCACGGATGGTGTTATATGACTTGCAAGCTGCGCATCGAAAAACAAGCCCTCGCATTGATCCACGTTTAATTTTTTCGGCAACTACGACTTTGCACGCACCGCAAATGTAGTCGGTATCACCTCCGCCTGTCCAAGCGGCGTATGGATTCATTTCTATGAACGTCACTCCCTCTCGAATGAGTACGGCAGCGGTGTCCTTTGCAGGCTCAGGTATCACTTCCATTTGTATACGTGGCAAGTTGTTCTCTCCATTGGTTCGTGATGATGTACAGCGCACCCTTGAGTTGGTCGAGCTCCGGCACGTAGAGGTTAATAACATCATCCTCATTCAGCGATACCTTACGCCCTGTAGCGTCAAGGACATCCAGCGATGACACCGACAATTCGCGGAGCATGTCGCCATAAACTCGACCAGCATGGTGTTGGGTGGAGTTGCGTATCGACACATGCTTCTTGATGGTCTGCAGAGCCCGGTTGCCGCTGGCGCTTGGGATGAGCACGCTGGTGATAATCTTGATCCGGTCTCTGTAAGGTTGAAAGGCGAAGTCTGTCACCAGTCCTTGGCGTACCTGCTCCACAAGGTCGACGGCATCGGAGAACCCGACTTTGGTTGTGCGCTTCCTGAGGGCTGGAAATGCCTTCCTTCCCTCTAAGTGCATCTGCACGAAATACTCGAACAACTCCACCAAGAGGTCTGCCCAGGCCGCTATGACTTTGGTCTGGAACAGCTCTGCAATGCCAAGACCGACGGACCCGCTATGAGGCCGTAGCTCTTGGAGGGCCATGGGCTCGCTGGTTGCGCCGTCGGCAAGTGTCAGAGAAACAGAAAACGCAGCCGGCATTCTAATAATTGATTGCTCGCCAATTTGTAGGTAGGCGGTCGCCAACACTAGCTCTCGAAAGCGGTTAGTCAGCAGCAGTTGAAACTCGTCAATTTTTTCCATGGGCGCTTCCGTGGCGAATTGCCACCAACTATAGCGGGGGGGATCTCTGACTGCTACTTCCCCAAATTAGGGCAGGGCTTGCGGGCAGTCCCGACGGTTCATAGTTGTTCCCCTTCGATGTCCCGCAGCAGCTCTTCGAAATCGGCGTCGCTGGCGTGCGTGATGTCGCGCTCGACCGGCTCGTCACGGGTGTGCCCCAGCTGCGGCCGGCGACTGGCCTCAGCGATGGCGTGGCCAGCGGACAACGCTGCGAGGAAATCCAAAATACTGGACGCTGGCTGATCTTCGGACTTTTTCTTGTCCGGGTTCTCGACTTCGGGCGGCTTGCCGATGCCCCGATTCATGACATCGTTGCGCAGGTCACGGCGCAGACGGGCATCCGTCGCTGGGTTTAGGGCGTCATCGATGGTCTTCTGCATCATGACTTTGGCGTACTCAAGCGCGAGCATGTCGACTTCATGCTTGGCCCGGCGCTTGGCTTCGCGCTGGGCTGCTGCGGCGTCGCGCTCGAGCCGCTGCGCTCCGGCACCGTAGAGGTTGATGGGGTACATCGTTGGCGGAGGTGTAGAGGTGCTGCTCGAGATGCTAGGCATGGGTGACCTCTTTCTGTGCATAGGCGGATTCGATGAGTCTGAGGAAGTCGGGGTGGTAGACCCTCGGGCCGCGTACTATCCGGTTGACCTCAATGTCTGGACCGAATCGATCTTCATCAATGGACTTACAGCCTTCGTACAGGTAGGCAATGACGTTGAAGGGCGTCGCGCCGCTTGGGCAGTACTCTGCGGTGTACACCTGCGCGACCCCTATGGCTTCGGCCTGTTTGGCCGCTTCCAGGGTGGCGAAGAAGTCGGCGAGCCACCCCAGGTCCACAGCAATCATACGATCATCATTCATGGCTGCAGCCCTCAGCGACCAGTTCCGCATCTGGCTGTTCGACGACAGAAACCCGTATATCCCGATATAGGTAGTCGCCGCGTTGTTTGGCGGTCGCCCGCTTCCAGTCAACGGCGGACGGTTGCAGATAAACGCGCATGACGGGAGGCTGCTCACCTTTAGCGGCGCCGTTCTTGTCGATCTTCAAGGGGACGAGCTCAAGGTTAGGCATCTGTTTGAGCACCTTACCCACCGTCGTGGTGTTGATGCTGCACCCCCACAGCTCGCCATGGGTTTGTAGTGCCGCAGTGATATCTGCAACAACGAGAATGTCCTTATCAAACGGTGCAATGCGGTTGATGCGCAGATGTTCCATGTTGTTGTACAGCGCCCCGCGTGCAGCTTCCTGCATATCCTTGGAGGCGTTCGACTGCGGCACGGGGGCATAGGGATCCCAGTTCTGCGGGAACTGCCACCGCAAAAATGCACCGGCCATCAGTGCTGGACCTGGGCCCTCCATCCACTCGACCAGCTCCTTGTAGTACTCGCTCTCGGCGACTTGCCCTTCGGGCGTCTGAGCGCGCCGGGCCGTGGACCTCAACACGCAGATGCGACCCTCGTCCTGCATGATCGGCAGCGCGTCGTCGTGGTTGGAGTTCATGATGAAGTAGGCCAGATTTCGGCCATCACGCCGTTTGGTGCCCTTGCCTTCGAAGGAGCCATGCTCTTCAGTGATCATCGTCTTGAGGTTGTCGTAGGCTTCCTGGGCGTGAACACCAGCGAGGCGCACCTCGTTAAGCCCCCTGAAAAGCTTGTCGGCCACTCCGTCATCAAAGTTCGCTTTCAGCAGCTTGTTACCTGGCCCCTCGCCACAAAGTGCGGGACCGCCAAAGGTGTTGCGCACCAAACGGAAAAACAGGTTCTTGCCTATGCGGCCGTAGGGGGTGAGCAGCAGTAGCGCCGTGGGGATCTTGATCCCTGGCTTCTGCCATATCTGCGCCAACACGTTCAACACATAGTCGACGGCAACCTGGTCGTTGTCGCTCAGGCGACGCAGGAAATCTTCGGCAACCTGGATATCGGCACGGGTGGCTGTCGGGTGCGGCTCGACCATGTATTCCCGCTTGAGCGCATGCCAACGGTTCAGTACCAGCGGGCGCTCGACGGCATCTTGTTCGGCGGTGAGTGTCGTCGGCTCCATAACGCATACCTCGACCGAACGGCGGCGGTGGTCGGACCACGCCAACCACACGGCTCCGGAGTTGGCGCGAATAGACCTGCCCTCGGCGTCGGTGCCAACTACAAAGCCGTACTCCTGCTGGCAGAGGTCCTTGAAGCCGGTCCTGGAAAGTATCTGCCCGCTGAGGATGCGCATCGGGTTGCCGGTTACTGCGTCGAGGACGAAATCTTCGTGGATGAAGCTCAGCGTCAGTTGAGACTCGGCACTGATGGCCGAAGGCGCACCTTCGATACGGTGAGCCGACTCGACGTCCAGCAGTTTCTTTACCCGCGACCTTCTGTCTTTATTGGCAGCGCGCACTGGTTGGCGGGTTTCCAGCTTGGCGCTGATCGACGCAGAGGGCACAGGGGCGGCGGGAGCAGCGCGGCCTTCGTCGTTGGCAGCGGCGCGACAGTTCGCCTGCATACTAGCGAGCAATAAAGCTTCGCCTGCAGTGGTGGAGTCGACGGTCTGCCCAGCAGTCGGCAGGCTGTGTGTCGCGGTCGATGTAATGCTATTATGTTTCATATGGAGACATCCTATTTAGCCCGGCAGCGCTTGCGACGCTCGTCCGGGCTTTTTGTTGGCCGATGGACGCCCAAGGGGTAGCGCTGCGCTCTGGCGGCACAGTCGTGTTCATGCGGGTTGCGTCATTGGCTTCGTGCCGACCGTGCGGGGCTTCTCTGCCTGTCGGTCAAGCCAAGCATGCACTTCGTGCAGATCCCATACGGCCACTCTTGCGCGCCCATTGGTACGCACGGGGCCTAAGGAGATAGCGCCGGGAAAGGGGTCCACTTTGAGCCCCATCCACACATACAGGGTGGTGCGGCCGACTGGAAGAAGTTCCAGCACCTCGCGCAACTGCACGAAGCGGCTCGTGGGTGCGTTAACGGTGTGCGCAGGTGCGCCGGTTTGCGTAGCCATAACGTTCTACCTCGACAGAATCCGATGGGTGCTTGCTGGCGGTTCTCTCTGGTCAACTGTTACGTGGCTACACTCTCCGGTTTTGCTTGGGGTTGTCCTAGTTCATACAGCGTAAACTATGATTTTCTCAATAGTTTTTATGTACCGGTCGTCAGCCTGGCCCCTTCGCGCAGCTGGTCCAGCCAGTCTGCGTAAAGCTGCGCGGCTTCGATCCGCTCGGGTATTAGGTCGTCGCGATTGTAGGCGCCGCCAAGCGGGTCTTTCGTTTCGTGCCCGAGGGACAGCTCCAACACGTCCGGGTCAATCTTGAGGTGCTTCTGGCCAAGCGTGCGCCAGGTTGCGCGGAACCCATGGGGCGTTACCGTGCCCACGCTGTATTTCATTTGATTGGTCAGCAATAGGCGCATGCTTTCCGGGTGCATTGCTTCGCCCGGTGCAAGGCGTGATCGCAGCACATACCCGGCTTGGCCCATGCGTCGCTGCTGCAGCTCCCGCAGGATTTCGACCGCCTGCCGTGGCAGCGGCACACGGTGCAGCTTGTCGACCTTCGGCATGGTGTAGACCCACCAGCCGGCGTCGAGGTCCAGCTCGGCCCATCGCATCGTCGCCACTTCGCTCGGCCGGCTCGGAAGAAGGATGAGCAGTCGCAATCCGTACCAGCTCGGGCTATGCAGCGGGTGTGCCTCAAGCTTGCGCAGGAAGTCACCCAGATGCACCGGGTCGAGTATCGCAGCATGGTGGGTCTTGGTCCGTGTCTCTCCTTTCTTGCGTTTGGGCAGCAACGCTTCGCAGCCGTCGGCGAAGTTGCTGTCGACGTAGCGCGACACCTTGGCGAAGTCGAGCACACGGCGCACCACACCGAAGGCAAAGCGCTGAGCCGTGCGCTTGCCCTGAAAGTGAGCAATCACCGCTTTTATGTGCTCGGTGCCGAGTTGCTTCACTGGCACATCACCCATGATCCCGTTGATGGCCTCCAGGGCGTATCGGTGGCCCTTTTCGGTGCTGGGCGCCCATTCGTTCACAGTGAGGTTATGGGTGACGAATTCAGCCGCTACCGCACGGAAGGTTTGCGCCTGATCGGCCTTGCGGGCTGCCAACTTGGCCTGTTTCTCGGCCTTCGGGTGGATACCTTGGCGGGCACCTGCTTTCACCACTGCGGCCGCGCTGCGGGCGTCCTGCAGGCTCATGTGGTCGGCGGGCAATGCCGCGCCCTCCTTGAGGATGTAGAAGCGGCCCAAGGTGATGGTGTGCTCTTTGCTGTCGATCCAGTAACGCAGGCGCCAGGAGCGGGTACCGCTTTCGGTGACGATCAAGGACAGCCCGCGCACAGTTCCGTCAGGGTGGGCACCGGGCTTGGCGCTGCGCACAGCTGTGTCAGTGAGCGGCTTCTTGTTGTGTGCAGGCGCGCTAGCGGCTTCCTTCGGCTGGGTGGCCATAACTGTATATCCGGTGACTGACTGGGTGTGAGGTCACGGTAGGATATACAGTTGTAGGCCGGATGACGGCGAAATACGACGAACGAAGGCGAACAACTGCGGATACGTAAATGCCCTGCATTTACTCGGCTTTGCGCTCTGCGGCCTTGAGTTCACTGATCCGCTTGTCGATCAGCTGACACTTGTCGGGCAAGTCCTTGCTCGCCGTCCCCAGCTCCATCCCTTGGAGCTCATCATTGATTTCCTTGGCCTTCTGCGGGTTCTGCTCAGTGAGCTGGCTGACCAAGCCGGCCAGTTCTTCACGCTTCTGCGTGGCCTCTTCCGGTGTGCAGGCCCAGGCGGGTAGGGCGCAGAGCAGGGCGGTGGCGCAGGCAATGCTTAGCAGCGGTTTCATCCTTCTTACCTCTCGCGTTGGCTATGCGTGATGGAGGGCAGTCGATGCATCGAAGTTCAGCTTCAGCGACCGGCGGGCTCTGCAATCCGTACCTGCAGTACAACTGATGTTGTCAGTGGGCAAGATGAGGTTTGGCGGTCATGTCTATTCCCAGCGCCTTCATGACGGCAAGAAACGACTTCAACGTCGGATTACCGTGCTCGCTGAACGAGCGATAAAGTTGTTCACGTGACAAACCCGTCTCTTTCGCCAATTCGCTCATGCCTTTGGCACGTGCTACCACACCAACGGCCTTGGCCACGTAGCTGGCATCGCCCGTTTCAAGCGCATCGGACATGAACTGCGCGATGGCTTGCGGGGTGGTCAGGTAATCAGCCGCATCGAAGTCAAAAAATGTTTCAGTCATGTTGCATCCTCCAGGAGCGCAGGATTTCGTGAGCCGCTTTGATGTCCCGCCGTTGGCTGCTTTTGTGCCCGCCGCAGAGCAGAATTACCAACGTATCGCCTGATTGGTGAAAGTACACGCGGTAGCCCGGCCCATAGTGAATTCTCAATTCACTTACACCATGGCCAACTGCTGAAACGTCGCCAGGCAGGCCCTCCATCAAGCGGTTGATACGAGCAATAATCCGGATACGCGCCGTGTCGTCCCGGAGTCCATGCACCCAATGCCTGAAACTGCTGGATTCGATTTTCTTCATTGGGCGAATGTAGTTTATAAATCACACGGAGCAACGCATCAAATGGTTTCTGTTTTTTTCTGAACATGGCTCACTGTCGACAGGTCCACCCTGTGTACCCCTTCCGTCCACAGCAGGAGCCTGCCGCCATGAGCATCACCTACGACTGGGACCTGATCGAGCGCTTGCTGCATGAAGCCCAGAACAGCGCCGGTCACAGCTTCACGCCACGCCCCTATGCCGAGCAGCACGCCGCAGCGTTGGCCGCCAAAGGCCAGCCGGTTGGCGACCTTGACCACCTGAAGACCCGCGCTTGCGAGTATGAAAAGCTGCTGTTCGAGCGCGGCTTCATCGAAACCCGGCCCGCAGAAGACGGTGGCAACGGTGAAAACTTTGTCCTCACCGAGCGCGGATCACGCCTGTTGAGCCTGATCGACAGCAGCATCCCAGGCTTCGAGCACCCCCGCCAAGTGCTTGAAGAACAGGAAGACGCGCTGGATGAGGCAACCTTTGAGCAGGTGTCCTCCAAGGCGCAGATTGCTTGAGGTCGTTTTGAGGGTGGCACGGGTGGCCAAGGAAAACCGATAATCGGTAATTCTTGAAGACTGCCGAGTTGACGCCCATGCCATCGATTATCCGTAAGGCCCGCTCATGAGCGCGGCCCGGAAGAACCCCGACGCCTTTGCTTTCCAGGTCATGCTCGGGCTGTGCCTGATCTGGGGCTGCCAGCAGGTGCTGATCAAGACGGCCGCCGTCGACATTGCCCCAGTGATGCAGGCCGCCCTGCGTAACTGCATCGCTGCAGTGCTGGTGGGCCTGATGATCTGCTGGCGCGGTGGTTGGGAGCAGGTGGGCACTACCTGGCGCGCCGGGCTGTTGGCCGGCGGGCTGTTCGGCGTGGAGTTTCTGTTCATCGCCGAGGGGCTGAAGCTGACGTCGGCAGCGCACATGTCTGTCTTCCTGTATACGGCACCCGTGTTTACTGCCTTGGGCCTGCACTTCTTGCTGCCCAGCGAGCGGCTGCGACTGCTGCAGTGGTTGGGGATCTTGCTGGCGTTCGGCGGGATCGCCACGGCATTTGCCGGCGGTATGTCGTTCGAGCAGATGGACAGCCGCACCTTGCTGGGCGATGCCTTCGGTGTCGTGGCAGGGTTGGCCTGGGGCGCGACGACGGTGGTGGTGCGCTGTTCGCGGTTGTCGGAAGCGCCAGCGACCTTGACCTTGTTCTATCAGCTGGCCGTCGGTTTTGCCGGGTTGCTGCTGATTGCCTTGCTCAGTGGCCAGATCGGGGCGGTGTCGCTGACGCCGTTGGCGATTGGCAGTGTGCTGTTCCAGGGGATCGTGGTGTCGTTTGTCAGCTACCTGACCTGGTTCTGGCTATTGCGCAAATACCTGGCGTCGAACCTGGCGGTGTTTTCGTTCATCACGCCGTTGTTCGGCGTGACGTTCGGAGTGCTGCTGCTGGATGAGCCACTGAGCGTGAACTTCGTACTCGGCGCAGTGATGGTGTTGCTTGGGGTGGTGCTGGTGAGTGCCGAGCCCTGGGTAAAGCAGCAATTGCGTAAGTGGGTGGGGTGACGGTTGCACCTACACCGAGCGCGCATCCGCCGAGTGTTGGGCAGGGCAGGTGCGATGGGCTTGGGCGCCAGCCAGCACCAGCCCCCCGGCCACTGCCAGACCACTGGCAGCCAGCAGCAATGCGGGCTGCAAACTCCCCGTGTAGTGGTTGCTGACGGCCGCCAACAACGGCCCGCTCAGTTGCCCGAGCGCAAAGCACGCAGTGAGCAGCCCGGCATTACGCTGTGTCGCCTGCGGCGCCAGCTCCCGCGAACGCTGCATCACCAGCTGCATGCAGGCC
>Ga0065704_10070867_pt1 | contig 15240 bp, 12 predicted proteins | sample SwiRhicommuniRL2_FD_59091 | JGI IMG/M metagenome (GOLD analysis project Ga0065704, IMG submission 59091) | Switchgrass rhizosphere bacterial communities from Rose Lake, Michigan, USA - RL2 v2 (version 2) | ecosystem: Host-associated > Plants > Roots > Rhizosphere > Soil | place: East Lansing, MI
TCGGGGCCGTTAGCTCAGTTGGTAGAGCAGTTGACTCTTAATCAATAGGTCCAAGGTTCGAATCCTTGACGGCCCACCAAACCCGAAAACGCCCGGCTCACGCCGGGCGTTTTTCTTTGCGTGACGATTCACCTTGGCGTGGGTCGGTGGATGCCGGCGGATAGTGTCGACAGTCGCCTGTCTTCTTCCGGCCCCGGCCGGCTCACGGGTACAATCGCCAGGCCTTGCGAAAGTGGCGGAATTGGTAGACGCACTGGATTTAGGTTCCAGCGGGTAACCCCCGTGAGGGTTCGAGTCCCTCCTTTCGCACCACGCCCCGCCGTAGGCCGGAAAGTACGGTCGTGAACATGCCAGGGCGGTGAGCGGGCTGCTTCGTGAGCGGGTGATCCCGGTGCGGGGCGCCGAAGAGGGCACGGCGCCATGCGTCCTGACGTACGCCGATGATGAGCCGGCGGCCATCCCTGCCGTTGGAAAACTCCTTGGTGAAGCTCCAGCGACGGGCCCCATCACGCTCGTCGAGGCCCCCGGGGCCGGGCATGGCGCCAGAAGCCCCTCTGCCTGGAGCGGCCCGTGCCTCCACCCGAAACGCCCGCCCCGCTGGCAGCCTGCCCCGGAATCAGCGAAACTATCAAGTTCCGCCGGGCGGGCCTTGCGTGCTTGCCCCAGGCGTCCCGGATTATCAACATCGCCCCGGCTGTGCCGTGGCCGCAGGAGTCAGTGAGTATGCAAGTTTCGGTCGAATCGGTCGGCAACCTCGAACGCCGCATGAGCTTCAGCCTGCCGGCTGAGCGCCTGGACACCCACATCGGCGGTCGCCTGCGCGAACTGTCGCGCACCGCGCGCATCAAGGGCTTCCGCCCCGGCAAGGTGCCGGCCAAGGTCATCGAGCAGCGCTATGGCGACCAGGTCCGCGCCGAGGCCCTCGATGGCCTGCTGCGTGAGACGTTCAACAATGCCGTGCGTGAACAGGAACTGCAGCTGGCCGGCAATCCGCGCATCGAGAAGCAGGGCGAGGGCGAACTGGATTTCGTGGCCACGTTCGAAGTCGTGCCGGACTTCGGCGACGTCGACGTCGCCAAGCTGACCGTGATCCGCCACGCCGCCGAAGTGACCGACGCCGACATCGACCAGATGGTCGACAATCTGCGCATGCAGCGGCGCACCTTCCAGGTCGTCGAACGCGGCGCAAAGGAAGGCGATCGCGTGGCGCTGGAGACCTGGTCGCAGGCCGGTGACGAGCGCATGCCGGCGGAGGGCATCGAGAAGGGTGCCACGCTGATCGGGTCGGGCGTGATGTTCGGCGAGATCGAGCAGGCGCTCGTGGGCCTGGCAAAGGGCGACGAAAAGACGGTGTCGGTCACTTTCCCCGCCGACTGGCGCGTGCCGCCGCTGGCCGGCAAGCAGGTCGACGTGCACGTCAAGGTCACCGAAGTGGCCGAGTCGGTGCTGCCTGAGGTGGACCGCGAGTTCATCCGCAGCTTCGGCGTGAAGAGCGGCGACGCCGAGCAGTTCCGGGCGGATATCCGCAGCAACCTGGAGCGCGAGCTCAAGGGCGCCCTGATGACCCGTCTGCGCCGCGAGGTCGGTGAGCAGCTGATCGCCGTCTACTCGCACGTCGAAATGCCGCCGCGCCTGGTCGAGAACGAGGCGCGCGTGATGGTCCAGCAGGCGGCCGAGCAGGCCCGCCGCCAGGGCCAGCAGGTGCAGGTCCCCGACAACGCCTACGAGGGCTTCCTGGATGCGGCGCGCAAGCGCGTGCTGGTTGGCCTGCTGGTGGGCGAGGTGGCCCGCCGCAACCAGCTGCGCCTGGACTCCAAGCGCCTGAACGAGACGTTGCGTCTGATCGCCTCGACCTACGAGGAGCCGGAGCAGGTCATTGAGTTGTACCGCAACGATCCCCAACTGATGAACAGTCTGCAGGGTCGTGTGATGGAAGAGCAGGTGATCGACTGGATCGCCGAGCGCGCCCAGCACACCGAGCAGACGCTTTCCTTCCAGGAAGCCATCCGCAACTGAGCCGGGCACCCGTCCGGACAGAAGGTCCGGCTATCCTAGGCCGGACCTTCCCACGAACGACAGGCGCGAGAACCGAATGAGCATCCGAACCCAAGCCCTAAACCTGGTGCCGATGGTGGTCGAACAGACCAGCCGCGGCGAGCGCGCCTACGACATCTATTCCCGCCTTCTGAAGGAACGCGTCATCTTCCTGGTCGGCGGCGTGGACGACCACGTGGCGAACGTCATCGTGGCCCAGATGCTCTTCCTCGAAGCGGAAAATCCCGAGAAGGACATCAGCCTGTACATCAACTCGCCGGGCGGCGTGGTGACGGCGGGCATGGCGATCTACGACACCATGCAGTACATCAAGCCTGACGTCAGCACCATCTGCGTGGGCCAGGCGGCCAGCATGGGTGCGCTGCTGCTGGCATCCGGCGCTAAGGGCAAGCGGTATGCGCTGCCGAACTCACGCGTGATGATCCACCAGCCGCTGGGCGGCTTCCAGGGCCAGGCTACGGACATCGACATCCATGCCCGCGAGATCCTGACCCTGCGTGCCCGGTTGAATGAAATCCTGGCCAAGCACACCGGGCAGTCGCTGGAGACGATCGAGCGCGACACGGAGCGCGACAACTTCAAGAGCGCGGCCGATGCCCAGGCCTACGGACTGGTCGACCAGGTGCTGGAACGTCGCCCCGACGACTCCATCCAGTCGGCCTGATACCCCGGATTGCCCGCTTTTACGGCACGAATCCCCCTGTTCACGGACCCGGCTGACACGCCGGGGCCGTGTGCTATTCTCCGACCGCAAGCCCCCGAGGGCAGGTTGAGCGACCGAGTATTACCAGCATGAGCGAAGATCGTCAGGGCCGTTCCGGCGACAGCACCAAAATCCTGTACTGCTCGTTCTGCGGCAAGAGCCAGCACGAGGTGCGCAAGCTGATCGCGGGTCCCAGCGTGTTCATCTGCGATGAATGCGTGGAGCTGTGCAACGACATCATCCGCGAGGAGCTGGAGGAGAAGGCGCAGTCGGCCCGTAGCCACCTGCCCAAGCCGCGCGAGATCCTCGAAGTCCTGGATCAGTACGTGATCGGCCAGAACCGCGCCAAGCGCACGCTGGCGGTGGCGGTCTACAACCATTACAAGCGCATCGAGAGCCGCAGCAAGAACGATGAGGTCGAACTGGCCAAGTCGAACATCCTGCTGGCCGGCCCGACCGGTTCGGGCAAGACGCTGCTGGCCGAGACGCTGGCGCGTCTGCTCAACGTGCCGTTCACCATCGCCGACGCCACCACGCTGACCGAGGCCGGTTACGTGGGCGAGGACGTGGAGAACATCATCCAGAAGCTGCTGCAGAAGTGCGACTACGACGTCGACAAGGCGCAGCAGGGCATCGTGTACATCGACGAGATCGACAAGATCTCGCGCAAGAGCGAGAACCCTTCGATCACCCGAGACGTCTCGGGCGAGGGCGTGCAGCAGGCGCTGCTCAAGCTGATCGAGGGCACGGTCGCCAGCGTGCCGCCGCAGGGCGGGCGCAAGCATCCGCAGCAGGAATTCCTGCAGGTCGACACCAAGAACATCCTGTTCATCTGCGGGGGCGCGTTCGCCGGCCTGGACAAGATCATCCAGCAGCGCAGCACCGAGGCCGGCGGCATCGGGTTCGGCGCCAAGGTGAAGAGTTCCGAGAAGAAGTCGGAAATCGGCAAGGTGCTGTCGGAGGTCGAGCCGGAAGACCTGATCAAGTTCGGCCTCATTCCCGAATTCGTGGGCCGCCTGCCGGTGGTCGCGACGCTGGAGGAACTGGACGAGACCGCGCTGGTCAAGATCCTGACCGAGCCGAAGAACGCCATCACCAAGCAGTTCAAGAAGCTGTTCGAAATGGAAGGCGTGGAACTGGAGTTCCGCGCGGACGCCCTGTCTGCCATCGCCCGCAAGGCGCTCAAGCGCAAGACCGGTGCCCGAGGCTTGCGTACCATCGTCGAATCGGTGCTGCTGGATACGATGTACGAACTGCCTTCGCTGGAAAACGTCAGCAAGGTGGTCGTGGACGAGTCCGTCATCGAGCACAAGTCCGAGCCGTATCTGATCTACCAGAATCCGCCCGCACCGAAGGTCGCGGCGGCCGAGTGATCGGCCCCGTGATGCGGTCGACGACAGGCGCCCTCGTGGCGCCTGTTCATTTTTCGCGAGTCGATTCCAACCCACTGCTTTTGTTGCGGTTTCAGGCCCGCTATTGCATCCCGATGCCGATGGCCCCATAACGGCCCCATTGGTGTTTCGACACCCCCGCATTCCGCACTTCGCTGGAGCCCCCATGCCCCGCCATCCCCAGACTGAAACCCTCGACCTGCCGGTCCTGCCGCTACGCGACGTGGTGGTGTTTCCGCACATGGTCATCCCGCTGTTCGTCGGGCGCGACAAATCCATGCGTGCGCTGGAACAGGCGATGGAGGCCGACAAACGCATCATCCTGCTCGCGCAGAAGTCCGCGGAAACCGACGATCCCGCTGCCGCCGACCTGTACACGGTCGGCACCTTGGCACAGGTGCTGCAACTGCTGAAGCTGCCCGATGGCACGATCAAGGTGCTGGTCGAAGGCACGTCGCGCATCAGCGTTTCCAACGTGGACGAACGCGATGGCGCGCTGTACGGGCAAGGCGAGGAGATCGACTCCACCGACGGGCGTGAGCCGCGCGAGATCGAGGCGGTTGCGCGTTCGCTGATGGGCCTGTTCGAGCAGTACGTGAAGACCAACCGCAAGCTGCCGCCCGAACTGCTGCAGACGCTGGCAGGCATCGACGAACCCAGTCGGCTGGCCGATACCATCGCCGCGCACCTGGGCGTCCGCCTCAGCGACAAGCAGCGTTTGCTGGAGACGATCGAAGTCGGTGAACGGCTCGAGCTGCTGGTCGGTTTCGTCGACGGCGAGATCGACGTGCAGCAACTGGAGAAGCGCATCCGCGGTCGCGTGAAGTCGCAGATGGAGAAGAGCCAGCGCGAGTACTACCTCAACGAACAGATGAAGGCCATCCAGAAGGAACTGGGCGAGCTCGACGAAGCGCCCAACGAACTGGAGGACCTGGCGCGACGGATCGCCGAGGCGGGCATGCCCAAGCCGGTGGAGACCAAGGCACGCAACGAGCTCAACAAGCTCAAGCAGATGTCGCCGATGTCGGCGGAAGCCGCCGTCGTGCGCAACTACCTGGACTGGGTGCTGGGCGTGCCGTGGAACAAGCGCACCAAGGTCCGCAAGGACCTGAAGGTCGCGCAGGACACGTTGGACGCCGACCACTACGGTCTGGAGAAGGTCAAGGAACGCATCCTCGAGTACCTCGCGGTGCAGTCGCGGGTGAAGAAGCTGCGCGGACCGATCCTGTGCCTCGTGGGGCCCCCGGGCGTGGGCAAGACCTCGCTTGGGCAGAGCATCGCGAAGGCGACGAACCGCAAGTTCGTCCGCATGTCGCTGGGTGGCGTGCGCGACGAGGCAGAGATCCGTGGACATCGCCGCACCTACGTGGGTTCGATGCCGGGCCGCATCGTGCAGAACCTCAACAAGACCGGCAGCAAGAATCCGCTGTTCGTGCTGGACGAGATCGACAAGATGTCGATGGACTTCCGCGGCGATCCCTCGTCGGCCCTGCTGGAGGTGCTCGATCCCGAGCAGAACAACGCATTCAACGATCATTACCTGGAAGTGGATCTTGATCTGTCCGAGGTGATGTTCGTCGCCACCTCCAATTCGTTGAACATTCCGGGCCCCTTGCTGGACCGCATGGAAGTGATCCGCATCCCGGGATACACCGAGGATGAGAAGGTCAACATCGCGCAGCGCTACCTTGTTCCGAAGCAGCTGAAGGCCAACGGCCTGAAGGCGGACGAGCTGAAGATCGCCGAAAGCGCGATCCGCGACCTGGTCCGCTACTACACCCGCGAGTCGGGCGTGCGCAACCTGGAGCGCGAAGTCGCCAAGATCTGCCGCAAGGTAGTGAAGGAGATCGCGCTGGGCGGCGCCAAGGCGCTGGCAAAGAAGAAGACGGCGAAGGCGGCCACCGTGCAGGTCGGCTCGAAGAACCTGGAGAAGTATTCCGGCGTGCGTCGCTACGATTTCGGGCGCGCGGAGGAGCAGAACGAGGTCGGTCTGGTGACCGGTCTGGCGTGGACCGAAGTCGGTGGCGATCTGCTGCAGATCGAGGTTGCGCTGGTGCCCGGCAAGGGCGGCATGATGCTGACCGGCCAGCTGGGCGACGTGATGAAGGAGTCCGGTTCCGCCGCCTTGTCGGTGGTGCGCAGTCGTGCGGCCAGCCTGGGTGTGGATGCGGAATTCCTGCAGAAGCACGACGTGCACCTGCACGTGCCGGATGGCGCCACGCCGAAGGACGGACCCAGCGCCGGCATCGCGATGGCGACCGCGCTGGTGTCTGCGCTGACGAAGAATCCGGTTCGCGCCAACGTTGCCATGACCGGCGAGATCACGCTGCGGGGACGTGTCACCGCGATCGGCGGGCTGAAGGAAAAGTTGCTCGCAGCCCTGCGTGGCGGCATCACCACCGTGATCATTCCTGACGAGAACAAGAAGGACCTCGCGGATATCCCCGCCAACGTCACCGAGGGCATGAAGATCGTGCCGGTGAAGTGGATCGACGAAGTGCTGGACCTGGCGCTGGAACGTCCGCTGGCCCCTATACCCGCCGATGGTGGAGGCGAGCGCACGGTGCCGACGGCGGAGAAGGAAAGCGACAAGGGGTCGCAACAACCGGGCGTGAAGCATTGAACGATGTGACGGATGGCGGCTGGAATCGCCCCGAAACCCGCGTCATTGCTGGGTTTTCGGCTTGCGTGGCATTTTTTGCACTGGTATAACGGCGTCACCCGCGCACACGGGGCGACGCCTCACTGTGCGTGGATATAACGACCGGTTCCCGTGAGGCGAGAGAGCCCCGAGGTCCCGGTTACTCATTCCGCGGTTGTGCCGCAAAGGGAGTTACTCAATGAACAAAACCGAATTGATTGATGCCGTCGCCGACGAAGCCGAAGTGTCCAAGGCCGAAGCTGGCCGTGCCGTCGACGCCGTCATCTCCAGCATCACCAAGGCCCTCAAGAAGGGCGACACCGTGACGCTGGTCGGCTTCGGCACCTTCCAGGTCCGCAAGCGCGCAGCGCGCACGGGCCGCAACCCGAAGACCGGCGATACCATCAAGATCAAGGCTTCCAAGAACCCGGCCTTCAAGGCTGGCAAAGCCCTGAAGGATGCCGTAAACTAATCGACTCGCTGCCGATGGCAGGGTGCGTGATGCACCTGGGGTGCTTAGCTCAGCGGTAGAGCGTCTCCCTTACACGGAGAGGGTCGGGGGTTCGAAACCCTCAGCACCCACCACTTCGGGGCGATGCAAGGTTAAAAAATTTGCAGGACGGTCTAGCGGAAACCGCGTAAATCGTCTTACAATGTTTGTCTCAGCGCGGAGTGGTAGTTCAGTCGGTTAGAATGCTGGCCTGTCACGCCGGAGGTCGCGGGTTCGAGTCCCGTCCACTCCGCCATTACACCCAGAAAGCCCGCGAAAGCGGGCTTTCTGCTTTCTGTACGTGTCACGCCGCAGTGTGGCCGGGAAGCTGCTCCCCGGCGGCGGGATCCGCCAGGTGGCGAGACGCCGCTGTCCCGGCACGCTAAACTTCGCGGCTGAAAGAATCCGAGCCCCGTGCACACATGCTGCAGAAACTCCGTGACAAAACCTCCGGCTGGGTCGCCAGCCTGATCCTGGGTCTGCTGATCATTCCGTTCGCCTTCGTCGGCGTGAACGAGTACATGACCGGTGGCACCGCCAGCGACGTTGCCCTGGTCGAAGCGCCACCGACATGGTGGGAGTCGGCACCCCAATGGTGGCCGGCTTCGATGCTGTGGCAGCGCGAGGAAGTCACCCAGGATGAATTCCGCGCCGCATTCGAGCAGGCGCGCCAGCAGCAGCGACAGGCGCAGGGTGAGGCGTTCGATCCGCGTGAGTTCGAGAGTGTCGACAACAAGCGCAAGGTGCTCGAGCAGCTGATCGACCAGAAGGTGCTGGCGCTGGCGTCCAAGCGCGCCGGTATCGTCGTGGGCGATGCAGCCGTGCAGAAGATGATCCTGAGCGAGCCCGCGTTCCAGATCGATGGCAAGTTCAGCCAGGAGCAGTACCAGATGCTGCTGTCGTCGCAGGTACCTGCGATCTCCCCGCTGAAGTTCCAGGAAGACCAGCGCGAACGGCTGCGCGTGATGCTGGTGCCCCAGGCGATCAGCGATTCCGATTTCGTCACCGAAGGCGAACAGGAGCGCATGTGGAAGCTGCTGGGCGAAACGCGCGACATCGGCATTGCCCTGTTGCCGCCGGCCGCGGAGGACGCCGCGCCCGTCAGCGATACGGATATCAAGGCCTGGTACGACGGGCACAAGGACGACTTCAAGCAGCCGGAGCAGGTCTCGCTGGAGTATCTGGAAATCAATGGTGCCGCGCTGCCGGTCACCGCCACCGCCGACGAGGCTGCATTGCGCAAGCGCTACGACGCCGAGAAGTCGCGTTTCGTTTCACCCGAGCAGCGCGTGGTCGCCCACATCCTGATCGCGGCCGACGCGAACGCCGATGCCGCCACGCAGAAGAAGGCGGAAGAAAAAGCCGCTGCGCTGGCCAAGCAGGCGCGTGAGGGCGCCGATTTCGCGGCACTGGCGCGCGCCAATTCGGAAGACCCGGGTTCGAAGGACATGGGGGGCGAGCTGCCGCCGTTCGCGAAGGACGGTTCGATGGTGAAACCCTTCGAGGACGCCGCGTTCGCCATGCAGGCCGGTGAGATCCGTGGACCGGTGAAGAGCGACTTCGGTTACCACGTGCTGCAGTTGAAGCAGATCACGGGCGGCACCGGCCGCAGCTTCGAGGAGGTGCGCGAGGAACTGGCGGCGGAAGAAGCCAGCAGCGAGCGTGATCGCGCGTTCAACGACCTGGCGGGCCGCGTGGTCAATGAAACCCTGAAGAATCCGACCGCGCTCGCCCCGGCGGCGCAGGCGACAGGGCTGCCGCTGCAGAAAGTCGGCCCGTTCTCCCGCACCGATCCCCAGGGCATCGCGACCGTACCGGCCGTGTTGCGTGCCGCCTTCTCGGACACGCTGGTCCAGGACGGCACCATCAGCGATCCGATCGAGATCGCGCCCAACCACAGCGTGGTCATCCGGGTCGCCCAGCACACGCCCGAACAGGCGTTGCCGATGGACAAGGCGCGCGACGCCGTCGTGCTCGCCATCCGTGCCGACCGCCGCGAGAAGGCGGCCCAGGCGGCTGCGGACGCGCTGGTCGCACGTGTGCAGAAGGGTGAATCGCTCGCGATCATCGCTGCGGCCGATGGCCTGCGCTACAACGAGCTGCCCGGCCTGCGTCGTGGCATGCCGATGCCGACGGCCGAGGCGAACGAAGCGATCTTCGCGGCGGCGCGCCCTGCGGAAGGCAAGGCGACGGCGGGCAAGGTGGCGCTGGGTGATGGCGCTTACGCCATCTTCACCGTCAACAAGGTGACGGAGGGTGCGATTGCCGACATGCCGCCCGAAGAGCGCGCGACGATGCAGCAGCAGATGACGCAGTTGAACGGCGGCGTGGCGACACAGGCGTACGTCGATGCACTGCGCAAGCGTTTCAAGGTCGAAGTGTTCGAAGACCGGCTCTGAGCCGGGCACCCCTCGCGACATGAAGAATCCCGCCGAATGGCGGGATTTTTTTTCAGCATGGCCCGCGCATCAGGCCGGATCGTCGTCGAGCTTCAGCACCATGCCGGGGCGAAGGACGGCATCCGCGTTCAGGCCATTCACGCGCAGCAGGTGCGCGGTGGAAATGCCGTAGCGGCGCGCGATGGTCCAGGCCGACTCGCCGCTTTTCACAACGTGCGTGCGTGAAGGGGCGGGTTCGCTGCCAGGCATGTCCGCGCTGGCGACGGCGGGTGGGGCGGCAGGGGTGTCACTCGTGCCGGTTGCGCTGTCGTCGCCGGCGATGGCGGGCGCGAGCAATCGCAGGGGCTTCGTTCCGCGGCTGAAGCGGCCTGCAAGCGCAGGGTTGAGGCGTTTGAGAAGCGTGGCGGGTTGTTGCTGGCTGCGCGCCCAGGATTCCAGCGTGGCGTCCCCTGGCAGCGTGTGTGCCGCCAACCGGGGCACGGGGCGGTCCATCTGCCGCAGCCAGGCATCGCGGTCGTCGGCCTGCTGGAAGACGCAGGCCAGCGCGTGCAGCTTCTCCACGTAGGCGTACGTGATGCCGGAGAGCCCGGGCAATTCCGCCGGCCTTGCATTGCGTGCGTTCATGCCTGCGCGGCGCATGGATTGCAGCACGCGGTATTCCCCCGCGTTGTAGGCCATCACCGCCAGCCTCCAGTCGCCGCCGAACATGCCGTGCAATGTCTTGAGGTAGCGGATGGCCGCCTGCGTGGAGTCCACCGGCGATAGCCTTCCGTCATAGCCCTCGCGCATGGGGACGCCGTGGTTGCGGGCCGTGATGCCGATGAATTGCCACAGCCCTGCCGGGCCGCTGGGGTTGCGCGCACCGGGCTTGTAGCCACTTTCGACGAACGGTATGAGCGCGAACTCGGTGGGCAGGTGGGCATCGCGCAGGGCGTCGACCACGTAGCCGAACAGCGGCAGCAGGTCTTCCTGTGCGCTGGCGAGCTGGCCTGGCGCATGGCTGAAGTGCTTTTTCCAGCGACCGTTCGTTGCCTGGCTGTCGCACTCCGGATCGGCGAGCCCGTCACGGAAGCGCTGGTAGATATCCAGGCCGCTGCGCTGATGCGTGGCGGGCAGGCTCGCGGGAGCAAGTGGATCGACCGCTGGCGCTTCTGGCAGCTGCGCCTGCGTTTCGATGGAGGGCGCAGGATCGGCAGCCATCACGGGGTGGGCGATGATGGTCAGGCCGGCGGCGAGGATCGTCCGGTGCATTCGGTTGCGTCTGCTCATGCGCGAAAATCGTTCTTCCATTGCCTCAGTGTCGCGAACGTTTCCACCCGGTCGGCAGGCGGCCTTCCCAGACGATGCGTGACCGCCTCGCGCACGGCTTCATCGTCCACGCGCAGGAAGGGATTGGTGGCCACCTCGGCCGCCAGCGAGGTGGGCAGGGTGGGGCGGCCGGCACGGCGCATGGCACGGGCTTCCTGGATGCGCAGGCGCAGGGCGGGGTTGTGCGGATCCACTGTTTCGGCGAAAGCGGCGTTGGCCAGGGTGTACTCATGGCCGCAGCAGACCAGCGACGAGTCCGGCAAGGCGGCCAGGCGTTCCAGCGAAGCGAGCATCTGCGGCGGCGTACCTTCGAACAGTCGACCGCAGCCTAGGCTGAACAGGGTGTCCCCGCAGAACAGGTGGGGCGGGCCCTCGCTGCCTCCCCCGTGGAACGCGATATGGCTGCGGGTATGTCCGGGGACCGACAGCACCGACAGTCGCCAGCGCTTCACCTGGACGACGCTGCCGTCGCCCACGCGCTCCGTGGCATCGGGAATGCGTTCGTCTTCAGGCGCGAACACCGGCAGCGTCGGCCAGCGGTCCCGCAGGGCGGCGATGCCGCCAGCATGGTCGGGATGATGGTGGGTGACGAGGACCGCGGCAGGCCACAAGCCGTTGCCGGTGGCCGCAAGGACAGGCGCCGCATCGCCGGGATCCACCACGAGCGCGTCACCGTCGTCGTCCACCAGTGCCCAGATGTAGTTGTCTTCGAAGGCGGGCAGGGCGAGCAGGCGCATCGGGGGACGGGCTCCGGGCAAGAACGGACGGCCGGGCGCGGCGTCCTCTACAATCCGAACATGCCTGCCTTCGCATTTACCCGTCAACCCGATGCCCTGGCGTGGTTCGGGACGGGCCGAGGCGGGCCGATACTTGCGTCGGAGCATGCCCGGGTAAGCCAGGCGCTCACCAGTCGCACCCCGCAGCCCTGGCTTTGGGTCTTGCCGGAGGGCACGGATCCCTCCGCCACTGCTCCCGCGACGCGCGGGCTGCGCCTGAGGGCAACCGCGGGCTCGCATCGTCTGTCAGGGCCTGTCCACTGCGGGTTGCCCTTGCCGCTGCCCACCGAGGCCGTGGGCGTGATCGTGCTGCAGCACGCCCTGGACGCCGGCGATCCGCAGCCGCTGCTGCAGGAGTGCGCCCGGGTGCTGGAGCCCGGAGGACGCCTGTGGCTGTTCGTCCTCAATCCGTGGAGCCCTTATCGCCTGCGCTGGCGCGGCACCGGGTTGAAGTCGCGTGCGCTGGACCAGTGGCGCCTCCAGTTGGCGGCGGCGGGGCTGACGATGTCGCAGCATGTCCTGCACTACGGCCCGGTCTGGCGCGGCATGCCGGACGCTCCCGGCAACGGCCCTGCACCGTTGCGCGCCGCCCGCCTGCTGGAAGCGGAGAAGCGAGTGGCCGGCCTGATTCCCCCCGCGCCCGTGGCGCGCGCGTGGCGCACCGCGCCCGCAGCCTGATACCCGACCAAGAGGACACATGAAGCACGTCAGCATCCATACCGATGGCTCCTGCCTGGGCAACCCGGGCCCCGGCGGCTGGGCAGCGCTCCTGCGCTACGGCGAAAAGGAGCGGGAAGTGGTCGGCGGCGAGGCGCAGACCACCAACAACCGGATGGAGCTGATGGCCGCCATCGCTGCGCTGGAAGTGCTGACGGAAGGCTGCGAGGTCACGCTGCACATCGATTCGCAATACGTCCGCCAGGGCATCACCGAATGGATGCCCGGCTGGGTGCGGCGCGGCTGGAAGACTGCGGGCGGCGATCCGGTGAAGAATCGCGATCTGTGGGAGCGCCTGCACGCGGCCACGGCTCGCCACAAGATCGACTGGAAGTGGGTCAAGGGCCATAACGGCGACCCCGACAACGAGCGCGTGGACGTGCTCGCGCGCAACGCGGCGGTGCGCTTTCGCAGCGGTGCCGTGGCGTGACCGTGCCGCTCCTGCCAGGACAGGTTGTCGCCCAGACCGCCCGATTGCGCCTGTACGCGATGTCCGATGACGCGCACGCCGACGCGGCCCTGATGCTGGTGCTGCTCAACGATGCCGCCTTCATCCGCAACATCGCGGACCGCGGCGTCCGCAGCCTGGAGCAGGCACGCGACTACCTGCGCAATGGCGCGCTGCGCAGCTATGCGGAACACGGCTTCGGGATGTACGCCGTCCAGCGGAAGGACACCGGTGCGTTGATCGGGAACTGCGGGTTGGTGCGGCGCGAGGGCCTCGATGGCCCGGACCTGGGTTATGCATTGCTGCCCGACCATTGCGGCCGGGGCTACGCATGCGAGGCCGCGCTTGCGGTGATCGCCGATGCGAGGACCCGGCTCGGCATCACCCGGCTGCAGGCCATCGTCAATCCGGACAATGCGGCCTCCATCGGCCTGTTGCAGAAGCTGGGATTCGAATTCGAGAGAATGGTCGTCCTGCCGCACGTCGAGCACGCGCTCGATCTGTTCCACCTGAATGTACCTACGGAAGCCAACGCCTGATGCGCCAGATCATCCTCGATACCGAAACCACCGGCCTGGAGTGGAGGAAAGGCAACCGGGTGGTCGAAATCGGCTGCGTCGAACTGCTTGAACGCAGACCCACCGGGCGCACGTACCATCAGTACATCAACCCGCAGCGCGAATTCGAGCAGGGAGCGGCGGAAGTCACCGGGCTCAGCCTGGAATTCCTGTCCGACAAGCCACTCTTCGCCGCCATCGCGGATGAATTCCTGGCCTTCATCGACGGTGCGGAGCTGGTGATCCACAACGCCGCGTTCGACGTGGGCTTTCTGGATTACGAGCTGTCGCGGCTGGGTGAGCACTACGGCCGCCTGGCGGACCGGGTCACCGTGGAAGATTCGCTGCTGCTGGCGCGACAACGCTATCCCGGCCAGCGCAACTCGCTGGACGCGCTGTGCAAGCGGCTGGGCGTGGACAACACCCACCGGCAATTGCACGGCGCCTTGCTGGACGCCCAGCTGTTGTGCGACGTGTACCTGAACCTCACCGCCGGCCAGCGGGAAATCGGGTTCGGAGGAGCTGAAGACGCGGCGCCCGGGACAGCCGCGACCGTGGTGCATCGGTTCGATTCCGCCAATACCGGCGCCCGCCCGCGCGTCTCGCCCACCGTGGACGAACTGGCCGCACACGAGGCGCGTCTGGCGACCCTGCGGAAGAAGGCGGGTGGGCGGTGCCTGTGGGACCCGCCCGCATTCGAGGCCGGTTGAGCGGCCCCTGATGCGTCAGTGGCAACGCACCAGGACGGCGGTGACGTTGTCCGAGCCGCCGCCATCCAGCGCGGCGGCGATCAGGGTATCCACGCATTCCTGGGCGCTGCAGTCGTCGTATTTCAGCGTGGCGGCGATGCTGCCGTCGTCCACCTCTTCGGTGAGGCCATCGCTGCACAGCAGGAGCTGCATGCCGGGCCGGAGTTCACCGGTCATGGTTTCCACGTTGAGATGGTTGGGGTCCGTGACGCCCAGGGCCTGGGTGACGACGTTGCGGTGCGGGTGGGTGCGGGCCTGTTCACTGGTGAGCGCGCCCTGTGCGATCAGTTCCTGCACGTAACTGTGGTCCTGGCTCAATTGCGCCAGTTGGCCTTCGCGCCACAGGTAGGCGCGACTGTCGCCGACCCAGGCCACTTCGAACCGGTTGCCCTGGATGCGGGCGGCCACCACGGTGGTGCCCATCGGCAGGGTGTCGTTGCGTCGGCGCGACGTGCGGATGATCTCCTCGTCGGCAATCCGGATGGCCTGCGCCAGCGGTGTGCCGTCGCGGATCTCGCGCACGATGGTTTCCCGCGCCAGCGCGCTGGCCACCTCGCCGCAGGCGTGGCCGCCCATGCCATCGGCCACCAGCCAGAGCCCGAGCTCGCTGTCGCCGTAGTAGGTGTCCTCGTTGAGCTCGCGCCGGAGCCCGACGTGGGAGATGTGGCCGAATTCGATCATGGTGCCCTGTCTGTTCGGACGGATTTCGCCTATCCGGTCATACGCAATGATCCGGTCGGACAGGACATCGGGCAAGGTTGGCGTGGTTCCGGACGGCAACCGGGGTTCATTCACGTGCAGACGGAGTGATTCGGCCACGCGGATTGTGCCTTCCGGCTTGTCCGGATGCGGTCCGCCACGTATCATTCACGCCCCCGGCAAGCCCGGGGCCACCGGAGAGGTGGCAGAGTGGTTGAATGTACCTGACTCGAAATCAGGCATACGTTAATAGCGTATCGAGGGTTCGAATCCCTCCCTCTCCGCCAGTTTCAAGAAAGCCCCCGCA
>Ga0065704_10070868_pt1 | contig 15233 bp, 14 predicted proteins | sample SwiRhicommuniRL2_FD_59091 | JGI IMG/M metagenome (GOLD analysis project Ga0065704, IMG submission 59091) | Switchgrass rhizosphere bacterial communities from Rose Lake, Michigan, USA - RL2 v2 (version 2) | ecosystem: Host-associated > Plants > Roots > Rhizosphere > Soil | place: East Lansing, MI
TCAGTCAGTGAGACTGGCTGAACCACCGCCGATCATCACTGCATCAACACCTCAACCACCCCATCCGCCGTCATCGTCACCTGGCTGGTGCCCGCTTCAACTTCCGGCGTCACCGACTCAGCATCCATGGACGCGGCTTTCATCATCATCTGCGGGCGCATGTACGGTTGTGGATAACCGTTGGTATTGAAGTTCAGGTTGACGATTTTGTAACCCTTGCCGCCCAGGGCGTCGGTGGCCAGTTGGGCGCGGGCCTTGAAGGCGTTGACGGCGTCCTTGAGCAGGGCGTCTTCGCTGGTTTTGCGGGTGGCGGTGGCGATGGCGAAGTCCATGCCAGCCATTTTCATGTCACCCAGCAGTTCGCCGGTGAGTTTGGACAGGGCGGCGAAGTCGGCGCTTTCCAGGCGCAGTTCCGCGCGCTCACGCCAGCCGGTGATTTTCCCGCCTTTGTTGTCGTAGATCGGGTAGCTGTTGCGGCTGCCCTGGCGCAGATTGATGTCCTTGACCTCTTTGGCCTGGCCGATGGCTTTGTTCAGCGTGGTGCTGACGGCGGCGGCGAGTTTGGCCGGGTCGGTGTTCTGCTCCTCGGTGTAGAGGGTGACGATCATCAGGTCGCGGGCCACTTCCTGGCTGGCTTCGGCGCGCAGGGAAATCTGGTTGTAGTGCAGCTCATCGGCGGCCAGGGCCGGCAGGCTGGCGGCGGTGCCGAGGCTGAGGGCGAGCAGGGCGGCGGGGCGACGGAACGTGTGCATGAAAGCTCCTTGGGATGGTGCGCAGGGGTGAGGTCCGGGCCTGCGTGAACGTTAAGACTCTAGCTTTTATGGGTGGGTTCGCACAGTTACAACTTCTATACAGATGTGCATGAGTCCAATTGACAGGGGGTGTGTCATTTCGAGGCTGTGGCGCTTTGCCGCATATCTGCCGCTGCAAGCCGCGCCTTGGTTATACTCCGTGCGATTCGCCTGGAGCGCTCATCAGGAGAGCTCATGCTCGCCCCTTTGCAAATGACATCCGCCTCTCGCCAGAACCTCTGGCGCCTGACATTCATCCGCATCCTGGTCCTGGCGGCCCAGGCCGGCTCGGTGGGGCTCGCCTATTGGTTCAACCTGCTGCCGCTGCCCTGGCTGCAATTGGCGATCACCCTGGTCTGTTCCAGCGTGCTCTGCGCGCTGACGGCGATTCGCCTGCGCACCTCGTGGCCGGTAACTGAGCTGGAATACGCCGTACAGCTGGCCGGCGACCTGTTTATCCACAGCGCGCTGCTGTATTTCTCCGGCGGTTCCACCAACCCTTTCGTCTCTTATTACCTGGTGCCGCTGACCATCGCCGCGGTGACGTTGCCGTGGCGCTTTTCGTTGATCCTGTCTGGTATCGCCCTGGCGCTGTACACCTTGCTGCTGGCGCGGTTCTACCCGCTGGAAACCTTCCCCATCGCCCGGGAAAACCTGCAGATCTACGGCATGTGGCTGAGTTTCGCCCTGGCCGCGGCGGTCATCACGTTTTTTGCCGCGCGCATGGCCGAGGAGCTGCGTCGCCAGGAAGAATTGCGGGCCATCCGCCGTGAAGAGGGCCTGCGCGACGAGCAATTGCTGGCCGTGGCGACTCAGGCCGCTGGCGCCGCCCATGAGTTGGGCACGCCGCTGGCGACCATGAGTGTGCTGCTCAAGGAGATGCGCCAGGATCACCACGACCCGGCGTTGCAGGAGGACCTCAGCGTGCTGCAGGACCAGGTCAAGCTGTGCAAGGAGACCCTGCAGTACCTGGTGCGCGCCGCCGAGGCCAATCGTCGGCTGGCCATCGACATGCAAGATGTCACCGACTGGCTCGATGAGGCGTTGAACCGCTGGCACCTGATGCGCCCGGAAGCCAGTTATCGCTTCCAGCGCCTGGGCCAGGGCCCGGTGCCACGCATGGCTCCGCCGCCGGACCTGACCCAGGCGCTGCTGAACCTGCTGAACAACGCCGCCGACGCTTGCCCCGAAGGGCTGGAAGTGGCGTTGGACTGGAATGCCTATGAGCTGACCATCAGTATTCGCGACCACGGCGCCGGTGTGCCGCTGGCGATTGCCGAGCAGATCGGCAAGCCGTTCTATACCACCAAGGGCAAAGGTTTCGGCCTGGGCCTGTTTTTGAGCAAAGCCAGCGTGACACGCGCCGGCGGCTCGGTGAAACTCTACCCCCATGAGGAAGGCGGCACGCTCACCGAGCTGCGCCTGCCCCATGCCGACCGAGGAGACGAAACATGAGTGACGAGATCCAAGTCGACGGCGAAGAGCTGCCGCACCTGTTGCTGGTAGATGACGACGCCACGTTTACCCGCGTCATGGCCCGGGCGATGTCCCGTCGCGGTTTTCGCGTCAGCACCGCAGGTTCTGCCGAAGAAGGCCTGACCATCGCCCAGGCCGACCTGCCGGACTACGCCGCCCTGGACCTGAAAATGGACGGTGACTCGGGCCTGGTGCTGTTGCCCAAGCTGCTGGAGCTGGACCCGGAGATGCGCGTGGTGATCCTCACCGGTTATTCGAGCATCGCCACCGCAGTCGAGGCCATCAAGCGCGGTGCCTGCAATTACCTGTGCAAACCGGCGGACGCCGATGATGTACTGGCGGCGCTGTTGTCCGAGCACGCCGACCTCGACACCCTGGTGCCGGAAAACCCCATGTCGGTGGATCGCCTGCAATGGGAGCACATCCAGCGGGTGCTGACCGAGCACGAAGGCAATATCTCCGCCACGGCCCGCGCCTTGGGCATGCACCGGCGGACTTTGCAGCGCAAATTGCAAAAGCGTCCCGTGCGTCGCTGAACCTGCGCTGAACAGGTGTTGTCCACCCCCGCGACACATCGGGTCGTTGCTCTATATGATCGGCCCGAGTCTGTTCTTTTTTTTATAGAGCCTTAACCATGAATCAGAACGCTGAATATTCCGCGGTCAATGACGCGGTGCGCGGGCAGTTTTTCCGCCGTGTCTGGCAAATGACCACGCCGTACTGGCGCAGTGAGGAGAAGGGCAAGGCCTGGACGCTGTTGATCGCCGTCATCGCACTCTCGCTGTTCAGCGTGGCGATCTCGGTGTGGATCAACAGTTGGTACAAGGATTTCTACAACGCCCTGCAAGAGAAGGACAGCGCGGCGTTCTGGCAGTTGATCCTGTATTTCTGCGGCATCGCGGCGGTGGCGATCCTGGGCGTGGTATACCGCTTGTACCTCACGCAGATGCTCACCATCCGCTGGCGGGCCTGGCTCACCGAGCAGCATTTCGCCCGCTGGCTCGGTGACAAGAATTACTACCGGCTGGAGCAGGGCGGTTATACCGATAACCCGGACCAGCGGATTTCCGAAGACCTCAACAGTTTCACTACCAACACCCTGAGCCTGGGCTTGGGATTGCTGCGCACTGTGGTCAGCCTGGTGTCGTTCTCGATCATTTTGTGGGGCGTGTCAGGCAGCATCGAAGTGTTCGGCTACACCATCCCGGGCTACATGTTCTGGTGCGCGCTGGTGTATGCGGCGGTGGGCAGTTGGCTGACGCACTTGATCGGCCGACGCCTGATCGGTCTGAACAACAACCAGCAACGCTTCGAAGCCGACCTGCGTTTTTCCATGGTACGGGTGCGTGAAAACGCCGAGAGCATTGCGCTGTACAACGGTGAACCGAACGAGAACCGTCGCCTGAGCGGGCGTTTCGGCCTGGTCTGGCATAATTTCTGGGACATCATGCGAGTGTCCAAGCGCCTGACGTTCTTCACCTCCGGCTACGGCCAGATCGCGATCATCTTCCCGTTCATCGTCGCTGCACCGCGCTACTTCGCCGGCAAGATCCAGCTGGGCGAGCTCATGCAGATCAACTCGGCGTTCGGCAATGTGCAGGAGAATTTCAGCTGGTTCATCAGTGCTTATGCCGACCTCGCCGCGTGGCGCGCCACCTGCGATCGTCTGCTGAGTTTCCGCCAGGCCATGAGCGACAACGAAGACCGTGTGCCGGCCATCGATGTGCAAAACCAGGGCGATGGGTTGAAGGTTCATCACTTGGGGCTGGACCTGGCCGACGGTCGCCATCTGCTCGATAACGCCGACATGACCGTGGAGCCGGGCGAACGGGTGATGCTCAGTGGCCGTTCAGGCAGCGGCAAATCGACCCTGCTGCGGGCGATGGGGCATTTGTGGCCGGCAGGGCACGGGACGATCCGGCTTCCGGCCGCGCGTTACCTGTTCCTGCCGCAGAAGCCTTATCTACCGATTGGCAGCCTGCGTGAGGTATTGAGTTATCCACAGGCCGGCGATATCTATCCCAACGAACGTTATGCCCAGGTGCTGGAAACCTGCCGCCTGCCGCACCTGATCCCGCGGCTGGATGAAAGCAACCACTGGCAGCGCATGCTCTCGCCCGGCGAGCAACAACGCCTGGCCTTTGCCCGCGCATTGCTTTATGCACCGCAATGGTTGTACATGGACGAAGCCACGTCGGCGATGGATGAAGAAGACGAGGCGACGCTGTACCAGGCGCTGATCGACCAGTTACCGGGCCTGAGCATCGTCAGCGTCGGCCACCGAAGCAGTTTGAAACGTTTCCATCCGCGACATGTGCGTATCGAAAATGGCCAACTGGTGGAGCGCACCGTGACAGCATAAACACCCAAAACCTGTGGGAGCGAGCTTGCTCGCGATAGCGGTGTATCAGTTGATATTGATGTGGCTGACCCACCGCCATCGCGAGCAAGCTCGCTCCCACAGGGGGTTTGTGGTGAGCCGGATGCAAATGCACGCAACCGCTCTAGTGTGGGAGCGAGCCTGTTCGCGATGAAGGCGAATCGGTCTCAGCACCAGACTCGCCGCTGCACCCACGGTGATCGTACAACCACGTTGCGCTATGATGATGCCATTCAGCCGTTTACCGAGACACAACCCCATGGAAAACCCGATCGAAGTACCACGCTTTCCCCGCAAGCGCCGCAGCCTGGCGCAGGAGCTGGTGACGGTGTTGACCGAGCAGATTCGCGACGGCCTGCTCAAGCGTGGCGATAAATTGCCCACCGAGTCGGCGATCATGGAAGCCCATGGCGTCAGCCGTACCGTGGTGCGCGAGGCGATTTCCCGCTTGCAGGCGGCCGGCCAGGTGGAAACCCGCCATGGCATCGGCACTTTCGTGCTGGACACGCCGAGCCCCAGCGGTTTTCGCATCGACCCGGCCACCGTGGTCACCTTGCGTGACGTGCTGGCGATCCTGGAGTTGCGCATCAGCCTGGAAGTGGAATCCGCCGGGCTGGCGGCGCAGCGCCGCAGCGACGAGCAACTGGCCGCCATGCGCGCCGCCCTCGACGCCTTGAACGAAAGCGCCGCCCACGCCAGCGATGCGGTGGCCTCGGACTTCGCCTTCCACCTGGAAATCGCCCTGTCCACCGGCAACCGCTACTTCACCGACATCATGACTCACCTGGGTACCAGCATCATTCCGCGTACCCGGGTGAACTCGGCGCGTTTGGCCCACGATGACCAGCAGCGCTACATGAACCGCCTGAGCCGCGAGCACGAGGAGATCTACGACGCCATCGCCCGCCAGGACTCCGAGGCGGCCCGTGCGGCCATGCGTTTGCATCTGACCAACAGCCGCGAGCGGCTGCGCCAGGCCCATGAAGAGGCGCAGGCGCAGGGCTAGCTGCTGTCAGTTGAGATGAGGTGAGTCACTGTTCCTGTGGCGAGGGGATAAATCCCCTCGCCACACAGATACTGCGTTGCTGCTCGCTTACCAGCCGACAAACGCACGGAGATGGCTACTACGCCTTGATCCGCAACATTTGCGGCTCGGATATATCGGGATCCCAGCTCTCGTAGCTAACCTCGTAACGAAGCTCAACCAATTTGTCGATGTAAGCTGTCAAGTCGGCATTGGTTAGCGTCATTGTCACATCCTTGCAGGGCGTACCTTCCTCACCCTCGGTCAGCGGTGTAAACGCACCTACCGGAGTTGGAGACGTCGAGCCGACGCCCAGAGTCAGTCGGGCGTTCGAGTACGGTTCAAAAGCTGCATCCGGAATCTTCACGCTCAACGTCTTTACCTTTGACAAGCTGATCGTGACTTCCCCAGTGGCTGGAAAGTCCTTGAGCGTCGGTTTCGCATAGCTCTTCGCCATGATGTCACTCCCTGTGAGGCAGCCCTGATCGTTGCGTACGGGCGACTCACTTAAAAGATTGAGAAAAGGACTACAGCCGGGCATGACACGGCCATGCCTGGGTTATGCCCCCTTGTCGTGACGACGCCTACTGACAGAGTTGACAGTGGCGATGAGCGGTCCTGGTGCTCGGTCGGCAAGTTTTATCTGTCTTTTCCATCCTGCTCAAAGGCCCGATTTACAAGGTTCTGCGACAAACGCCTCAACCCCTGCACCCGACAAAAGACGAAATGCAGTTGACGTTCATATTTTAAGTTGTACGATGACCTACAACTTCACGTGAAGCTGAACCGTTTCCTACAACACATCATTTGCGTCCAGGGTGTTCGAATAATGAATCCACAAGAACTGAAGTCCATCCTCTCGTCTGGCCTGCTGTCGTTCCCGGTCACCGATTTCACTGCTCAAGGCGATTTCAATCGCGACAGCTACATCAAGCGCCTCGAGTGGCTGGCCCCGTATGGCGCCTCTGCATTGTTCGCAGCGGGCGGCACCGGTGAATTCTTCTCCCTGGCCGCCAGCGAGTATTCCCAAGTCATCAAGACCGCCGTCGATACCTGCGCCACCAGCGTGCCAATCCTTGCCGGTGTTGGCGGTGCCACTCGCCAGGCCATCGAATACGCTCAAGAAGCCGAGCGCCTGGGTGCCAAGGGTCTGTTGCTGCTGCCGCATTACCTGACCGAAGCCAGCCAGGACGGTGTTGCCGCCCACGTTGAAGCCGTGTGCAAATCGGTGAAGATCGGCGTGGTGGTGTACAACCGCAACGTCTGCCGCCTGAACGCCACTTTGCTGGAACAACTGGCCGAGCGCTGCCCTAACCTGATCGGCTACAAGGATGGCCTGGGCGATATCGAACTGATGGTGTCGATCCGTCGCCGCCTCGGTGATCGCTTCAGCTACCTGGGCGGCCTGCCGACCGCTGAAGTCTACGCTGCGGCCTACAAGGCCCTTGGCGTGCCGGTCTACTCCTCGGCGGTGTTCAACTTCATCCCGAAAACCGCGATGGATTTCTACCACGCCATTGCCCGCGACGATCACGAAACCGTCGGCAAGATCATCGACGACTTCTTCCTGCCATACCTGGACATTCGCAACCGCAAGGCCGGTTACGCAGTGAGCATCGTCAAGGCCGGCGCGAAGATCGTGGGCTATGACGCAGGTCCTGTGCGCACGCCGCTGACCGACCTGCTGCCAGAAGAATACGAAGCACTGGCCGCGCTGATCGACAAGCAAGGCAAGCAGTAACAGACCCGATAAGGCCGCTGAGCAATCAGCGGCTTTTTGCGTAAGGCTCGATCGCTCCCACGCATCGCGTGGGAATGCAGCCAGGGACGCTCTGCGTTCCTAGACAGCTTTTGTAGAAGGAGTAGCTCCGTGGCAGATTCAAAGCGTTTCGATAACTACATCAACGGTCAGTGGGTGGCTGGTGCTGACTATTGCACCAACATCAACCCGTCTGACTTGTCCGATGTCATCGGTGAATACGCCAAGGCTGACGCAGCGCAAGTCAATGCCGCCATCGAAGCCGCGCGCGCCGCGTTCCCGGCCTGGTCGACCTCGGGCATCCAGGCCCGTCACGATGCGCTGGACAAAGTCGGTAGCGAGATCCTCGCCCGCCGTGAAGAACTCGGCCAACTGCTGGCCCGGGAAGAGGGCAAGACCCTGCCCGAAGCCATCGGCGAAGTGACCCGCGCCGGCAACATTTTCAAGTTCTTTGCCGGTGAATGCCTGCGCCTGTCGGGTGATTACGTGCCGTCGGTGCGCCCAGGCGTCAACGTTGAAGTCACCCGTGAAGCCCTCGGTGTGGTCGGCCTGATCACCCCGTGGAACTTCCCGATCGCCATTCCCGCATGGAAAATCGCCCCGGCCCTGGCCTACGGCAACTGCGTGGTGATCAAACCCGCCGAACTGGTGCCGGGCTGCGCCTGGGCCCTGGCCGAGATCATTTCCCGCGCCGGTTTCCCGGCCGGTGCGTTCAACCTGGTTATGGGCAGCGGCCGTGTGGTTGGCGAAGTGCTGGTCAACAGCCCGAAAGTCGACGGCATCAGCTTTACCGGTTCGGTGGGCGTGGGGCGGCAGATCGCCGTCAACTGCGTGTCGCGCCAGGCCAAGGTGCAGTTGGAAATGGGCGGCAAGAACCCGCAGATCATCCTCGACGACGCAGACCTCAAGCAGGCCGTCGAACTGGCGGTGCAGAGTGCGTTCTACTCCACCGGCCAGCGCTGCACGGCTTCGAGTCGCCTGATCGTCACCGCCGGCATCCACGACAAGTTCGTCGAGGCCATGGCCGAGCGCATGCAGTCGATCAAGGTCGGCCATGCGTTGAAGGCCGGCACCGATATCGGCCCGGTGGTTTCTGAAGCCCAGCTCAGCCAGGACTTGAAGTACATCGACATCGGCCAGAGCGAAGGTGCTCGGTTGGTCAGCGGTGGCGGCCTGGTGACGTGCGACACGGAAGGTTACTTCCTGGCGCCGACCCTGTTCGCCGACAGCGAAGCCTCGATGCGCATCAGCCGCGAAGAGATCTTCGGCCCGGTGGCCAACGTCGTGCGCGTGGCCGACTACGAGGCGGCGCTGGCGATGGCCAACGACACCGAGTTCGGTCTGTCCGCCGGTATCGCCACCACCTCGTTGAAGTATGCCAACCACTTCAAGCGCCATTCCCAGGCGGGCATGGTGATGGTCAACCTGCCGACGGCCGGCGTGGATTACCACGTGCCGTTCGGCGGACGCAAAGGCTCGTCCTATGGTTCGCGTGAGCAAGGTCGCTACGCGCAAGAGTTCTACACCGTGGTGAAGACCTCTTACATCGGTTCGTAAACGCAACACCGGCCGGGGCTGGATTTCCAGCTCCGGTCGTACAATCTGCTGACCCGCATAAAAATAAATAGTGGGAGTACCTCTACATGCAAGCGACCAAGCCGACTCACGTCCGCTATTTGATCCTGCTCATGCTGTTCCTGGTGACGACGATCAACTATGCCGACCGTGCCACCATCGCCATCGCAGGCTCCAGCCTGCAAAAAGACCTCGGCATCGATGCCGTCACCCTCGGTTATATCTTCTCCGCTTTCGGCTGGGCCTACGTGGCCGGGCAGATTCCCGGTGGCTGGCTGCTCGACCGTTTCGGCTCGAAAAAAATCTATGCCTTGAGCATCTTCACCTGGTCGCTGTTCACCGTGCTGCAAGGCTATGTGGGTGAATTCGGCATGTCCACGGCCGTGGTTGCACTGTTCATGCTGCGCTTTATGGTCGGTCTGGCCGAGGCGCCGTCCTTTCCTGGCAACGCACGTATCGTCGCCGCCTGGTTCCCGACCGCAGAACGCGGCACCGCCTCGGCGATTTTCAACTCGGCGCAATACTTCGCCACGGTGCTGTTCGCGCCGCTGATGGGTTGGATCGTCTATCGCTTCGGCTGGCAGCATGTGTTCATCGTGATGGGCGTGATCGGCATCGTGTTCTCGCTGATCTGGCTGAAAGTGATCCACAGCCCGCGTCAGCACCCAATGATCAACGAGGCCGAGTTCAATCACATCGCCGCCAATGGTGCGATGGTCGATATGGACCAGGACAAGGGCAAGGACAAGAAAACCGACGGTCCGAAGTGGGATTACATCCGCCAACTGCTGACCAACCGCATGATGCTCGGCGTGTACCTGGGCCAGTACTGCATCAACGGCATCACCTACTTCTTCCTGACCTGGTTCCCGGTATACCTGGTGCAGGAACGCGGCATGACCATCCTCAAGGCCGGTTTCATCGCGTCCTTGCCAGCGATCTGCGGTTTCATCGGCGGCGTCCTCGGCGGGGTGATTTCCGATTACCTGCTGCGCAAGGGCCACTCGCTGACCTTCGCCCGCAAGGCGCCGATCATCGCCGGCCTGCTGGTGTCCAGCAGCATCGTGGCGTGCAACTACGTCGACATCGAATGGATGGTGGTGGGCTTCATGGCCCTGGCCTTCTTCGGTAAAGGCGTCGGCGCACTGGGCTGGGCCGTGGTCTCCGATACGTCGCCAAAACAGATCGCCGGCTTGAGCGGTGGCCTGTTCAACACCTTCGGCAACCTGGCATCGATCACCACGCCAATCGTCATCGGCTACATCATCAGCGCCACCGGTTCGTTCAAATGGGCGCTGGTGTTTGTCGGTTGCAACGCGCTGGTGGCGGTGTTCAGCTACCTGGTCATTGTGGGGCCGATCAAGCGTGTCGTGCTCAAGGAACCAACGGCCAAGGATGCCGACATCTCCAGCCTGTCTGAAGCAAAATCCTGAAGGAGCGGCGTCAATGCAACTGATTGAACATGCCGATTCGCCGCGTTACATCCGCTTGCATGAGCGGGACAACGTAGTGATCGTCGTCAATGACCAGGGTGTACCGGCCGGGACCGAGTTCCCGGACGGCCTGGTCACTGTGGACTTTGTGCCGCAGAGCCACAAGGTCACCCTGGTGGACATTCCCGAGGGCGGCGAGGTGATTCGCTATGGCCAGGTCATCGGCTATGCACTGCAACCGATCCCTCGTGGCAGCTGGGTCAAGGAAGACCAGTTGCGCATGCCGACCGCGCCGCCGCTGGACAGCCTGCCGCTGTCCACTGATGTGCCGGTGGCCGATGCGCCGCTGGAGGGCTACACCTTCGAGGGTTATCGCAACGCCGACGGTACCGTCGGCACGCGCAATATCCTGGGCATCACCACCACGGTGCAGTGCGTGACCGGGGTGCTGGACCATGCAGTCAAGCGCATCAAGGACGAGTTGCTGCCCAAGTACCCGAACGTCGATGACGTGGTGGCGCTGACCCACAGCTACGGCTGCGGCGTGGCGATCACTGCCACCGATGCCTACATCCCGATCCGTACCGTGCGCAACCTGGCACGTAACCCGAACCTGGGGGGCGAGGCGCTGGTGATCAGCCTGGGCTGCGAGAAATTGCAGGCCGGGCAGGTGATGCATGAGGGCGACAGCTCGGTGGACCTCAGCGAGCCTTGGTTGTATCGCTTACAGGATTCCAGTCACGGTTTCACCGAAATGATCGAGCAGATCATGGAACTGGCCGAGACCCGCCTGAAGAAACTCGACCAGCGCCGCCGCGAAACCGTACCGGCTTCGGAGCTGATCCTGGGCATGCAATGCGGTGGCAGCGATGCGTTTTCCGGCATCACCGCCAACCCGGCGCTGGGCTACGCCTCGGACCTGCTGCTGCGGGCCGGGGCAACGGTGATGTTTTCCGAAGTCACTGAAGTGCGCGATGCGATCTACCTGCTGACCTCCCGGGCACAAACCCAGGAAGTGGCCCAGGAACTGGTGCGTGAAATGGACTGGTACGACCGTTACCTGGCCAAGGGCGAAGCCGATCGCAGTGCCAATACCACGCCGGGCAACAAGAAGGGCGGGCTGTCGAACATCGTCGAAAAATCCCTGGGCTCGATCGTCAAATCCGGCAGCAGCGCGATCAATGGCGTGCTGGGTCCGGGCGAGCGCTTCAAGCAAAAGGGCCTGATCTTCTGCGCCACGCCGGCCAGTGATTTTGTCTGCGGCACGTTGCAACTGGCGGCGGGGATGAACCTGCACGTGTTCACCACCGGCCGCGGCACGCCGTACGGCTTGGCCATGGCCCCGGTGGTGAAGGTCTCGACCCGCACCGAACTGGCCCAACGCTGGCCGGACCTGATCGACATCGACGCCGGCCGGATCGCCACCGGACGCGCGACCATCGAGGAACTGGGTTGGGAGCTGTTCCACTACTACCTAGACGTGGCCAGCGGCAAGAAACAGACCTGGGCCGAGCGGCACAAGTTGTACAACGACATCACGTTGTTCAACCCAGCACCGATCACCTGATGATTTTGTGATCGCCGGAGATCCAGTGTGGGAGCGAGCTTGCTCGCGATAGCGGTGGTTCAGCTAGCATCGATGTTGGATGTGCTGCCGTCTTCGCGAGCAAGCTCGCTCCCACAGGGGATTTGCGGAGAGTGCGGATTTTGTGTTCACTGAAGAACACATGTGGGAGCGAGCTTGCTCGCGATAGCGCTCCACCAGACGCCAATGCCGTGAGTGGCTTATCATTAGCCACCTAACGACACCCTCTCAAGGTCCCCGGCATGCTGGCAATTTTCCTCGAAACCCTGAACATCACCGCGCCGGTGTTTGCCATGCTGTTTTTGGGGGTGTTGCTCAAGCGCATCAACTGGATCAACGACAACTTCATCCACATTGCCTCGTCCCTGGTGTTCAACGTCACCATGCCGGCGCTGTTGTTCCTCGGCATCCTCCATGCCGACCTGCATGCGGCGTTGCAGCCCGACCTGCTGATCTATTTCTCCGTCGCCACCCTGGCAAGTTTCGCCATGGCCTGGGGCTGGGCGATCTGGCGCTGCCCGCGCGAGGATCGCGGTATCTATACCCAAGGTGCGTTTCGCGGCAACAACGGGGTCATTGGCCTGGCGCTGGCGGCGAGCATGTATGGCGACTACGGGATTTCCCTGGGGGCGATTCTCGCGGCGCTGGTGATCCTGTTCTACAACACCTTGTCGACCATCGTGCTGGCGGTCTACAGCCCGGTGATCAAGTCTGACCCGTGGAGCATCTGCAAGAGTGTGATCAGCAACCCGCTGATCATCAGCGTGATCGTCGCCGCGCCGTTCGCCTATTGGCACATCGGCCTGCCAAACTGGTTCGAGACCTCGGCCAAGTACCTGTCGCAAATGACCTTGCCCCTGGCGTTGATCTGCATCGGCGGCACGCTGTCGCTGGCGGCCTTGCGCAAGAGCGGCAAGATGGCCCTGAGTTCGAGCCTGGTGAAGATGGTCGGGCTGCCGCTGCTGGCCACTCTCGGTGCGTGGCTCTGGGGCTTTCGCGGGGCGGAGTTGGGGATCCTGTTCCTGTACTTCGGCAGCCCCACCGCCGCCGCCAGTTACGTCATGGCCCGGGCGGCCGATGGCAACCATGAACTGGCAGCGGCGATTATCGTCATCACCACGCTGATGGCGGCGATTACCACCAACCTGGGGATCTTTGTGTTGCAGTGGGGTGGGTGGATCTAGCCTTGGGTTTGCGCTGTTCTTGAGGTCCAAATCGCGAGCAAGCTCGCTCCCAGGTGTATCGCAATCATCTGTGGGAGCGAGCATGCTCGCGATAGCGATCCAACGGTCACTCAGGTTTCTGATAGCTATCGATCACTTCCTGCGCCGCCCGAAACGCATCGATCGCCGCCGGCACGCCCGCGTACACCGCGCAATGCAGCAATGCCTCGCGAATCTCTTCCACCGTGCAGCCATTATTCAGCGCGCCGCGCACATGGCCTTTGAGTTCCTGCGGGCACTTGAGGGCGGTGAGGGCGGCCAGGGTGATCAGGCTGCGGGTCTTCAGCGGCAGGCCTTCGCGGCTCCAGACGCTGCCCCAGGCATGTTCGTTGACGAAGTCCTGCAATGGCTGGGTGAACTCGGTGGCGTTGCCCAGGGCGCGGTCGACGAATGCGTCGCCCATGACTTGGCGACGCATGTCCAGGCCGGTCTTTGGAGTGTCGGTCATGGCAAATCCCTCTTGTGGTGTTGGCGGCGCCAGGCGCGCAAGGAGGTGAACAGTAAAAACGCGAGCAGGGCCGGCAGCACATAAAACAGCATCAGCCGTTCCAGTTGGCCGGCCAGGGGCATGCCGGTGGTGAAGGACATCACGTGCAGCCCATAGGCCAGGTACAACCCCAGCAACAGCAGCCCTTCGGCGCGGGTGACACGATAACCGGAATAGAACACCGGCAGGCACAGCACCGCCACGCCGAGCATCACCGGCAGGTCGAAATCCAGGGCGTTCGGTGAGACCGACAATGGCGTGGGGGCGGCGAGGGCGGTTATCCCCAATACCCCGAGCAGGTTGAACAGGTTGCTGCCGATGACGTTGCCCACCGCAATGTCCCGTTGGCCGCGCAGGGCGGCGATCAACGAGGTGGCGAGCTCCGGCAGCGAGGTGCTGACGGCGACAATGGTCAGGCCGATGATGCGCTCCGAAAGCCCCAGGTCCGTGGCCACTTCCACCGCCGCGCCCAGCAGCAGGTGCCCGGCGAAAATCAGCATTGCCAAGCCCAGCACGATCATCGCCAGGCTCATGGGCCACGACCCCCGGGTCATCTCGATATCCACCGTGTGCGGCCGTCCCGAGTGCCGCGACTGGCGCAACAACAGGCCCAGGTACACCGCCAGGCCCACCAGCAGCCATACGCCGTCCAGCCGGGTCAGTTCCTCATTCCAGGCCAGCACGAACACCAGCAGGCTGGCACCGATCATCAACGGAATGTCCAGGCGCACCAGTTGGCGCGAGACGCGCAATGGAATGATCAGCGCCGACAGCCCGAGGGTGACGAGGATGTTGAAGATGCTGCTGCCGATCACGCTGCCCACGGCGATGTCGGCGTTTTGCGCCAGGGTTGCCTGCAGGCTGACGGCCATTTGTGGGGCGCTGCTGCCGAACGCGACGACGCTCAGGCCGATGATCAGTGGTCGTACCTGCAAGCGTGCCGCCAGGCCCACGGCGGCGCGCACCAGCAGTTCGGCGCCGCCGATCAGCAACAGCAGGGCGCCGAACAATTCGATCAGGCTGAGCAGCGGTAGGGCGGTGAGTAGGGAAATGGCCGGGCTCCGTCTATCAATCGTCGAGGGCTTGCACGCGCACCCGTGCGGTGCCGCTGCGCAACATGCCCAGTTGCTCGGCGGCTTCGCGGGACACGTCGATCAAGCGGCCTCGGGAGTATGGGCCACGGTCGTTGATGCGCACCACCACGCTGTCATTGTTGTTCAGGTTGGTGACTTTCACCCGGGTGCCGAACGGCAACTGGCGATGGGCGGCGGTCAGGCTGTGCTGGTCGAAACGCTCGCCGCTGGCGGTGCGCTTGCCGTGGTGCCTGGCACCGTAATACGAGGCGACGCCGGTCTGGTCGTAGCCGTGTGGATCGACCGTCCCGCTCTGGCTGGCGCAACCGGCCAACAGGGACAGCAGGGCGCAGGCGCCGAGGAGACGCTTCATTCGATGACCCCATGATCGTTCCCACGCTCTGCGTGGGAATGCAGCCCGTGACGC